>Ga0105044_10005097_pt1 | contig 18089 bp, 9 predicted proteins | sample MAT01_FD_78092 | JGI IMG/M metagenome (GOLD analysis project Ga0105044, IMG submission 78092) | Freshwater microbial communities from Lake Fryxell liftoff mats and glacier meltwater in Antarctica - MAT-01 | ecosystem: Environmental > Aquatic > Freshwater > Ice > Liftoff microbial mat | place...
GCCCGGACTTCGAGGCCGACGGCCATCGAAGCGGTGTCAACCTTGCGCATGAGATCGCTGGGAAGGTAATGTGCGAGGTCCCAGTGATTTGCCTGCTGCTGGCGCAGAGGAGCCGCCGCGAAGGGCTCGGTACCGAGTTCTCCCATCAGTTTGATGGCTTGTTTGCGGAGAAAAATCGCGGGAAGCTGGGGGTAGCCAGCGTGAGCCGCGGCGAGAAATCGGGCTGCGGTATCGAAACGGGTACCGCTGAGAAGGGAGGAGGCTTGCTCCGGACAGAGCTTAAGCAGGAAGCTGTATCGATTAAGATACCGGGCGGCGGAGTGACGGCGGTAGCCGCAGAAGAGTTCATCGCCACCATCGCCGGAGAGGGCAACTTTGATGTGCTTGCGGCAGGCGGCGGCTAACCAGTAAGTTGGGAGAAGCGAACTGTCGCCGAACGGCACGCCGAGGCGTTCGATGAGGGAAACTAGATCCTCCGCGGCGGTAGGATTACATTCGAGTGTCGTGTGATCTGTGCCTAGGTGCTCCGCTACCGATTGAGCAACGACTGATTCGTCAAAGTCTTGCTCTGGCATGCGCATGCAGAAGGTGCGGAGGCGGGTGCCGCGGGGCTGGGATTGCTGGGCGAACGCGGCGATGAGTGAGGAGTCGATACCGCCGGAAAGAAAGCAGCCGAGGGGAACATCGGCTTCCAAACGCGAAGCGACGGCGGTGGAGAGTAGGGTTTTGGGATCGAAGGGTTTGTCGATTGAACTGGCGCGGGTGGAACTGGAGGGGTGGGTGGCTGCGCGACCCAGCGAGGTGCGGGTAAGGTTAAGATCAGCATCCCAGATGTAAATGCTGGCCGGGGGGAGCTCGTGGAATCCGTGGGCGGGGGCGGGTTTGGCCGGGGCGGTAACGTTTATATCCCAACCCATCGCCAGGTATGATGCGAGTGAAGCGGCAGAGGGGAGGGAGCGAGAATCAAAGAACGCAGGTGACGCTCGGATGACCGCCGCGGCGGAGCTGGCAAAGATAAGGCTTTCGTCACCGAGGCTGGCGTAGAGGGGCTTTTCACCGTGGGAATCGCGAGCGAGAAGGAAACTGGGTTGCGGCGAACTGCTTTGAACAGCCGGGCCGATGAAGCAGGCGGCGATAGCGAACATGCCATCGAGCTTGCGAATAAACTCGGGGCCATCTAGGAGCAGGCCTTGGCAGATTACTTCGGTATCGCTGTGCGAAGAACTAAAACGAACGCCGCGAGCTTCGAGGGCGGAACGTAAGTGGCGGTGGTTGTAAATGCACCCGTTGAAAACGATGGAGACGGCGGCGGCCCCGGCGCGGGCGGTCATGGGTTGCGCGCCGCCATCGATATCAATGATCGAAAGGCGGCGGTGGAGCAGTGTTATGTGTAATGATTGCTGAGAAGAGGGGCACGAGGCATCAAAGCGGCCGAGGCCATCGGGGCCGCGGTGGGAGATTGCGCTGTTTATAAGGGCCGCCGCGTCTTCACGTTTTTTGGCGAGGGCGGGCGGGAGGTAGAGAGGGGCGCGGAAAAGGATGCCGCCGATACCGCACATAAGAGGCAAGAATAGGCCCACCGGGGCGCGGGGCGGGGCGAAGTGGGACGGATATTACGTCGGGACGCCGAGGGCTTTGCGGACGGTCTCGATAAGTTTTTGAAGTTGGAAGGGCTTGAAAAGAACACCCTGCAGGCCATCTTCGTGAGCACGAACAATGGAGTGGTGGGGATCGTAACCAAAGCCGGTCATGAGTACGACGGGCACGCCGGGGCAATAGATTCTGGCGGCGGCGAAGACTTCGTAACCCGTGGAGTCGGGCATGTGAATATCGCTGATCACGAAGTCAAACTTGCCGGGATCTGCGGCGAGCGCTTCGATCGCGAGTTTGCCGTTCTCGAAGACGCTGACGATGCCGCCCTTCATCGAAAGATAATCTCCGATGAGCCTTCGAATATTATGTTCGTCATCTGCGACGAGTACGCGTTTGCCGATGAGCACGGGCTCAAGCTCTCGATCGGCCATGGCTTTTTCGACGTCGAGCAGGGATTGCGGACCGGCGGCGCAGGCTTTCATGCGAGAGCGGATCGAGACAAGATCGTCGCTGATCTTAATCAGGTGCTCTTTGACATAAGGATCCGCCTGGTCGTGAACGAGCAGAAGATCAACCTGATGGGCGATATCCTGTAGCGGTTCATCGAGCTCGTGTGTGACGCGGACGGTGATCGTTTGATTGGTTACGATTCGCTCGACCACGAGAAGATCCAGCATGTTGAGTGCCATGGCGACATAGCGGGCGAAGATCTCACCCAGTTGCCGGTCTTCTTCGCTGAACGCCGCGGCGTTCATACTTTCAACGTTCATAACGCCGATGATTTTGTCGTGGACGCGGAGGGGAATCGTAAGCGAACTTTTGGCCCCTTCGACGCCTTGTATGTAGAGGGGATCTTTGCAAATATCGTTGCAAAGATATGATCGACCGCTGGCCGCGACGTGCCCGGTGATGCCGTTATTCTCGAGCCGCGGGCGCAGAATAAACGCATCGTACTCGAGGGGGACATTATGTTTAATAACCAGCACGAGGCGGTCGGCACGCTCGTCGAGCAGGCGGATGGCGAAATGATCAAAGTGTAAGAGCGTCGCGGCGATCTTAACAATGCGCTCTTCGAGTAGTTCGAGCCGCTCCATCGCGTTGTACTTACGAACAACCTCTGCGTCAATCCGCATCAGATCCGCGCCGGCTTGGTCGATAGCGGCGATTTTCTGCTGCAGTCGGCGGGTAGGGGTTACATCGGTGACAACAATTACGATAGCATCGCTAGGAAGCCCGGCGGAGGCCGCCGAGGCGGGGAGGGGAGAGAGCGTCAGCGTGTAATGCTTATCTTCTTCGGTAATGGCGATCGTTTCGCGCGGTGGCTCGTAAGTTTGGGGAAGCGACACGCTTTTGGGAGGGTGCGGGTGAGCGCGATCGAAGTTGCGGGCGGCGACGGCGAAGCGTTCTCGCAGCGCGCTTGGCAGGGCCGCGATAAACTCATTGACCCAGACAAGTTCGCCGGTGCGCGTGAACAGGCCGACGCCCTCTCCGATGGCATTGAGAAGCACGCGGCCTACGCCTCGGAGTGCGTCGTCGATCGTGGCGGGCGCAGGTCCCGAATGTGTTGGAGTCTGAGTCACGCTGCCGACGAGGGTAGCGTGCGGAAGAGAGAAGCCTCCGCATCGAACAGCCCAATCATCAGAAACAGGTGAAACGGTAGAAACAGGTGAAACGGTTTCAGTATTCGCGTTAGGAATACCAACCACTTGAATTACTAACGGGGGGAGGGGCTGAGCGGGGGTTAAAGAATCGCTCGGTGAGTCGGAGTCGCGTCGCTGGTTGAGCGTTTCGGTGCCTCGACAACAGCTCTCTTGATGGCTTGACGCGGCGAACTGCGACTGGGGGTCTCGGGTTGTATGGTCACGAGGGGTCATCATAACGCATCACCATCAGTTATACGCACGAATCGGTTATTAGTTTGAGCAGGGCTGATGAGAATGTAGAAACTCAGGTAATCTGAACGTTGACTGACAACCCTAGATTCTCACCTTGTGATTTCGGCCTGAAATAACTGGCAAAGTGCCCAAGCAGTGGTTCTCCGCCTGAATTAGCGCCACGAAACCCATCCGAATGGACAATAGCGGGTGCGGACGGCTTGACATACAAAATAAGTGGCTCTCCGACGCTCAAGTATCGACTATTGCGCGAATCCGTACCCTGGCAGATGACGACTGTTCGCGTAATCATTAGGACCAGATTCCAACAACCGACATTTAGATCGATTATTTTGTGAGAAGTTCCCAGAAGTGGACCGCGAGAAACTCATCCGCGCCGTGTGACTGCGAGAGAGGGGGATAAGGTAAGTTACCTACCTAGCGCGACCGGCTTCCGCGATGTTGGAACGCCGATTGCTGGAAAGACCCTAGTCGCCACTATGAATGCGGCGGCAGTGCGGGGACTAAACTGGAGTGGGTCGGGCTGGGGAGATAAACGTGCGCGATGATAATCGTTGAAGCGATCGAGAAGTACTTTGGCAATGTTCACGCTGTTCGCGGCGTGAGCTTTGAGCTTGCGCCTGGACAGATCACGGGATTGCTGGGTCCGAACGGCGCGGGGAAGACCACCACTATCCGAATGATTGTTGGGTATTACATGCCCGACCGAGGGCGTGTGCTGATTGAAGGGAAGGACACTCGGACTGCCGGAGCCGCGGCGAGGGCCAGGGTAGGATACATGCCTGAATCGACCCCGCTTTACTCCGAGATGCGGGCGGAGGAGTATTTGGATTATCGGGCGAGGCTGTTTGGGATGAAGCGAGCGCTGCGGCGCCAGCGAGTGGCGACGGTTTGCGATCGATGCGGACTGGGAAAACTGGCCACGCGCCGAATCGGCGCCTTGAGCAAGGGTTATCGGCAGCGAGTGGGGTTGGCGTCTGCGCTGCTTCATGATCCTCCGGTGCTGGTGTTGGATGAGCCGACGAATGGGCTCGATCCGACGCAAATCGTGGAGGTTCGTGCGCTCGTCCGAGAATTATCGAAAGAGCGGACGATGTTAGTGAGTTCGCACATTTTGCCGGAAGTGGAGCGGTTGTGCGATCGGGTTATCGTTATGAGCGGGGGACGGGTTTGTGCTGACGGTCACCCTTGGGAAGTAGGCCGCGGGAGCGCGACCGACAGTCAGGAGTACGTGGTGGAGTGTCGGCTTGGGGACCAAGTAAACGAGGCGCTGCTGCTTGAGCGTTGGGCACGTGTGCCGTTCGTTCAGAGCATCGAGCGACGTGGGGAGAACCGCGGGGAGTGGGCGAGTTACTTAATTAAATCAAAGGCGGGTGGACCTGATCTGCGGGAGGCGATTGCCGCGGGGGCGGTTCATTGCGGCGCACTTGTGCGGGAGCTGCGTCGGGTTGAAGTGAGTTTAGAGGTGGTTTTCTCGCGATTGTTAGCCGGTGAGGATGCGCGAGGGGGAACAGGGGAAGGGGCGGCCAAGCCATGAGAACAGCGGGGACTATTGCGCTTCGAGAGCTCGCGGGGTACTTCCGGCAACCTGCTGGTTGGATTATCATTGCGCTCTATCTCCTATTGTGCGGAGTTGTGTTTATTACATCGGTGTTAGTGCCGGGGCGGGCGGCATCGCTTCGAGATTTCTTCGCGCTGAGCGGATGGCTTTTGCTGCCGGTTGTGCCAGCGATCTCTATGCGGCTCATAGCCGATGAATTACGTTCCGGGACGATCGAGCAGTTGCTTACATCGCCCGTATCATCGTTATCTTTGGTGGTGGGAAAGTATCTGGGCGGCCTGGGCTTTATCGGGGCGATGTTGATTCCCACAATTATCTACCCTGCGCTTCTATTTGCATACTCATCGCCCAGCCCCTCGGTGGGCCCGATGCTGACTGGTTACCTTTGTCTGCTGCTGCTTGGGAGCGTGTACCTGGCGCTTGGGCTGCTGGTTTCGTGCCTTACATCCAACGCGACGCTAGCGTTTATGGTAACATTATTTGCCATGCTTGGCGTGCTTTTCCTGCCGATGGCCGCTGAGGTGGCGCCGCCGAGGCTTGCAAGTGTGCTGGCGGGGTTCTCGATCGGCCCGCGCGTGGTGGATTTCTCGCGGGGTGCGCTGGATACAGCACACTTATTATTTTTCATCCTGGTAAGCAGTTGGCTGATTTTGGCCTGCGCGGCGGTTATGGAGGTTCGCCGATGGAGGTGACCGGAAAAACGTCGAATCGTGCTGGCGCAATCCGCCATGTGGGTGCGAATCCTAAGCGTGGTGCGCTGGGACTTATCGCTATTACCATGAGCTGTGCGACTCTTTTGATGGTCTTGGGGATTGCGCTGGGTGATCGCTATCGACTGCGGATTGACCTGTCAGTGCCTGGGGGAAGCCTGCTGGCGGCTCGCTCTAAGGCGGTGCTCGATCGGCTTGATGGAGACCATCGCCTGCTTGTCGCTGCCGATTTATCGACGACACCACGAGAAGATATCACGAAGTTGACTGATACATTAGACGAGATGCAAGCCCGGAATGGCCGTTTTGATTACACCGTTATTGATGTGAGTGGTGCCGCGGGGGTGGGGACGTATCAGCGGGCGATTGAGGGATTGGTTGCCAGCGATGCGGTGACATTGCGGGATCAGTCGGCCGCGATCGGACTCGCAGCAGCGGGGGCGCAGGGGCTGTCGGCATTTTTGAATGAGGTGGCAAGCCCCAAGTTGCTGGAACTTGAGAGCGCGGTTTCGCCGGGGACTGCGGCCGGGAAAGCTAATCGCGATTACTTTAATCAGACCGCAGCGCAGATGCGGTTGGCCGCTCGATCGTTGAGCGAGGGGGCAGCGGCGGCTTCGAAGGAGCTTAAGTCGACAATTGGCCCGGTGGCACTACCAAGGACGGATGCGGCGAAAGCCGCTCTGGTTGGGACGTTTGAAAATGCGGTGTCGCAGTTGAGTGCATCGATAACGCAGTTGGAGGCCTACGCGAAGATGGGCGTTCAGGCAGGCGGGTGGGAGGATGCGAAGCGACTATCTGGGATTTTGGGTGGTCGGCGTGACCAAGCTGCGGTGTTGCTTGATTCAATTAGGCAGATGCAGCGGCCGGACGTGCTGCGGGTCGCGGATGGGTTGGCCGCTGGTAGCGGCGCGATACTTGTTGGCACGCAGGGGCGGGGACTGGTCGCGCTGGACCTGGAAGCATTGCTGCCGACCGGGCTGAAGGGTGAACTAAACGTAAGTGCCGATCAAGGCAAACGTATCGAAGAAGCGGTTGTGGGCGGGCTACTTACGTTGCGCTCGGACGCGCGGCCGATTGTGGTGCTGGTACACGGTGAAATGCGGGCGTTTGTGCATGAAGAAGTTGGAGTCGTGGGGTTGGCGCGGCGGAGACTGGAGGCACGCGGCATCGGATTTGTTGAATGGCCGTGCGTGATCGCGGCGGAGCGGCCGCGGATTGGGGAGCTCGATGCGGAAGGCAAACGACCGGTGGTGTATTTGGTTATGAGCGCAGACTCGACGGCTGATTCTGGTCGTCGCGACGCGGCTCAGCCGGGCCGGGGGGCGGGAGGCATGAGCGGGATTGAACGTAATCAGAAGATCGGTAACGCGGTGAAAGCGCTGATAGCGGCGGGCGAGAATGTGTGTGTAAGCTTAAACCCATCCATAGTGGCGACTTATGGTGATGCAGATCCGATTGCTCAGGCGCTGTTGGAAGTTGGTATTGGCGTGGAGAGCGGACGTCCGCTGTTGCGTGAACAGCTTGTGGGTGGTGTGCGGGGTGTGACGACTGATTTTGTTTTACAGCCAACGCCGCAGAGCGGTGCGGTGGGCGCGCTCAATGAGGATGCGATCGCCGCGGCGGTTGCGGGCCTCCCGATCACCATTCCCTGGCCGCTTATCATGCGGGAGGTCGCTGGGCGAGAGGCGCGGGTACGAACGATACTTAGAATCGAGGCTTCGAGCTCGAGTTGGCTTGAATCGCAGTGGCTCTCTCTATGGCAGACGCCGCGTGATCGTCGGGCGCAGTTGAGCGATTATCCGAAGTTCGATTTGGGGAGGGATAGCCGGGAGGGAGGAGAAATAGGCGGGTGGCCTGTTGCGATGCAGAGTGAGCGAAAGCATCCGGGAAACGTTGCTCGCGCCGGACGCCAGCGGGTGGTGGCGGTTGGTTCTAACAGCTGGTTTATTGATGCGGTAGCGGGCCGATGGGCTGTAATAGATGGAAGGCGTGTGGCGCTCAGCCCTGGCAACCTTGAACTACTGGACGCGGTTATAAGTTATCTCGCGGGTCAGGATGAGTTTATCGCACAGAGTGCTGCGGCGTCGGCGGCACCCATGGTGGGACCAATTGCGGATGGAAAGCTTGGACGGATTCGGCTTGCGGTGGTGGCTGGCTTGCCGGCACTTGCATTACTGGCGGGCGCGGCGCTGGCGGTACTCAGGCGGTAGGGGCGCGGTCGCGGGGTTTGACCAACTGCTCGCAAGCGGCGCAACTGGCCGCGGCAGGGTCCATCAGCGCAACGTAATCACAAACCGGGCAGGCGCGAGAGATCGGCTTGACCGCAGCAAAAGTAAGCCCACATTCGGGGCAAGTTGGATTCATTAGTTCCAGGCCTGCGAGTTCATAGTCACATTTGCGGCAAGGCTTGATCGCAGCGCGGTGCGGAAGGGCGAGAAAAAAGACGCCGACGATTAGAATAATGACGGCCTCAACACCTAGGAGCATGGAAAAAATGCGAGCATCGGGCCGTGACTCAAAGAGCACACTGCCGCGGAGCTGTGTCCAAAGCATTGCCCACTCATAAACCCTCGCGGTGAGGCCGACCAAGAGCAGCCCCGACACGAGCGCGGCGATGCCTTTCCAGGTCCGCCGATAGCGGAGGCAGAAATACCAGACGAGAACGGCATAAAAAAGGAATAGAATCAAAGGGCGCGGGCCATCGCGAGGAGTCGTGAGGCGTAGGGGAAGCGTCTGGCGGGAGTGGGGTCTACCGCTTCGGGCATAAAGTGTATTTCGGTAAGTTCGAGGCGGCAGACGCAGAGTTGTGTTCGTTGCGACGGCGATAGGGGTGCTTGTGGACCTCTGACCCAGGGATTCTGGTGGCCAGCCAGCGATAACACGGGCGTTTGCGGTCGCGCAGGGGGCTGGTGATGCTGGGGAGCTTTTAAGGAGGTAGATTGGGCCTAGTTGAACACTTGTGGGATAGCTGGTTGCTCTGGTCGTTGGCGCTCCTCGACATCGTAGTGCGACTTTGGCTTATGTGTCGGGTGATCATGAGGCGGGTTTCGGTGCCCGTGTCGCTCGCGTGGCTCATTTTACTCGTGTTTCTGCCGTTCGTGAGCGAGTTCTTTTACCTGCTCTTTGGAGAGAAGCGGCTGGGTGCCCGGAAGGCTCTGAAAGTGAACGCGGCGGGCCGGATTCAATCGCGTCTGGCGATGGCGCAGTGGGGAGCGAGGGTGGGGGCGACGTTTGAGAAAAATCCGACGCACGCGGCGATTGCCAATTTATGTTCAGCCGTTGGTAGCTTCCCGCCGGTTGGGGGGAATGTTGTTGAGCTGATGGACGATGCATCACAGGTGCTCGCCCGCATCACGGCGGACATCGCCCGGGCCCGGAGGCATTGCCATCTATTATATTATATTTGGCAGTCCTCCGGGGGTAGCGTGATGGTGAGCGAAGCGTTGATCGCCGCGGCGAAGAGGGGAGTGAAGTGCCGGGTGCTGGTAGACGCGGTGGGGAGCCAGTCTTTTTTGCGGAGCGAGATGTACCGCAGCTTGGTGGAGGGGGGGGTGCGGGTGGTGGTGGCACTGCCGGTGAACGCGCTGCGTATGTTGCTGGCGCGGATTGATCTGCGGAATCATCGTAAGATTACAGTGATCGACGGGGGGATTGCCTATTGCGGCAGCCAGAATATGGCGGATGAGTCGTTTCGCGCCAAGCGCAGCAAGCGCCTGGGGCCGTGGATCGACACGACGGCGCGGCTTGAGGGTCCCGGGGTGCATGCGCTGCAAACGATATTTCTCCGGGATTGGGGCTACGACAGCGATGAAGAGATGGGCGACCTGGCGGAGTATTTCCCGCACTGCCCGATGGTGCCGGAGGGAAGCGTTGTGCAGGTGGTTCCGAGCGGGCCGGGGGTAGCCGCGCCCCATGCGATTCATCAGGTGCTGCTGGCGATGTTACACGCGGCCCATGAAGAGATCATAATGACCACTCCTTACTTTGTCCCCGACGAGGCGATGATGGCGGCGCTGATCAACGCGGCTTTACGGGGCGTGCGGGTTACCTTGGTCGTCCCGGACAAGCTGGATGCCATGCTTGTCGCGGCGGCATCGCGGTCGCATTTTGAGGAGTTACTGGAAGTGGGTGTTACTATCATGCAGCATGAGGAGGGGCTGCTGCACGCGAAGACGGCGACGATTGATCGATCGTTGTGTTTAGTTACGTCAGCCAACATCGATATCAGGAGTTTTTGGCTTAACTTCGAGGCGAGCATGGTGGTGTACGACAAGGATGTGACGGGGATGATGCGGATGCTTCAGACCAAGTACATCAGCGAATCCAAGCAGCTTTTTCTGGACGAATGGCGCAAGCGGCCGGTGTGGATGCGGTTTGCGGACAACGTGGCGCAGCTTTGGGGCCCTTTGTTGTGATGGCCAGAGGTGGCATGGGCGGAAGGTCAGTGAACTTATAGTGAATCGCCGTTGGAGGCGATAACACCCCGGTACCAGTGGGCCGATTCCTTGAGTGTGCGCTTGAGTGTTGAGAAGTCGACGTGGATAAGCCCGAAGCGCTCTTTGAAGCCCTGCTGCCACTCGAAATTGTCCAAGAGAGACCAGTGGAAGTACGCGCGGATATCCGCTGAGCCATCGGCACTGGCGCGACGGAGCTCTCGCAGGTAGCGGCGGGTGTAATCAATGCGTTGATGATCTCTCACTTTACCGTCCAGGTCTACCCAGTCTAGATTCGAGAGCCCGTTCTCGGTGATGCAGATGGGAGTTTTGTAACGTTCGTAGAGAAACTTGCACCCCCAGTAGAGTGCTTGCGGAATGATAAACCAGCGCAGCGCATTTTGAGGATGGCCCGGCGGGAAGGGCACCTGCACCGGACGCCCGTTCTCGCCGCGACGGAAGACCTCGGCGTCGTAAATGTTCACGCCGTAAAAATCAAGAGGTTGGCGGATGAGCTCCATGTCTCCCGGTGCGGGCGTTGGCGCATCTACGCCGTAGAGACGTAATCCGTCTTCAGGGTATGAGCCGAGCACGACCGGATCGGCGAGCCAGGTGTTGTTCCAGAAATCTTTGCTCGAGACGGAGTTGTTTTGTTCGCGGGCTGCATCAATATCCTGCTGGGCGGGGAGCGAGCTGGACTGGTCGCCGGCTTCTTGGAAGAGACTGGCGTGGTAAGGAACCTTAATTCGACCGATGGGCGCCCAACCGACCTGGCCGGGCAACTTAGCGCGGGCGCGGAGGGTCTGGGCGGCGCGGCCGTGGCACATGAGGGCATGATGCGCGGCGAGCAACCGCTCACGGTGATTGAGGCGGTTGCCGGGCGGGTGAAATCCTTCGCCCTCGCCAGGGCCCAGGAAAATGTGGGGCTCATTAAGTGTAATCCAGTTGGTCACGCGGTCGCCCAGGCGGTCGGCGACCGCCGCGGCGTAGTCGGCGAACCAGTGCGAGATATCACGATTGAGCCAACTACCTCGGTTGTGGACGGCTTGGGGTGTGTCCCAATGGAAGAGCGTGACCCAGGGCGTAATATTACGAGTAAGCAGACTGTCAACGAGTTTATCGTAAAAATCCAGACCAGCTATATTTACTTTTCCGGTACCTTCGGGCATTACCCGGGGCCACGAGAGGGAAAAGCGGTACGCTCTCAGCCCGATCTGACTCATGAGATCAACATCTTCTTCGTAACGGTTATAGTGATCGCACGCGATATCGCCGGTGTGACCCTGGTAGACCTGCCCGGGCGCTCGGGAGGTGTAGTCCCAGACAGAGAGGCCTTTGCCGTCTGCGTTCCAACCGCCTTCAATCTGATAGGCCGATGTAGCGGCACCCCACACAAAGTCTTTAGGGAATGTCATAAGTCAGGACCTTAACGCGGGCGAGGTGGCTTGCTGGGCGGGGGAGGAGATACGAAGGTTAACAGGTTAAAACGTTTGAATGATAACCTTCGCGGGCATTTCATTTACGATCACCTCGCCGCGGGGAGTTGTCAGCGCGGGCTTATCATTGACGGTGGCCCGCTGTATTGCGTTGAGTGATGGAGACGTGACGACGATGCCGCCGGGCGGGGGAGTGACGTCACCGGTGAGTGTGATCGTAAACTGATTCTTGCTGCGAACGACTCTGCAGCTTAATTTTCCGTAGTGCGAGGGCATGTCCTGGAAGGCGACGCCTTCAGCGCGGACCCACGATTCTGGAACCCCGGCAAGAATCACAAGTGATGAATCCTCCGCACGCTCAAAGAGAAAGAGGGAACGAAACGAGTTCATAAAGTCGCTGGCGCACCATGTGTGTGGGGAATCGCCAATAAACTTGGTCGCGCGAGGTTCGCGCCACACCACCTCTTGCCACTGCCGCCACGCGCTGGGGCGTTGCTGGGAGATAAACCAGTTCATTGAATCTAGCGCACGGCCACGATCTCCGACGCGGACGAACGCGCCAACGTGTCGAAGCTCGTAGGGAGTGAATGCTTCCCAGGTCGCGGGAGTTACATCTCGCCGCGATGTGAACTCGGACCAATAGCGATCGAATGTGGCGGCGAGGGACTTGGCGGGAAGCACGGCGGCGGCGTTCGTGGGGAAGAGCGCGATCGTGGTGGAAGTGGAATCGAAGTCTCCAAGTTCGACGCAGCCGGGGAGGTACGTGATATTGTGAGCGGCCTGGGTTGCTGCGATGGACGCGGTGAGATCTTTAGCAAAGGTATCGCGGGCGCGCTTCCAGAGCGTTGCCTGTGTCGGTTCCCCTAACACTCCCGCTATCGCGATTGCGGAATCGAATCCGCTGAGTGTAAAGTAGTTATCCCAGTAGGAGTGCATCGGTTTCGCAGAGTAACCCTCGTGGCTGATGGATTCGGGGACCATTCCAAAGAAAGCGGAGATGGGGACGGGTGGCTTGCCAGGTTCCTGACGCGTGGCGTTCTCGCGTTGAAACTCAGCAGTGCTTCGCATGGCTGTCATGTACTGAAGATAACTGACCGCCTTCACCACCCGCGGTAACTGCGACTTTAAGAACTCGATATCTTTGGTGAACTGGAAGTAGTTCCACAGCGCGAAGAGATATTGGCCGGTGCTGTCGTTCTCGTCGACAGGGTCCGCGCCTCGACTATCCACGACGCACGGAATCTTCCCGAAGTCGTACTGGAAACCTCCATACCACGAGAGAAAAGGCTTGGCGAGTTCCGGGAAGCCTGCTTCCAACATCGCCGCGGATGTCAGTGCCCCATCACGCATCCACGATCGTTCGTAAGTACGGCTACCGGGCTGAAAGGCCTGGCCGTCCATATTAATTAATATATGGGCGGCTGCGACATACCAGGATTCGAGCATCGGCTGGGCCTCGGGGGGAAGTTGCAGCCTTGTGCGGACGAGTGTTTTCATCCAGGAGTCGGCGATGAGGGAAGTGGCCCTTTGAAAAAACGGATCGGGATTGGCAGCCGCGGCGTCGAGCCGCGGTGGGGGAGTGGTGGCATGGAGCGGGATGACAATCCACCAGCGCTTGCTAGTGTCGGGAGGCAAATCGTAATCATAAACGATGCCCGCGCTGCACAGATTTCGGGTAAAAGCAGGGGCGGTGGTCGTCGAGTTTTCTGTGGCGGTTGGCGGTGAGGTAGCCAGCGGCGTGCCCGCAAGTATGTCACTGGGCGAAAACCCGGCGTCAAACGTCGAGAAAGTTTGAGCGTCGGGCTTCGTGTAAAAGACCACCGCGCGTTCGCCGTTCATAATTAGCGTGGTGGGTTGGCCAGCCTGGGGTGGCTGTACGGTCACAGAAGTTAGTTTGCCCGCGCCGCCCTCGATGTTAAGCCGCTGCCAAGGGGGCAGGACTTGAAACGGGCGAAGCGCGAGGAGCAGGCGGCCCGCTTTTGGGGCTTGCGAAGTATTGGTAACTTCATAGCAGGCGAGCACGGAAGAATCATTAATCCTGCCCTCGCCGATAAACGTCATCGTAAGATCAAGACCGTCGTAACTCCGCTGTACGACGGGGAGCGGGAGCATCTTGTCGGCGAGCGATTGGGTGTGCGTGCCGTCGGCCCAGGAACGCACGAGGGGAATCGAACCTGCGTTGCCTGCCTGTTGGCCGGGGGGAGTTTCAATGATAAACGGCTCTACCGAGAACTCGCCCTTGAAGGGCTCTAGAGTTCCATCTTCGCTTACGAGCGCTTCGAGACGGTCGCCGGGTGCGCCTACTACAGTCCAGTAAGTTTGCTCTCCCGTGAGGCTTCGCGGGAGCGACCCACGAGGAAGGTGGGAGCCAACTGACGCGACAAGAGTGTTGGCTGAATCAGCGAATCCGATCTCCTCAAAGCGAAGATTCTGGACGCCGGCGGCGCCGGGCTTTGCGGTAGGCGAGAAGGTAAATTTTACAAAGCGTGCGTAGGTATCGTTAAGCGGGAGGATCGTCCGGGAACTGCTCACGGGCGACGGGGCGGTTGCGATGGTGCTCCACTGCTGGCCGTCGAGGCTGGATGTAACTTGAAAGGAAGCCGGGGCGAAGCCGGCCTCCCAGTCGATCGTAATTCCGCCGAAACCGCGGGGGGGCGATGACGCGCCGAAGTCGTACTGTAACCAGACCGACTTATTATCTTCATAGTCGTCGATGTCGGACTGCCAAGCGGTCGATGGGTCGGCGTCGGCGAGGTTCGAGGGGTCGTGAAGAACGCACATCCGGGAGGATGCGGTGATGGTGGGGGTGGCGGTGTATGGGAGGGGCGCTGGCTGCTGCTCGATCGTAATGTCGCTCAGTTCCACCGTTCCCTGGCCACCCTCGCTCGCGGTGATCGCGAACTCGAGGGCGCCCAGGCGTTTAAGCTCGGCGCGATCCCCACCTGGTCCCCATGCGAACGAAAACTTACGACGGGGGAGTGAGAACCGATGAGCCTCCCCCGTGACCAGTGGACGCTCAACATACCACCAGACATTGTCGCCCACCGGGTCGGCGGCGATGCCCCGCACCGAACCATCGACGAGCTTACATTCGAGCGTGTTGGTGGCTCCGCTTGCGCTCGCTGTGAATGCCACACGATAGTAAGGCGGCAGGTCGATATTAAGCGGTAGCCTCGCGATGACGTAACCAGCGTTCTTCTGAAAGTCGTAATCAACTTTCACGACGCGCGTGGAGCGACCGCCTGGCACTTCCCGTTCGGAAACATCTAAACTGGCCTTCACGCCCGTCGACGGGGAAAGACTCCACTGCGGCAGAGGGGTAGCGCCGGGGATCGAGGCATTCTGTGGCGTGGGCGCATCGCGGTACACTTCTTGCGCGGCAGCCACTCCGCTAAACGACAACGCGAGCAAGGCGATCACAAATCGGGGGCGCTTAAACATGCAGCGTGAGCGTAGGTATCAGCATCCCGCTTGCCACAGGACGAAGAATTGCTCCACATCTGTCCCATCGGTGCCTCCGTCTTCGGTAATATCCGCGTTGCCTAGCACCCAATCCGCAAAAAACGCATCGACATCGCTGCCATCCACTCCGCCATCCTCGTTCCAATCGCTCGGGCAGCCCAGATTGCCTTCGCAACTGGGATATTGGCCGGTGAGCACCGTACTTACACTCAGTGGTCGCAGCAGTTCGGCGAGGCCCAGCGCGCCCAGCGCGACATCGGGAAGGCCAGCGGAGTTGGGTGAGTAGGCCGGATCAACCTGCGATCGGCGGTAAAGAATTGACGCACCCGACTTGAAAGTCTGCCGCGCGCCGCTGCGATAGGCGTGGTACGCCGCGGCGGCGGCGTTGATTGGACCACCATCGGCGCGTATGGGTGAGGTGCTGGCGGCCATTGCGAGTAGCGATGTAAAAGTCGTTACATCTCCGGGGTGGTTGGTGAGGCTGTCGGCGTGGTAGCCGCCCCATTCAGACTTCGTTGTACCTGCGGAGAAGACGGTGTAATATTTCGGTCCCGCATCGTCGTTCCACGCGGCGTGGTTCAGTGCGAGATTCGTGATGTGTTCCTGCCAAGCGGGATCGGCGCGGTACTGCGCCATCGTAAGTTGCGGGTAGAGCGAGATGAAAGCTGGCAGAAAGCCGCTGCCGCTGTTACTGGTTACCCGCCGATTGCTTACGAGCGAGGCAGAGGGCCACATAGGTCGGTTCAACCAGGCTGCTGCGTTCTGGGGGCCAGTGGTGAAGCCGTACACGCCAGCCTGTTCGGCAAAGATAACGCTCTCGTGCCAGCCCGACGAGATCGACGCTGGATCACGGCCCCCCGCCTGAAGGCCTTTGAAGTACGTTCGGCGCGAGGAATCAAAGTAACTGTCCCAGTTTCGAACGTTACAAATAATTGAGTTCGCTGCGATGCGGATCGAGCTATCGGTTGGGTAGTAGGCCCGTGCGCGTGCCGCGGCGAGCACGATCTTCATGGTGGAGAGGGTCGCAAACTCCGGGTCCCAGCCTGGCTTCACCTGGCCGTCGCTAGGGTTGATCCAGTGACGGAAGATCCCATCCGCGGATGAGACCGGCGCGATCTGGTCGGGCGCCAGACCGGCGTATCGGGTTAAGATCGTTCTAACCAGTGCCTGTGCTTGGGGGTCGCCGTTCACGTGATCGCTCATGAGGAGCAAGAGCACGACCCACGCCGCGGCATCGGGGGTTGCGGGGTGAAACCGCGACCACGAAGGAATTACGTCTGCGTCGATCACCCAACCAGCAGGCTCGCCATCTGGGGAAATCAATCCTTTCGCGAACCGCACCACTTGGGAAAACTCATCGGCCTGCCACTGTGAAAACGTAAGCCGGGTGTCGCTGTTGTCGCGAACGCGAAGGCTTTGGGTGACAGTGGAGAGAAGCAGCGAACCGTCGGAGACGGCCGAAAGCCCCGTGGGAGCGAGTAGGGTCGCATCCCCACGTAAGTAAATAGCGCTCGCAAGGGTCGCTGTGCCGCGTGCCATTGGGGGAGTGATGTAACCCACCAGCGGCGAGTCTGGCGGTCCACCGGCTGAATAGGTGTACGCCCAGTAAAGCCCTCCTTGGCCAAGTCCACCGTACTGATCGCTCCATGCCAGAGCGCGGACGGGCGATGAGAGCGTGCCAACCGTCGTCATCACCAGCGAGTTCCCGACAATGGGTGCTCGCTTCAACGTCGAGGAGTTTGCGGCGTAGAGCGTCGATGTAAGTCGATCGATACAAACCGCGGTCGTCGCGGTTGTGACGCCCACCGGGGCCGTGAATAAAAGGGAAGCAGTTGCATCGTTCATCCGCGCTTGATACACAGCGATCTGCCCCGCCTGGCCGAGGTACAACCGGCCGCGAAAATGCTGTATTGTGGGACGGGGAAGCAGATTAAAGCCGCCCAGTTCGGCGCGGAGGAAGACCGAGAGCTGATCGGTGTAAGTATCATAACGTAATATCGCATCGCCGGGCTGACCGTCGGTCGCGGCGTTGCTGTCGCAAACGGCGATGAAGAGCAAGCGGCCCGAATCGCTCAACGAGAGTGCGCACGGACCGTCGGCATCGGTGTTGAAGCTCATCCACGGGAGGAGCGCAGATAGTTCAGTGCGTGAGATGGTGCGCCGGAGTGCCGCGTCGGCATCTCGGACTTCGATCGTGTCAACGCGGGAATCGGCGGTTGCTTGAACCCCTGACAGTGAAGCAGCTGCGGTTGCTGAGGGGAAGCCGGGAGCGGCCGCGGGATACGGGCTGGGCGTGGGTTGGGCGATGAGCGGAAAAATTAATATTACACTCGCGAAGGCCGCGGGGAGGAACGTAATCCGAGCGGGACGTTGACGCATGAACAATGGTATCATGGCCCCCCACTGGGCGGGACGCAAACATGCGCGCAGCACACGAAAATGGCATAGTCGGGGCGGCCGTGCAGGTGCGATAATGCTGACGCTGCAACAGCCGCACAGCGGGTGCGCCGTAGTTCAAGCAAAGAACGACGCAGCGGGGGTGCTTAAGACGAAGCTGGATGAGGTAATTATAACGTTGCGGCACAGCGGGTTGCTGGGCGAATGGCACCCGTGCAGCTCGCGGACCCGTACCTAAGCACGGGCGAGTTGGCAGAATATGTTTCGCTCAGCGAGCCGGGGTCATGTCAGTGCGAGCAGACGGATTTGAACTTTACTTATTGCCGCTCCGTGGGAGCTACCGCTTCGGTTGGGGCATCTGGTACCAACGGGGTGCCGGGCGCGGCCTCCGTCGAAACTGGCTGTTCGTCCCACCCGCCGCCAAGCGACTTGTAGACGCTTATGAGGCTCCGAGTTACGCTTATATCACTCTGTACCTGTTGATCCTGCAGTTCGTAAAGTTCCCGCTGGGCGTCGAGTACGTTGAGGAAGTCGCCAATCCCGCTCCGGTAGCGCTCCGTAGCAAGTGCGAGGGCGCGCTGTGAGGCGTCGGAGGCTTCAAA
>Ga0105044_10005099_pt1 | contig 18086 bp, 10 predicted proteins | sample MAT01_FD_78092 | JGI IMG/M metagenome (GOLD analysis project Ga0105044, IMG submission 78092) | Freshwater microbial communities from Lake Fryxell liftoff mats and glacier meltwater in Antarctica - MAT-01 | ecosystem: Environmental > Aquatic > Freshwater > Ice > Liftoff microbial mat | place...
AGGTCATAAACACGCACAAATGGAACAATTTCTACAAACGTTAAACCTCTCCGAGGTCAGTTCTGGCCTTCATGCGTTTGCCCTGAGGGGTTGAGGGGTTGAGATTGTTGAGGGGGTTGAGGTTGTTGGGGGGAGTGAGGCTGTTGAGATCTTGCACGAGAATGTTCAGGGATCTGTGTCAACTGCTGGTTACACCCCCTCAATCAACTTTAAAATTAGAACCCTATAACCGCCTGAACCATAAACCCGCTGAATTTACCCTCGTTCCGATAGTCGGTAGTGGGAAAATCAGTGTAATTCTGGAGAACATATTCACCCTTCAGAAGCATGTTTTTAGTTGGGAACCAACCCGCAGCGAAAGCCAAACGATCAATGCTTACTTCAATCTGATCGCCATTAGCGTCCAAAATACCGCGTGGTTCAGCTTTAGCTCCAATGTATCGTGCGCCTACATATAATTGCTCGTTCGCAAGGAAACGATACACCCCTTCTACAGAATACTGTGTGAAGTTGCGTTTTTCCCAGACTCTACGTTCAACTGGACCGCTCACATCGGCATAGTTGCTGCCGCTGATAATTTCATAAGAACCAAATACTTCCAACCCCTTGTATTTCACAAATGGGTTGATCATGATGGCCTGTACCCGGTTGGGCACGTCAGGATTGAAACGACCAGAGCTGAACTGTGCACTTGCAGCCGATGCGGTACCGTTGGCTTGCAGCGCTGGTTCCATGACCATAAAGTAGTGCGAACCTGTACGGTCGCCGGCATAAAGTGTATTGCGTTGAATGTTACTGTTGTTGTACAAAGAAGCGGACAAGCGGAAACGCAAATCATCAAAGGTTTTATCATAAGCCACTTTTGCTGTGATAGAAGGGCTCTTTTTTGTGGCTACAGCGCCTGAAGCATTGATTGCTTCCGGATAATTTTCAATGTTGCCATTGATAAAACCAGAGGTCATGCCCACCATTGCCATAAAGCCGTCTGCAGGGAAAACATAAACCTCACCACCAATTTCCGTTGTAAAAGCATCGAAAATATGGTTTTCAACAAAGGGGTTGAACATGGCGTTGCCACCATCCGTGCGCCGGAACTGCATATCACCAAAGTTGGGCTGGAAGTGGCCGATTTTGACCCGAAGGTATTTTTCAAACCACTTCGGATTGCCCAGCATAGGCAATTTGTCAATCTGGATATAGCCGCCCTTCACCCAAAATTCAGCGTGGTGCCTGGTTGACATGTAGTTTTCCAAACAAACACGGATACCATCGGCAATCTGGAAATCTAAGTTGAGGTTGGCCATTGCCAAATTAAAACCTGTGAGCGATGCAGAAGTGGAATCCTCGCTTTTTACCACACCGTAGAGCAAGTTTCTATTGGTAGCGTTTGTACCTGACACTACCATATAAGTGGGGCTGTTTTCGTGCTTGATTGATTGAAAATCTTGAGTAAAACTGCCGCCAATACGCATTTTGAATCCGGTGTACTCGACAGAGTCGTTTTTAGAAGGTTCAAAAACGTTGATGGCACTTTGGTTCCAGCCACGATAATATTGTAGCGCTGGTTGTTGAGCATAAGCCCCATTAGCGCATACAAGTAGCGCAAAAACAGAAAGGAAAAGTCCTTTTTTCATAATTAAGGAAATTTTAAGTTGTGTGTAAGTTAGTTTTAGAATTGTTTCAAGGTCACTTGGAATACTATTTCAATCTCGTCGCCCGTAGTCATAGTACCCATCAGGGCAGTGGGTGGCTTGATCTTGTAGTCGGTCATTTTTAGTTTTTTCGATCCGCTGAAGGTGATGCTGCCGTCTCCGCCAACCGTACCCAGCACATATATGTCAATTTTTTGGGTGGCGCCTGCGATGGACAAATAGCCCGTGGCGTTGATGTCGTAACTGCCCGCGCGGTTATTCAGACCGCTCACTTTTTCCAATTTGTACTGGATGTTCGGAAAACTGTTGGCCTTGAGCGCATCATAGGTTTTGTTGTCCATGATGGAGCCTTTGGTACTTTTGATGGTTTTGACCGGGACTTCCACGCTGAGCGAGTTTATGGATTTCAGTACGCCCGCAGTTATGGTCACAGAACCGTTTGCCCGTACTTCATTGGCATTGGACTGCCAATCGTGTAGGTTAGAAGTTCCTTTGATCGCCAAAGAAAAATTGGATGCGCGATAATTTTCTTGTCCATAAGCAAACGAAAGCGCGAAAAAGAACAGAATAAAAAATTTGCTTCTCATCTTAATTAAGTTTGACACAAAAGTATCGGGGACGGAAACAGAGCGATGATGACTTGGCTTAGGTCGTAGCCTGACCTTAGTCACTTTCAAGCACGACTGCTGATAGCACTCAATATGAGCGAACTGAATTCTTTGGATTCCCTATTTCTGGAATGTGGTATCGAACCTGCCTGGTAGGTGCTGGCCAAATTGTGCGAGCATTACGACAATGCCATTTACGATGGCCTGGGCTTTTGGAGCGCGCACAAGCACAAGCACCTGATGGGGGCCATAGGACTGGAATATAATACCCAGCAAAAAAAGCAATCAGGTGCTGTACATCCAGAAAATAAAGAAGCGTTAGATTGCCGCCTAATCTGCCAATCACCTGTCAACTACTTACCAGCCTAGCATGACCGCACACCTCCTTACCATCGGCGATGAAATCCTCATCGGCCAAATCGTAGACACCAATTCGGCTTGGATGAGCCGCCAACTAAACCTCAACGGCATCGCTGTAGTGGGTAAAAGCAGCGTGGGCGACACGAGACAAGCGATCGTCGCGGGTATCGAACACGCTGCCACTACGGCCCAAATTGTCATCATGACAGGCGGCCTCGGGCCTACCAAAGATGATGTAACGAAGGCTACGCTCGTGGAAATGTTTGGTTGCCAATTGGTTTTTCAGCAAGAAGTATATGACCGCATCGCTGCATATTTTCAAAAAATCAATCGCCCATTGCCCGTTGAATTGATACGCAGCCAGGCAATGTTGCCCGACAAAGCGGTGGTGCTTCCCAATAAAGTCGGCACAGCTTCCGGCATGTGGTTTGATTTGGATGGTAAGGTGTTTGTCTCTTTGCCGGGTGTGCCGTTTGAGATGGAATACCTGCTGACGCAGGAGGTATTGCCTCGTTTGAAAGCGCAGTTTGCCAGTCGCCCCATCGTGCACCGCACCTTGCAGACTGCCTGCGAAGGCGAAAGCGTGATCGCCAAGCGCATCGAAACCTTTGAAGACCGTCTGCCGGGCCATATCAAACTGGCATACCTGCCTGCGCTGGGCATAGTCCGGCTGCGTCTCTCGGGCAATTGGCCGGGTGAAGTCACCCCCAACTCAGAAGCGGACTTAAATGCTGAATTGGATGCTAAAAAGAAGGAATTATGGGCACTAATCCCAGATTTGGTTTTTGGAGAAGAGGAAGACAGCTTGCAGGGGGTAGTCGGAAAAATCCTGCGCCAACAAGGCAGGCAGTTTGGCACGGCGGAAAGTTGCACAGGAGGCTATGTGGCACACCTGATCACCTTGGTGCCGGGATCTTCTGATTATTTTCCCGGCTCGGTGGTGAGTTATTCTTATGAGATGAAAAGCAAGTTGTTGGGGGTAAAAGCTTCTACCCTGGAAATTTTCGGCGCCGTAAGTGCGGAGGCCGTGGCTGAAATGGCCGAAGGTGCCAGAGAAACCTTGGGCGTAGATGTTTCGCTCGCCATCTCAGGGATTGCCGGCCCAGGTGGAGGCATGCCTGAAAAACCAGTGGGGACGGTGTGGATGGCGGTGAGCGATGGGGAGCGCACGCAGGTGGTCAAACATCTATTTGGGCGGGACAGGGCTAAAAACATTCAACTCACCGGAGTGTACGCATTGAACATGGTGCGGAAGTTTTTGTTGGAGGAAACGCTTGTCACAACTTGAGTTACTTACCTTTGTTGAAGTAGCCGAGATTCGCCAAAGTCGGCGGACGAAACGGCCAGATGCCATGATCGCTGCTACTCCAATGGTGCATGGCAGTATGTTGGTTACAAAAAAGGCCGCAGACTTCTCCAGTTTATCGGATCTAATGGTGTTGAACCCATTTGATCTGCAAGAAAGATAATCGTTGGATTGGGATACGATCACCTGTTGTGTACCCTTTCATTTTGCAGTTTGCAAGTAAAATTACAATATTCTTTATGCGCTCCATTTTTTGGACGGCGGCACTCGCTGTTTCGCTTTCAATTCCCTCCACCCTTGTTTTTTCCCAAAAAACAATCGTCACACTGGTGAGGGGTAAGGTCACGGAGGAGGAAACCAAGGAGGGGCTGGCGTTTGTGAGCGTTTCTGCTCCCGGCTTTGCAGCAGGTACCCGCACCGATATAAATGGTTTTTACCTGCTCCGAACAGAGCAAAAAATAACCCGAATACAGTTCAGTTATCTTGGTTATGTCTCGCAAGTATTGCCCGTAAAAACAGGAGAGCAACAAACGTTGGATGTAGTTTTGTCGCCAGCAGCAACGCAATTGGAAGAAGTGACGATCAAGGCAAAAAAATACACGCGGAAAGACAACCCGGTGGTGGAACTCATCGAACTCGTTATTGCTCACCGCGATCAAAACCACATTGCGGATCTGGCCACTTATCAGGATGAGCAATACGAGAAAATTTTTCTGGGCCTCAGCAACCTCAATGAAAAACTGAAAACCAACCGGTTTCTTCGTCCAATGCGGTTTGTGTTTGAAAATATCGACACCACCAAGCTGGGAGGCCTGCCCGTGACCCCCATTTTTTTGCAGGAAAACGTGATGGATTACTTTAGTCAATCGGATCCAAAACAGTGGAAAAAGTATATAAAGGCTTCAAAATCAGTAAGATTTGGGGAAATGGTGGATGATGATGGAATGGACAAGGGATTGCAATACTTGTACCAGGATGTGGACATCTACGACAATTATGTCAATATGCTTTCGGATCAATTCATGAGTCCGATTGCCAAAAACGCGCCGCTTTTTTACCGCTATTATTCCGCAGACACCCTCGAAGAGGCGGGTAAAAAAGTGATCCGGCTCGAATTTTATCCCAAGAACAAACTGGATATGCTGCTTCAGGGCGACCTGTATATCGCCCTTGACAGCACCTATGCCGTCACGCGGATCAACTTTTCAATCAACCCAAATATCAATCTAAACTGGGTGAAGGAATTGGTGGTAGAACAGGATTTCCTGCTCCTTCCCTCCGGCAAACGGGTGATGGCCACAGAAGACTATCGGATGCACTTTGGTTTGAACAAAAAAGGCGTGGGCATGGTAGCGCAACGGCTCGTGACCCACCGAAATGCGCTCATCAACCCGACGCTTCCTGATTCCGTGCTCAGGGGCAACATTTCGGAAATAGTAACCTTGCCCAGCGCATCCAAAGTGGTGGATAATACCTACTGGGAAACTACCCGCCCTACCCCACTCAACACCGCCGAGGCTGCCACCTATACCAACTTGGACAGCCTCCGCAAGACGCGGTTTTACAAAGTGACGACCAAAATTGGCTACGCACTTTTTGGGGCACATGCCGATTTGGGGAAATTTCAGATTGGCCCGATGAGCTCGTTTATTTCCTTCAACGAGGTAGAAGGCACTCGCTTGCGATTCGGCGGGCGCACAGGCCCCAAAATGAGCAAACGTTGGCGTGCAGAGGCTTGGGCTGGATATGGCTTGCGCGACCTTCGTTGGAAGTACAGCATTGGTGGGGTGTATGGACTAAATGGCACTGAATTCAATAAGTTCCCCAACCATGTCCTGCGCGTTAACTACTTGCATGATGTCCTGCTGCCCGTTCAAAACTTTCAAGTGAGTTCGGCTGCCAACTTCGCCAATTCCGTGGTGCGTGGAGCGAACGACAAGTTTTTTTATTACAACCGTTTCAATGCGCAGTACGAGCGCGAGTTTCAGAATCACCTTTCTTACCTCGTCGGGGGAGAAAACCGTCAGTTCCGTCCCGCAGGCGCACTATTATTTGAGCCCGCCGGAGGAGGGACACCAACACAAGATCCGGTGTTGGCTTCAGCCGCTTTTGCGCAGATTCGCTATTCCCCAGGTGAAACATTCTATCAAAGCGGCGCATCGCGCTCCATTATAGATTTCAACTATACCGCCACCCTGCGCTATTCCAAAGGCTTCAAGGGAATAGCAGGTGGTCAATACGATTATCAAGAGTTGGTAGCGAGTCTTTACAAATTCACCAATACGCCGCCGTTTGGTTACAATAAACTCTATGTGGAAGCGGGGGGCGTATTTGGCAAGGTTCCCTTTCCATTGTTGACCATTCACCGGGGAAATCAGACCTACATAACCCAACAGTTTTCCTACAACTTGATGAATTTCATGGAATTCGTCAGCGACCGATACGCTACCCTGATGTTTGAGCATTATTTCGGTGGCTTTTTCCTGAACAAAATCCCTTTGCTCCGCAAATTCAAATTGCGCGAAGCCTGTTCGTTCAAAATACTGTATGGCCAAGTATCGTCGCAAAACCGCCCGAGCGAAGATTCCAACCTGCTCAAATTCCCAGAATTCCCGGACGGAACCCCTATTACCTACACTTTGGAGCAAAAGCCCTATATGGAGGCCAGTGTGGGTATTACCAACATCTTCAAATTTCTTCGGGTGGATTTGATCCGCAGGTTCAGTTACCTTGAACATCCGGGCGCGGCTAAGTATGGAGTTCGGTTTGGGGTTTGGGTGGAGTTTTAGAGAAAGTTAAAATTAAATTGCATACATCCGATTGGTAGTAAAAACTATATTTGCCCGATCCAATTTTGCAATATTGATTTAAACTGCCTTTCCAATGAAAAAAACATTCCCTCTTTTTGCACTGCTGTGTCTTTGTTTATTCCCTGCCAATTTGCTGTTCGGCCAAGATGCCGACCTCTATCGCGAAGTGGTTTCAAGTGCTGGTGGCGACGCTTTTGTTGGGAACAAGCACTTTGAGTACACTTTGGGAGAACCCTTCATCGAGACCATCGAGTACGGAGACAAGCAGCTCACGCAAGGCTTTCACCAGCCTGAAACGTACACTGTGGGCGTTTCAGAAATCGAAGAAGCCTCCGGCCTTAAGGTTTTCCCCAACCCTACCGCTGGGGCGCTCCATTTGGAATTCTCTTCTCCAAAAGGGAAAACCTTCCAACTTCAAGTGTTCAACGCAGCGGGCCAACTCATGCAGGCTTTGCCCAAGTCGGACGATACCCAGACCAATATCATAGACTGCAGGGCGCTGCCCCCCAGTGCCTATTTCCTTGTGGCGCGAACTTTGGATGGCGGCTTTTTTTTCCAAGTGCCGTTTGTCAAAGCAGACCGCTAACAATCTCTTCCACGCTTCCTGTTTTTGCCACCCGGACGAGCACTGCTCGCCTGATTTTTTACATTTCCAAAACTTTTTTCCCCTATGAAAAGAAATTTCCTTCTCCTGCTTATGCTCGCCCTTTGGCTTGTTCATTTGAATGCCCAGACCGTACCGCAAGGCGTAAATTATCAGACTATCGTGCGCGGCATGGATAATCACCCAGTGGTAAATGCCGAGGTGAGCCTCCGCTTCCAATTGAAAGATGTCAATGGGGCGCTCCTGTACGAAGAAGTGCAAAAAGACACCACCAACAACCATGGGCTTGTCAACTTGATCGTGGGGACAGGCGCACCGCTTAATTTCCAAAACATAGATTGGAGCGCTGGCCCTAAAACGCTCACTATTGCATACGAGACATCTCCCGGTATTTTCGATGATCTGGGTACTATGCAATTGATGAGTGTGCCTTATGCTTTTTATGCAGCGAAGAGCAACGAGGCATCGGTTGCTGGCAATCTCGTTGACCTGGGTGCACAGGTGGGACAGGTGTTGCAGTGGAACGGGAATACTTGGGTGCCGATGACTTTGCCAACTGATACAGACACTGATCCGTCTAATGAGTTGCAAAACCTCTTGCTAACAGGTAATCAGTTGAGTCTTTCCAACGGAGGTGGTATGGTTACGTTGCCTGTCGAAGTAGATGGATCGATAACGAATGAGATACAGGCACTCTCGCTTTCTGGAAATCAACTTAGCCTTTCCAATGGGGGAGGTATAGTCGTCTTACCTACTGGGACTACCTATACCGCAGGGTCAGGCATCAGTATATCTGGCTTGGACCAAATTTCTGCCACCGATCCCAGTATCACCAACGAAATTCAAGCCCTATCACTTTCGGGGAATCAATTGAGCCTTTCCAACGGGGGAGGCATGGTCGTGCTGCCCACAGGTACCACCTATACTGCAGGGTCAGGCATCAGCATATCTGGCTCGAACCAGATTTCTGCCACCGATGTCAGTAACACCAACGAGATTCAAACCCTATCGCTCGCAGGAAATCAAATAACCCTTTCCAATGGCGGTGGCATGGTGAATCTTCCAGCGGAAGTAGATGGATCCATCACGAATGAGATACAGGCGCTCTCCATTTCGGGCAATCAATTGAGCCTTTCCAATGGTGGAGGCATGGTGACGTTGCCAGCCGAAGTAGATGGATCCATCACGAATGAGATACAGGCGCTCTCCATTTCGGGCAATCAATTGACCCTTTCTATTGGTGGGGGTATGGTAACCCTGCCACCTGCAACGGGCGACAACTGGGGAACACAGTCCGCCATGGTCGGGGCCGCCTTCACGGGAAACGGAACAGCCGCCACGCCGCTCAACGTGGCCACAGACGGGATTACTACGACCCATCTGCTCGATGGCACGGTAGCCACCGCTGACCTGGCGGACAACGCCGTAACCAACGCAAAAATGGCGGACAACGCGGTCAACACGGCAGAATTGGCCAACGGCGCGGTCACTGCTGCCAAACTGAACCAGATGAGCGCAACCACAGACCAGGTGTTGCGCTGGAATGGTACAGCCTGGGCACCCACCACCCTGCCTCCTGCAACGGGCGACAACTGGGGTGCTCAATCCGCGCAGGTGGGCGCTGCACTTGCCGGAAATGGAACCCTTGCTACTCCCCTCAATGTCGCTACAGGTGGGATTACCACTACCCATCTGCTCGATGGTACAGTAGCAACCATTGACCTGGCGGACAACGCCGTAACCAACGCAAAAATGGCGGACAACGCGGTCAACACGGCAGAATTGGCCAACGGCGCGGTCACTGCTCCCAAACTGAACCAGATGAGCGCAACCACAGACCAGGTGTTGCGCTGGAATGGAACGGCTTGGGCGCCTGCAACCTTTGCATATACTACCTGTGGACGCGTAAACTCGCCTGACGGCCAGGAGCGAATTATGGTAAGCAATCAGAGTCTGTGCCCTAGTGGAGCACAACTGGAGGTGAATACCACCCTTGCCGAAGGCGTTGATCTAAAGGTTGCTGGAGCGGGTGATGTAAAAGGTGCTCGGGTTGAAGCAACAGGAGGTAGCGGATCGAACGACGGCATTATTTTGTTCTCTAGAAGTGACAACAACGAAGCAACCGGTATCAACCTTGCCACTGGAAGAAACGGGAATACTACTGATGCGGTCGGTTTAAGGGTTTTATCAGGTTTTTCAGCCAATAATATGGATGATATCAATTATGATTTTAATGATGGGAACAGCAGTGACCAGAATTACGGTATTCATACTGCGATACCCGATATCGTCTCGAATAACAGCGAACTTTATAACAATTTTGGCAGAAACCGGGATATTGGTATTTATGTAAGCACTCCAAATCTGAATGATTGGACAGCATATTTTGATGGGAATATGTATGCGATCAACACATACGTGGAAGACCAACTTCATGTCTTGAATTACTCAACTCAAAACAATGTTAATGCTGATTGGCGTATAGATGTGATCAATAATGCTGCTTGGCAATATGGGCTTTCTTTCTTCTATAACAACAATGCTACCAATGCCACCCCTAAATCCTATATTGATGAAGTAAATGGCAATTATATGCAACCCTCAGATAGAAGGTTGAAGGAAGAAATAATGCCTTTGCAAGCCACCCTTTCAAAGGTGATGTCCTTAAATCCTGTGTCATACATATTTAAAGAGGATGAGAAAAGGAGCAAGAATGTAGGTTTTGTTTCTCAGGAGGTAAATAATGTCTTTCCTGAGTTTACCAAAAAAGTACTTCTTGAAAATGGTTCTGATGTGCTAATGGTTAATTACGCAGGTTTTTCCGTCATCGCCATAAAAGCCATCCAGGAACAACAGCAAATCATAGAGGCACAACATGCCAAACTAGAAAAACAAGAAGACCGGTTGACCAAACTAGAAAAAGAAATGGCTGAATTGAAAGCCTTGTTCATAGCTTCGGCGCCTGAAAAATCGGGCAAAAAGTAAAACATTGTTATGCAAAAAAGAGGGGCAAAGTATTTGTCCATCAGCTTGTTAGGGCTGGTGGCGTGGCTGCTTGCAAGCAACACCACTGCCCAAACCTCCGCCAAACAGGTAAATGCGTTATTGCAGGCATCTGATCAGTTTTTGGAGCGCGGGAAATTTTTGGATGCCTTACAAAAAGCGTTTGAAGCAAAAGGCAGTCTCCCGATTTCAAATGCCACGCAGGACACTACCGCTGCCGAAACCTATCTGCAAATCAGTCGGTGTTATGGCGCCCTGTATGAGCGTCCGCGTGCCATTCTTTATCTGGATTCGGCACGGGCATTTTTAGGAGCCGCCCAACTGTCTGTTTACTACGCGATCGAACATCAACTTGGCTTGCGCAAAAATGATCCCTCCCGCATTCACAGCGCTTTGGCGTATTACAGAAACAAGGATTTGCGACAATATGCAGAATGCCTGCTTTCTCTCGGCAGCCTTGGCCTGACCAGTAAAGCACCCAAAGTGCCGGAAGAATTGCGCGAGTGCCTTACACTTCTGGAAAAGCAAGGGCTTGCCGAGTCTTCCGCTACCGGACGCTGCAATATGCTGTTGGGGTATTATTACTGGAGAAACGCCAATCAATATGACCAGGCACTCGATTATTTTAAGGCATCCGAGTCTGCTTTTGTTAAAACGGGAGGAGATCAAAACGGTTACCTGGCCGTCCTGTATGTCAACATGGGGGCCTGCCTCGACGATATTGGTTTGCCGCGTAAAGCCATTGCCTTATACGAGAAGGCTGTGGAAATATTTATTGGCTTGAACAAGAAGCACCCGAACCTCGGCAGCGTTTACAACAATTTTGGAAGGTCACTCAGCGACTTGGGGGAATACGCGGCATCTATCCAATATCTGGAAAAAGCCAAAGCGCTTGATCCCGAAAATGGCCGCTACTGGAACAATCTGGGCGATGCTTACCTGAGTAGAGGCGAATACCCAATGGCAGAATCCTGTTTTGAAAAAGCAAAACAACTGCTGCTGGCCTCTGAAAAAAAGAACCTCCCCGAGATTGCTCGCCCCTACCATAACCTTGCCGTAATCTACCGCCAACGAGGGCAGTTGGACAGTGCCCTTGCCTACGAGCTCCGCTCTTTGCCTTACCGAAAAAGTGACTCCACTGCGCTACTCGACATTGCGCGCTCCTATCTTGGCACAGGAGAATGTTACGCTGCATTAGGGAAATACGTCGAGTCGCTGCTGTACCTGGACTCTGCGCTGTGGCTTCAAGGCCGTAAATTGCCCTCACACCAGTACCCGGAGACTTCAAATGCTTATGCGGCTAAGGCAAAGGTCAAGGCCGCATTGGGCGACTACAGAGCAGCCTTGGTACTCATAGACAGCGCCTTGTACGCCACTGGATATAGCGGGAAAGGGGTTTGGAATGAAGTGAGTGCGCCCCCTGAATTATTGTCTGCTTTAGAACAAAAAGCGGCACTTTATTATGGTTTTTTTGAAAAATCGCATCAGGAAGCACCGTTATTAGCGGCCGTACAATGTTACGATACCGCCGTCCAGGCCATCCGTTTTTTCCGCAATACGCTCCTGGACAGCGAATCAAAGGCAACTTTGGCCGGGCAATTCCGTGGCATTTTGAGCGGCGGCTTGGAGGCCGCACTTGCTTTGCACCAGCTTCGCCCTGAAAAGGATACCTATTTGCGACTTGCATTCGCCTTTACCGAACAAAGCAAAGCCCTCGTGTTGCTCGAAGGGGTGCGCAGTGCCGGAACCTTAAAATTTGAAGGCATTTCCGATAGCCTCCTCGACCGTGAACGGAGCTTGCGGCAAGCCGTGACGGACGCTGAAGCGGGCCTGCGAAAACGGCTGGCCAGGGGCAGTGCTGGTGGCGATTCTCTGGTGGCAAAAGCCCGTAATGAACTGTTCGAGCGTCAACGAGCCTTCGAGGCGTTCCAACGGATCCTGGCTACGGGTGAAAACGCCCGGTATTACAATTTTCGTTACGGCCTCTCGCTGGCTACGCCTGAAGAAATTCAGGCTCAATTGCTCGACCCCAAGCGCAGTCTGGTGTCCTATTTTGTTGGAAAAAAGGGGAGGATCACTGCGTTTGTAATTCAAAAAAACGGTTTTCAGGCCATCGAGTGCCCTGGAGGGGAATCATTGGACGAACAAGTGCAGGCATTGCGGGAAGGGCTTTTTGGGTATTACACCCTCCCATCGAAAAAACGCAGCGATGCGCTTTACACGAAATCCTTGGATCAATATGTCAGCGCTGCCAGAGCACTTTACAATATTCTGATCGCCCCGCTGGAGTCGTTGCTGGGCGAGGAGGTCGTGATTGTCCCCGATGGAATTTTGAGTTATATCCCCTTTGAATTGCTCTTAACCGAAATGCCCGCCCAGCCTGCAAACTTCTCGGAGTATCCATATTGGTTTAGGGCCAAAAACCATTCGGTGAGTTATGCCTATTCCGCTACCTTGCTTCGAGAAATGACCCAAAAACAACACCGGAAAAAAACCTCCAGGACGCTACTGGCCATGGCGCCTTTTTACCCGGGAACCCGCGCAGATTTAGCCGCGGCCCCTGGCAACGGAGCGCTGGATGAAAACAGAAAGGGACTCAATCCACTGGTTTACAGCGGACAAGAAGTGCGCGACATCAACCGAATTTGGGGGAGCGATGATTTTTGGGTGGGTAAAGAGGCCAGTAAAAGAGTGTTCCTTCAATTCGCCCCCGATTGCCAGATGTTGCACCTTTCCACCCATGGCGTGCTGGATAGCGCTGCCGATTTCTCTTATCTGGCTTTTGCCGCATCCACTGCGGAGGAACCCTCCGAACCGCTTTTTGTCCGGGATCTTTACAGTTTGCAACTCAATGCTGATTTGGTGACGCTTTCTGCCTGCGAGACCGGGGTGGGCAAATTACAAGCGGGCGAAGGTGTGATCAGCCTGGCCCGGGCCTTTGCTTATGCGGGCGCGAAGAGTATTTTCACCAGCCTATGGCAGGTGAATGATGCTGCCACCAAAGACCTGATGACCTGTTTTTACAAAAACCTGAAAGCCGGGAATAGTAAAGATTGGGCGCTTCGCAAAGCCAAACTGGAATACCTGAAAACCCATGCCGGGGAGCGGGCGCATCCGTTTTTCTGGGCAGGTATCGTGGGGGTTGGGGCTATGTCTGCGATTGAGATACCATAACCTTAAATCCAATATCGTCAATTGTCAATTGTCAATTTCCTCGCTCTTGCCTCGAAAGGATGGCCAGGCTTGATAATCTTGGCACGCAAGGCCTCATAGGCCGCTTTTGTTTTGGGCAAACGCGCGGCGTGGCATAGCAGCAAGTACCATTCTGCGTCATACCGATAAGAAACGCTTTTGGTCAGCTCCTGAAAATCTGCGGCTGCGCGGTCGTAGCGCCCCAGACGAAATTGCGCATGGGCGCGTAATTTCAAAGCATCTGTGCGGCCTTCTTCGGGGAGCGTTTGCAACAAGGACGCGGTTTCCAGATATTGTTTCTTGGCGTATGCCTCGCCGGCTTTTTGAAGCGGGCTTTCGTCTGGCTCATCGCCTTCCCCCATCAGGGTGCCCACATCAAAGGGGGATTCGGAGTAGGCTTTTTGTGCCAATGCAGCGTATTGCTTTGCAGGTGGAAAGGCATTCGGTGGTGTATCGGCTGGTGTTGGTGTTGTTTGCGCGATAGGCTCTTGTTGCTGGACAGGTGTTTGCATTTGAACGCTGTCGGTCGGCGCTGGAGTTTGCTTCCCGATTTCTGAGTCGACAGGGCGTTGTATCCACCAATAGCCCAATGCGGCCAGGGGCAAAGCAGCGGCTACCAGCAAATACCGCAGCCATCGCTTGCCCGAGGGTGGATTTGGCAAGTCCGGTACGGTTTGGCCTTCCTGTTGCGTTTCTTGGTAAGCGTTTACCATCAATTTGCGCAAATCGAGGAGGTCTTTGGATGGTGGTTCATCCACATCTGGCTCCTCGTGCGCTTCGATGGCGTGCATCATATCGCGGTGCAGGGCTACCTCCGCCCTCAAGGCTGGATCAGCGGCCATTTTTGCTTCAAAAGCCTGTCGAGCCTCCCCGGAGAGCCTGTCGAGGAGGTAGTCCTCGATTTCTTCAAACAATTTCATTTCGCTCATAGCGTGCAAGTTTTTGGGTCGTCACGCCCGGAGTTCCGCATAGCGCGGGTCCGATTGGACGGCTTCGATTAAGGATTGCTTGCAAAGGGTTTTGCGTTTGCGGGCATAAGCATAAGTCCAGCCCATGGATTCTGCAATTTCCTCCATGCTCATTTCAGTGGTCCAGGAGAGCGTCAAGACCATTTGGCAGTCTTCGGCGATCTTTTTGAACTTCTCCGAAAACAGTGCCTGGCGCTCTTTATTCTCTGAAAACTCGGTTTCCTGCTCCTTGCCCATGGTGTTTGATACCACCAGGTCGTCGGGTGTTACCCCTGCGTCGTATTTATTTCTGCGGAGGCTTTTCAGCCAGTGCCTGCGGCAAATGGCCTGTAGATAGGTGGAAAACAAGGCTGTAAGCGTCAGGTCGCCCGCGAGCAACTTTCTATAAACGACTTCGAGGGCGTACATGAATACGTCTTTGGCATCTTCATCCGTGCCCGAGTTGGCGCGCACGAAGGCTGCCACTGGGGGAAGAAATTCACTAAAAATACTGCGTACGGCCTCCGGCTTTTGTTGCAAGAGGCCCTCGGTGTACCATTCGTTGAGGTGCTTGGCCATGTTGTGTTGGGTTTTCTGTAAAGGCGAAGGTAGAAAGCGAGCACGGAAAATGGGTGAACGCAATTTTTTTTCAAAAAAAACAAAACACAGGGTAACAAGAGCCAATGAGGGGGTATAGACCTGAAACAACGGCTAATAACCACCCAACCAAACAACTTCCAAAAGACACGGCAACGCTCCCGCCGGATTGGGGCAAAACTTTAAAACATTACTCAAATCAATTCTAACAATGAAAAATTTCAAATTCATCTTCGCTCTGGCCTTTGTGGCCGCCCTGACTGTTCTGTTCGCTTCCTGTAAAAAAGACAATTTTGAAACCTCGCCTGCCGAGTATGCTTTCACCGCAGAAGAACTTGCTGAAATCAATGAAAATTTCTGCGGCACCGTGGATGAGCAGGATTTCAACGACCATTCCCTGATGCAAGAAGGCAGTGTTGAAGACCGCGGAACAGGGGCCAAAGGGAAATTCTGGCCTGCCGGGCAAGTGCTCCGGGTACGCTTTCAGAATGGCAGTACTGCGCTTCAAACCAAGGTGTTCAACTATTTCAAAACCTGGGCAAATCACGCCAATGTGTCAATTGTAAAGGTGAGTTCCGGCAATTCTGAAATTCGGGTGCGTTTTGGCATCGTAGGGAACAACTCTTATGTAGGAACGGACAATTTAACCATAGCTCAAAGTGTACAAACGATGAACCTCCAATTGACCGACAATTCGGCTGAATCATCCATCCGCCGGGCAGCACTGCACGAGTTTGGACACGCGCTGGGGCTTAAGCACGAACACCAAAACCCGTTTGCCAACATTTCTTGGGACAAGCCAAAGGTCTATGCATACTACGCTTTGCAGGGCTGGTCTCAACAAAAGGTGGATGAACAAGTGATCAACCATTTGGGCTGGGGGCCTGCACAGCACACCAGCTTTGATGCACAATCGGTGATGGCGTATTCCATTCCTGCTTCGCTGACTACCAATGGGTTTTCTATTCCCTGGAACACCGAAATCTCTACAGTAGACAAAGAGTTTATCGGCAAAATGTATTCGGGTACTCGTATCAGGGTGCGCCACGCAGCCAATATCAGCGGTAACATCACCATTCACCTCAATGGGATAGCCACCACGCTGAACAAGAACGAAACCATTTATGTGCCTGCCAAGACTACAGGCAATACCCTTCAAATCTGGGAATGCCCGAATGGGTGCATGTGGTCCTCTTTTTATCCGAGCTATGGCACAAAATATAAAATTGTGAGCGCCTCAAATAATGCGAACGATTTGAAACTGGTAGTGGATTAATGGATTCCGCCGCTTTTCAACACCCCGTTACGCCCCTGCCTGATTTAAGTACCACGACGGTATCCGTTTATTACTTGCAACCAAGGCCTCAAAAGAGGTTCACTGATAGACTCCAAGACCTGTCCCCGGCACACATGCCGGGGACTTTTTTCTTTTGGACCTATAATCTTCCTCACATCCCCTTCATACTCAACGCCACCCTTTTCCTTCCATAATCCACTTCCACTACCCGCACCATCACCTGCTGGCCCAGCGAAACCACCTCCATCGGGTCGCGCACAAACTTGTCGGACAGTTGCGAGACGTGTACCAAGCCGCTGTCTTTCACGCCAATGTCCACAAAGGCGCCGAAGTTGGTGATATTGGTCACGATGCCGGGCAGAATCATACCCGGGTGCAGATCGTCGAGCGAGTGGACGTTGGCGAATTCGAAGGATTTGGCGGCGCCCCGCGGATCGAGGCCGGGCTTTTCAATTTCTTTGAGGATGTCTTTGAGCGTGGGCAAACCCACATCACCGCGCACATATCTTTTCAGGTCAATGCGGTCGCGTTTTTCTCTATCTTGCACTAAATCAAGGACTTTGCAGCCCGAGTCAGCGGCCATTTCTTCCACCAGGGCATAACGTTCGGGGTGGACGGCCGTGTTGTCCAGCGGGTTTTTGGCCTCGCGGATACGCAAGAATCCCGCACATTGCTCGAAGGCTTTGTCGCCTAAGCGGGGTACTTTTTTAAGGTCGGTGCGTTTGGTAAACGCGCCATTTTCAGCCCTGAATTCCACAATATTTTTGGCCAACACAGGGCCGAGACCAGAAACGTAGGTCAGCAAATGTTTGCTTGCCGTGTTCAGGTTGATGCCCACGGCGTTCACACAACTTTCTACCGTGCGGTCGAGGCCGTCTTTGAGTTGGGTTTGATTCACGTCGTGCTGGTATTGCCCAACTCCGATGCTTTTTGGGTCAATTTTTACGAGTTCCGCGAGCGGGTCCATGAGCCTGCGCCCAATGCTTACCGCACCGCGCACGGTGAGGTCTTCTTTGGGGAATTCCTCGCGTGCTACTTCACTGGCAGAGTAAATGGAGGCCCCGGCTTCGTTTACCTGAAAAATCTCGACGGGCGTTCTGAAATTGATTTTCCGCAGGAAATCCATCGTTTCGCGCCCGGCTGTGCCATTGCCGACCGAGATGGCTTCGATGGCAAATTTTTCTACGAGATGTTCTATTTCTGCTTGTGCCTCAACGGGGTTGTGGAGGAACACGACGGCGTATTTGAGCAAAGTGCCGCTCGCATCCAGGCAAACCACCTTGCAGCCCGTTCGGAAACCGGGGTCAACGCCCATTACTTTTTTCTCACCCAAAGGAGCGGAAAGAAGCAGTTGGCGCAGGTTTTCAGCGAATACTCGAATGGCTTCCGTATCAGCTTTATCCTTGGAAGTGTTTCTAAATTCTGTTTCGATGGAGGGTGATAGCAGTCGTTTGTAACTGTCTTTCAATGCTTTACGCACCTCATTGGCGGCTTCGCCATAACCCGTGACGAATATTTTATCTAAGTCATTCACGGCCATTTCTTCCTCCGGCGCGATGCTCACCCTAAGGAAACCTTCTTCTTCACCTCGGCGCATAGCCAACAGACGGTGACTTGGGCATTTGGCCAGTGGCTCGCTCCACTCAAAATAATCGCGGTATTTTGCACCTTCCTCTTCCTTGCCTTTCACCAATCGGGAGCCGATTTCTG
>Ga0105044_10005101_pt1 | contig 18085 bp, 16 predicted proteins | sample MAT01_FD_78092 | JGI IMG/M metagenome (GOLD analysis project Ga0105044, IMG submission 78092) | Freshwater microbial communities from Lake Fryxell liftoff mats and glacier meltwater in Antarctica - MAT-01 | ecosystem: Environmental > Aquatic > Freshwater > Ice > Liftoff microbial mat | place...
GATACGGGCAGACAGCGGCTTCTACAGCGGTTCGTTCATCGAGGAGATCGAGAAGCATAAGCTAGACTTCATCGTGGCCGCCAAGGGCTACAAGCCGATACGACAACAGATCGCGGGTATTCGAGTGTGGCGCTCAACGAAGACGGCCTAGGGCGTGAGCGTCGGAGAGTTCACCTATCAACCGATGAACTGGAAGAAGCCGTATCGATTCGTGGTGGTACGTCAGAGCATGGAAGAGCGGCCTCATGCAAGCGGTCGACATGATGAGCCTACTACAACATGTACTGTACAATAGCACAACGCACGTCGCTATGCGCCGTATCACGCTTGAATGCATTGCAATAGGATCGTGGATTGCCAACACAGGTCGCCACACGATTCTAAAGCTCGCCTTGCCCGAAAAAAGAGGACTGCATTTATGAAGCTATTCGACGATTTGGCCGATATTCGACCCCCATTTCAACTTCTCATGGCTTGATCCAGGATAAAAACACGTTGAGAACCGCAACGCCAAGAACACCCATTCCCGCAAGCCGTGCCACCTTGATCCTTTTCACATTTCCTATCGCCACCACTACAGCGGCATAGGCAATCCATGCGCATGAAAGCAGTAGCTGCATGCGATCGAACAAGTCGCGCACGTTCATACTTTCCCAACCATAGGTATCGCTTGTCTGGATGATCGTTTTCCACTGCGGTGTGATGGTTTTCATGGTCGTAAGCAGGAACGTGATCAGCATGATGCATGGCCATATGATGTAGGCATCGTTGAACTTCCAAGTAGGTCGTGGTAAGGTGAACCACAGAAGGAAGAGAACGGCGGTGATCGACAGACCGCTGATCATTCGCATGTTGAACACACCAGCACAGGCTGCTGCAGCAGGCCATACGAGACTTACCGACATCCAGATTAGCACGCCTACAGCCATTCCGATGAGACCATACATGTCTGTATGGCGCAACATATGCCAACGTGTGATCAACACAACTACTTGTTGGAGCAACGTCCACACCACAACTGCAACCATGAGATGAATCCACCAAGGATACTTGGCGTTCTGCAGTGCAAGGACTGTTTGAAGACTAGGTGCATAGATGAGCATGGATGGCGCGAGTTGACGCATACGCTGCATGCGATCCGTTTCGCAAACGGTAACACGTCCGACGGGAGGAAAACAGGATGCTCTCATGATAGTATCGAGATTATCTGCAGCCCCATCACGATATCAGCAGTGATGCACATTCCAACGTACTGCATCCTCTTTCCGAGAATCGAACCTACAACGGCAATGAAAATGAGAGTGAAGTCTTGCGCATCGCTGTTGTAGTTGCACTTCCACGGTATCAGGCAGGCAACAACAATGGTAAAGATGCCAAGCCCGTGCGCGAATACTTTTGACCGCTCGTTGTTGCGTACCAGCAACCACGCTATACTCACGACAGCCACGGGAACGAGATACACGCCTAGTTCACTCCAGAAATCATAGTCGAACGTTGTTTCATCGACGATAACACACAAGAGCCCCAGTCCAACAACAGTGAAGATCACGTTGACGCGATCTCGTAAAACCGGAGCTCGCATTTAGATTGCACAGAGCGAAGCAACGAACAGCACAATGTCTGCAAGGATGGAATTTGCTGCTGCTGGATGCTGGTACTGATCGTACCGATATCCACCAAGGACCACATGAACCACCACAATAGCCTAGCACCGAGTGCAACAACGTAGAGTGAATACCACTTTCGCAATCCAATCACCGTACCAAGCATCATGATGGCGATGAAACCAAGGAACGTGAAGAGTCCACCCGTATTCATCACTCCCGTTTGCAACGCCATCGGAGCACTAAACCCATCAACACCCGACATCATTGCAAGAAACAATGAGGCATGCGCTACACTTCTCCAGAGCGTAATGGCTGCAAGCAAGGCCATCGCAACATAGGCGATTGGCCCGGAACAAGATGACAATACGTGAACGCTGCATGGACACTCAAGTCGCACGTTGCTACACCCGTAACGATCACCCCTTGCGCTCAAGTCTGGGTCCCATTGCAATGGCAATCGCGCCAATCACAAGTCCGGTAATCACACGAACCGTCTCCGTGATCCATCCGGCTATCCACTCCCCATTTAAAGAGGAAGACAAGGCCAATGAGGGTGGCAAGGGGTGCGCCACAAGAGAACGCCTGCGGCGTGCGACACTAAGGCGTGCAACACTCCGATTTGTAGTTCAACAAATAGTCGCTCGAGTATGGCAAATCGTCGCTTGAGTTCGCTATGCTGTGTGAACAGAATGATCACAAGAACGAACAGGACGAAGACAAGAATTATTTCAACGTGTTGCCCCAACAATGTGTACTACGATGCCCGATGCGATAACCGTCGAAGTCGCAAACTATTCGTGAGTACCGATACAGAACTCAGTGCCATGGCACCGGCAGCGATCGTTGGATCGAGTAGACCTAAGGCCGCAATCGGAATACCCACCACATTATATACAAATGCCCAAAAGAGATTCTGCTTGATCGTACGAACGGTGCTGCGTGCTACTTCTATTGCATCCACAACGCCGTGCAGATCGCTACGCAAAAGCGTGATCGATGCGGCCTCTATAGCCACGTCGGTGCCTGTTCCCATGGCAATACCAACGTCTGCCTGTGCAAGCGCGGGCGCATCATTCATGCCATCGCCCACCATGGCAACGCGCGTACCTGTTGCCTGAAGAGTGGCGATCACGGCGGCCTTCTCTGTTGGTCGAACGCGAGCGCGTACATCCTTAATGCCAACGCGCTCAGCTATGCTTCGAGCAGCTTCTTCTCGGTCTCCGGAAAGCATGATCACGTGCAAAGCACGCTGTTGCAGTTCTCGCACTGCTTCTGTGGCAGAGTCTCGAATGGTATCGGATATCTGGAGTCGACCTATGATGTGATTGTCTCGGCCAACGAAGACCGTCGTGACGTGCAGCGGTGCACTACCCCACGAAGAATGCGGAGATGCAACAGCATGCTCTTCTCGCATCAACTCTTCGTTTCCGATGTAGTATCGGCGCCCATCCACTGTTCCAATCACACCATATCCGCTGCGGGCCTCAAACCCTTCCACCGTGCCGCCATACGGTACTTCATGATGTGCTGCTTGAACAATGGCGTGAGCAATCGGATGTTCGGACATGCGTTCGATGGCAACGACGGCGGCGAAAACGTCCGCTGCTTCCGACGTGTCTGCGCATTCGAAGAGGTGCAGCGTTGGCTTGCCTATCGTGATAGTACCGGTTTTATCGAAAACGACCGTCGAGATGCGAGCAAGCTGCTCGAGAGCGTCAGCATTCTTGATTAAAATTCCACGTCGAGCAGCAGTGCCTGTTGCAACAATGATGGCTGTAGGGGTGGCAAGGCCCAAGGCACACGGACATGCAATGATCAGCACCGCAATGGCATGTACCATTGCTTCTCCAAGCGAGCTATCGCCAAAGAGCATCCAGAGCGCGAACGTGATGGTACTTGCGAGGACAACGCTTGGCACAAAGACCGCCGCGATCCTATCGGCAAGCGCTTGGATAGGGGCTTTCGAACCCTGCGCCTCTTCAACACTGCGAATGATCTGCGACAACACCGTGTTCGCACCGATGGCCGTTGCGCGTAGGTCGATGGCACCCGTTGTGTTGATCGTGCCGCCGATCGCTCGATCGCCGACGGAAATATCTGTTGGTATCGGCTCGCCCGTGAGCATTGATTCGTCGATCGATGTTCGTCCTGCAACAACAACACCGTCAACGGCTATGCGTTCGCCCGGACGTATCACAACAACGTCGCCTACAACAACAGAAGAGAGAGCAACTTCTTCCTCGCCGCCTTGCCGCCGTACGCGAGCCGTTGTTGACTGCAAATGCAGGAGCTCGCGAATAGAAGTAGTGGTGGTGCGCTTTGCACGAGCCTCCAGTACACGACCAATAAGGATGAGGGCAATGATAGTTGCAGCCGTGTCGAAGTAGACGTGACCGCCCGATGTGGCCGACGACATCATGACGACAACACTGCTGTAGAGAAATGCAGTTCCCGTGCCAATGGCAACGAGTGTGTTCATGTCGAGAATGAGATGTCGAAGATTTCGCCACGTACTCACGAAGAACCTGCGTCCACCCACAACCATTACAATGGCCGTGGCCATCATCATCACGATGTTGACGATGGTGGTAGCACCGTGCATGGTAACCATGCTTACGACCATCACAGGTATGGCAAGTGCGACGCTAATCGTGCACTCGCGTACAAGCGTCGCATAGGTTGCCTCACGTCGGCGCTCATGCTCTTCTTCGCCAGAGTCGGCTTCTACGACTACAAGCTCGTATCCTGCCTCGGAAGTAGCCTGCGCCAAAGCTTCGAGTGAGGTGGTTGCCGGGTCAAACCGTACAAGTGCCTTTTCATTGGCAAGGTTGACGGTGGCCGTCTCCACGCCAGGCACGGCCTGTAGCGCGCGTTCAACGCGAAGAACGCAACTGGCGCACGACATACCTTCGATCACTACCGTCACCGTCGTGGGCTTACTCATACAGCAAACTACGGAACCATTAGGGACGTTGCCCTTGCGATCTCAGCGCTTGTCGTTCAACGCACTATGTTCGGTTCAGAACTCGCTCTATTCGTGTGTCGGGCACAAGACAGATGATGGCTACGGTAACATAGTAGAAATTCCGCGTAAAGTGACTACCACTTTCCGCGGGAAAGTAACCACCAGATTCCGCGTCAAACTGACCACCACTTTCCGCGTCAAAGTGACCACCTGTGCGAGGGTGAAAGGATACTGAGTTCGGTCGTCAGGATTGGTTGAAGTTGAGAACAACACTGTTCTTTTCATTCACGGCCGATCACGGCAAATACACCGATTACTATGAGTAAACTTGAGGCAAGTATTGAAGCTGCACGACCAAGTGGTACCGAAGATTCAGATCAGCACCATAACGGGGCTATCACGGAACACGGTGAGGAAACCCCTTACCCTCTTCACCGGACTCAAGACCACGTGGGACGTGCTCTCACGCCTGCTGCGAGCGCGCCCTGCACTTCTACGGCGGTGCACCTCGTGCCGTGGTGCCGGACAATTTGAAGTCCGCCGTCATCAAGAGCAGCCGCTACGAGCCATAAATCAATCAGAACTTCGAGGGCTTTGCCGATCACTATGGCATGACCGTCCTGCCCGCCCGGGCGTACAAGCCAAAGGACAATGCACTGGTTGAGGGAGCTGTGAAGATCGCCTACAACAAGATCTTCGCAGCACTGCCGCAGGAGGCTGTCGTGCCGCTGGCAGATCTCAACGCAGCCATACGTGAATTGCTTGATGCACACAACGGATGCGCTGTTCCAAGGCCCTGGCTATTCGCGCACAGACCTCTTCCTTAGACCGAGCGACGAGCATTGCAGCCGCTGCCGGCTTTGCGCTACGAGATGCGCAGTGCAATTCAAGCAACGGCGATGAAGAACGGCCACATCTGTCTCAGTGCAGACAAACACTACTACAGTGTACCGTATGCCTACATCGGCGAGAAGATGCGTGTGCTCTACAGCGTCTCATTCGCCAGAGATCTTCTACAAGTACGATTTGCTCGCCACGCACGCACACTCACGCCGGCAGCACGGCTATAGCACGGACGAGACACACATGGCATCCAGCCACAAGGCCATGACCGAGTGGAGCCCGGAGTTCTTTCTGGCAAAGGCCCGCGTGATCGGTCCCGATGTCGAGCGGTACCTGCCAACGCCAGAACGCACTAGACGCGGCATTTGCCGAACATCCTGAGAAGGTTTGTCAACGGCGCTCCAACGCATCAGCAACTTCCACAAGAGGTCTGGATCAACAAACCTGTGATCGATCGAAATGTTGTCGTAAATTCATGAGCACTATGTGTCTAAAAATCGTTGGCAGGTACCGGTTGATCTTTATTACTAACAAGATTGGAGGATTATCGCAATGTCAATCGGACCCGGTAGACCAGTTGAGTTTGGACTGGTACCGGCATGCCTATTTCGTGACTATTGATGAGAGTCGATATCCTGTCTTCCCGTTTGTGATCGGCGACACCTACTATGGCACCGTACAGGCTGGCAACACAGGGCCATATTCAGGTCACAACACACCGTCCGAGCCAACCACCACGTATAGCGGGACCACAAGTGTAGAAGAGATTCCCTCCCCCATTGCATTCGAGATCGAGCCAAGTCAGCACCACAACATACTCTACGTGTACTTCTCCGAAGCAAGCGCGAACAACATTGTGCTAGATGTGTTCAATACACAAGGAACGTTGGTTCAATCTATGGACAACCTTCAACCAAGTATTGGATTCGCGGTGGATCTTTCTCACGTTCCGTCGGGCGTGTATGTACTGCGATTCACATCCACGTATCATCAGATATCTCACACGATCCTCAAGCTGCCATGATCATCCGACTTTGTTGTTGCATGGTTCTATGCCTGCCGTTCATGTTAAGAGCCGGCACCACTCCCATTCCTATTCATTTCGACGTTGTGGTTGGAGACCTGCCGCTTCGCTTCGATACGTTGATGTATGAGAATGAGCACCACCAATCGTATGCTCTTTCGATGGTCAAGTTCTACGTGAGTGCCATTCGACTGCACTGCGAAGGGAATCTGGACGTGACGTCGGAGAAGTTCTTTCTTGTGGATGCCTCGGACAGTGCTTCGACAACGATCACTCTCCCACGAGTACCCATCGGGACGTATCGTTCGATCTCGTTTACACTTGGCGTTGATAGTGCCCACAACTGCAGTGGACTGCAAGAAGGCGCGCTCGACCCAATTCGAGGCATGTTCTGGGCATGGAATACGGGATACATTTTCCTGAAGATCGAAGGGACTGCTCCTGCATCTCCGTCACCCGGACATGTTGTTGAGATTCATGTTGGGGGCTTTCGTCATCCAACGAATAACATCGCAAGAATTGAGTTGCCCATCGTTGAAGACCCCGTGAAAGGCATCTACATTCAGGTAGATGTGGGTGCCCTCCTGAGGTCACTCGATCTATCGAAGCAATCGTCGCTGACGACCCCCGCTGCGGCATCTGCTGTGACCGTATCGTATCCGTCTGCCGTTCATACGATAGTGGGTTCGCGGCGATGAGATTCTCTTCCCTCCTTGCTGCCCTCCTTGCTGTTTGCTTGTTTGTCTACGCAACGCCTGACGAGAATCCCTATTTGCGCATCGACGCAAAGGATGTGGCGCTCACGCTTCCGAAACGATTTGGTAAACCAACGTATGACCTGCGCGTAAATCCCATTACACCCAATGGATTTTTGTTGGGACGTGCGTTGTTCTACGACGCGATCCTTTCGCGGGACAGCTCGACGAGTTGTGCATCGTGCCATCAGCGATTCGCGGCGTTCGGACATGTAGATCATACACTGAGTCATGGCATCAACGGCCGCATAGGAACACGTAACGTGCCGGCTATTCAGAACGAGATATGGAACACGAGTTTCATGTGGGATGGTGGTGTAACGCACATGGACCTGCAACCGATCGCTCCTATCACCAATCCCGACGAAATGGACGAAACACTTGTACACGTGATCGCAAAGCTAACGGCAAGTGCCAAGTACCGATCGTTGTTTCGAGCGGCGTTCCGTACTGAAACCGTTACGACAGAACGCATGCTGAAGGCATTGTCGCAGTTTGTTGCGTTGATGATCTCAAACAATTCTCGGTACGACCGAATGCTCGATGCTCGAGCTACGTTCACGGAGCAGGAAGAACGCGGTCTTCTGGCATTTCGAATACGATGTGTTACATGTCATCGTGAGCCACTCTTTACCGATCGGTCGTTCCGAAACAATGGAATCGGCATCGATACTGCCCTGCGCGACCTAGGTCGGTATGCGATCACATCTGTTGCATTGGACTCTTTCAAATTCAAAGTGCCATCGCTTCGGAATGTTGAACGAACCTATCCGTACATGCACGACGGACGTTTTCGCACGCTTCGGGCAGTGCTTGACCACTACTCTCGCGGTACCTATCATGGAGCCAACGCAGATGCTGCATTGCGAACCACTATGGCAATGACGGAGCATGAGCAAAAGGATATTATTGCCTTTCTTCTCACACTCACCGACTCGTCGTTCACGTATGACCGTCGCTTTCTTGATCCAAACGTGCGGTAACGGTCACTTCGGTACACGTCCAGTTTTCTGAAGCCACCAACGCATGACGTTGTGAAATGGATCGACGGGTTCAACGAACATGAGCGGACATCCCCCAACGATGCATGTAATGCCATGTTCTCGCGCAAGATCGATAGCAATCTCGTCCACGCTTCCACCACTCACACTTCGATGCATCCACACGTTCCGGATATTGAGGGCGATGCATTGTCGAATGATGTCGGCAGCCGCGTCTTGCGGTGTTGCGATCATTACGGCACCTATCCCACCAGGTATCGAGGCGAGGTTGGCATAGCACGGCTCTCCGTCAATCGCCGTTGCACGTGGGTTAACACCGAACACCATGTGCCCTGAAGCACGTAGTCGCTTCGCGATAGCGTTGGCAGGTGCATTCCCGCTTCGCGACATGCCCGCAACGGCAATGCGATGCTGTGATAGGAATGCCGAGATATCTGAATTGCAACTCATGGCTGTTTTCTCCGTACAATGGCTACGGTAAATTCGACAAACCACTATAAGATCAAAAGGACATTTGTCATGACAACTCTGCAACGATTATCGCTCCTCGCACTTACCGCCGGTTTTCTTTCCACCCCGCTCCTTGCAGCTCCACCCGATTCCACATCAACAGTGAAAACGATTTTCGGCAACGAGCCCTTTACATCGGGTGGATTTGGTGCTCCCGTGCTCAAGGTCACGGCCATCGATGGGCAAACAGCACTCTTTGTTGGAGGTCGCGGCGGCTGGGTGATCAATAGAACGTTCGTGATCGGTGGGGGAGGATATGGACTTGTAACGCACACTCCCATTGCTGGATTAAATGGTACGAGTCTGCAAGTAGGGTACGGAGGTGGCGAGCTAGAATACATCCTTACATCAGACGAGGCCATTCATGCTTCGTTCATGATGCTGATCGGTGCCGGTGGCGCGCATATGGGCGTGGATAGTTTAAACGGAGGAATGAATGGATGGGGTCGCGGACATTTGGCCAGCACGACGTTCTTCGTGTTAGAACCACAGGTAAACGTCGAAATCAACCTTACTCGATGGTTCCGCATTGGTGCCGGCGTTTCGTATCGCTACACGAACGGGGCGGACATGACGGTGCAGCAAGCAACAATCAATGATGCGAGTTTACGTGGAGTGGCAGGCGTTCTCACGCTAAAGTTTGGCGTGTATTAAGACTTCGCGACCGATCTCGTTGATCACAGGATCTGGATTTTGTCATCATCGAAAGCCGCCTAGCTTAAGCGTGAATTGATAGATCGTGTATTGCTCAGTGGTCATTCCCTTTTGAAGTTTACTCGCGTCGGAGAGTTCGAACGACGAACACGAAGTTCTCGGGGTCTTCTGATTATGATAAATCGCCCATCACACCCCAGTACCGTAGCCGTCGTTCTTTGTACAACACAATGAGCGCATGCGTGTGGTCTGTGATCGTCGTGGTAGTAACCTTACTTGGTATCTGTCCAAACGCTCCGTTGTTGTTCGTCGTATTCGTGCTCTTTGACTGCGCCGTTTGGAGCGGATAGTATTCAAACACATACGTCTGTCCCTGTTCGAAAATGGTGATCGTGCTCGTTGCCGAAACATCCATCATCTCGTGAACAGAGGCTTGGTCCATTCCCTTTTGCAAGAAACCAATCGAGTTATAGGTCAGGAATTGCGGACCGCATCCGGCAAGACTTACAACTCATAGAACACTCATGAAGAATGGCCATCCGATCGATCTTCGGTGTTGTATCACGGAGTCACCTTATACACAACGCTTGTTTGGTTCTTGTTGCCTGATGGATTGAGCGCATACAATGCAACATCTAGCAGCCCTGGATCAATGTCGGTGAGATGTTGCAGCCGATGCCCCACCACGGTTTCTGTTCGCAAGATAAACGCATCCCTGCTCGCAAGGTCAAAGAAAACGATATGGGTGGGATGAAAGGTGGCAAGGCTCGCCCATGTGTTCGACGTTGTATCTGAGGATACCGTCATCAATGGTACACGCGGATACAAGTAGAACGAGGGGGCTTGGATATTATCACCAACAACAGCCACGCGCTGCACGGCGGGCTGATGCGATAGAAACGTAAGGGACTCTACTCGAGAACGTTTCGAGTACGAGAATGTAAAGAGGACGAGCAGCACACTGTTGGCAACCCAGAATGTGATCCACGATCCTTGTGTCCATGCGGACGTCTTCAACACGTTCAACGGTCGGTCCACCCAGGCCACGGCCGCAGCTACAAGGAGCATTGGGACAATCGGCAGAATAAATCGCTCCTGCTTATTCGCGATCAGCGAATGAGCGAGCACAAAGACGGCAATTGGCAGCACTAATTCCCAGCGAAGTTTTGGACGGTTGTCTGCTATAACTCTGTAGAGCAAGAGAATGCTCAGCGGCGGTATCAATATGCCGATGATCAACACAGCATACTGGTAGAACGGACCACTCGTGTAATCGTTTACACCGGCAAGATTACTCTTAACGTAGGCAATGGGCGCGGCTAGGAACGATCCCCACACGGCCATGTCGATCACACCTTGAGTAAGAGATACGCTTACGATACATGCGGCGGCAAGAACCGATGCCGTTCTCCACTGACGTTGCCATGCAAGGACGAGCACCATGGTGCCTGGAACAAGGGCCGTGTGATAGCGAAACATGAATGCTACCGCAAAGGCAAGTCCGGCGAGAATGAGGTCTTTCGTTGAATGTCGGCGCAACGTCAAGAAAACACCTGCCATGAGCGGCGGTATACTCATCATTTCGATAAGGTTGCGCACACTCATGAATGGAAAAATCCAGAAAACTGCCACAAGAAGTGCGGCGAGTTGCGCAGACCTCTCGGACCCTACTTTCCGCGCGATCGCGACGGCAAGCGGAATAGCGAGCGTTGCAAACAGAGCGTGAAGGATGCGCATGACAAGCATCTGCGACTGTGGATCCGTGATTCCAATGTTCATGCACGACGATAGGATCGCATACAGGATCGACGGATACACAACACTATGACCCGGAGGTTCAACACGATGGAACCATCCGCCATGATCGGGGAGAAACCATTGGAACGGACCGTCTTCGATCACGAAATGGTCGTCGTGCATGGCATAGCCCTGCGAGAACAACGCAGCAACAAGACGGAGCGAAAGACCAATGAGCACCGCTGTACGAATACTTGGCAGATTCATCGTTGGATCGTGATCATTGATTGCGATACTCGCCGCACAGCATCATACACGTCAACACTGTACACCCCTTGCGCGAGCGATGTAAGATCGATCGTAGACTCGGTAGTTCGCACCACTTCACTGCCAGTAGCATTGCGCAGGACAATTGCCGAGATGATGATCGACGGATCGCGCACGATAACGCGGCACGTTGCACCAGCCGGTTGTGGTGCAATCGTGATCTCGATGGGTGCTTCGTTACGTACATCGTCCACTGCTGTGGCCGGTGCATTGCGGCCCACACGTAGACCGTTTCCGGCCGTGGTCACCCACACTTCTGCGTGATCGAATGGATTGATGTACACACGCTCAGGTTGACGGAATGGGAAGTTTTGATCGCGAAGCCATGTTGGTGTTTCGGACGTTCCATTCACCGTATACCACAGACCTTCCACTTCTGTGGTTGCATAGATCAGATTGGAGTTCTCAGGATCGATCGTGCATGACGTCACTCGGTCTGCATCGAAGATCTTCTTCCATGATGTGCCAGCATTTGATGTTCGATACAACCCGCCCTTGCCATTCGCTGGTCCACCCCAGCCGCTGAACACCGCTACATACCACGTGTTTTCCGTGGGATCGGATGCCGCAACGACCACATCCTTTGACCACCACTGCATGTTCGGGTCGGACACGTCCTTCCATGTTCCGGCAACGGAGTTGTAGAGAAAACATCCACTACTCTGTGTAAATGTAGGTGCGCCGCTAACTCGCCTACCTGAGTAGGTGCACAACACATTCCCATTTTTCAGAACCGTAAGACAGGCAGGGTGACCTTCGGTTCGGGAGGGGGCAGGGAGCTTTGTCCACGTAGACGCTCCTGCCTTCTCGAGATCCTTTGTCACGTAGATGCCACCTTGTTGAGAGTGGACCACGCTTGCATAGGCAATGCGTTCGTTGCTTGGATCGAGCGCAACACTATACACGGGATGACCGAACGCATGCACGTCTGTCCATGTATGTCCGAGGTCTGTGCTCTTGATCACTTTTCCCATCGCATCGTTCGCATTCAATTGGGCATCGGCCAACCGCGTACTCTGATAGAGATCGTGAATGTTGGAGGTTGCAGCAAACAAAACGGCATTCTTATCTCGAACACATCTATACATCGTGTTCGCATCATGCCCGGTGTAGTCGAACGACCAACTCGATCCACCATCTGTGCTGATTGTGCCTTTGATGTCTGTATAACATCCAATGATCGTCATTGCAGAGGCGAAGCACAACGACCAACAGGAGGTGTTCTCCAATCCGATGCTCTTGTAGTATGCACGTCGAGGCGTTGGCTGGCCAACTGTATGTGACGTCACCGGATTTGTATACACTTGTGACCACGTTCCGCCGGCATCGGTTGTCCGATGCAAAAAACCATAGTCACCGAACATCACCACGTTTGCATTGTACGGCGCAACGGCAAGTGTAAAGACACTTTCGCCGAACGACCATGCACGGTCGCCCCCGCTTCCACTCCACCCTGTTGCAATGTTCATGTTGTTCGAGGCAAGGAACACGGGCGTCCACGATGCCCCACCGTCGATACTCTTCTTGATCATTGGTGCGTTTGCCGCATTACCACCAATGTACATGGTGGACGCATTGTTCCAGGCCATGGAGCAGTACATCGGGCTCTCACCGTTCGCTATCGCTGTCCGCTTGACCCACGTTTTAGTTGGGCCGTCGCTGAGCGTGTACACATTGGTGATAAAGCCGCTGTATTCCCACGGGTTGTGTCCAACAAAAACGTCGCTCGTTGCCGTAAGGCAAATGCATTGAACGGTCGACCCAGTCTTGCCGGCTGCAAATGACCACATTGTTTCAGTGGAAGGAATGCCTGCTGTTGTTGCGAGGGCGAATGTTGTTCCGCCATTTTTTGATTCGAGCAGTCCGTCGTTCGTCCCGATCAGAATATGGTCGCCATCAAAGAACACGCCGCCCACAACGTTCCCTGCACCATTGTTTGCTGCTGTATGAATGGTCTTGAATGTTGCGCCACCGTCGAGACTCGCAGATATCGTTCCATACGTGCTAACAACAATGCGATCCGGATGTTCGAAGTCCACGTTGATCGTCCTCGTTTCTTCGGACTCGTCTGGGGTGCCCGGCAGTATCGACCACGACATTCCCCCATCTGTACTTTTCGCAGGAACGATATGGTCGAGAACGCCGTTCATCTTGTAGTTGATCGTGTACAAGAGTCCGGCTACGTTCGTGAATCGAACAGTTGAATTATGATTCCCGTTGGCTTGGAGAAATGGAACGATGGAGTAGCTCTGTCCACCATTCGTACTATGAAAGAGTTCACTCATATCGCACCCGGCAAAGAACTCTTCATCACGTGTTGGATTGAGACTCAGAGCAAACATTGCCCCACCGCCGCCAATACCTCTACTCCCCCACTGTGTGGGAACTTGAGCGAGTGTCGTTATACTTGTGAACACACAAAGCAAAACGGCGTAGTTCAATCGCATCATGGGTTTATGACTCCTTATTCATTAGCGAATATCGCACAATTCCTTATCTTTGTGTTCGTCATACACTACTCTAGTGTAGTATATCTCTCCTGTCAGCCGTTTTTCCTCTTCCTACAGAAGGTCCCAACGCGGTTAGCATGACGTGCATAGCGACAACGTGTCGCTTCACGCGAGGGATGTGCACCGTGTTCCACATTTTGTAAGGAAGGTCTATGACCTTTTCCGATTTAGGTCTTATTGACCCACTTCTTCGTGCACTCAAAGAAGAGGGCTATGATAAGCCAACGCCTATTCAGGCACAATCCATTCCTGCTGTACTCGAAGGACGTGATGTCTTCGGTTGCGCACAAACCGGCACTGGTAAAACGGCCGCTTTCGCTCTGCCAATTTTGCAGAAGATCGCGCTCACGGTAAGCCAGGAAGCCCCCAAACAACAGCCACGGCTTCGGTCCACGCACGCTTACAAGCGCACGTACAACTATGAGCCTGGCACACCATCTGCATTGATCCTTGCTCCAACGCGCGAATTGGCTGTGCAGATATCCGAGAGTTTTGCAACCTACGGACGTTTCATCCGCTTCAAACAAGCCTGCGTCTATGGAGGTGTTTCGTCACGTCCACAGATCGAATTGCTTCGTCGCGGAGTAGACGTTGTTGTTGCAACACCTGGCCGCTTGATCGATCTGCTCGAACAACAAGCACTCGTGCTTGATAGGGTGACGACGTTTGTGTTGGATGAGGCGGATCGCATGCTAGACATGGGATTCATCACCGACATTCGACGTCTCATACCACTGATTCCGAAGGATCGTCAGACAGTCTTCTATTCCGCAACGGTACCTGGCGAGATCAAGGAACTATCGGCATCGCTTCTTCGCGATCCATTCACAGTTGAAGTATCCCCAGTTTCATCGGCTGTAGAAACAGTTGAACAAAAGGTCTTCTTCGTTGATAAGTTGATGAAGAAGGATCTGCTGAATCACCTGCTCACGACATCGCTTACCGGAAGTGCCTTGGTCTTCACACGTACTAAGCGTGCTGCCGATCGGGTATCGAAGGATCTGCTTCGCCATGGAATCAATGCAGAAGCATTGCACGGAGATAAGTCGCAAGACGCTCGTCAGCGTGCCCTTCGTTCCTTCAAGTCTGGTCAAGTACGCGTGCTCGTGGCAACAGACATTGCCGCTCGCGGTATCGACATAGACTCGTTGAAGTATGTGATCAACTATGAAATGCCGGACACACCAGAAACGTTCGTACACCGCATTGGTCGTACGGGTCGTGCCGGTGCATCGGGTATGGCCGTATCGTTGTGCGATCCAAGCGAAGCATCATCGATGCGCGACATTCAAAAGCATTTGAAGCGTAACATCGCGGTTGACACTGATCAGCCGTACCACATCGACATCTTCATTCGTCCGTTCGACCAACAAGGCGGCGGTTCGGGTGGTTCAGGTGGCGGACGTCCAGGTGGTAATCGCGGCGGACAGCGCTCCTACGGCGGTGGTGGTGGTGGTGGTCGCTCAACTGGTGGCGGACGTTCGGGCGGTGGCTACGGCCAACGCTCTGAAGGTGGCGGTCGCTCGGGTGGTGGCTACGGCCAACGCTCTGAAGGTGGCGGACGTTCTGAAGGTGGCGGCTACGGCCAACGCTCTGAAGGTAGCGGGCGTTCTGAAGGTGGGGCAAGTTCGAGTCCACGTCGCGAAGGCGGCGGTGGCTATAGCGCAGCAGCACCATTCAAGCGCCGCGAAGGTGGAGCAGGCGGAGACCGCCGCGGTCCACGTCCATCAGGTCGCCGCGATTGAGTATCGTTCCTTGATCCACTCCGGGATCTCAACCGCGCGTTGAGTCTCGATGGAGATCATTACATAGTCTTGCATGCCAAAAGCACACTCTTTGAGTGTGCTTTTGTGCTTTATGGAGAATGCCACGCGAACACCTTTGGGCTCGAACGATTCGATGCGCGTTTGCACTACCACAACGTCGCCCATGCGAAGCGGACGTTTGAATTCGATCTCGCTGCGAGCGTTCACCCACGAATAGCCAGCGCCGATGAAGTCCTGCATCGACACGCCATAACACCGACCCATCTGATCGTATCGAGCCATGAGCACATAGTCCATGTAGCGACTGTTGTGTACATGCTGATTCATATCGATATCGTCCGGTCGAACGATGATCTCTGTTTCGAAGGTTGCATACATAGAACGCAATACTACGCAGAACTCCACGGAGGACGTACGATGAAATTCCACAAGAACCTACTCCTAACGACAGGCCACGAGGCTCCGCTTACAACGGCAGTGGCGAGAGTCGCACGTCGTCTACATACACCACACATGCATGCGACGTAGCACTGATGCCAACCTCAATGTTGTTCTGCACCGCAATGAGCAACGGAAGTGTTGGTGCGTCTACAGCAAGAATTCGCACACCATTTTGCCAGAGTTCTATCCGACCATGCTCTTCGTGAAAGACCACGTGAATCTTTACCGTTACCCATGTACCAATGGGTATGGGAACTGGTGCGCTCTGACGGAACATGAGTTTGTTGCCGAACTTATTCTCAACGGCGAATGCACCGCCGCTGATCACAATGCGCGGTCCGGGAGATTGATCAAACCAACCACTCTCAAAATCGGCAATACTGTATGGCAACGCAGATGCGAAAAAGTACCTCGCCTCAAACCACAATTCACTCCCTCGTTTGAAGTATGCCGTGGTGCTCTCGATGGACGCCTTTGATGTTACCATGCCGGCAGATGGCGCTACGGCTGTGAACTTCATCACCTTGTTGGCAGCATTCTGCGGGTCCTGCACTACATCTAGTCTGTTGTCTCGAAACGAACACGTCCCGTCAAGGATACACGTTCGCAGCGCAACATAGTCGCTCACGGATGGTGCGAGTGGACTCTGCAACGTCATCGTATTCCAGAATCGATCCGAGTGTTCTTTTGCTTGAATGAAGATGTCGGCAAATGCCCCATACCGATCCCACGTTTCCGTGAATGAATTCCTTGCAGGGAAGAGACCTTGGGGTGTTGTGTAGTAAACGGTGTCTCCACGACGTACATAATTAGCGTCCTCAAATCCCGGCTCGAAGTATTTGAGAACACGTTCGCACGCCGAGCCATTCGTCTTGTACACGTAACCATCGGTGGCTACGGTGTAGGTCGTGCCATCCGCATCGATGATTGTGCTGAGGATATCTTTTTCCGCCGGACAACTCGAAGGGGCCACGGCTGAACCACTGCATGAGGCCAAAGAATGGCACGCCAAACACAACAACGTCATGAACATGACGTTCCGCGCAAAGCAGGTATAGTGCCTGTTGGCGGGCAAACGCGCAGACACAGTGCCGTGTAGCTGCTGATTCATGTCGGTGAGGTTCGCTCGAACATTGATCGTTTGGTTGAAGGTTGTTGCATCCATACGCCGCAATACTACGCAGAACTCCGCGCAGAGGTGTAAGGCGAGCTACCCCAAGAACATGCCGCCAGAAACCGTATATTTGTGGCTCTCTAACAGCATATCTACGAAGACCGATGAACGAACAAGAACAACAGTCGGGCGCGCCTTCTGAAGGCGGCGAGGATCAGGGTGCAGGAAAGAAACGTCGTAGACGTCGTCGCCGCAGCCGCCGTCCGGGCGAGGATGGACCTCTGGGTTCAGAACCACGCGCCGAAGGCGAAACGTCGGACGAACAGGGCGACGAGGACGATTCAGAAGATGAAGGCACAGCGCCCTCATCCGATGGAAGTGATCAAGCCGCTGCAGGCGACGATGTACGCAAGAAAAAGCGTCGCAAAAAGAAGAAGCGTCCGGAAGGACAGCCCGCTTCTGCAGATGGTACCCCAAGTCCTGATCTGCAGCCACGTGAACCACGTGAACCACGCGAGCAACAGCCACGTGAGCCACGTGAACCACGCGAGCAACAGCCACGTGAGCCACGTGAACCACGCGGACCCCGCGAGCAACAGCCACGTGAACCACGCGGACCCCGCGAACAGCAGCAACGCAAACCCGATGGAGCGCGTCCACCACAAGGTGCGAAGCCCGAGGCAGACAAGCCCGCACGTGCACCGCGCGGTTCAGTGCTTGCACGTCGTGCACAGCGTTTGGATATGGGCGTGCACAAGGACGACGTCGAAGAAGCGGTGGTACCGGCCGGACCTGTGATCAACATCTCGAGCGTTGATGCCTACGTGAATA
>Ga0105044_10005104_pt1 | contig 18076 bp, 16 predicted proteins | sample MAT01_FD_78092 | JGI IMG/M metagenome (GOLD analysis project Ga0105044, IMG submission 78092) | Freshwater microbial communities from Lake Fryxell liftoff mats and glacier meltwater in Antarctica - MAT-01 | ecosystem: Environmental > Aquatic > Freshwater > Ice > Liftoff microbial mat | place...
GATCGGTCTCGCGGGCGGGACGTTCCACTACCAAGCTTGGTATCGCGACCCGGCCGCGTTCTGCACGAACTCGACCTTCAACCTCAGCAACGGCACGAGCGTCGTCTGGGCGCCGTAGTACGCGGTCGATGAATGCGCGCAGGCGGCGGAACGGATCCGCCGCCCGCGCGCATCTTCGATCCTCGTCGGTGCGAGGATCGAAGAGGGCGTGGTGGGCGCCGCGCCGCGCGCCGCTCCTCGACGACGACCACGCGTCGCTACCCGGATGGCCCGCGATCGGAGCCGAGGACAGCGGCGCGGTCCAGAGCGACGTGACCGTCGACCTGCCTGGAATCCACGCTTCGCCGACGATCCTCCACTCCGTGAGCGGGGCGGGTGCGGCGCCGATCGTCGACCTCGGCGCCAACGAGCTCACATCGCTCCTGTACCCGTGCGATCGGGATGGGGGTCAACTCGCGGCAGGGGGCCGTCGTCCCTGAGTGGAGACGCGTAAGGAAGCTCGCCTCGGTCATCGCGACCGACCAGCTGGCCGGCGCGTGCTGCTCAGTGCCCGGCGCCGTCATTCGGCGGCGCGGCCGCCATGTGCGAGTCCTGGAAGTACAGGCACGTCGTGGTCGAGGGCCGGGCTGATTGCGGCGAGCATGACGCCGTCCGCCGACAGCGACGCGTCCCGCGCGGCGGAGAGCAGCGCGTTGGCGACTCTCTCCCACTTGCTCAGCAGCGCACGGCCAAGACCGAGCAGCGGGATTCCGCCAACACCTTCTCGGCCGTACTGCCGAGCAGGATGTCGCGCAGGTTCGAACGCCCGCGCGTACCCAGGACGACCAGGTCCGCTCCGACCTCCTCGGCGTGAGTGACGAGCCCGGCGCGGTGTGCTGGGGCGTCCACGAGCTCGAACTTCACACGGATCGAGCCCGCGTCCTGGAGCGCCGGCGCGCTGAACGCACGCATCTCTTGGTCCAGAGTCAGACGGAATTGCTCCTGTTCCTCCGGCCCCGTGAGCAGGGTGGGCGAGCGGTAGTGCAATCGGCGCCAGGGAGCGTCGAAGCAATAGACGATGTGCAGCGGGGCGCCGTCCTGGCGTGCGAACCGCACAGCGCCCTCGAGCGCGCGCTGGGAGTTCTCGGAGAAGTCGATACCCACGACGATGCGCTGGAACGGCGTGAGCTGCGTGTCGCGCACGAGGAGCACGTCGCAGTGCGCGTGACGCACGCAGGCCGTTGCGACGGTTCCAAAACCGACGTCCGGCCGGCGGTCTCCGAAGGCACCCAGCACGAGGAGTTGTGCGGAGTGTCGCGCCGCCAGCGCCAGGATCGCGCGCGTGCGGCTGTCCAGTTCGAAGTCGAACGGTACGTCGGCCGCCCCCGGGATGCTGGTCGCGAACTCCTTCCAGGCCTGCGCCGCATCCTCGGTGACCGCCGCCCGGATTCGCGCCTGGTAGCTGGAGAGCCGCGCGTTTTGCTGGGTGCCGACGATCGTGTCGATAGCGTGCACCGCGCGAACAGGCGCATGCGACAGCCCCCCCAGGCGCAGAGCCTGCTTGAGAGCGACGGCCGAGCACGGACTGAAGTCGACGCCGACGACGATGGGCTTTGAGTTGGTCACGGGGAACGGTCAGTCAATTCGGTGGAGGATTCGTGCGGAGCTGCGGTGCGTACGCCGCCGCGCGATGGTGCCGCTGGAATTCCGAGCATAGAAGACGCGGTGTGTCCTGCGCGCGATCGCGAACGGTGAAGGAGCATGGAACCGGGCGATCTGCGTGCCCGCGGCGAAGCCGAGTTGGCCTCGACGCGGGAGCCTTCCGGAGTGAGCGGCGCCCGAAGCCAGGATAGTCGATCACCACGGGAGGACAGCTGCGCCACAGTGCGCAGGTGAGACCTTGGGGCGGCGCTCACCCGGCCATGCCCCTGCGGACGAGACTGGGCGCGCGGCCCGAGGAAGTCGAACCGCGCCGCGTGCGACTGCGCCCGTTGCGCCGTTCGCGTCACTTCGACAGCGGATGCGTCTTCGGCCCGCCCTCGACGATCTCGACGGTCCCGGGCGTCTCTCCGCATGGCCCCATCGTCTCAGCCCGAGGCAGAGTTGGCACGCGAACGGTCGCGGGTGCGTGGCTATGGGAATGGCAGGCGAGTAGTACCCGGGCTATCCGAGCGACTGCACAGCTCGCAGCACGTCGCGCCGACTCAGCAGGCCCACGAGGCGCCCGTTCGCGACCACAGGAAAGCGCCGATGAGGGCTGCGGTGGAACATCTCGACCACTGCGACCACTTCGGTTTCCGCCTGGATGACTTCGACCGGTGCGCTCATGTGATCGCCGACGGTGCCGACCGAGTCGCGATGGTAGTTCGCTTGGAAGACCGCGCGGAAGCAGTCCTTCTCGGTCAGGATCCCGACCAGCGCCCCGCCCGCGCCGAGCACGGGCGCGCCCGAGACGTCGTGCTCGACCATCAGATCGATCGCGTGGTTCAGGTCCATGTCGGTCGCGAGCAGGACCAGATCCGTGCTCATGAAGTCACTGGCCTTGCGTCCGCTCAAGACACCTTCCTCCTCTTGGCCATCGAAACCTCGCACCCGGCGCACTCCGCGTCGCGCTCGGCGGAACAGGTCCGCCCACCGGTACGAGCGCCGCGCCGGACGCTGAGTGCCAGTGCGCCCGCGGCCAGCCCGAATACCAAGAAGCTCGCAAGGAAGGTGATCATGGCGACAACCAGCCTTCGAGCGCGGTGCTCGGTCTCACACGCAGCTTCCCGGCCTCGCTCACGAGGAACAACACGGCCCAGCGCTCGCGTCGTGCGAGCGCGAGCCCGTCCTCGACCCCGAGCACCATCAGCGCGGTCGCGAGCGCATCGGCGGTCATGGCCGATTCGGCGACGACGGTGACCGATGCAGGACCGTGTTCGAGCGCGATCCCGCTGCGTGGGTCCACGACGTGCGTGTGACGGCGTCCATCCACCTCAACGAAGCGCCGGTAGTCGCCCGATGTCGCGACCGCGCCGCGCTCGAGCGCGAGCAGCACTTCTGGTTCTCTACCCTCGGGATCCTGGATCCCGATGCGCCACGGTGCTCCGTGTGCATTGCGCCCCTGTGCGCGCAATTCCCCGCCGATTTCGACCAGATACCTCGCGAAGTCGCAGGCATCGAGTCGGGCAGCTACGCAGTCGACCGCGTAACCCTTGGCGATGCCGGACAGATCGAGCGAGACGTCCGGCCGCGCTTTGCGTAGCGCCGGCGGGTCGAGCCGCACTTCCAGCGCGTCGCGCCCGCCGCGCTCGCGCGCCGCATCGATGCCCGCCGCCGACGGCAGCACGGCTGCCGCTCCACTCGGGCCGAAGCCCCAGAGCTCCACGAGCGGTGCGACCGTCACGTCGAAGGCGCCGTCCGTGAGTTCGCCGACGCGCAGCGCTTCGGCCACGACGGCGGCGATGTCAGGCGAGACCGACGTCCACTCCGTCGACCCGCCGTCGGAGAAGCGCCGTAACTCCGACTTGGGATCCCAGGTCGTCATGCGCGCCTCGATCCCGTCCAGCAGTCCCTGGAGTTCCGCCTGCAACGCATCGCAGCGCACGTCGTCGAGTGTCCCGACGACGGTCACCGACCAGCCCGTCCCCATGGTCTCGCCGCCGATTCGCGACGAGGGCGCCTCCGCGTCGACTGGCGCGCACGCGGCGAGCGCCAACGGCAGGAGCAGGCAGAGCGGGGACATCACGCGTTCAACCTCCGAAGTCGTCGAAGAAGATGTGCCCGGGAGGGACACCGTGCCGCGCGAGCATGGCGCGCGTGGCGCCGATCATCAGCGGCGGTCCGCACAGGTAGTACTCGCAAGCCGCGGCGTTCGGATGATCGGCGAGGTAGCACCGTTCCACGACCTCGTGGATGAAGCCAGTATCGCCTACCCAGGCGTCCTCCGGGGTCGCATCCGAGAGTGCCACGTGCCAGGAGAAGCTCGCATGCGCGCGCGCCAGTGCCTCGAACTCCTCCGCGTAGCACAGCTCGCGCCGGTTGCGTGCTCCGTACCAGAACGACATGGTCCGCGCGGGTCGCTCGCCGGCCAGTTGATCGAGCGCGATCGAGCGCAGCGGGGCCATACCCGCGCCGCCGCCGATCAAGACCATCTCGCGCTCGCTGTCCGTCGGATGGAAACTGCCCGTGTACGGGCCCTCCACGTCCACTTCGTCTCCCGCGCGGAGCGAGAACAGGTACGCAGACACGATGCCGGGCGGCGCATCCGGGCCGGCGCTCGGCGGTGGCGTCGCGAGGCGCACGACCAGCGCGATCCAGTCCTGCTGCGCCGGGGGGGTCGCGATCGAATACGCGCGCGCCTCGGGCCGATCCGATGTGACCGAGAGGCGCCACAGACCCAGGCGATCCCACTCGGCGCGGTACTCCGGCTCGACCTCGAAGTCGGTGAAGCGCGTCGTTCGCGCCGGAGCCACGATCTGCATGTAGGCCCCCGGGCGGAACTGCATCGTCTGGCCCTCGGGCAGGTCGAGAACGAGTTCCTTCATGAAGGACGTCACGTTGCGGGTGGAGCGCACCCGGCATCGGTAGCGCCGCGCCCGGAGCAACTCCGCGGGCACTTCCAGCTCCAGATCGTCGCGCAAACGCACCTGGCATGCGAGCCGCATGCCCGCCGCGAGATAGGCCGCGCTCAGGTGCGTGCGCTCGATCGGGAGCACGGGCCCACCGCCGACGGAAACGCGCACGCCGCACTGCCCGCACGTCCCGCGCCCGCCGCAGGGTGACGGCAGGTACACGCCGCCCGCGTGCAACGCCGCGAGCAGCTTCTGCCCGGTCCGCGCCGGCAGAGCGCGACCTCCGCCGAGCAGGATCTCCACCTCGCGCTCCGGCAGAAGCAGTCGGCGCGCGCCGAGAATCAGGAGCGCGAGCAGCATCACGACCAGCGTGAACACCAGTGCACCCACCATGACATCGGTCATGTCTGGCACCTCACCGTTCAGCCGAGCTCCAGCCCGGCGAAGGCCATGAAGCCCATGGAGACGAGCCCCACGACGAGGAACGTGAGCCCCAGTCCACGCAGCCCCGCCGGCGGATCGGCGAAGCGCAGTCGCTCGCGGATTCCAGCCAGGAGCATGATCGCGATCAGCCACCCCAGCCCCGAGGCGAAGCCGAACACGACGCTCTCGGTGAGGTCGTAGTCGCGCTGCACCATGAACAGCGACCCACCGAGAACTGCGCAGTTGACCGTGAGCAGCGGCAGGTAGATCCCGAGCGCGGCATGGAGCGCCGGGAAGAAGCGGTCCAGCACCATCTCGAGCACCTGCACCAACGCCGCGATCACCCCGATGTAGGTGACGAGACCGAGAAATGACAGATCGGTGTCCGGCAGCCCGGCCCACGCGAGCGCGCCCTCGCGCAGCAGGTAGCTGTGGATCAGGTGGTTCACCGGCACCGTGATCGTCTGGACGACGAGCACCGCCAATCCGAATCCCAACGCCGTCCCCATGCGCTTGGAGACCGCCAGAAACATGCACATGCCGAGGAAGAAGGATAGCGCCAGGTTCTGCACGAACGCGGCCTGGACGAAGAGGTCCAGATGCTTCATCGCTGCGCTTTCTCGGTGGGGGAATCCGCCTCACGCGGCTCGGCCTGGTCCGGCAGCGCACTGCGCATGCCCCAGATCAGTGCGGCGATCAGAAAGAACGCGCTGGGCGCATTGCTCATCAAACGCATGGGTTCGTACCACCCGCCTTCGGACGCGAGCGGCAGTACCTGCACTCCCAATAGGCTGCCCGTCCCGAACAACTCGCGCACCGAGCCCACCGCGATGAGGACCAGGCTGTAGCCCAGGCCGTTGCCCAGCCCGTCGAGCGCGCTCTCGAGCGGCGGCCGGTTCATCGCGAAGCTCTCGGCGCGCCCGAGCACGATGCAGTTCGTGACGATCAACCCCACGAAGACGGAGAGCTGCTTGCTCTCTTCGTAGGCGTAGGCCTGCAGGAGCTGGTCGACCACGATCACGAGCGAGGCGATGATCGTGATCTGCACGATCAGCCGCACGCTGTGCGCGATGAAGCCGCGGATCGCGCTGATGAGCGTGTTCGAGAGGACGAGCACGACGGTGACCGCAACGCTCATCACGAGCGCGGTCGTCACCGACTTGGTGACCGCCAGGGCCGAGCAGATCCCGAGCACGTGGAGCGTGATCGGGTTCCGATCCACGAGCGGCGCCAGGAGGATCGCGCGTTTCGCCGTCGTCATCCGTCGCCTCCGTTGGTCGCGAGCCGCTTCACGAACGGCCCGAATCCATCTTCGCCGAGCCAGAACCGCAGCAGGCTCGTCACGCCCTCCGCGGTGTAGGTCGCACCGGTGAGGCCATCGACCGCGTGGACCGCGCCGGGCGTACCAGCCGCCACCGGACCCGGCGCCACGCCGATCCGTACTTCGCCTTGCGCGTCGCGCACGAGCTTCCCGCGCCACTGCGCGAGCCAGCGGCGGTCCTCGATCATCGAGCCGAGGCCGGGGGTCTCGGCGTGCTCGTAGAACACGAGCGCGCGAATCGTGTTCAGGTCGCCGTCGAGCGCCAAGTAGCCGTAGATCGTCGAAACGAAGCCCTGGCCGTACACGGGCAGGATGACGAGTTGCACGCGCTCGCCATCGAACACGATGTGCACGATGGCTTCGCGCGCAACACGCCCGAGGTCGGCGAGATCGCGCTCGGGCGGCACGGCGCGGCTGCGCGCGGGGTCCTCGGCGGCGGTGCGTGCGTCGAAGGCGCCGGGTTCGCCGCCCTCGACGAAGCCGCCGCTCTCGAGGTCCACGAGGCGCGTCTCGATACGGATCGAGCCGAGCCCCTGAGTGAGTTCCTCGAGCCCGGGTACATCTCCCAGGATCTCGCCGATCAGGCGCGCGCGCTCAGCCGCGCGGTTCGCCAACTGGCGGGGCCGCAGTAGCACGGAACTGGTCGCGACCAGCAACGAGCAGACGAAGCACACAAAACCGACGACGGTGAGGGCCTTCGGCAGGCGGTCGTTGGGCACGGACACGAAGCGCCGCCACACACCGCCGTTCGCGCGCCGCTCAACCACTCTGGACCTCCGCCCGGCGCGCGCGCAGGTGCTGCACCAACAAGTCGATGGACGGAGCGCACACGCTGGCGAACAGAATCGCGACGGCGACGCCTTGCCCGAGCGAGGGATTCGCGCTGCGCAGCAGCACCGTGAGCGCACCGACGAGGGCACCTTGGAACCAACGCCCCGCACCCGTCGTCGCCGCCGTCACCGGATCAGCGGCCAGGAAGACGAGCCCGAAGGCGATCGTGCCCAGCGCGGGCTCGCGGATCCAATCCCCAGCGCCCCACCCGAAGGCGCCAGCGGTAGCGAAATACCCCGCAGCTCCCCCCGCGATCACGCGCCAGCGCACGTTTCTGCGGACGATGAGCCACGCCGCGCCGAGCGCGACCGCCGGCGTCGGCGGCGGTCCGGCGCTCGAGCCTTCGGGGTACGCGAACTGCAGGAACACGAGCCCGACCACGACCGGATGCACGAACGAGTGTCCAAAACCGCCGAACACCTCCTGGCCGAACACCACCCCGAAGCTCATGCCCAGCGCGACCTGCCACAGGGGCACGTCCGTCGGCAGCACGAGCGCGAAGAGAAGGGCCGTGGACACCAGACCAACCGAGCGTGGCCGCCCGCGCGCGGCGGAGAACACGCGGAGCCAGAGTTCGCCCGAGACCAGCGCGACAGCGAAGACCCCGAGCCGCTGAAGGAGCGGGGTCCAGTGCTCGTCGTCCGCGCTGGCCAGCGAGAACAACACGCACGGCACGAGTGCGATGACGACGTCGCGCGCCACCCCCGTGAGGTCGACGTCCGCGACGTGCGGTGCCACGGGTGCACGGGCTAAGAGCCGAGTACGACCACGCCGAGCGCGGCCTGTCAGCGCACCGAACGCGCGCTCGAACCATCGGGATCGCCAAGCCACCATCGATCGATCCGGTCGGCTTGCGCCTCGGGGCCCGTGAAGAGTTCACAGGCGACGCGACGGGATGCGTCGCCGCTTGATCCCGCGAGACCATGAGCCCGAGTTCCTCACAGCCTCGCAGCGATATTCCCTCAAAGAGTCCTCGTTCGCACATCGGTGCGCAAGCGCAATGGCGCTGGAATGCCTCGGTGTCGATCACGCGACCTTGCGGTAGATCGTGATGACTACGCACTCTGGCGTAGGGCGCGGGCGATACACACGGTCGCATGGATCGACAGACGCGCTCCGATCTCGAACGCGCGTTGGACCACGCACTCGGGTCGCCGCTACGATGCGCAGCAGAGCGCGTTCGAGCCCATCCCGTCCACCCGCCCTTTCGCGCGGCCAGGAGCGAGCATGACGATCGTCTGCGGTACCGACTTCAGCGGGTCCGCCCGCGCCGCCGCGCGGGTCGCGGCGCTCCTCGCGGCACGCCGCGGCGTCGCGCTGACTCTGGTGCACGTGCTCGAGCTCTCGTCCGTCCCGATCGTGGGCTCGGGCATGCCGGTGGCCGTCAGCGCGGGCTGGCTCGAGATGCGCGAGTCGGCGGCCCGCGCCGCGCAGGAGGAGATGCAGGGCGCGGTCGCGAGCCTGCTCGAGTTCGGCGTACGCATCGAGACCGTCGTGGAGGACGGGTTGGCCGACGAGGTGCTGGCCCGCATCGCGGCCGAGCGGCACGCCGAACTCGTGGTCGTCGCGTCGGTCGGGCGCCGGCGATCCGCGCTCTGGCGCGTCGGCCGCGTCACCGACTGCGTCGCACAGGCGGCCACCGCGCCGGTGCTCGTGGTGCGTGAGTCCGCCCCTTTCGAAGCCTGGGCGCGTGGCGAGAGGCCGCTCCGCGTGGGGCTCGCGCTCGACTTCGCCGAGACCTCCGGGGCCGCGCTGAAGTGGGTCACCGACCTGCGCGCGTGCGGTCCGTGCGACGTGGTGCGCATCCACGTGTACCGGCGCGCAATGGAGTGCGAGCGACTCGGCCTGCCGCCAGGCGCGGACGACGAGCGCACACGGGCCTCGATCGAGCGCGAGTTGGCCGCCGATCTCGACGGACGGTTCGGCGCGACGATTCCAGGGCAAGGCACGTTGACGACCCGTATCGCCGCTGGCTCCGTCGTCGACGAGGCCGAGGACCTCGTGCGCATCGCGGCGTCGGAGGGCGCGGACCTGATCGTCGTCGGCACCCACCAGCGCGCCGGATGGAGCCGGCTGTGGCACGGCTCAGTCTCCTACCGCGTTCTGTCGCGCGCGGCAGTGAGTGTCGCGTGCGTGCCGAAGGCCGCGGCCGACCAACGCGCACCGGGGTCCGGGCTGCAGCGCGTGCTGGCCGTGACCGACTTCTCGCCCAACGGCGACAGCGCGATCGCCCAGGCCTTCGCGCTGGTGCAGAGCGGAGGGACGGTGACGCTCCTCCACGTGCTTCGCGCGGCGGTGCCGCCCAGGCCAACCTACGCGCACGACGTGCAGCTGGAGCCGTCGATCGAGGAGCGCTCGAGTCGGCGCCGCGAGATCGAGGAGCAACTGGGGCGGCTGGTCCCGCGCGGCGCACGCGAGGCCGGGGTCGAGGCGCGCGTCGAGGTCGTCGAGTCGCTCGAGATCGCCCGCGCGGTCTGCGCGGAAGCGGAGCGCGGGGGCACGCAGGCACTGTGCCTCGGAACGCACGGACGCACCGGGATCGCATCCATGCTGCTGGGCTCGGTCGCGCAAGAGATCCTGCGCCACAGCCCCGTTCCAGTCATTCTCGTCGGGCCGCGCGCGGGGAGCTGAACCGCGCGCCCGCCCGGGTACTGTCGTCGCGGGCTCCGTGCGCGTCGCCACCGCGTCGTGACGACCCGCGACGACCCGCTTCAAGCGTCCGCGTTCCGGACCCGCGTCGCTGCACCCAGTCGATCCCCAAGCCCTGGGTCAGATTGAACGTGGACGCCGTGCAGAACGCGGCCGCGTTGCGGAACGCTGTCGCTCCGCTACGGGGTCGCTGAGCGAATGGACAGGAAATGCGAAGCGGATGGCGACTTGGGGCTGGTAGTCGCAGCGGCCGCTTCCGAAAACCTCCCGCGGCCGTGTGCGTGTGGAACCAGGCCCCTCGGATCGCCCAACTGCCCCGGGCAGGCTCGGAATCCGCTGCGAGCCTGTGGAAGGCGCGGTGTGGTGGGTCCGCCGCGCGGCCCTGCGCGCATTCTTCGAGCGCAATCAGCGCGTGGTCTGCATCCGCTGCCAGTTCGAGTCGGTCGGTGTGCGCGGATCGAAGCTCGCATTCGGGTCGCCGAGGATCCGCCCAGTCGTCAAGTGGATCCAGTAGACGGTGTTCGTCGCCGGCAGTTCCACGGGCCGATTTCCGTGAGGGTTGTCGTAGCGCTGCACGCCGCCCAGCGTCTGTCGGAAGTCCTCGTGGTTGCGGTCCTGCGATTCAGTGCGCTGCCGCGTGACCTCCGACCATTGCCGCTCCGACGACTCGCGGCTGCGGCGCGCTTGATCTCCCAACACGATCGAGTTCTGCAGGTTCTGCTGCGCGACTCCCGAGGCACCGAACGCCGCCGCGTTCGTGACGTCGACCCGCCCGGCGATCTCCGGTAGCCACGACTCGTAGCTCGGCCACTGCGATGCCTCCGACGCAGCCCACGTCATCACCATCGTGCAGAAGTCGTAGTTCGGAGCGACGCTGCAGCGCGCGACGCCGCGGCACACGACTCCGCTCACGCTGTAGTCGACGTCGAATTCCCACGCGCTCGGGAAGCCGAAAACCGGTGCCGCCTGTCGAGCCGGACCGAAGCGCAAGTTCTGCAAGCCGGTCTGAGTGAGGCGATCCGAGACGTAGCGCGCCGGATCGTAGTTCGTCGGCATTCCGACGTTGCCGACCATCGTCGTGATCGCGCGCTGGTCGGGCGCCTGCAGCACGACCGCGAACTGGCCGTCCTCGATCACTTTCCAGTCCTTCGGAACTGCGTAGCGAAAGCACGGGCCCTGACGAATCGTCAGCTCACGAGTCGGAGTCGAAGGCGACGGAGCACCGGATCGGTCGGCCACGGCGGAGTCTTCGGGGCGGTGCGAGTCGTACGCGGGCCGAATCGCCGGGGAACTGCTCGCATCTCGGCTCGAATCGGGGCTGCAAGCGGACAGACCAACACAAGGTAGTGCGAGCAGGACGAACGACGACACGCTGCGGGCCAATCCCCGTCGATCGTCGGCTGTAGGCCGAGACATCCTATTTCCTTCCGCTGCGCCGCGCGCACTTCCGCTCGGTTGTCGAGCGTTTCTCAGTCTACTCCGAGTTCTCCGTCAGAACACAACTCGCGCATGGGCGCGTCGAGAGGGGTAGGCGTCTCGTGGCCGAGAGGTGGAGGGCGGAGCGGAGACCGACTCCATCCTGCCATCGTGGAGTGCTTGCTCTGCTCCCGCATCAGCGCACGCGCGGACGCAGCCCGGTCGACGCGTGGACGGCTCCTTCCATGTCGACCACCAGCGCCTCGACGCGCGGCAGGCGCTCGATCAGTGCGCGGGCTTTCGTCGGGCCCAGGACGCACAGGCTCGTCGCCAACGCGTCAGCCAGAGCGGCATCTGGTGCCATTACGGTCGCGCTCATGCACCCGCGCGACGGCCGGCCGGTGCGCGGGTCCAGGATGTGGTGGTAGCGCTGGCCGTCGACCTCGAAGAAGCGCTCGTAGTCGCCCGACGTGACGACGCAGGTGTTCGAGACGGGGATGACCGCGATCACGCGTTCCTTGTCAGTAGTGCACCTTCTGGAACCCGTTCGTCTCGGCCCGCCGTCCGCGAAGGACATCGCTGGGTCCGAGAACGCGCGCATCTCGTAGAACTCGACCGTGCTGCAGGCCGCGAAGAGGGGAGATGAGCAAGAGGACGAGCAAGATCGGGCGAAGTCGCGAGCTGCTAGTCATGACCCTCGGGAGCAAAGCGCGCTCATCGACTCCAGAGCGAAGAGCGAGGTGCGCCCGTGCGGCCAGTGCTTTCGGACCGGATGCGCGCAGGAGAGCGGAGTCAGGGCTGGGCGCGGACGCGCTCTACGCCGTCACGGTCGCCTCGGAACCACTACACGCCGCGACGGTCCCCGTCGACTATCCAGAGCGTGTCTCCGATCCCTTGGGGCCGCTTGGGCTGAAACGACCCCAGCGTCACCAGGCGATCGTGAGCCCATTCGTCAGGTTGAACGCGGCCGGCGAGCAGTACGCGGCGGCGTTGCGATACCAAGCTTGATAGCGCAGCGTCTCACCCGTCACCGCGCCTCCGAGCGTCGAGATCGCGTCCAGGGACGATGGGAACGAGGCCGAGCCCGCGGACGCGGAACGACTTCCGATTCGCACGATCGTGCCGCCCACGCACAGGAGTCCGTCGCCGAACCGTGAGGTGGCGTGAAGCGTGCCTTGCAGGAGGATCACCGTCGTCATCGCCGGCAGGTTCGACGCCGTGAGCACCAGCGAATCGGCGCCGATCTCCGCGAAGCCCGCGGCGCGCAGTTCTCCGCCCAGGCCCAACGAATGTGCGCAACCTTGCTGCGCACCCGGAATCGAGTTGGCGCACGGGCAGCGCGAGCCGCTTCCGTCGCCGAAGCAGTACAGCGTGACAGGCGCTGAGTAGTCGTAGTCGACATCGAGGTCGCAGCCGGCCGAAGCCGCGAACTGGGTGACGAGCGTACCGCCGCCCGCGCTGATGCTGTCGCCCCACGAAATCACACCGAGCGAGATGGTCTCCGCGGGGAAGTTCGCCGTGAAAAGCGCCAGATCTGCAGGCGAAGTCAGCGTGCTCCGCGCCGAGGAAGCGACCGAGATCCCGGTGTGGGTGACTCCCGACGTCCCGCCGAAATCGATGAGCCCGTCGAACGCGCCGAGCGGATCGACGGTCGGGTAGTACGTCCGCATGGTGAGGGCCGTGCTGGCATCGGGTCGCTGGATCCGAGTCACGCAAGCGAGCTCGGAGTTCACGAGCAGCGCGGCCGGCGCCGGGCTCTCGACGCGCACCCCACCGGTCAGCGTGGTTCGCGCGTGAATGCGCACCGCGCGCAACGGGCCGAGAGCGGGGTCGTGCTTCGCGAACGAACGGGTCGCGTTCCAGTTCACGGCCTGCGTCGGAAGGGAAGTCGTCTGTTGGATCTCGCGGTAGCCGTAGCAGACGCTGACGTCGACCGCGGCCTGCATGTTGGACAGGTAGGCCAACGGCCCGTTGTTGCCGGTGGTGAAGCTAGCGCCGCTCGCGAAGAGGCGGAGGAGGATCGGCAGACCAGAACCCATGTCGGTGAACAAATTCAGATCCGCCGCACCGGTCAACTCGGCGTGCAGCTCTTGCTCGACCTGCAGACCGGCCAGCCATTGGCCCGAGGTGCCCGCAAAGTCCAACGTGCCGTCGGGGACGCCGAGGGTCATGTGCGATCGCAGTGTCGGACGCACGCTCAGAATGCCCGCTCCGTGCGGACGCTGCACCATGGCGACCGCAGAGAAGTAGGAGTCGATGATCTCCGGCCCGCTGCCGAGCACATTCTCGACGCCGACGGAACCCGTGATCACGCACTTCACCGTGACCCTCACGGATTGCAGGGAACCGAGCGCTGGATCGTGCTTCGGCACGGCGAGCGTCTGGAACCAATTCGTCTGCGCGGCGGGGTAGGACGTCGTGTGACAGACCTCGCCCGCGCGTGCGACCGAAGCGAGGAGTACGAGCGCGAGCCAGTGTTTCATGTGTGGAACCGACGCCTGGTAAGGGGAAGCGAGGCCGTGCGCGAGCATACCGGGTTCTGGAGGAAGATGGGCGGCCGTGCGGACTGGCCGCGTTGGAGGGAGTCGGCCGGACCACGATGCGCACTCTCGATGACGACACGAGCTCGCGCCGACTCCGAACTGCTCGCGATCCGGAACGCGAGCGCTGCCGTGCGTCACCGTGGCGCCGCGTTCCACATCCGGACGTTCCATCCCGACGAGTAGGCGGCGCCGCGGAACGCCCGCGGTGTCCGGGGCGGGTCAGTGGACGCGGATTCGCGCCACCTGCGTCGCGCCACCGATCTCGGCTGCCTGGAAATGGAGCGCCGCCCCCGCGGCCCCGACCGTGAACGTCCAGCTCGCCTGGCCCCGCGCGTCGGCGACCGCGAAACCGCCCACGCGCGGGCTCGCGAGCCCGAGCGTGACGCCGAGTGCCGGCCACAGCGTCGCGCCCGGAGCGCGGCTCGCGAAGAACGTCTGCACCGCGCCCGGCGTCGCGTTGCGCACGCGCATCGTCGCTTGTTGCCCGGCGAAGACGATTGGGGGAACGAGCTCGTACGGCGTCGCGTCGACGAGCACGACGGCGCCTTCGCCCGGCGCGAGTGTCAGCGCGCTGACGCTCGTGGTGTCGACGCGCCACGTGCTCGGCAGCACGCCGCTCGCGGGCACGTTGCCGCCGCCGACCGGGATCGCGCGACGGTAGGTCGCGCCGAGCGCGAAGGAGCGCGTCGTCGCGCCTGCGTTCAGGAACACCTGCCCATTCGAGTAGGCCCGCGTGTACACGCCCTTCGCCGGATCGAACAGGCCCGCCGTCGTCGTCGGTGCGTCCGCGAGAGGAGCGCCCAGTGGGACGTCGTACTCGGGCCACCACTCGGGCGCTTGGCCGGTCTCGAAGTTGAGGAACGTGTGCCGGCCTTTGATCAGGAAGTAGTTCGCCAGCGTGTGCATCCGCTGCCAGGCGGCGTCGATCCGGTACGACTGCCCGATGACGATCTTGTTCTGCACGATCAGGCCGAGCAGTCGGTCGCTCTGCGTCGTGAACGCCTCGAGGCCGTACTGCTCCCACGCGTCGTATCCGAAGCCCTCGATGAACACACCGTCGGCGCGCGCGAAGTCGGTCTGGTCGCGCGTCGTCAGCCATGTGCCGACGTTCGGGAGGAATCGGTATCGACCCGCGAAGCGCGCGCGCATGAAATCCATGAAGCGCGCCATCTTTTGCGACCATGCCAGCTCGAACGTCGGATCCAGTGCCGGCAGCGCGGGCGAGAACCCGCCCATGTAATTCGGCACGAGGAAGCTGTCGGCGAAGAGTCCGTCGGCGTCGTTGTGCTCGAGTTGCGCGAGGACGCGATCCGACCACCAGCTGCGCCATGACGTGTCGTCGAGTTCGGCCAGATACCAACCCCACTGACACTGCAGCGTGCGCAGGCCATTTTGGTGCCAGAACCAGTTCTCATCGACCGCCGCGTCACCGGGCCACTCGGGCACCCACGTCCCGTCGATGATCGTGACGAGTCCGCCGTTCGGGTTGCACGGCGCGCTCGTCGAGCGATGGCCGAGCCCTTGGCCGAGCCGGTAGTGCAGCACGAGGAAGTCGGGGTTGACGGCGCGGTAGCGGTCGGCGTCGGCACGCGTCTGTTTTTGCGTGCCTGCATAGCGCTGCGCGCAGAAATCGACCTGCGCAGCGGTGAGGCCCGTCGCGTTCTGGTCGTTGAAAACGTGCACGCCGTAGGTCGTGTTCGGCGTCGGACGCGCGGGCACCTGGGCGCCAGCGACGGAAGCGACGATGGCGAAAACGAAGGCGAAGGGGACGGATGTGAGAACGAACGAAGATAGCGCGCGGTCGGCGCGCTCGAACGGAATCGACATGCCGATAACCTGGTTCCGAGCTCTGCCGCAGCACGCTGCCAGTCGCCCGGCCAGTCGCCCGGCCAGTTGCACTGCACCGCACGTCGCCGAGCCCTGCTTGCTCGGCGGTTGGATCGGCGGTCGGGAGGAAGGGGAGTGTAGCCCTGCCGCGTCGGTTGACTACCCGTTTCCCTTCGGCTCGGAAACCGACCGACGTGCGTTCGGCGGACGCGCCCGCCATGTTGCGCGCGCGCGTGACGACGACGGCCTCGAACCCACGATGGAGCGTGCAAGAGAGCGGTGACGGGCGCGACGTCCTCGCCACTGTGCTCGAAGGCGGGCTCGAGGCTGGGTGCGGCGAGCAGGCTAGGTTGGTGACGACCGTCGATTCGCCAGCGCGTGCAAGTGCCAGTCGAGATCAAGATCCTGTGCAAAACATCTTCCTCGAGGAGAACTCCACCGGGCTCATGCGCTGTTCTCGTCCATCACGCGCTGTGTGCGCGTCACACGCTGCATGTCACGACGACACGGACTCCTCGCCGCAGGACGCCCTTCTTGCTCTCGGCGGCGCCAGCCTCTATACTGACCAGTCAGTCACTTTTTCATGGGAATGGAGGCGACACATGGTTGGAGGAAGTAGAGCAGACAGCTCGCGTGCAGCGCCGTCGGGCGTAGGGGTGCGGCTGCAGCCCGCGCAATTCCGGGCCTACACGCGCAAGGACATCGACACCATCCCGCAGCTCCGATCCCTGCCCCCGGAGGAGATCGAAGCGATGAAGGCCGTTTCGGCGGTCCTTCCGTTCCGCGTGAACAGCTATGTGCTCGATGAGCTGATCCGCTGGGACAGGATCCCCGATGATCCGATCTACCAGCTGACCTTCCCACAACGCGGCATGCTGTCGCCCGCGGACTTCGAGACCATGGTGAAGCTCGTGCGCGAGGAGGCTCCCGAGAAAGAGGTCGCGGCCGCGGCACGGGTGATCCAGCTCGGGCTCAATCCACATCCGTCGGGCCAGATGGAGCTCAACGTGCCCTCCTTCGCGGGCGAACCCGTTCAGGGCATGCAGCACAAGTACCGCGAGACGGTGCTCTTCTTCCCGAGCCAAGGGCAGACGTGTCACGCGTACTGCACATACTGCTTCCGCTGGCCGCAGTTCGTCGGGCTCGACGAGCTGAAGTTCGCCAGCCGCGAGACGGAGAAGCTCGTCGGGTACTTGAAGGAACATCCAGAAGTCAGCAGCGTCCTGTTCACGGGCGGTGACCCGTTGATCATGAAGACGACCGTGCTGCGCCGTTACATCGAGCCGCTGCTCGCGCCGGAGCTCGCGCACGTCACCAGCATCCGGTTGGGCACGAAGTCGCCGGCTTACTGGCCTCAGCGCTTCGTCACGGACAAGGACGCGGACGATCTGCTGCGGCTCTTCGAGGAAGTGCGCGGGGCCGGCAAGCACCTGGCGTTGATGGCGCACTTCAGTCATCCGCGCGAGCTCGAGACGCCGGTGGCGCAGGCGGCCTTGCGGCGCATCCAGGCGACGGGATCGGTCGTGCGCTGCCAAGCGCCGCTCATCCGGCACGTCAACGACAGTGCGTCGACGTGGGCGGACATGTGGCGTCTCCAGGTCCAGCTCGGGGCGGTGCCCTACTACATGTTCATCGAGCGCGACACGGGGCCGAAGGACTACTTCGACGTGCCACTGGCTCGAGCGCTCGACATCTTCAACGTGGCGTATCGGCGCGTGTCCGGCTTGGCGCACACGGTGCGAGGACCCTCGATGAGCGCGACGCCGGGCAAGGTCAAGGTCTCCGGGGTGGCCGAGGTCCTGGGCCAGAAGGTCTTCGTCCTGACCTTCGAGCAGGGTCGGGATCCGGCCTGGGTCGGGCGCACGTTCTTCGCGCAGTACGACGAACAGGCGACCTGGCTCGACCAGCTGAAGCCGGCCTTCGGCGAGACGGAGTTCTTCTTCGAGTCGACGATGAAGGCGATCAAGGAGACGGGTCAGGCCCACGCCTGGGGTGATCGCGTGCCGAAGCGGCGCAAGCCTGTTCTCTTCGGGCACGTGGAGTGGGATTGAACGTGCGACCCGAGCCCTTGAACCTGAACGTCCGCGGCCTGGGCCTTTCGGCCACGGTCGCGATCAACGAGCTGTCCCTGCAGATGATCCGCGCGGGACACAACGTCGCGCGGCTGGGCCTGGGACAGTCGCCCTTCCCCGTGCCGCCGCCGGTCGTCGAGGCCTTGCGCTCCAACGCGTCGCGCAAGGAGTACCTGCCGGTCCGCGGACTCGAAGAGCTGCGCGAAGCGGTCGCCGAGACCGTTGCGCTCGGCGTCACGAGCTAGACCTGCGCGACTACCGCGCGCTGCACCGCTGGTCGGCCGTACAACCGACCGCGTTCTGGGCCGAGTTGTGGGACTTCGCGGAAGTCGCGGGCGATCGGGGCGAGCGCGTCCTCGAGCCCGCGCCCGAGCGCGCGCACGCCGCGCGCTGCACGAGCGGCGCAGCCCGCGCCACGTGCCGCGCCACATCGTGCAGGTCGCCGATCTGCGCCCCGCACGC
>Ga0105044_10005105_pt1 | contig 18075 bp, 14 predicted proteins | sample MAT01_FD_78092 | JGI IMG/M metagenome (GOLD analysis project Ga0105044, IMG submission 78092) | Freshwater microbial communities from Lake Fryxell liftoff mats and glacier meltwater in Antarctica - MAT-01 | ecosystem: Environmental > Aquatic > Freshwater > Ice > Liftoff microbial mat | place...
CCACGAGCGTCCCGGCCGTCAGGAAACTTCGCGAGACAGCAGCTCGACTCGCGCTCATGGCGCTGAACGGGGAGCCGCTGGTGAATGTTGTGAATTAGTTTTTCGCCGTCCGTCATTCAGGTGAATTTCATTGAAGCGCATAGCCATTGCTGAACTCACGAATTTTGTTACGGCGTGCCTGCAATCTACGGGGCTGGCGGAAGCAGATTGTCACGTGACGTCCGAGGCACTCGTGTCAACCGACACGCTGGGAGTCTTCACACACGGCACCAAGCTGCTGGTGGGATATCTGAAGAAGCTCCAGGGAGGCGGTTATCCGATTTCAGCCGTTCCGCGAATTGAGCGCGAAGGTCCTGCGTGGGCCATGATCGACGGGAGTTCGGGTCTTGGTCAGGTTGGATCCGCGTTCGCCATGCACACTGCCATCCAGAAAGCGAAACAATTTGGCGTCGCATTTGTCGCACTGCGCAATACGGGACACATCGGTGCGGCCGGACACTATGCATTGCAGGCAGCGCAGGCCGGCTGTCTCGCGATGGTGACCGGCAATGATATGCCGAGTGTTGCGGCACCGGGTTCAACCAGGGCCGTGTTAGGCAGCAATCCACTGGCCTATGCGATTCCCACAGGCGGTGATCCGATCCTGCTCGACATGGCAACGGCTGCTGTCGCGGGAGGTAAAGTCTATGCGGCACATCAGCGTGGTGAATCGATTCCGGCGACATGGCTGATCGGTCCGGGCGGCCTGCCGACGACGGGCGGTTCACTCTACCCGCACGGCGCTGCGCTGGCTCCGATGGCAGGCCACAAAGGCTACGGTCTGGGACTGTGGTGCGAAGTACTTTCCGCGTTGATTCCCGGCGGAGCCATGACGTGGCAGGTGGGCAGTTGGATTTTTGATGCACCGTCGAAACCGTCTCTGCACAACGCATCATTCTTTGTGGCAGACATTGATGCAATGACCGATCGCACCGCTTTCAACTCTCGCATAAAGTCGCTGATTGATGAAATCCACGCAGCGCCGACGGCGGATGGTATCGCATCCGTGTTGCTTCCTGGTGAGCTGGAATTCAGGTCGGCTCGGAATGCAGTACAGAACGGCATCGCTTTGCCGGAAGACGTGCGGATGAAATTGCGGGAATGCGCCGATGTGGTGAGTTGTCCGGTGCCGGAATTTCTGAACTAATGCTCTGTCACTTCTTGAATCGTAGGTTGGACATTCCCGTCCGACTGGTGAGCGACGGGCAAGAATGCCCATCCTACCCATCAATCCATCAGTGACAGAGCACGATCGACTCACTGTGTCACTTCAGCACTTGTCAGGAACATTTTTCGATGCGTTGCCTCGGTCTGGACATCGGTTCTTCATCCATCAAAGGCGCTGTGCTGGATCTGGACAGCTCCAGTGTCTCGCACATTGTCCGCGAGCCATTTCCGGATCCCGTTGCCGGAATGCCGTCCGGATTTCATGAAGTCTCGTCGGAAGAAATCTTCGCGCGTACTGTCAGCGTGATCGATCGCCTTTGCAATCACGCGCCGGATGCCACAACTTTGTTGAGTTGCGGTCAGATGGGGGGAATCATGCTGGTGGATCAGAATCTCCGTCCTTTCACAAATTATCTTTCCTGGCGGGATCAGCGGACGACAGTGGCAGATGCAGACGGCGCGACAACGCTGGATCGACTCCGTGGCTGCTGGTCCGATGCCGTATTTGAAGACCTTGGTAAGGAACTCAAACCAGGCTCAGCCACAAGTCTGCTTTACTGGCTGGCGAAACGACAGCAACTTCCTGCGGAAGCCACACCTGTTACCGTGGGCGACTATGTGATCGCTCGTCTTTGTAACACTGTTCCCAGGATGGAACGAACACAGGGCATTGGAATGCTGAATCTGCGCACAAATGGCTGGCATCACAAAGCCTTTGCCGCGTTGGGCCTTGATGGTCTGCGCTGGCCGGAACTCACGCACGAACAGGAGCCGATCGGCAGTGTCTATCGGAATGGTCGAACACTAAAATGTTATCCGGTGATCGGCGATCAGCAGGCAGCGCTGCGTGGCATCAGGCTGCAGTCGCATGAACTCTCGATCAACGCTTCGACAGGTTCACAGGTGAGTCAGATCACAGCGGAATTCCGACCTGCCGATTGCCAGACACGCCCGTGGTTCGACGGTCAATTTCTGAACACAATTACGCACATTCCGGCTGGCCGTTCGCTCACCGTCCTGGAAGTCCTGCTGACAGAATTGCCGCGACTGGCAGGCGTAAAAATCGAAAACTCATGGCAGCTCATTCAACAGGCAGTCGAATCTTCAACCGCTGACGGGCTGTCCTGCGACCTGAGCTTCTTTTCCAGCGCGATGGGCTGTGATGGACGAATCAGCGGCATCACAACTGAAAACCTCTCGGTTGGAAATCTGTTTCATGCGGCCTTTGAATTCATGGCCGACAGCTACCTCACATGTTCCCGCCGTCTGAGTCCCACACCGACATGGGACCAACTCGCGATTTCCGGCGGCCTTGTGCAGTCATTCGCTTCACTGCGAAAAAAAATCGAAGCCCGATTTCCACTCCCCATCCGCGATGTGGCGGAACAGGAAGAGACGCTGATGGGTTTGATGCCTGCGGCAGGCTTTAACATTTCGTAAACGCTGAATTCTCCTTGAAGTGTCGTGGCCCATGTCGCTTGAGATCCTGTAGACTCAGTCATTGTTCGACGTGTCAAACTTCGAAAGAGGTGTTGCTGTGGATACAATTAGGTCTTCATCGATTTCCAGCGGGTGGGAGCGTGTGGCCATGGCCATTGAGCGAATTCGACTCCGATTGCAACGAACCACAACGACGCTGGATGCAGCACGGGTGCCCTATGCGATCATTGGCGGCAATGCCGTGGCGGAGTGGGTTGGTCGAGTAGATGAAGGGGCCGTGCGGTTCACGCGAGATGTGGACATTCTGATTCAGCGCGAAGATTTGCCTGCTGCGATCGCAGCTATGGAAGCCCATGGCTTTGTCTATCATTCCGTCTACGGCGTGGATATGTTCCTTGACGGTCCCGAGTCAAAACCCAGCGAAGCTGTGCATATCATCTTTGCCGGCGAGAAAGTCAAAACATCCGACTTGCAGCCGACTCCATCTGTGCAGGAATCTGATCGGGAAGGTTCGTTCACCGTGATATCACTGGAAGCGCTTGTCGGAATGAAGTTGACATCATTCCGTCGGAAAGATCAAACTCATCTGGAAGACATGATCAGCGTTGGCTTGATCGACCGAACATGGATCAGTAAATATCAGACAGTTCTGGCTCAACGCCTTGCCGAAATCCTGGATACTCCTGAGAATTAGGGTTCAACGACAAATCATGTGCGCGAGTGCTGTCGATGGCCAGATTGGTTATGTTGTGGACGCAATAGTGATTTGTGTGTTTTACCGCGAAGCGGTTCGAGAAATTAGCCGGTGGTAAGCGGAGCGCCACCACCGGTACGTTGCAAAAATTGGGTTCGCACCCTGATAAGGGTGCCAGATTCGGGTTTCTGGCATCCCTTCAGGATGCGTGGCACCATTCCTTCTTTATACGGTGGTGCGCCTGTCGGCGACCACCGGCTAATTTCTGCCATCCTTTCAGGATGAATGGCATTCATGGAGTTTAATGTTGGCACGCCCACTTCATTTGTCGTTGAACCAATTCTTCTGACGAGCCATTTTGGTAATGATCGCATATTGCGGTGCCGTGCATTCCTTTACACTGCAAACGATTGAGACTTTGTTTTCCTGAGAAGATTTGTAGGCGGCGGTTTGCAGCGGTTGTTCACGTGTATAAACTTCGTCCTCACCAGGGTTCGGCCTCGATGACTGGCAAATCGCAAAGTAGCCGTCACGCTCCGCCGTGACGAGCCTTGAACTGGGCCACGTGAATGCAGCCCCCGCGCTGATTGTCCTTCAGCCCTAGGCAACGGGGCTGACCGTGGAGCCCTGTCTCGGTTAATGAATGTCGATTGACAAAAGCTCATCACGGCGGAGCGTGATGGCTACTTTGGGTTGCGGGCGAAGCCCGCGCCAAGCAGCCCATGGCATTCGTATTACTTTTGTTCGCCCTTGTCCGCCTGGCCTTCCTTTGACGACACAAGTTCGATGTCAAATACCAGCACCGAGTTCGGGCCGATGCCCGGAGGACCGTTTTCTCCGTACGCCAGTTCGCTTGGAAGAAACAGCCGGTACTTCGCTCCGACCTTCATCAATTGCAGGGCTTCCGTCCAGCCCTTGATCACCTGAGTCACTCCGAACGAAGCTGGCTTGTCGGCTTCAGTCGGCTCGTCGCCTTCGTACGAATTGTCAAACACGGTGCCGTCAATCAACTTACCGCGATAGTGGGTGGAAACTGTGCTCTCGCGAGTCGGTACGGCACCGGTGCCTTCTTTCAGGACAATATACTGCAGGCCGGACTTCGTAATCTTCACGCCGTCTTTCGCTTTGTTCGCTGCCAGAAATGCTTTACCGTCTTCCAGGTTCTTTGCGGCTTTAGCTCCGGTTTTTTTCTGCATTTCTGCCTGCATCGCTTTGAAGACCCCCTGAACTTCCTCAGGGCTTAAGACGGACTTCTCACCCGCAAGTGCTGCCGCGATGCCAGCCGCAAGTGCTGTCGGATTCGTTTCAAGTCCCTGCTTCAGAATGTCCTTGCCGATGTTGTAACCGATGGCGTAACTCGCCTTTTCGATGGTGGTTTCCAATTTTGGAGCTTCACTTTTTTCTTTGGCCGCATCCTGAGCAAATACGGGAACGGCTGTTGTTATGAGGAACATCAAGACACATGCACGAATTACCATGAGACCAACTTTCGAGGTAGCAATGTTCAGGCAACGTGCATCGACACGAAGCAATCGCTCCGAACACATCTGTTTGAATAATGCAAAAGGCTTTGCTGGCTGAAAAGGGGTCAGGAACCAATAGTGCGCAGCCCCCTCCGGGCCATTTGGCTATTGGTTCCTGACCACTTTTCCGAGCCCGAACTATGACGATTTAGCGGATGGATGCCAATCGAATGCTCCGAACCGAATCAACGAAGGGCACGCTTTTTTTCATTTTTGCCATTCTCTGCAGGGTTTTGTGGCGTCTCAAATTTGGCTATCTGAGAAGGCGTCGGGAGTCTTTTTCAGATTGGCTCGTACGATGCGGCGAGGCGTTGCCTGGCCTCTTCAGGGTTCATATTGAACAGAGTGCGACCGGAAGTGGTCCATGCGTTTTTTTGCCATTGGAACACGGCGCAGGCGTCGCGGACGTTGGCGACGGCGGCAACGTCTTCCATGTCACTTCCTGCGACTGCCTCAAACCTTAAGTTGATGGAAACCAGCAGATTTGGCTGCCCCGTCGTGCGATCGCGGAGCAGGATGTGAGATGGCAGCCATTCGCAGCCTAGCCACCGCAGGCCCCGTGGAAGTCCGGTGGAGGATGCCAGTTCGAAGTAGTGACACTCCAGCGACTCACGATGTCGTTCAAACTGAAGTAACAGCTTGTCCGGTCTCGCAGCTGTGGGAAGTAATGATCGGCTTAGTAGTTGCAACCATTTAAGAATCACGATGGCTTTGCTTTCAGGTACGATATTCTGGACGTGTCAGAGTTCCCCCAGTCTTCCATACCGGAACGCCGAGCAGAGATTGTAACGATAGTTCGGGTCTTCATGGTTTTTCGAGTCGAATCTGATCTCCGGGAAACCCGAAAATTCCCATAACGTCGATAAATCTGTTTCTGTCAGGGCTAATAGCAATTCTGCACATGCCAGTAATTGCGATGCTGCGGATTTTGCTGCGGAAGGCTGAGACCTCTCCCCTGACTGGATGATCAGCGTTAAACAACATTTTCCAAGGGGACATGAGATGAAATTCAAGGCGATGCGAACTGGTGTCAGTCTTTCACTGTCGATGGCCATGCTGGTCGGTTCGCCACTGCTGGCGTCCGAGACAGTAGCAATCCGATCATCCGACTATCTGCTCGGGCAGGAAGGCGTACTGGCGGGAAGTGTTCTCAATCGAAGCGGCGTGCCTGTTTCCGGTTTGCCGGTGCAGGTACTGCACGAAGATCATGTGATTGCGACAGCGGTCAGTGACGAAAAAGGCCAGTTCGCCGTGCAAGGTCTGCGAAACGGTCCACATAAAGTGCAATTGGGAGCCTCACAGCAGCCCGTACGGTTCTGGAGTAATACGGCTGCCCCACCCGCCGCCGTTTCGCGAATGGCGATCGTTGTTGATGAAGAAGTCGTACGCGGCCAGTGTGCAGAAGGCTGCGGCGAAGGATTCGCTGGTGGACATCACGGAGGCTGGGGCACTGCGCTCGGCGTCCTGTTAATCGGTGGTGCCGTGGCCACAACGCTCGCACTGACGCTCGACGACAACGAAAACGCAGCTGCCGTAGCGAGTCCATAGTCCTGCGACCTCGACAAATATCAAAAATCCCCGAACGCCGATTGGTTTCAATCGGCGTTTTTTGCTGCGCCAACGGAGGAATCCGGAAAACCGTTCCAACCGGACTCATCGTTACAGCCTGCAATATCCGATATCTCAGAAAGATCAGTCCATCCTGTCTATTCAGGAGAATCGCGCCACGGGTCAAACTCGAATGGCGTCTCCTGCAAGATGCGTTGCGTGAAAGATTGGAAATTCACGCAGGGCAAATTCTGCTGCACGGATCAGATGGCTGTCTGGGGGTACTTTGAAAGCCTGTTTTTTCAAAGGAATGCGCCGGTGAAACGTCACGGCTTGCTAGCAGCGGGGATTCTTGGGTCAGCGACCGCAGTCTGTCTGCTCTTTAATCGATACAACGGACTTTCCGCGTCTGAAGAAGAAGCACGCTCCTTCCGCCAGGCACTGGCCGGTACGGAAGCGGCGGATGTCAATGACGTCGAGGACGGCTTTCGGATCAACTATTACGATGCCACATGGAACCGCGTCCTGCAGGATCTGGCGAAGCATAACGAGCTGACGCTGGTGATGGATAAAGTACCGCCCGGCCGCTTCGCCCGCAAGGACAAGCGCAGCTACGATGTGGACGATGCCATTCGCATTCTCAACAGCGAACTTGAGTCGCAGGGCTATCGGCTGCTGCGGCAAAAACAGTTTCTGGTGGTGTTGAATCTGGACAAGGCGCGCACGGAGTACGCCCGTCCACGACTCACACAGGAACCTGACGCGGCTGGTGCACGATCGTCGTCCATGGACAAGCTGATCCGTTCGGCGTCAGCATCAAAAACAATCGACGATGCTGCGGACGACGGTCAGGCTACACCGCTGCTGGAACCGAACATTGATCGTTTTGAACCAGCGCGAAAGAATTCGCGTCCGGCATCCGGTTTTGTAACCTCGCCACGCACGCTTCCGAGTCGTATTCGGCAAACTGCGGGATCTGGCGAACAGGTTCATTCGCCGGACGGCTTCGGCACGCCGGTAAGACCAGTTTCCCAGAAAAGTCGAGCCGTCTCTGACGAGCAGCGCGAGGCACAGGTTCAGAGTCCGACGACGATAAGGGCAGTGGAACTCGAAAACGCGAATGCCGTCGATCTGACTCGCAGGATTTACCTCGCATACGAAAAACAAACCGAGCTGCAGCAGCAGGGGATCGAAGGGCTTCCGACGTTTTCCGTTTACGAACGTGCAGAAGATGGTGAGGCGAATAAAGCCGTGCCTCCGCTCTTTCGCATCGGCATCGACAGGGAAACCAACCGAGTGTTGATTGAAGCTCCGGCATCTCGCATGACCCAGCTTCTGAAGCTGGTAACCATCCTCGATCAGCCTGCAGCCGTTGGCGGTGGCGAAACCGTCAAAGTGCTGCAGAACAATGGCATCAAGGGTGAGACTGCGAAACAGCTGAGCGAGCAGATTCACCAGCTTGTCTCAATGGCTGACGAAACGGCCCAGGATGCGGGCGGCACGAATCCACGTCAGGATGCAACCGGCGATGAAGACGATCCGGCCATCAACCTGCGCGGCGAAGTCAATATTCAGGCGATGCAGGATATTGGCGTCCTGATTCTCAAGGGCAATGCAGCGGACGTAGAAAAGGTGCAGGAGATTATTCGGCGGCTGGAGACAATGAGCGTCGGATCATTGCCGGCAATTCACGTACTGACGCTCCAAAACATCGACTCGGAAGCCTTTGCAACCCTGTTAACCAGCGTTTACGAGCAACTGACGGAACTTCGTCAGCGTGGCGGCACGACGCGGAAGACCGCCGCTTTTCTTCCTGTTGTGCAGCCGAACGCAATCCTGATTATTTCGTCTGAGATCGAACGAACGTCGATTCTGGAACTGGCGAAGGAACTCGATCAACCGCTTGAACCGGACTTTGAATTTGAAGTCTTCGCATTGAAGAGTGCCATCGCATCTCAAGTGGTCACGGCACTCACAACATTCTACGCAGAACGTCTCGGACTGGGAACAAATGTCCGGGCGATTGCTGACGTCCGCACAAACTCAGTGATCGTACAGGGGAGACCGAGCGAATTGGCGGAAGTGAAGAGGCTGATTCAGGGCATCGACAAAGATGCACCAGACGCAGTGAATCGCCTGCAGGTGATTAAACTCAGGAACGCGGTTGCCGAAGAGTTAAGCACAACCATTTCGCAGGCGATTCAGGCCGTCATCAATCCACCGCAGCAGATTCAAGGTCAGGGAGGATTCGGAGGCGGAGGCGGACAGACGCAGGGTTCTCAGGAGCTGCAAACCAGCAAGTCCGTAGCACTGGAGTTTCTGACGACGACTGGCGGAGTCCGCGATCTGATTCGTTCGGGGATTCTGGCCGACGTCCGAGTCAACTTTGATGCACGTTCGAACAGTCTGCTGGTGTCCGCTCCGGAATCCAGCATGAACCTGATGGAGGCATTGATTGAAGCCCTGGATCAGTCACCTGAAGCAACCTCAGAAATCAAGGTCTTCACCTTGACAAATGCCGACGCCCAGCAGACAGTCGGTACGCTGACGACAATGTTTGAGGACACGAATCAGGAGACACAGCTTGGGATTCAACTTGCGGGCACCGAGGGTTCATCAAGCAGCCTCATTCCACTGCGTTTTTCGGCGGACCTTCGCACAAACTCCGTGCTGGCAGTGGGCAGCGCAGAATCATTGGGTGTGATTGAAGCCATCCTGCTTCGACTGGACGCGAGTGCAACGGAAAACACAAGTCAGCAGTTGGTCACCGTCATCCCGTTGCGAAACGCTCCGGCAGATCAGGTTGCGGCATCCTTACTGGATTATTTGACGCAACAGCAAGCTCTTTGGCAGAGCGGCTCAGATTTGTTCAGCAACGTCGAACGCATTCGCAAGGAAGTCGTGGTCACGGCCGACCTGAACAGCAACTCTCTGATTGTCGGTGCGTCACCTCAGTATTTCGATACGGTCATTCAGGTCATCGAAGCGCTCGATGCTCAGCCACCGGAAGTCGTCATCCAGGCTCTGCTGGTGGAAGTGACTCTGGATTCGACAGACGAGTTTGGGATTGAACTGGGCCTGCAGGATCCGTTGCTGCTCGCTCGCAGCTTAACCTCATCGACAACAGGCACCACCACTTCGACTTCACTCACGCCCGGGTTGAACTTTAACAGCGTTGGTCCACTGGGAAACAACAGCGGTCCCTTTCCTGGAACTGTTGCGACTCAGGGTTTGAGTAACTTTTCGATTGGACGAAACAATGCGGACGCCGGTTTTGGCGGCTTCATCTTTTCGGCGCAGTCGGATGCAGTGAGCATATTGCTGCGAGCACTGGCATCACGTCGAACGGTTCAGATACTCAGTCGTCCGCAGGTTCGTGCAACTCACAATAATGAAGCGTACGTAACCGTGGGACAAAGTGTTCCGCTCCAGGGAGGCCTTTCACAGACCAACAACAGCACGGTTTCCAACGTTACATACGAACAGGTCGGTATTACACTCCGTGTGACGCCTCGCATCACGCCGACCGGCATGATTGCCATGAACGTCTTTGCCGACAAGAGTTCCCTCGCTCCAACCGGTGTCACGACCAATGTGGATACTGCGACCGGAAACATCACCACATCCCCTGTTATCAATCAGTCACAGGCCCAGACGACGGTCAATGTTCCGAACGGGCAAACCATCGTCATCGGCGGAATGATCACCAAATCCGACGGAACTGATGAACGGAAAGTGCCCTGGCTGGGCGACTTGCCTGTGGTCGGCAGAGCGTTTCGCTATGACAAGACAAGGACACAGCGAACGGAGCTGCTGATCTTTCTGACACCGCGGATCGTGCTGAGTGATATCGATTCGGAACTGATCAAACAGGTCGAATCAGAACGTATGCACTTTATCGAATCGGACGCCGAGGAAGTTCATGGTCCGCTCTACAGTGTGCCGGGATCGACAACACAACCACTCTGGAAACCTGAGGAAGGCACATTTCTGACGCCTGACATGAAGATCGAAGAAATGCTGCAACCGGATCCGAACCTCCCGTAATGCAGGGTGGGATCAGTGAGCAACACGAGCCCAGGCCCGGCAGTTTACTTTACAATTGAATCGTGAAACAGTCAGTCATTTTACGGTGGGACCCGCGAGCCCTGCGAGCGTCAGCCCACCATGTTTGCACGGGATTCGCATCATGAGAGATTCAACGTTTCATCTCCCTGCAACTGCCATCCTGATGATGGTCATTTTCTCCGGCTGCGTATCTACGACCACGTTGATCCGCGATCCAGCGGTACTGGTGAAAGATCCCGGCAGCCTTGTCGGCCATCCGCGAATCGAAAAAAACGTCGCGCGTGTGGTGGCACTCTGGGAGCCGTCGACCGGTAAAGGCGTTGACGACAAAAAAGCACGGGGGTTCGCTGGCCAGATTCTTTTTTTTGGCTCGGGTTGCGAAACCGGTGCACGCGTCCATGGCACCGTGAACATCTACGAATATGACAACTATCGCGCAGATTCAGATGAAGATCCGGAATTGCTGCATACGTTTACTTTTGATCCTGATGCGTGGGAAGCCCATCGGGGTCAGGGAACTTTTGGACATTCTTACAGCGTCTTTATTCCTTATATGAACCACAAAAAAAATCAGGTCCACTGTGGTCTGAAAGTGGAACTCGTTCTGGATGATGGCCGCAAGATCTCGACTGGCGAGACAGAGGTGATGCTGCCGAGCCAACGCACCGGATCACAGACCGCAGAGTCCACTCGCGGCTTCGTCCGACAAACTCAGATCCGTTCGAATCCCGGCGCAATATTGGGACAAGTATCCGGCGGTGAACCTTCGTCCGAACCTCGCTCACTGAATACGCTCCGCATCCCCATGCCAAAACGCTGAAGCGTGATACCCGACTGCGGACAACAGAAAGTTGAATTCTGTTTCGGCTGCGTTGACAAACAACAAACTGAGCCTGCAACGTTACTGAAGAACGGGAGGGCTTCAGTAACGTTACAGGCTCGATTGTATCCTTCAGGAGAAGCAATACGATGTCAACGCACCGTCGTGACCTCCAGCAGATTTTCGATCCGATGCTTTGGATACATGCTGCGCGCGGCTGATGTCGCCACCTGCTTGCCGTGCCATGAATCGGCGCGACCTGTCAGGACAACTGATTCAAAGCCGACATCGACGCAGAGATCACGGACCACAACACTGGCCAACTGCTGAATCAAATCCATGCAGCGGTCGGTTTCAGGACTTGTCCTGGGCTGTAATCGCATTTTTTCTCCTCCGTGAAAATCGTGCAAAGCGAAGAAAACTGCAGATCGCGTGGCCGCGATTGCAGACATCCGGAGATTACCTTCAGAAATTAACATTGTGCAGTGCAACACTGCAATTTTTAAATCTTATTTCCGTGTATCCCTTACCAATTTTCTGAAGTTTGGGCAACTGGGTAAAGTGGGATGGCGGTCGTGCGGGAAAACCCGTGTGTTATGAAGCCGAAGAATTCAACAACCTCCGATACATCGATTCATGTTCTGCAACCATTTGCCCCACCTTGTGGTGAGTCGCGATGTAATCACGTGCAGTCTGGCCGAGTCGATCCGCAAGTGCAGCATCCAACAACACCCTCGCTGACAGCTTCGCGAGATCCGGACACTTGCCTACAGGAAACAGCAACCCCGTCTCGCCGTCTGTGATGAGTTCGCGATTCGGGGGGATGTCGCTGGCGATGCACGGAAGTCCAAGTGACATCGCTTCCATCAGACTGTTGGACATGCCTTCGAAATCACTTCCCAGAACGAACGCATCAAAAGCTGCCATCAACGCGGACGCATCCTCGCGATGTCCTGCAAAGACGACGCGGTCGCGGCAGCCTAACCTCGTCGCCAGATCCGAAAGCGCATCGCGTTCCGGACCAGAACCAATCAGCACCAGCCGAGCATTCTCAACGAGTTGATGCAGCAATTGAAACGCCCAGATCACATCGTGCAGCCGCTTCTGGGGTGCCAGACGTCCCACAAAGCCGACAACGCGATGCTCATCCGCCAGCCCCAGAATCGCGCGTGCTTCCTGCTTCGAATAGCGAGGTTCGGACATCGGCATTGAGTTCGGGATCACGGAAATGAGATCACGGGGAACACCAACGCCTGTGTAGAAGTCAGCGACGCTGTTCGAATTCGCTGTCATCGCCTGCGTGCGTGGAATCTGAAGTCGATCAAGACTCAACTGCCAGCCGCTCTTCCAACTGTCAACGCAGCGTTCTGACACGACAATTTTCGCCGTTGACGGCGTTACTCCTGGCAGCCGAACGTAGGAGTTTGCAGCGAATAAAAAAGACTGCACGATGTCAGGCCGAAAAGACCGCAATTCCTGACGCAGCCGATACAAAGTCAATGGATCCAGACGAAATCGCTTACCCAGGACACGCACCTCAATTCCGGCATCAGTCAACGGCTTCAAATACGGCCCGCCGCGCTGCAACGCAATCACACGTACCGAATACGTCTCGCGTGGGAGGCTGGTGGCCAACAGTGCGAGCTGTCGTTCCGCACCAGACTGGTCAAGAGTTGGAATGACGTATGCGATGCGGATCAAAGAGGGAACTCAAACAAAGTTTCAGGATTGCCGAGGTTGCGTGATTCGCTCAGCGATGTGCCGCTGAGTATATCGGTGCGATCGTGCAGGAGTGAAACACCTCTGGAGAGTTCCTGTATCGAATTGCAAACATTGCAAAGATCGTCGAGACTGTCCACACGGATGCGGTCTCAGACCGTGCTTAATCGCCTGAAAGTAACGATTATGAATTATTCCTCAACCTTCCTGCCGGCAATCATGCTTATCGCCATCGCGTTTCCCTTTGGGATCCAGCAGTCACAAGGCGACGATCTGAAACTTCAACTGCGATCGCAGCGTCGTGTGGCTGGGAGCGACGTCTGGTCACGAGCCACCTTACAGCAAACCTGGGCGGCAGCGGAAACTGCGATTATCGTTTGTGACGTCTGGGACAAACATCACTGCCTTAACGCCGTGCGCCGACTGGAAGAATTTGCCCCCCGGATGAATGATGTACTGAAACAACTCCGCGGCTGCGGTGCCACAGTCATTCATTCGCCGAGCGATTGTATGGCTGCCTACGAAGAGCATCCGGCACGGCAGCGCGTGATCAAAGTGCCGCATGACAAATTGGCGCCGAAGGATATTGCCTACTGGTGTTCTCAGATTCCGACCGAAGAACTGGCAGAATATCCGATTGATCAGTCGGACGGGGGCGAAGATGATGATCCGGCGGAACATGCGAAATGGGCGGCGGAGCTGACCGCACTTGGCCGCAATCCCGGCATGCCATGGAAGATGCAGTCGCCGCTGATTGAGATTGATGGAGATCACGACTACATCAGCGACAAGGGCGACGAAGTCTGGAATATCCTGCAGTCGCGAGGCATCAAGCATGTGATTCTTGTCGGCGTTCATACGAACATGTGCGTACTCGGTCGTCCCTTTGGGCTGCGACAGATGGTTCGCAATGGAAAGGACGTCGTGCTGATGCGTGATATGACTGACTGTATGTACAACCCAGAACGCTGGCCGTTTGTTGATCACTTTACCGGCAATGATCTGATTGTCTCGCATGTCGAACGCTTTGTGTGCCCGACGATTACCAGCGATCAGATTCTGGGAGGCAAACCATTCGGCTCAATGTATGACGCGCGCACCGAGCAAGACGTAGCGGAAATCCCGGTCCCCGCTGTCAATCAAGCGACATTCCAGAATCAATGGACGACGGCACCGCTTGGGACAACATGGAATGCAGCGACTCACGGCAAAATCCTGCAGCACCGAAATGTTGTCTGGATTCGGTGCACTATCCGCTTTACGAAGGAATGGTTGGCCGACGCTGACGTAAAACTTTTAGTGCCTCAAATTAACATCGCAACCGAAGCCTGGATGAATGGAGTTCCGCTGGAGATTTCCTCTCCAGACTCAGAGTTCTGGATTATTGCTGGGAAATCCATTGTTCCGGATGATATCAACCTACTCGTGATGCGAATGGATTCTGTGGCAGACGGCGTTCATCTTCCTTTGCCCCCGACAGTCTTCAACGGAAAGCGACGATTTTTACTGGACGGTCGCTGGCAGTTTCGTATCGGTGACGATCCCGACTGGTCGAACATACCGTTGCCGGCGAAATTCGGCATCGGATCGGATGTGCTGTTTGAGCCACGCTGACTGGACTCAGACGCAGCATTAAGAATCGCTGCAGAAAAGTGGACGGCAATCACATAAACACCGTGAGATTGATTTTTCTGCCGCACATCTTTTCGCCGGAAAGCTGACTTTTTTTCCTCGACACTTCAATGAAGTGAGCCCATATGACAATTCGATGCTCGCTTGCCATCCTGCTGTCCTGTGTGATTGCAGTGACCGTAACTGCAGACGACGTCAAACGACCAAATATTCTGTTCATTCTTGTTGATGATCAGTCGCCGTTTGATCTGAAGATCTACAATCCGCAGTCGTCACTGGAAACGCCGACGCTGGATCGCCTGGCGGCGGAAGGCATGGTGTTTGACGGTGCCTATCAGATGGGTTCGTTCAGTGGCGCTGTCTGCACTCCGTCGCGGCACATGGTGATGTGCGGACGAACGGTTTGGCACTTGCCGATTTCTCCCGGAGCGAAAGAGCATGATCGTTGCCCGGATCATCTGGAATTGCAGACGATTCCCGCAGTGTTCAACCGGGCCGGTTACGACACGATGCGGACCTGCAAGATGGGCAACAGCTATGAAGCCGCCAACCAACAATTCACGGTTCGCAGGGATGCTGTCAAACGCGGTGGTGATGATGAAACCGGCAGTGCGTGGCATGGGGAGCAGGTACTGAATTTTCTGGAGGATCGGGAGTTTCAAAAAGACAGTGATCCGTTTCTGATCTATTTCGGGTTTTCGCATCCGCACGACACGCGCGACGGCAAGCCGGAACTGCTGGCGAAGTACGGAGCGGTGAATCACATCGACAAAGAAAGCCTTCCGCCTGCAAATCCGAAGGCACCGGCATTGCCTGTGAATTATCTTCCGAAGCATCCGTTTCATCATGGGCATCCGGGTCTGCGGGACGAAGTCGATGTGAGTGGAGTCTGGGAGAACCGCGATGAACGCACCATTCGGAATGAGCTGGGCCGTGAGTTTGCCTGCAGCGAAAACATCGACATTCAGATTGATCGCGTGCTCAGGAAACTGGAAGCCATGGGCGAACTCGACAACACCTATATCTTTTATGCGGCAGACCATGGCATGGCGATCGGGCGTCATGGTCTGCAGGGCAAGCAGAATCTGTATCAGCACACATGGCGAACGCCGCTCATTGTCAAAGGCCCGGGAATCAAGGCGGGAAGCCGCGTCGAAGGCAACGTCTATCTGCTCGACATGCTTGACACGCTGTGCGACCTGACCAACGTTCCGGCACCAGAATCCAGTGAAGGGACCAGTTTCAGGTCCGTCTTGCTGGGAACGCAGCAAACCGTTCGCAATGTCATGTACGGCGTCTACAATGGCGGCACAAAACCCGGCATGCGGTGCGTCAAACAGGGCGACTGGAAGTTGATCAAGTATGATGTGCTCGACGGAAAGGTCCGTGAAACGCAGCTTTTCAATCTGAAGGAGAACCCTCAAGAATTCCTCGCTGAACATCATGACGTAGCCGTCACTGAACTGTCTCATGCGACGCCGGAGGCACATCAGGTCAATCTGGCAACCGATCCAAAGTACGCAGACAAACTCGCTGAAATGGAATCGCTGCTGTTGTCTGAAATGCGTCGGCTGCATGATCCCTGGAGACTTTGGAATCAGCCTGATGACGGATTGTCCGGGCTGCAGATCCGGCCGTAACGTAACTCTCCGAGTCGCGATGTTTTCCAGTACCTTGGACATTCATGTCCGAGATTTGACCGTAAGACTCTCTTCTACCGCACGAGATGCTTTTCACAATATGATTTTCCAGGTGACGCTGACATGGCCTCGCGACGGACATGAATGTCCATCCTACATAAGAATTGACTATGAAACTTCGATTCCGGTTGCTCGCTGTAATCACCGCCCTGATACTGATTCAGTCGTCGCCGCACACACTCCCGGCGGCCGAACTTCGAATCCCGGCATTTACGGCTTACATGCTGCCCGATCCGGAATCGACACGGATTTCAGAATCACACGGCGTCACGAAATGGACGGACACGACTCAATCTGTCAACTGGTATGGCAAGTTCAGCGAGACCGGCGAGTTGACGGCCAAAGTTCAGCTTCGACTGCCTGAGGGATCGACGTCGATGTTGCGACTGACGGTTGACAGTAAGTCTCAGGAGACCACGGTGACCGGCGCGGGCAGCGAAAACGTAGTGACGGCTGACTTTGGGACATTCACGATCGCAGCGGTTGGCCATCGACGATTTCAACTGGAATCGCTCAATGAGAATGGTTCGCCCAGCGGAGACATCGATGCCTTGGTTCTCGATGGTCCGGCGACTGAAGGCGTTCATTTTAATCTGAAAGAACGTCGCTACGCCGCTTCGGTTCACCTGATGTATCCTGTCGCGGATGGCACTGAGGTCGAAGCGTTTTATTGTGAAGTCACGGCCGTCGAGGATCCGACGACGACGTTTTACATGGCTTGCGGATGGCATCGAGGCTACTTCGGAATGCAGGTCAACAGTCCCACAGAACGCCGCATTATTTTCAGCGTCTGGGACAGCGGCGATGAAGGCATCGACCGCAAGAAGGTGGCTGACGAGAATCGAGTCCGATTACTCGGCAAGGGTGAGGGTGTTTACTCAGGCGATTTCGGCAACGAGGGCACCGGCGGCCACAGCCATCTGAAGTATTTATGGAACACCGGCGAGACGCAGCGATTTATCGCGACGGCGATCCCGACGGACAGGACGCACACGGATTATTCAGGGTACTGGTTTCATCCGGAACAGAAGAAATGGATGCTGATCTCATCGTGGCACGCGCCCAAAGAAGGCGGACGACTCAAAGGATTGCATAGCTTTAGCGAAAACTTCGGTGGCCATAACGGTCATCTGCTGCGAAAAGCACTGTACGGCAATCAATGGATTCGCACTCCGGATGGACAATGGACGGAACTCACCACCGCCCGCTTCAGCCACGATCCCACCGGTCGCGAGGATCGGTTCGATCGATTCACGGGAGTGGAAAACGGGAAGTTTTTCCTCAGTCACGGAGGCTTCCTTGATGGCTATACCGAATACGGGACTCCTTTCGAGCGTACTGCCACAAAACAGCCTCCCCAGGATCTGGAATTACCCACCGTCCAGAAGAATGCTCCGCGCGACCGGAAATGAGTCTGGCGAGCAGAGCGGCGTGAGCCCTCCGGTACCTCTTTTTTCGTACCGGTCAGGACCGCTCGAGAAATTACTGGCCGAAAGTCGCCTTTCGCTCCGCGAAAGTAGCGCTGTTTTTGCGGAGCAAAAGACGACACGAATTTCTCGAACGGTCCTAATTGGACAGCGCCAGTTTGTGCAAAATCGCGGCATTTTCCGATGTTTCCTGCCAATAGACGTCTGCGATTCAGCCACGACAGCGTAGCCGTGGGCTTCAGCCCACGGTTCGTTTGCAAACAATTCGCAAAGCCCCGATAGGGGCGACAGCAACTCA
>Ga0105044_10005108_pt1 | contig 18071 bp, 16 predicted proteins | sample MAT01_FD_78092 | JGI IMG/M metagenome (GOLD analysis project Ga0105044, IMG submission 78092) | Freshwater microbial communities from Lake Fryxell liftoff mats and glacier meltwater in Antarctica - MAT-01 | ecosystem: Environmental > Aquatic > Freshwater > Ice > Liftoff microbial mat | place...
GAAAGTGTCATGAAAGTCCTCATCGCCGAAGACGATCCCCACACCCGGCAAGGTCTCGCCGAGATCTTGGAAGCCGAAGGCTACCGGCCAGTGACGGCAAAAACCGGTCCGGAAGCGCTGGAACTCTTCCAACGCGAGTCCCCGGATTTCGTTTGTCTCGACATCATGATGCCCGGTGCCAGCGGTTACGATGTCTGCCGGGAAATTCGTCGTCGCAACGCCGGCATCCCGATCATTTTCATCAGCGCCAAATCCGAGGAACTCGACAAAGTCGTCGGCCTCGAACTTGGTGCCGACGATTTCATCGTCAAACCATTCGGCGTCAAAGAAGTTGTCGCCCGCATCCGCGCCGTCACCCGTCGTTGCCTGGCGGCCCAGCCCGCCGCAAACCACTTCACCCTGGGCGATCTGGAAATCCTCCCCGGCGAACTTCGCGCCCGGCGCGGGACGACGACGATTGATCTCAGCCTCCGCGACGTGAAAATTCTCCAACTGCTCCACGCCAACCCCGGCCAGGCGCTGACGCGCGACGCCATCTTCAACGCCTGCTGGGGCCTCGAATACTTCCCCAACAGCCGCACCCTCGACCAACACATCGCCCAACTCCGCAAACGCATCGAGCGCGACCCCAAATCCCCCACCATCATCCACACCGTCCACGGCGTCGGTTACCGGTACGAGTGACGGGCAGGTAACAGCTTCGCCTCAACACCAGCGCTGGTGATGCGCCCTTGCCGGGACTGGCGCGGGTTGCGTACAATGCCGGCATGAAATTCTGCGACCGCGCCTCGGAGCGACCGCCCCGGAAAATGTATCTCCTGTTGCTGGCCGGTTTGGCGCTGGTAGGCACGCTGGGCTGCCGGTGCCCCTGCTCATATTAACGCCGCACGGGCGCAATCTTGACTTCACTTTTCCCCCGGCGCAGTCTGGCGGGAGATGATCCCCCGGCACCAACGCATTCTCCACGTGGACGGCGATTCGTTCTTCGCCTCCTGTGAAATCGCGCTCGACCGCAAATTGCGCGACAAGCCCGTCTTCGTCGGCGGTGGCCGGCGCGGCGACGGGATTGTCATCGCGGCCAACTACATCGCCAAAAAATACGGCATCACCACCGGCATGGCCTGCTTCGAAGCCAAGCAACGCTGCCCGGGCGGCGTCCTCGTCAAACCGCACTACGACGAGTATCGCCGGCTCTCCATCGAACTCTTCAAACGCATCCGCCACTACACGCCGTTGCTCGTCCCCACTTCGATTGACGAAGGTTTCCTCGATTTCACCGATTCCCCAAACGTCTTCCGTTGCCGGGACGCCACGGAATTGGTCGCCCGCATGAAACGCGAGATCGTCGCCGAAGTCGGAATTCCCGTCTCCGCCGGTCTCGGCTCCTCCCGGTGGCTGGCCAAGCTGGCCACCGAACGCTGCAAGCCGGACGGCTTCAAGGAAATCCCCGCCGGCACCGAACGCGAGTTCCTCCGCGACATCCCCGTCCAAGACCTTCCCGGTATCGCCAAACGCCGCGCCCGGTCGCTGCATGCGCTCGGCGTGTGGACGCTCGGCGACATTGCGGAATTGCCGCTCGGCGTGATGGAAAAACGGTACGGCTTCCTCGGTCTGTCGCTCTGGCTGCTGGCGCGCGGCGAGTTCCACGAACAACTCAGCCTCGCCAACAAACCGCGCTCGTGCATCGGCAGTTCCACCACGCTGCCGCGCGACGAACCCGATTACGAAACCGCCCTGCTTTTCCTGCTCGACCAAACCGAACGCGTCATCACCACGTTCGTCCGCGAAAATCTCAAGGCGAACGAAATGAGCGTGTACGTGCGATTCAAGGATCTGACCGGCAACGGCGCCAACGTGAAGCTGCCGGGCGCGCTGTTCGAGCCGCGCACGATCAACCCGCATGTCACGACGCTGTTCCACGCGTTGGTGGCCGGCCAGACCCAGCCGATCCGGCAGGTCTGCATCAATTTCTGGAACCTCGCCCCCCTCGATCTCCAGCCCACATTGTTTGGCGATGACGCCGAGTTTCAACGCCGGCAACTGCATCACGCCCTCGAATCTCTCGAAGCCCGGTACGGCAAACACACCGTCAAAACGGGCACGCGTCTGTTGCTCGAAAAAGAAGCCGCCCACCTCGTCTCGAATAAAGCCAAATGCCCCTTCATTCCCCAGCGCGAGATGGAACTGAAAATGGAAGCCGTCCCCGAAGAAGTGTACGAGTTGCAGCACGCCGATGAATGGGAACCGCTGGACCCCACACCCCCTGCCGCTCCGCTCGCCCTCCCCCGCGCCTGGGGCCGCAGCACCACCCGGCCCGATAAATTCAGCCGGTAGGGGCACAGCCGTTCGCCGCGTTCGGGAGTGACAATGGTGGAGGCGTGCGTTATCTACCTCCGACATGTCGTTGAAACGCACGGTGACGATGGTGGCGGCGGGATGGCTGGTGGTGATCACGGGATTGCATGTGACCCTCAACCTCCGCGCCGCGATTTTTCAACGACGCGAAACGGCCGCCCAACAATTTCGCATTGGCTTCCTGCCGGTCACCTGTCACCTGACCTGTCCGGTCACCGACTTCATCAATCGCAGCCAAACCGGGCAGGGGATTTTTGAGCCAGTCCGGTTCAGCGGTTGGCCGGAACTCAAGGAGGCGTATCTGGCCGGCTACACGCCGGCGACGTTCATCTTGGCGCCGATGGCAATCGCGTTGCGCGAACAGGGTGTCCCGATCAAGATTGTGTATCTCGGCCACCGCGACGGCACGGCGATGATGGTCCACAAGGATTCGCAGATTTACCGGATCGAAGATTTGCGGGGCAAACGCGTCGCCGTGCCGAACCGGTATTCCAATCAACGTTTGCTGCTTTTCAAGGCGCTGCGGGAACGGGGCTTGAACATCGCGGACATCACACTCCTGGAAATGCCGCCGCCCGACATGCCGGCGGCGTTGTACGCCAAAGCGGTGGATGCGATCACTTCGGGCGAACCGTTCATGGGGCAGACGGAGTTGGACGGGTACGGAAGAGTTTTGTATCTCACGAAAGATGTCTGGCCGAATTTCATCTCCTGCGTCTTGGCCGTTCACGAGAATGCAATCCGCGATCACCGGGACCAAGTCCAACAACTGGTCACCGGCATCGCGCGCAGCGGCAAGTGGCTCGATCAAACAGTGGATCACCGGCTGCAAGCGAGCCAGTTCGTGGCGAAGCATTATTACAATCAGAATCCCCGCCTCCTCGAATTTGTTCTCAGCAAACCACCGGATCGGGTGAAGTACACGAACTTGGTGCCGCTCCGAAAAGAATTTGAAGAGATTGAGCGATTGGGACGCGAAGCGGGCATCCTGGAAGGCACCGCGCATTTTGAAGATTACACGGACACGTCGTTCGCGGTGGATGACGCCCGGCTCCCGGCGTACGCGTGGGAAGCGCCTGCGCCATGAACATCCACCGGTTAACTTTGCCACTGGCCGTGACCGGCTGCTGTTTGCTGGCCTGGCATGGGGGCGTCCGTTTATCGGGCAGCGACTTGTTCCCCACGCCGGGTGACGTCGCGCTCGGGATTGTCGAACTGGGGCGCAAAGGATTGTTGGTGAAATACATTGTCGCCTCGCTGTTTCGCGTGACGTGGGGATTTACGCTGGCAGTGATTATCGGCGTGCCGTTTGGCTTGTTGCTCGGGTGGTACGGGCGTGCGTTCGCGGCCTTCAATCCGCTGATCCAGATGTTGCGACCGATTTCGCCGATCGCGTGGATCCCGGTGGCGATCCTCTGGTTTGGCGTGTCGGATCTCGCGCCGATCTTTCTGATTTTTCTCGCGAGCGTGTTTCCGATCACCGTTTCCGCCATCGCCGCCGTTCGCAACATGCAACCCGTCTATTTGCGCGCGGCGCAAAACTTCGGCCTCGCGCGCGTCGAGCTGTTCCGCCGCGTCATTTTCCCCGCGAGTCTGCCGCAGATCATTACCGGCCTCCGCATCGCCCTCGGCATCGCGTGGCTCGTGGTGGTGGCGGCCGAGATGATCGCGGTGAATTCCGGGCTGGGCTATTTGATCATTGATGCGCGCAACGCCGGCAAGCGTTACGATCTGGTGGTCGCCGGGATGGTGTTGATTGGCTTGATTGGACTGGTGTTGGATTTGTTGATGCGTCAGTTGGAACAATTCGATGAGGTACGCTGGGGGTATGGCAACCGATAACACAACGGCGGTGACCGTCCGCGATTTGTGGCTGAACTTCGATACCGTGCCGGTGTTGGAGCGGATCAACTTCGAGGTCAAAGTCGGCGAGTTTGTCTGTCTGGTGGGACCTTCGGGTTGCGGCAAATCAACCCTGCTCAATATCATTGCCGGCTTCCTGCCCTGTCCGCGCGGCGCGGTGCGCGTCGCCAACGAACCCGTGACCGGACCTGATCCCCAGCGGATCTTTGTCTTTCAGGAAAATGGCGTGTTTCCGTGGCTCACGGTTCGCGACAACATCGGCTTCGGTCTCACCCGCCGGACCGAAACGGAACGACGCGCCACCGTGGCGCATTACGTCGAAATGGTCGGTTTGAAAGGATTTGAACAATCCTATCCGCGCGAGCTGTCGGGCGGAATGCGTCAACGCGTGGAGATCGCCCGCGCGTTGGCCGCCAAACCCTCGATCATCTATATGGACGAACCATTCGGCGCGCTCGATTTCATTACCCGGCTCAAAATGCGCGCCGATCTCGTCCGCATCTGGCAGCAGGAAAAGCAGACCATCCTGTTCGTGACCCATGATATTGAGGAGGCCGTCCAACTGGCCGACCGCGTTTTCGTCATGAGTCCCCGACCAGCCACCATCACAACTGTTATCCCGGTGAATCTGTTGCGGCCGCGCGATTTGGATGCACCTGGCTATCTCGAAACCCGCGATCAAATCTTCGACGCCCTCGGAATGAGTCACCGGCTCGATGGCGCGGGAACCTGAAGACGGCCCCATGTCAGACATCATTCTCGCCACGCTGAACGCAAAGTACGCCCACGCTTCATTCGGCCTGCGTTACTTGCTGGCGAATCTGGGCGAACTGCAACCGCGCGCCCGGCTGTTGGAATTCGACATCAACCAACGTCCGTTCGAAATCGCCGAGGCCATCCTCGCCCAGAATCCCCGCATTCTCGGACTCGGCATCTACATCTGGAACGTCGCTCAAACCACCCCACTCGTCGCCACCCTCAAACGTCTCCGCCCCGAACTGATCATCGTCCTCGGCGGCCCGGAAGTCAGTTATGAAACCGAGGACCAAGAAATCGTCCGCCTCGCCGACTACGTGATCACCGGCGAAGGCGACTTGGCGTTTGCCGAGCTGTGCCGCCAACTCCCCGCCCAGAAAATCATCCCCGCTCCCCTCCCCGCTTTCGACCGGCTCGCGTTGCCGTACGACCTCTACAACGCCGAAGACCTCGCGCACCGGGTCCTCTACGTGGAAGCATCGCGGGGCTGCCCGTTCGCCTGCGAATTCTGCCTTTCTTCGCTCGACATCCCGGTCCGGCAGGCACCGCTCGACGCCTTTCTCGCCGCGCTCCAATCCCTCCTCGACCGGGGCGCGCAACAATTCAAGTTCGTGGATCGCACTTTCAACCTCAATCTCCCCGTCAGCCGGGCCATCCTCCAATTCTTCCGCGACCGCTACCGGCCCGGTCTCTTTCTGCATTTTGAAATGATCCCCGACCGGCTCCCCGAACCGCTGCGCGAACTCATCGTCCAGTTCCCGCCCGGCGCGCTCCAATTTGAAGTGGGCATCCAAAGCTTCAACGAAGAAGTCGCCACCCTCATCAGCCGCCGGCAAGACAACGCCAAAGCCGAAGCCAACCTGCGCTGGCTCCGCGAACACACCGGCGTCCACATTCATGCCGACCTCATTGTCGGTCTCCCTGGCGAATCACGGGAAAGTTTCGCCGCTGGCTTCGACCGGCTTGTCGCCCTGAAGCCCCACGAAATCCAAGTCGGCATCCTCAAACGCCTCCGCGGCACTCCGATCACCCGGCATGATGCCGCGTGGCAAATGGTGTACGCCCCGCACGCCCCCTACGAACTGCTCCAAAACAAGCTGCTCGATTTCGCCACCATGCAACAGTTTCGCCGCTTCGCCCGGTACTGGGATCTGGTCGCCAACAGCGGCCGGTTCCCCACCGCGACGGCATTGCACTCTTTCCACGCGTTCTGGGATTTCTCCGACTGGCTCTACCGGCAAGTGGGCCGCACCCACGGCATCGCCCCGGCACGATTAGCGGAGTTGCTGACAGAATATCTGGGCGCCCCCGTCACTCCGCACGGCACCGGGGAACGCAACCGGCAAGCGCGGCATCTTGAAGCAGCGCCGCCTACAACGTCGCCGTGAGCCACGCCACGGTTTCGTCGAGGACGCGCTTTTCCCAGATCGTTTTCTTGAACGTGTGATCCGCGCCGGGGATGATGATTTTTTTGACGGCGCGTTTGGGGGAGCACAGGGTGCGCTCGTAGGATTCCGCGTGGTGCAGCGGGACGGTGGCGTCGTTGGCGCCATGCACAATGAGGACCGGGCACTTGGACTTGGCCACTTCGCGCAACGGCTTCATCTCCGCAAATTGCCGCACGAACGCCATGCTCACGAGGTTGCCCTCATAATCGGTCTGGCCGGTTTGCGCGAGCGACACGACCGCTTCCGGCGTGGAAAGGTTGTCGAGAATACCAGTGCCTTCCGCGACCGGCGCCCACAGCACGAGGCCCTTGACCCGATGGCGTTCGCGGGCGACCACGTACGAAGCGACCGCACCGCCCATGCTGAAGCCCACAATCGCCAGTTGCCGGGAATTGATCCGCTTGTGCCGGCCCAGGAATTTAATCGCCTCAATCGCATCGGCCACTTCGGTGCGAATCGTCAGATCCTCAAAATTGCCGGCGCTGTCGCCCGACCCACGAAAATCGAACCGCAAACTTGCGATCCCTTTTTGCGCCAATGTCCGCGACAGTTTCACGAACATCCGGTGCGATTCCACCTTCGTGCCCGTGAACCCGTGCAACAACAAGGCCACCGGAAAACGACCGCGCCCAGGCGGCACATGCAACATGCCCACGATTTGCTGATGGCGATATTCAAAGACAACCGGCGTTTCCATGCGCGCGATGGTAGCCAAACTTTACCGCTTTGCAACCCGCAATCCCTCCGTTAGATTGGCCGTCTCATGCCCATCTCCGCTGACTACCACATGCACACGCCCCGCTGTAAACACGCGACCGGCCCCCTCGAAGGCTACATCGAAAACGCCGTCGCCATCGGCCTGCGCGAAATCGGTTTCTCCGATCACAGCCCGCTCCCGCGTGGCTTGGGATCCAACGTGCGAATGGATGAAAGCGAGCTGGATGATTACGTGAACGACATCTTGCGCCTCCGCGAACGCTATCGCGCTGACATTCCGGTCCGGCTGGGCATCGAATTGGATTACTTGGACGCGCTGGAGGATTACAACGCCCGGCTGCTGGAACGTTACCCGTGGGACTACGTGATTGGTTCCGTGCATTATCTCGACTCGGAAGCCCGGGTGCCTTCCTGGCCGCGTCATTATCAAGGCGATGTCGGGGCACTCTACGCCACCTATTTTGGCCAAGTCCGGAAACTGGCTCGCAGCGGCCTCTGCGACATCATTGCCCACTTCGATGTCGCCAAACGCTGCGGCACCTCGCACGGTCCGCGCGAAGCGGCGACCATCACCGAAACCCTCACCGAAATCGCCCGCGCCGGCATCAGCATGGAAATCAACACGTCCGGCTACCGTCACAGCGATCTGGCCGAACGCGAACCTTATCCCAGTCTGCCGGTGGTCAAGCAAGCGCTCGCGCTCGGCATTCCGTTGACCGTCAATTCCGACGCCCACACACCGGACCACGTGGCCACCAAGTTCGATGTCGTGGAAGAATTTCTCAAGCAGAACGGTTGTCGAACGCTCGTCCGCTTTGAAAAGCGGCAGGCCATCCCCTACCCGCTCTGATTCGATGCCGCAGCGGGGCGTTCACCGACGCGCCACGAGATGAAGATGTACAACGCCACGCCGGTGCAAATCGCACTATCGGCCACATTGAATGCCGGCCAGTGATAACCGCGAAAGTGGAAATCCAGGAAATCAATCACCGCCCCCACCCGCACGCGATCAATCAGATTCCCGACAATCCCGCCCGCAATCAACCCGAGCGCTACCCGGCCCACTTTGTGATCCAGATGGAGCGCCTGCCGGAAGAAATAGAGCGCCACAATCGTGACCACCGAGACAATCGCCAGAACCCAATTGAATCCCTGCAACATCCCCCACGCCGCGCCGGTGTTGCGCCAATTGACGAGGTTGAAGAACCCGTCAATCACCACCACGAGTTCCCCTTCATGGAACCGGCGTTCGACGAGAATCTTACTGATCTGATCACCGCAGACGATAAACGCGGCGATGACAAGCACCCAGCGCACGCGCTACTCCTCGGAATCTTCGCCGTCGCCGTCGCCTTCGTCACCTTCGACAAAAGTCGGTCCCTGCCGGGACTGGAAGCGGCGGTCTTTCTCGGCGGCAGCCTGACACTGCACGCAGCGCCGGGCGAACGGGACGGCTTCGAGACGTTCCTTCATGATCAACTTCTCGCACATATCGCAGACGCCATACCTGCCGTCTTCAAGACGCTTGAGGGCTTCCTCAATTTCATACAGACCTTCCTGCTCGCTCGACACCAGACTCAACGCAAATTCCCGATCAAAGTTGTCCGTGCCGGCATCGGCCATGTGCAAACTATAACCGCTCAACTCACCGGAGGCGTCGCGGTTGGAGCGCTTCAAGTTGTCGGTGGCGAGAAAATTCACTCCGTCAATCAAATGATCGCGCAAGTCCAGCAGCAGCTTCTTGAACTTGGCCGCGTCGTCCTTGCTCAGGCGCAGCTTGCGCGGCTCGCGGTTGTCATCCACCACTTCCACCGGCGCGGGAGCGTCCGCCGATTGCTTGGCCGCCTTGACGGCCTTGGTGGCTTTGGCGACGGCGGCTTTCAATTTCTTCACGGCTGGCTGTTTGACCGGCGATTTCTTTTTCGTCACTGACTTTTTTACTTTCTTCATGAATCTTCAACGCCTCATTTCGATTCCACGGCTCGTTCGTCCATGACCCGAGCACAACGCCCGCACAACTCGGTATGCGTGGCATGCTCGCCCACATCTTCCTGCCAGCGCCAACAACGCCCGCACTTCTTCCCCGCCGCCGGGCTGACCGTAATCTGCCACTCGGTGCCCGTGGCGGGCGCGATGCGCACGTGCGACACAATGAACACCATCGCCAACAACACCGGCCCAAAACTGTTCAACATCTCCCGACTGGCCTCGGAGTCCGGCGCGAGCTGCACTTGCGCTTCGAGCGACTTGCCAATCTGCAATGTTTGCCGCGTTTTTTCCAGCTCCACCGCCACGCGCGTCCGCACCTCCCACAACTGTTGCCAACGCGCTTCCTGCGCCGCATCACGACCGGCGGGGTTCGCCACGGGAAACGATGCCAAATGCACAGAATCGGTTTCCCGTTTGGGCAAATGCTGCCACACTTCCTCGGCCGTGTACGGCATCACCGGCGCGATCAAGCGCGCCAACGTGTTGACCGTTTGCCACATCGCCGTCTGCGCCGAACGCCGCTCCGGCGATTGGGGCGCCAGTGTGTACAGCAGGTCTTTGGTCACGTCAACGTAAAAGGACGAAGTTTCCACCGTGCAAAAATCATTCACCAACCGATACACCCGGTGGAATTCAAACGTCTCGTACGCCTTCGTCACTTCGGTCACCAACCCATCCAGCCGCCTGAGCAACCAGCGATCAATCTCCGCCAACTCCGTCACCGGCTGCCCATCCCAACCGTGCAAGTTCGCGAGCAAAATCCGGCACGTGTTGCGCACCTTCCGATATGTCTCGCCGATCCGCTTGAAAATTTCATCCGACAACGGAATGTCGCCTTGATAATTCTCCGAGGTGATCCACAACCGCAACACATCCGCGCCGAATCGGTTCACATAATCCGTCGCGCTCGCCGGCTTGCCGTCGGACTTGGAAATCTTTCGCTTGTCCATGTCCATCAAGAAACCGTGCGTCACCACCGTCTGGAACGGCGCGCGCTTCTCTGTGGCCAGCGCCGTCATCAACGACGACTGGAACCACCCGCGATGCTGATCGCTGCCCTCCAAATACACGTCCGCCGGGAAGCGCAAATTCGGCCGCGTCCGCAACACCGCCCGGTGACTGACGCCCGATTCAAACCACACATCCACAATATCCGCGCTCTTCTCCACATTCGCCGAGCCGCACGCCGGGCACGTCACGGCACCGAATAATTCCGTCACACTGCGTTCGAACCAAATATCCACGCCCGACTGCACCACCTGCTCCCGGAACTTCAAAATCAGCGCCTTGTCCAACAACGGTTTCCCACAATCCCGGCACAGCAAGAACGGCAACGGCACCCCCCACGCCCGCTGCCGCGAGATGCACCAATCCGGCCGCTGCGCCAACGTCCCGCTGATCCGGTTCTGCCCCCACGCCGGCACCCAGTTGACGCCCGGAATCGCCGCCAAGGCGCTGTCGCGCAACCCGGCTTTGTCGAGCGCGATGAACCACTGCTCCACCGCCCGAAAAATCACCGGCTTCTTGCAGCGCCAGCAATGCGGATACGAATGCTGTACCTCCCCCTCCGCCGCCAACGCGCCGGTGCTGCGCAAATGTTCCGTGATCACCTTGTTGGCTTTGAAAACGAACTGACCCGCAAACAGGCCGGCCTCCTTGGTGAACACCCCCCCGTCATCCACCGGCGCGAGCACCGCCAACCCGTGCTGCTGCCCGATCTCAAAATCTTCCGCCCCGTGCCCCGGCGCGGTGTGAACCAAGCCGGTCCCCTGCTCCAACGTCACGTACGGTGACGGGATGATCGGCGAATCCCGGTCCGCAAACGGATGCCGCGTCACCACACCCACCAATTGCGCGCCGGTCAGTTTCTCGATGACCGTGAGCGACTGGCCAGTCGCCTGCGCCACCGACTCCACCAACCCTTCCGCCAAAATCCAAATCTCGCCTGGGCCGGCCTGTACCCGCACATACGCCAACTCCGGTTTCACCGCGATGGCGAGATTGCCCGGCAACGTCCACGGCGTGGTCGTCCAGATCACCGCAAACTCGTTCGCGCGACCATTGACCGCAAACTTCACGTAAACCGAATGCGAGGTGTGATCCGCGTGCTCGACTTCCGCTTCGGCCAACGCCGTCCGGCACGTCGGACACCAATGCACCGGCTTCTTGCCCCGATAAATGAAGCCATCGCCCACCATATCTGCCAGCGCGCCGATGACTTCCGCCTCGTACTGCGGCGCCATCGTCAGGTACGGATTCTCCCACTCACCGAACACCCCCAACCGCTTGAACTGCCGGCGTTGAATCTCGATGTACTTCTCCGCGTACACCCGGCAGTGCTTGCGCAATTCCGCCTGCGAAATCGTCCGCGCCGCCTCGCCCAGTTCCTTCTTCACCTTGAACTCGATTGGCTGCCCGTGGCAATCCCATCCCGGGACGTACGGGGCGCGAAAGCCGCGCATCGTCTTGTATTTGATGATGACGTCTTTGAGGATTTTGTTGAGCGCCGTGCCGATGTGCACATCGCCGTTCGCGAAAGGCGGGCCGTCATGCAACACAAACAACGGCGCGGTCTGCCGCGCCGCCATGATCCGCTCGTAAATCTTGTCCTGCTCCCACCGCGCCAGCATCTGCGGTTCCCGTTCCGCGAGATTCGCCTGCATGGGGAACTCGGTCTGCGGCAGATTCAGGGTGTCTTTATAATTGATCTGGCTCATTTTTCCCGCCAAGGGGGCGAAAGCTATCACGCACCCCCGGCAGTGTCAACGTAGCCGCCGCGTCGAATCATCGAGAGCGGGAACGCCGATGACGATCTCAACGGCCAACGGCACTGGCCGGTTGCAACAGATCGCTCACTTGACGCTGCACATGTTCCAACTCGTCGAGCCGCAAATGGGGATCGGGAATCGTGAACGACTCCTGCGTTTTCGCGTGCTCGTACACCAACAACTCCTCGCCGTCGCTGCTCCGCAACGTGTCCCGGTGCCGCAAAATTCGTTTCCGCTCCAACATCACTGCCAAAATATAGCGCGCCGCGCCCTGCGCCGGGTCGGGTGACTCCACCAGCCGCCGCAACAACGCCTCCGCGGAATCTTTGTGAATCGCCTCGGCCGGCGCCGGCGCCGGCTGCTTGTATTCGCCCTGCCAGTAACAAACCGCCCCCGTCCGCCGCGCATCCGAATAGCAAGTGCCACACACATCCTGCCGCTGATACCCCTCGCTGCCCAGTGTCAACAACGCATGGTACACCGCCTTGTCAGCAAACGGTTGCTGACACGCCGTGCACAGGCTTGACCGCAGTTGGATTTTCCATTCCGTCATTTTTGTTGCAGAAACTTCAGACGATTATAAGATGCGCCCCACACTTTGTCTGCATGAAAAAACTGCTCTGCTATTTTATCCTCGCGCTCAGCCTCATCGCTTGCGGTCGGCAAGAGGATCCGCAGCACGATTTTCAGAAGGGCGTCGCCTACTTTCAAGAAGGCAAATTCAGCAAAGCCATCCCCTACTTCGAACGCGCCCTCACCCTTGCCAGCCAGAATCCGCAAATTCACAACTTCCTCGGCGTCTGTCAGCTTCACGAAGGCAACACCGCCAGCGCCATCAAACATCTGGAAGCCGCCCTCGGTCTCGACGCCAACTACGTCACCGCCCGGTACAATCTCGGCCTCGCCCACCTCGAACAGGGCGACCACGACCTCGCCGTCGCCGAACTCCGCACCGTCACCCGGTCCGCCACGGCGCCGGCTGACACGCTTTACCATCTCGCGGTGGCCTATATCCGCCGCACCGCCTGGCTGCAAGCCGAAGAAACCCTCCGTCAATATCTCCAAACCAATCCCGAATCTGTCGCCGCCCTCAACCACCTCGGCTGGGTCAATGTCCGACTGCGCGACTACGCCGCCGCCCACCGCGCCTTCAACAAAGCCGTGGCCGCTGACCCACAATTCGCCGCCGGCTATCTCAATCTGGCCATTGTCGAACAGCAGTACCTCGACCGCAAAACGGACGCGGCCACGCACTACCAAAAATTCCTCGAACTCGACCCCAAATCCGAGCAACGCGACAGCATTCGCAAAACGCTCACGCAACTGACAAACGTCACCACCCAAGTCGCAATCACTCCCACGCCAACGCCGCCGGCACCAGTCAAGCCGCCTGAACCACCGGCTCCCGTCACGTCCCCTGCCCCACCCATTCCCGAACCCATCACCATTGCCCGGCCGGAGCCAACACCCGCGCCGGCACCGGTCGTCACAGCGCCGCCGGTTCAAAAGGTTCGGCCGGCGATCCCGACCACGGCCCTGCGGGCCGGCAACCGCACCAAAGCCACCGCGGTTTTCAATCGCGGGGTGCAAAATCAACAGCGGAACAATCTCAGCGCCGCCGTCGCCAGCTATCAAGAAGCCGCGCAAACTGACCCCACCTTTGCCTCCGCCTACTATAATTTGGCGATCTGCTACCGCACCGCCGGCCAGCCTGACAAATCATTGGAGTATTACGAACTCGCGCTCCGCGCCAACGCGGACTACACCGATGCCCGGTTCAACTACGCCATTCTCCTCCAAGAACAGGGCTACACCACCGACGCCGTCGCGCAGTACGAACGCATCCTCCAACAAAACCCCAACGACGCCGCCGCCCATCTTTCGCTGGCAACGCTCTACGCGCAGAATCGCGCCACCATTGCCGGTGCCCGGGAACATTACCAAGCGTATCTGCGGATCGCCCCCAATAGCGGACTCGCACGCGACATCCGCCGGTGGCTGGAACAGAATCGTTAACCGACGACTTCGCCCGACAAGTCGTACACGCCCGACCCGGTGATTTTCACCGTCGCAAACTCGCCCGGCCGCGCCGCGCCCCGCACCGCTACTGACCCATCAATTTCCGGCGCATCCGCCTGCGACCGTCCGACCCACCCGGTCTCGCTTGCGCGCTCCACCAACACCCGAGCGTTCATGCCCACAAATTCTTGATGCACGGCGACCGACACCTTTTGCTGCAATTCCATCGCCCGCCGGTAGCGCTGCTTTTTCACACGGGTCGGCACTTGCTGCTCCATGTTGCCCGCCGGGGTGTGGTCTTCCTGGGAGTAGGTGAACAACCCGACCCGCTCAAACCGGGCTGCCTCGATGAACTGGAGCAGGTCGGAAAAGTGTTCTTCGGTTTCGCCGGGGAAACCCACGATAAACGTTGTTCGCAACGCGATCCCCGGCACGCCGGCGCGAATCTTGGCAACGAGATCGCGGATGTAGGCGGCGCTGGTTTCGCGGCGCATCGCGGTGAGCATCGTGTCGTGAATATGCTGCAACGGCATGTCCACATACCGGCAGACCTTGTCGCACGCGGCGATGGTGGCGATCAGTTCGTCGTTCCAGTGAAACGGGTGGGTGTACAGCAAGCGCACCCAGAAATCGCCCTCAATTGTTTGGAGCCGGCGCAGGAGTTCGCAGAGCAACCCGGTCCCGCCCGCCAGATCTTTCCCGTAAAATGTCGTGTCCTGCGAGATCAGGTTAATCTCTCGCGTGCCGTCGGCGACCAGCGCGCGCACTTCGGCCACCACATCATCCACGGTGCGGCTGCGGTGCCGGCCGCGGATGCGCGGGATACTGCGAAACGTGCAGGGATGATTGCAGCCCTCGGCGATTTTCACGTAGGCAAAATGCCGCGGGGTGAGCCGGAACCGGGGCGCGGAAAAATCAGGGATAAACTTGGCGGGGCCGGACCAGTACAACCCCGGCGAGCGCTTGTTCAATACTTCGCGGACGATTTCACCGATGCGGGGGACTTCATTCAAGCCGATGATGGCATCCACTTCGGGCAGGTCTTTTTGGAGATCCTTGGGGTAACGCTGCGTCAGACAGCCGGCCATGATGAGCGCTTTACACTGGCCGGTCACACGCAGTTCGTTGGCTTTGAGGATGGCGTTGATGGATTCTTGCTTCGAGGCCTCGATGAATCCGCACGTATTGACGATGACGACATCCGCCTCCCGCGCTTCCGTCGTCAATTCCATCCCCTCCCGGCGGAGCGCCCCCAGCATGACTTCGCTGTCCACGAGGTTTTTTGCGCAGCCGAGGCTGACCAGTCCTACTTTCAACGTTTTACTCATTGCGTCATCACTTCGCGGCCGGTAATTCCAGCAAGGCCGGCTCGGTCGGTTTCGGCTGGTAGGTCGGTTCGAAATCAGCACGGGCGACGGACGGTGCGACCGCCACGATGGCGGGTTCCGTTTCCACCGGCGCAACCGCGACGGGTTGTTCCACCGGCGGCGGTCGCGTCCACCAGGTTGTCAGTCCCCAGATGATCAACGCCGCCACGGACAGGCCGGCCACGACAAGCGCGATGCCCCGCACGGAGAGATGCAGTTCGTTTTGCCGGTGCTGCATGGTGGCGGTTGTTTCCATGTGAAGACCTTGGCGTTGTAATCCGCCCTGGCTGCTGAGGTAGGCGCTAACGATGCTCTGACTGTCGAGGCCGAGGTACTCGGCGTAGAGTTTGAGGAAACCTTTGGTGTACGTCGGCGAGACCAGCCGGCTAAACTCGTCGCTTTCCAGTTGCTCGAGAATATCCACCTTGATCTTGGTGGCCCGGGAAGCGTCTTCCAAGGACACCTGTTTCTGGTGCCGCGCTTCCCGCAAAGTTTCGCCAATGGATTCCATGTGCCCGCATACTATCGCCCCCGCTCCCGCGCTCAAGGCAAAACCGTTACCGGGCAATTCGGATGGTCGTTCGCATTTCATAACAGGATCTGCTTTTTACGTCTTGACTCTCGGCCTCGCGGCCTGCGACGGTGCGCGGCAACAAACGGTGGCAATCTATGGCGACAAAAATTAAGGGCAAGGAATACGGGTTGGAGTTCGGGTTGATCGTCTTCAACTTCCTCTATAAATCCAAGGCGCTGCACTACGGCTATTGGGAACCAACCGACGAGGTCAACATCCTGTTCTTTGGCGCGGCGCAGCAGCGCTACACGGAGAACCTGTTGAAACACGTGCCGGCGGATGCCCAAGCCATTCTTGATGTTGGCTGCGGGACCGGCATCGTGGCGCAGCGGTTGGTGGAGCGGGGGCACAATGTCGAGTGCCTGTCACCGTCACCGGTCCTCAACGCCGAGGCCCGGAAGATTCTCCCCGCCACGACGCCGGTTCACGAGACCACGCTGGAAGAATTCCGCACGGACCGGAAGTACGACCTGATCATGTTTGTCGAAAGCTTCCAGTATATCCCGCTCGACTTTTCCCTGTCGCGCTGTCTGTCGCTGCTCAAACCCGGTGGGCGCGTGTTGATTTGCGATGTGTTCCGACTCGATAAACCCAGCAAAGGCCCCATCGGCGGCGGACGGGTTTACAAAGACTATCTCAACCGTCGGGATACGCTCGGATTTACCTGTCTTCAGGACGTGGACATCACGCTCAACATCGCGCCGACGTTCGATCTAGTGCGGGACTTGGGGATGAATCTGTTGCAGCCGCTCTGGGAGAATGCGCAACGCATCGGCAAGGCCAACCGGCCGTTCCTCACCAAGACCTTGCTCTGGCTCTTCCGCAAGAAGCTGGTGAAGCTCAATAAACATTTCAATCCCGAGCGCAACGGGAAAAGTTTCGCCGAGTACAAAACGTACCGGATTCAGTTGCTCCGAGCGCCGATTTGACCGGTTCGTACTCCCGTGATTGCGCGCCGAGCTTGGCGATTTGATTCATCGCAGCCGCCCCCATCACTTCTTCCAAACTCCAAACGCGGTCTGACAAGCCAGCTTCCCTGAAGCGTTGCCCCCTTCGACGGCCGGCTTGGCTTAGCCGGAGCGATGCAGTTGAATTTGACGTGGGTAAGGCGCGCCCGGCGGTCGCGCCCTCCAAGCACCGTTTGGTGGGCGTGCTTTGCAGAATGAACCGCACGGCCGGAACCCACCCCAGACCCCTCCCAGGAGGGGAATCACGGAGTCCGGCTCCCCTCCAACGGAGGGGCCGGGGGTGGGTTCGGGGAAACGATTCACGCGATCACAAGATCGCGCAATCTCTCCCTTAGCCGCGCGACGGCTCCTTCGTTTTCGCGCGGGCTTGCCGGCTCAATTCCGCCAGATGACCGTCGTTGGCGCTGGGTTGTTCCAAGTGGACGCGCCGTTGCGGGCCGGCCGTGGCCACCATTTTCTCGCCGTAGACCCGGTCGAGCCAGAATTGCGCGTGGCCGCCGATGTAATCGCGGAGGGCGTTGAGGTGTTCGGCTGGGTAGCGCTGGCTGAGATTGATCGTGAACATCCGCCGGCGTTTGTTGCCGCCGAAGCTGGCGTGTTTGAGGTTGTGATTGAAGACCAGAATGTCGCCGGGCTGCGTGTCGAGCGCCACGGCGGGAACGGCGTTGCCGGCGACGCCCCATTTTTCGGGCGACGTGGAGATTTCTGTCTGCAGCGTTTGAGCGAAACTGTCGCCGACCCGGTGGCTGCCGGGAATCACTCGCAACGCGCCCGTGGGGCCGGTGAGCGGATCGAGGTACAAAGCGATTTTGAGATGCACGATGCCGATGAGATTCCAGCCGTCCGAATGCCAGCCGGTATCGCCGACGTAATAATTGCCGTCGCTGCCGAGATAGTTGAAATCCTTGCCAAGCAGACTCGCCGCGATGCCGTGGATGCGCGGGTCGTCGAGTAAGCCGTACAGTTGTTCCGATTGGTCAATGAAGGGGACGAGACACGAGCGCGCCGTGCCGTTGTGCTCGGGATGGGCATTCGATAACACCGTTTCAAACTCGGCCGTGATCGCGGCGATGCGGTCAGCGAGCAGGCCGGGGAAGCTAAGAAAGCCAAAGGTATCGAAGAACTGAATTTGAGCCGGGGTGAGTGTGAGATCCATGGCAAACGTCTAGCATCTGACTGACAAAATTGTCAATCCGCCACGAGCAGCCTGTCGGTCTTTTGACGGCAACCGTTTTAGCGGGAGGGCA
>Ga0105044_10005109_pt1 | contig 18070 bp, 12 predicted proteins | sample MAT01_FD_78092 | JGI IMG/M metagenome (GOLD analysis project Ga0105044, IMG submission 78092) | Freshwater microbial communities from Lake Fryxell liftoff mats and glacier meltwater in Antarctica - MAT-01 | ecosystem: Environmental > Aquatic > Freshwater > Ice > Liftoff microbial mat | place...
AACAGTTCGACGTGGTACGTGGGCTGGACGCCGAACACCAATCCTTGTTCGATTTAGTGCGCGGCACATTGCATGCAGAGCCAGTAGCAGCGCCCCCGAACCACAGTATTCTGGCCGTGCTGGAGCGCATGGGCCGCGCGGTAAACCTAGCCATTGCCCAATTGTCGCTGCTGTTGGATTTCACCGGCCGCACGCTTTGGAGCTTCGGCCAGATCATTCGCGGCAAACGCAAACTGCGCATGACGGCGGTATTTCACCATATGGAGCGCACTGGCTTAGATGCGGTGCCGATTGTCGCGTTGCTGTGTTTTTTGGTCGGCGCAGTTGTTGCCTATTTAGGTGCCACCGTGCTGAAGGATTTCGGCGCTGCGCTTTACACGGTTGAGCTGGTGAATTTTTCGTTTCAGCGCGAATTTGGCGTGCTGCTAACCGCAATCATTGTCGCCGGGCGCTCTGGCTCAGCATTCACGGCCGAACTCGGCACGATGCGCGCGCGCGAAGAAATAGACGCCATCGCCAGCCTAGGGTTGGACCCGATGGAATTGCTGGTGGTGCCGAGGGTAACAGCGCTGCTATTAATGCTGCCGGCTTTGACCTTTATTGGCATGCTGAGCGGAATTGTTGGCGGTGCCTTAGTCGGCAGCGCGGAGTTGGATATTTCTACGGCGATGTTCATCACCCGCATGCGCGATGTCAGTGAAGCCCGGCATTTTTTTGTCGGCATGGGCAAAGCGCCGGTATTTGCCATGCTGATTGCGGTGGTGGGCTGTTTGGAAGGCATGAAGGTGCGCGGTAGTGCGGAATCAGTGGGGCGGCACACGACCTCTTCGGTGGTGCAGGGCATTTTTCTGGTGATCCTGTTTGACGCGCTATTTGCGATCTTTTTTATGAAGCTTGGGCTGTGAACGTAATCTTAAAAGTGCGTGGGCTGCGTAATGTTTTTGGCAGCCAAGTCGTGCATGAAAATTTAGATCTTGATTTGTACCAAGGTGAAATTCTGGGCGTAGTCGGTGGCTCTGGCGCTGGCAAAAGTGTGCTGTTGCGTTCGGTTCTAGGCCTGCATCGCTTTCAAGCGGGCAGCGTCAAATGGTTTGGTAAAGAAATGCCCGCAACCAATTCTGGCATCAGCAATCAAGGTGAGCCACGCTTGGGCATTATGTTCCAGGACGGCGCGCTGTTCTCCTCGCTTACTGTGCTCGAAAACGTGATGCTGCCGCTGAAAGAACATAGTCAAATTTCTGCGTCGTTTGCACATGAACTGGCGCTCTTGAAAATTCGTCTGGTCGGTTTGCCCGATAACGCCGCCGGAAAATACCCTGACACCCTGTCAGGCGGCATGCGCAAACGTGCCGGTATTGCCCGGGCGCTGGCGTTGGACCCGCAAGTGTTGTGTTTGGACGAGCCCACCAGCGGGTTAGACCCTATCGGGGCGGCTGAGTTTGATCAACTGGTGCTGACCTTAAGACGTAGTTTGGGATTGAGCGTGTTGATGGTCACCCATGATTTGGACAGCCTATACGCCACATGTGATCGCGTGGCGGTACTGGCTGATCGCCATGTTGTGATCGCCGATACGCCCGCCGTGGTCAGCGCGTCACCGCACCCGTGGGTACGGGCGTGCTTTGATGGCCCGCGTGCACGCGCGGTGCGGGCTGGGCCGGTGCACCAATTGCTAAGCGCTAACGCGCCGGCACTCAGCAACTTGACGGCACCAAGCTAATGGGAATCGTCTAATGGGAATGGGCTAATGGAGACACGCGCACATTTCGTGTTGATCGGAGCATTTTGCGTTGTCGCTTTTTTAGGCGCACTGGGCTTTTTGGTGTGGGTAAACAAGGTGCAGTTTGATCAAGAATTTAGCGAGTACGATGTGGTGTTTAGTGAAGCAGTCACTGGCCTCAGCGTCGGCAGCTTGGTGCAATTTCAAGGCATCCAGGTTGGCGAAGTGCGCAAACTTCGCCTAGATCTAACAGACCCACGCCTGGTGATTGCGCACATACGCCTGCAGGCGGGCGTGCCGGTGCATGTGGATACCAAAGCCAAACTGACCTATTCGGGCCTAACCGGGGTTGCCACTATTCAGCTGACTGCATCCAACCCGGCCGGCAAAGCGCTAGAAGCGATACCACCTGCGCCATATCCGGTGATTGCGAGCGAACGCTCAGATCTGGGCGCACTGATGAATGGTGGCAATGACGTTATGGTGTCATTAGACCGTGCGCTTAATCGCGTCAATGCGCTGCTGAGCGAAGAAAATGTCCAAGCGGCGACACAAACTTTGAAAAATATCGACAGCTTAAGCCAGCAGCTAGCGATTAGCGGGCCACGCATCACCGCTGCCTTGAACGCCAGCGCACCCGCCATCGAGGAAATGCGTGCAGCGGCCCGGCAAGTCCAAAAGGCAGCCGACGCGCTGAGCATGCGCATTGAGGCAATATCGCCAGCGTCCCTTCAAACGCTTGACGCCGACGCACGCGCCGTTTTGGCGCAAATGCGCGCTAGCCTGCGCCAAGTTGATGCGCTGACAGCCACGATCAGCCAAAGCGCGCAGGTGTTGAGCGCGCAAACCTTGCCGCAAGCCGGTTGGACGCTAACCGAGGTACAGCAACTCAGCCGAGAATTGCGCCGACTGACCGAAAAATTTGACCGTGACCCACGCCAAACCCTGTTTGGGCCAAGTAAAGTTGTGCCGGAGCGCAAACCATGACGCACCCAAAAATACCTGCTTCAAATCCGTTAGTGCCACGCTGCGTGCTGATGGCTATCACCGCATTGCTACTTGCTGGCTGCGGCGGCTTGCTGCGTGCGCCAGCGCCTAAAACGGCGTGGTTACTGATGCCCGATAGCGCACAAACACAGCTGGGCGCCGAACCAAAGTCAGCCAAATTTGCCATCGTAATGGCACCGGTTTCCGCAAATCCGCTGTTGCTTAGCGACGAAATTTGGACTCTTTCGTCGGATCACACCTTGAGCGCTCAGAGCGGTGCGCGTTGGGCTTTAGCGCCGGATCAAATGACGCAAAGCAGCCTGTTGGCGGCACTGGCAGATTCACAGCGCTACACCGCAGTGTTGAGCCAGCCACAACAAAATGTGCCAGCGCACCAGCTAACGCTGAATCTGTTGGCATTTTGGGCTGACGCCAGCACGCCGATCGCAGGCGCTCAAATCAGCTGGGACGCGCAATTGCGCTGCCAAAGCAACGCAGTCAGCAGCACGCGGATCACGCAAACACAAAGTTTTGAGCTTCCCACACAAATGCACGAGTCAATGCGCATTGCGTTCCTGCGTGCCCTGCAACAAACCCAGAACTGGCTTGCCGAACAAGAGCAAACACTCTGCACGCGACCAAGAATTGCCATCGATGGCAATACGCGCCAATGAGCAAAGTTGCACGCATCTTGTTAGCGACGGACGGCAACCTTACCAGCGCTGGTGCGGTGGATCGAGCGTTGGAGCTAGCTCAGCACGTCAACGCAGTTTTGTACGTGGTGTATGTGGCGCATCTAAGCGCAAAGCGCACGCGCGAAATTTCTGCAGCGGAACTTGAGGAGCAAAAAGAGCGGGAGTTCCTCGAAGTTCATGCGGTAACCGCGCAGATTGCGCATCGGGCGCAGACAATTGGCATACGCTGCATAACGCGCACTGCGTTTACGGAAAGCGTCGTGGACGCGGTAATCGCCGCCGCTGTTGATTGGGCCTGCGATTTGATCGTTGTCGGCGCGAGTGCAGCGCATGGCGGCGCGCTGTCGACGCAAATTGGCCGACAAATCACCACCCGCAGTCAAACCCCCGTGATGATCGTGCCTTAGCAAAAGAGTCAAATCGAATTCGCGCTGACGTTTAAGTTCGTGCGCGAATCCGGCAAAAACAACTACTTTCTAAACGGCGACCACGCAGGTTCGCGCACATCACCTTCAGCAATCGTCAAGCGCTGGGTGGTTTGACCATCCACGCTGCTTGCCACCAAATAGCCCCGGCCACCTTCACGCGCGGCATAAAGAATCATGCTGCCATTTGGCGCGAAGCTTGGGTTTTCATCTAAGCGCCCGTGTGAAACGGTGGTGACGATGCCCGGCTCGCCGCGTTCGCGGTTAATCATGGCGATGTGATAAACATTGCTTTGCCCTTGTGCGACGGCAATTTTCTTGCCATCCGCGCTGACCGAAGCACGCGCATTTTCGGTGCCTTCAAAGGTGATGCGCTGCACGTCCGAACCATCGGCGTTCATACGATAAACCTGCGGCCGGCCGCCACGATCTGAAGTAAATAATATTTGCCCGCCGCCCGGCATCCAAACGGGTTCGGTGTCAATCGAAAAGCTTTTGGTCAGCTGCGTTAATGCGCCGCTGGCCAAATCCATCGTGTAAATTTCCGGGTTGCCAGTGCGCGACAGGGTCAGCGCGATTTTGCTGCCGTCCGGCGAAAATGCGGGCGCGCCATTGATACCCTTGTTGCTACTTAATAATCGCCGTGCGCCGGTGGCAAGCTCGTGCAAATAAATCGCCGAATTGCCGCGCTCAAAACTGACATACGCCAAGCGCCGCGAATCAGGCGACCACGCGGGCGATAGCAGCGGTTCGCGCGAGGTCACCATGGCGGTTGGATTAAAGCCATCCGAGTCCGCCACGATCAGCTTATATTGCCGAACTTTGCCTAAGCCAGTTGAGGTGATGTAGGCGATGCGCGTCGAAAATGCGCCGCGTACGCCCGTGATTTTTTCATAGATTTGATCCGCAATTTGATGCGCGGCTGCGCGCAAATCGTTCGGCCTGGAGGTAATCGCAATCCCCAGCTCCATTTTTTGCGTGCCAATGGTGTAGAGGGAAAACTCAATGCGATAGGTGTTGTTTGGCGTATCCAGCACGCGCCCGACCACAATATAGTTCTGCTTCAACAAGCGCCAAGTATCAAATTTGATATCGCTGCCGGTGGTTGGTGTGTCGATATAGCGATCATTGCGGAGCGCATTGAACTGCCCCGTGCGATTGAGATCGCTGCGGATTACGGCCGCCAAATCGGTGTCCGCAACACCAGCACTTTGCCAACCAAAGGGCACAATCGCGATCGGAATCGCCCCCGCCCTTGGCGTAATGGCACCCACCACCACCACCTCCGCGTGCGCTGCGCTCATTAAAAAGATGCTGGCGATCAATAGCAAGCTGCGGGCGAAATTTTTGAAGCCTTGGGGATTGTTTGCCGTGTCGCTCACGCGAGACTTGTTTGCCGTGTCGCTCACGCGAGACTTGTTTGCCGTGTCGCTCACGCGAGACTTGTTTGCCGTGTCGCTCACGCGAGACTTGAATCGACGATTGAACATAGTGTTGGCCTTTGTGAAAAGAAGCCTGGAAAGTATTGCCCATGTGCTGACTAAGTGGTGGAAACACCGTGCACCTGCGACAGCGGGCAGTTAGGGTTCAAGTCAAACGTTCTATCTAGGTGAACAAGTGATTGGCAAACCATGCCACTGCGCTTGCAGTGCAGCCAAGCTAAACTCACCCAAGCAAGGCCGCGCGCCGCTTTGCATTTGTACACCAGCAAGCAAAGCGGCAGCGAAAGCCACAGATGGCGTCGCTGGCACATTCGGCCCGACGCCGTCGGATGCCACCAGCGTCCAGCTTGCTTGATGTTGTTTGCCCGTATGGTCGATGCCATGCAGTTGCACATGCATCGCACCGACATCACTGCCGAAATTTTGCAGCCAAATGCTGGCACGTTGCAGCGGTTTGGCAAAGCGCGCCAAGTTCGGAACTAAGCGAAAACGCCTTAACAGCGCCAGCGCATATAGGCCAAAATGCAGCAGCGGTTGCTCCAGCCCCGCGCCAAAACGCACGCTGCGCACACCCGGAATATAGTTTGCGAGCAAACTGACGTCCGGCACATCACAATCGCAAAGCCAGCGCATACCGGCAGGCGCAGGGTAGGAAAACCGGCGCAACCGCAACCAACCCCACACCTGAATCCAGGCGCCGTCGCGCCAATTCGGGATCGGCTCGCCCACGTAGCTCAAAATCGCCGCCACCGTCGCCAAACCGCGCTCGGTGCGGTTGCCCGGGCTGATGCCCACGTCAACTGAGTGTATTTGCGCAAATGCCGGTGCCAGCGCATCAATCACCGCAGAGCTAATCCCCGGCACACTGCTAGCGCCACTCAAAACCACCACACCCGCCGCACGCGCAGCTTGATCAAGTACCGTTATTCCGCTGACAAATGCGCGCGAGTCAGCCAAATCAACATAATTCGCACCGCATGCAATCGCAGCCTGCGCCACATGATAGTGCTGCGCTTGAAATGGCCCGGCGCTGTGGATCACCAGATCGACGCGTAATGCCGCCAACTGCTCAGCAAAATCCGCGTGCTCGTGATCCAGCGCGATGGCGTGCCAGGTTTGTAGGCTAACGATTTGCTCAGGATCGACTGGCAGCGCCAAAATATCATGCAAACACTGCTGCGCCTTCACGCCATTGCGCCCGGCGATCCAAACTTCCATTGGCCGCGAATGATGTAGCCCCAGTCTGCGCAGACCCATGCAAATATGGCGGCCAAACAAGCCGTAGCCGCCGAGTACGAGTATGCGTAAAGCGTTGTTTTTCATTGAGGTTAGGCCTGATTTTATCCAGGCGCTAATTTGCCTCATTTGCATTGGTTTGATCTGACTTACCCATATTTAGATTTAGTCCCTCAAATTGATTCACGCCACAATTTGATGTAAAAATGCTTTTATGCAAAAACTGCATTGATTTAGGAATTCAGCGATGCGAACCACACTTGATTTACCGGATGAAACCTTCCGCCTACTCAAAGCACAGGCGGCAATGAACGGTTTAAAGCTTAAAGAACTGGTGGCCCAGTTTATTGATCGTGGGCTGGCTGGCGTCACGACACCGACAACGATGCTGCAACACGCACCTTTATCTGGCGCGAATGACGCGAATCCCTTTCCGATTCCAATCGCACGCGCGGCCGATGGCAGCGTCACGCTCTATTTGAGCAACGCGCAGCTTTACGCCACCTTGGAAGCGCAAGATGTGGCGCAATACCAGCGGTTGCTGACCCAAGATCAAGCACCGAAATCAGCGCCGAACTCATGAACGACCTGCCCGACATCAACGTCTGGTTGGCGTTGATTGATCAACGTCACATCCACCACACGCTTGCCAGCCGTTACTGGAACGACGTTACCGTACAAAGCCGAGGTTTTTGTCGCATTACCGCCAACGGCTTTTTACGCCTGAGCACGCACGCCAAAGTTTTCCCAAACCCGCTTAGCCCACACGAAGCCTGGATAACCTATCGGCAATTTCTAGCAATGCCCAATATCCGTTGGCTTAGCGAGCCGAACAATCTTGACGACACCTATTGCGCGCTCAGCTGCACGCCTGGATTTGCGCAACACCTATGGACCGACGCGTATCTCGCGGCGTTTGCAATGACCGCCCGCGCTCGTCTAGTGTCCTTTGACGGCGACTTCAAACGCTTTCCCAGGCTGACTTTCCTGCATCTTGCACCAGGGAATTAAGGTGTGTTTGGCATGCGCGCACCTGGTGATTAGGCCGCCCATGTGCCTGCTATTTTTGGCAAAACTTTAAAGTCGAATTCAGGCTTGTTGCGTCAATTTGACAACCAATGCGACGAATGGCGCGCTTTTGAACTTGATCGTGTCGAATATGTCGAATAGACTGAGGCGCTTGGAGAATCATCTATGCACGCAGTTAAACAAACGCAGCTAGCCGCAAAGGCCCTACCACACGTGGCGCGCATGCTTTCGCGCCATCTTGCGGCGTCGAACGGTGCCTATACTTTGCGTTTACAAGGTGAAGATGCAGATTTGCCGGTACCACGTCAGGCACTGGAGCTATTCGCAGACATTTTGCGCGCCATGGCCGCCAATCAGAGCGTGCAGGTGGTTGCCGCTAATAGCCTGCTGACCACGCAACAAGCGGCGGACTTTTTGAACGTATCGCGCACACATTTGCTCAAGGTAATTACGCGTGGCGAATTAGCGATCAGCAAAACTGGCACGCATCGCCGCTTGGCGCTGGGGGATGTTATGGCATACCAAAAGTTGCGCCAGAGCCAGCAGCATAAGCAGCTGCAGGCCACGGCAGATCTGGATCGTGAATTAGGCATTGACGAGCTGTGATCAGCGATGGCGGCGCATTCACAGCATTTTTTTGACGCTGTGTGCTTTATTCGCCGCTAGTTACCGACCTGATTATGGAGTTGGCGATAGCCAATATCTACAGACCCAAATGGTCGCAACAAGTCCACGACGAATGGATTGCCGCTGTCTTACGTACGCGCCCGGATGTCGACCCAAACGCGTTACAACGGCGCTGCGCCATGATGGACAGCACGTTTCCAGATGCAATGATCGCAAATGTGGCGCAAATGGCATGGCCTGATTTACCCGACCCAGCGGATGCGCACGTGAATGCCGCAGCTATATGCGCACGTGCCGATGTCATCGTAACGAACAATATTCGGCACTTTCCCAGTGCGCTGATGGCAGATTTCGGAATGGTGGTGCAAAGTGCTGACGCGTTTTTGCATAACGCGCTCGATATTTCTGAGCACAAGTCAAGAAAAGCCATTCAAATCTTACTACAGCGACGAAAAAGACCAGAACCCTGGAATACTGGCATCTTGGCCTTGGAGCTTGAGTCCAGATCGCTGCTGCTAACCGCCAGCAGCGTTCGCAATCTTTTTCCGAACATGAAAACGCGAATGGAAGTTGAGCATGAATGAGCTTGAAGCAAACGTTGCGCCATTGAACTTAGATGGTTTCACCGTTCTGAAAGCTCAGATCGCAAATTTTGAGGCATCGTCAAATGCGATTGCGTGCGCGTCAATTTCGTACTCACTACAATTTCAAGCAAACCTAGCCCGAATTGAACAGCTCACTCATTTAATTTTGGCGCACGCCAAAGGCGGGTTGCCACCATCTAGCCGTCGTATTTCGGAATGGTTAAATAAGTATCTAAAAAAGTCGCAAGGGCACTTGGAAGATCCATCTGAAGATGCCGCAGTACTGGAAGTGGGCTGTTCGTTCGGCTCCTTCCTCATCTTGCCAGGTCTTTGGGAATCAGCTGCAAAGGGCACGTCGATGCTACTTCAGGCACTTGACGCGATGATTGTTGAAAGCAGAATAATTTCAGCTGCGACATCGCTGCTTATGCTTTCAACTGAAGCGATCCGCCGTTTTCAATTAGACCGTTGGGCGCACGCCGATTCGATGCCGAGAACAAACATCGAAGTAAGCGATTCTAAAGCGCTTCAGATCCAGAGCGCACACTTGATTTTTTCAGCCTCAGAGCTTGACGCGCTCGGAATCGAGGTTGAAACCTTAGAGCCGTTTGTTTTAGGTGAAAGTGATCGCAATTTACTGGCAAAGCAAACGTTAGAAAATTCTGCTCTGCACTTGAAGCCGCTAATAAAACTATCAAATAGCCGCTACGCACTTGTAATGCCGACCTCAGTCTCTATCGCATTGAGACACCACGTTTTACGCGAACTCAACAGTGCTGGGCAACTGTTGGAAATTCGGGATGTATTGAGATCTCATACAACGCGTGATCTGGAGTTTTCGCTGCGCTCATCCGCAGGCCATAAAATTGAACCCGTTGAACTTCTTGCCGAAATCGTTGATGCCAATACTTGGCAACACAACGTCGTAAAATTGGGAGATCGGACGGCATTTCACTTCATTTTGCTTGATGATCCTTTGGAAGAATTTGTGCATCCGGTCGCGCTCGTCAACGACGGTCTCGAACCGGACGAAGTCGCGACTCTAGCGGAGCAAGTTCGCTTGATTCAGAACGACCTCCGTGCGCGAAAAATTGATCGTTCACATTGCATACTAATCCAAGGCAATTTGGGCCAAGGACTGCTGGGATTTGGGCTTGAGCAACTCCCGGAGAATCTACAAATCGCACGTTTGGAGGATATCGAACTCATACTCCTTGACAGTTCCGATGCGCTCAATCGCCTTGCACGCCTGTTAGAGGAACTCAACAGAAGCAGCGCGAGGATCGCGCCTATGACAGGTTTACTTGAACTCTATGCGTACTGGCGCCAGCAGGGTTTTTCGCTTCTAGACCCACGGATGCCCATCTACAAAACAGTAAATTTAAGTTTAAGCATCGCCTTTGGTGCGGAATTCAGGATTTCACGCCGTAAGTCATTTGATCGACATCATCGCCAAAAGCTAGACGGTACTTTTGAATCTGTTTTTCGACATGAGCTGCATGCAGATTTTGATTCTGATCAAATTTACGGTACGTACTTGGCAGCCTCATGCTTAGAGTCAAATATTTTTCAAATTTGCATTTTGTACAAACAAAAATCTTGTTGGATATCGCTTCGTCAGCCCTATGATGATGGCGCACGCCACACGGTTATGGAATTGTGGCGAGGTGCGCAACCGTTACTTGTGAAGCTCTTTCATTTGTTGGAAATCGCAGAAAGAACTGACTTTGACATTGCGGAAATTGGCATTGATGCAAGCCGGGTTGTGCCATACATGCCAGCACCTTCGCATGTTGGCGAAATGGGCTTGACCAAACACAAATTATTACCGCGAGCAAGGTTAGTTTTGCCAAAAAATTTCGTCGGCTATTTTGCGCAGAAGGGGAATTTTGGCGAACGCAAGATGCTGACTTGGCTCGCCAATGCAATGTTGTGTACCTTCGCAGTCCTTTGCGATTCGGACACAATCTACAATGCCGTGTCTCAAGTACTTACGCCAGATACAAAGCTTTTACATATCGTTGCAGGAACACCACTACAAGCTCTATTAATAAGCTCGCAACATGCAGAATATCGTAGTCCGAAAGAGTGCATTGCCATTGTCAATAATGCGGCGGTTGCGTGGTACGTTTCCGCCGAAGAACAATGGCCTAAGCAACTGGATGCCAAAACTTCAGGGCTTGTTCTGAACCAAAGTGTAGAACACCTAGTCAATGCGATCCGGCGTGCATTGAATGAACTTAATCGCGAGATGTTGATTCCTGCATTGCTAGGAATCTATGGCGGCCAACTGCAAGATCGTGAACAATGGCGCGATACGGCTAAGGCGCTTTACGCGCTTCATGACGCGAACGAACTGCATGAAGTTTGGCATCGCGTTGAGTCCGAACGCACGATGATAACCCTTGCGGTGCGCGCGCTGTTGGAGGCGGCAGTTTGCGAATGCAACATCGTCGATTCTGTCGAGCCCACCATAGAAATCATCGACGATCTGGTCGCCAGAATGCGCGTGGTATTTGATCTGGCTTTCGACTCGACTAAAGTTAAAAACGGGCACCCGCTTGATGGCATCGAAATATTGCCGAGCGGTCGCTATAACCTGAATTCGGCGGTTTGGATTAAGACGGCTGAGCAATATGTTGCCCAACTTTTTCAAGATCAACTTCAAGATTGCGCAAGTGACAATGACTTAAGACCCAACGCGCCTCAGCAAATTTCGGCTGCAGAGATGAAACAACTAATTTCGGCCGAAATGGAAGAGGCGTTTCAAGCAGAGTTCGGCTTGAGCATTTCCGAGGCGCGGACTCTATGCGGCGCAATTGTTGATGTAGCAATCTCTACCAACACAACAATCCTAACGCTTTCGCGCGCCGACCTACGCAATTTGGGTGCAAAGCATGAATTGCCTGAGAGCGTCTCAGAAAACTTTTTTTCGTCGTTTACGCTCCCTATTCGCAGTAGCTGGACGCCTGATGGCGCTTGGAAAGCCATAGACATTGAGCCATGGCGGTTTGAAAGAAAGCTATCATTAATGCGTCGCCCGTTGCTCGCTCTCAATGCAAACGAAGCGATTGTCTCGGTCGCAGTTTTGCTGAGTTCGCTCGCATATTTGCTTGCTGGAATCGCCGAGGGTTCTTTCAAAGCGAGCCTATTTGAATCTCAGGTAATGAAGAGCTACACAGGACGCGTTGCAGATTTAAAGGGCGCAGAATTCACCAGAAGGATGGCAACCGTAATTGAACGCTTGGGGTGGTCAACTTGGACAGATCTAAAGATGACTCAGTTGCATGCGGGAAAAACGCCTGATCTTGGTGACGTCGATATTTTAGCTTGGAATAGTGATGGTGTTGTGCTGGTGATCGAATGCAAACGCTTGAAGCGCGCCCGAAACCTGATTGAGATTGTCGAGGTGTGTACCAAGTTTCTTGGCAAAGTTGGCGATCGGCTTGACAAACATATCAAGAGAGTCACCTGGATAAAATCCAATCTTCATCAAATTAGAACGGTCTGTGGACTGTGCAATGAAGAAATTAAATTGAAAGAATTTTTGCTCATGGATAAAAAGGTACCCATGCAATTTTCAAGTCATCCTGCCATCGTGAATCAGACAATTATGACAGAGGAACAATTAGAAGGTTTTTTGAAAACAATGAGCTGAGCGCGCGCCATTCCAATCACCCCGCACCCAACCCAAACACCCGCTCAACCACCGCCTTCGCGGCATCAAAAGAAAAGTGCGTACTGACATTTCTCAAACCCCCTTCGCTCAAGCGCTGCCAGAGCTCGGGATCTTGATACGCTTGCACCAAAGCATCGGCGAATTCCTGGGCGCAATCACCGATCATGACGTCCGTTCCGTGGCTGCAATGCATGCCTTCCACCGCCGCACCGGTGGCGATAACCGGTAGGCCGTGCGCCATCGCCATATTGACTTTGCCTTTCACGCCGGCGCCGTAGCGCAGCGGTGCGACGCTTAAGCGCGCGGCGGCCAAGAGTGGATCAATATCTGGCACAAAGCCGTGCACGATCACGTAATCGCAACTGAGCACGGCAATTTCAGCTGGGGTGTTGCTGCCCACTAAATGCAGGACAAACTCAGGCAGCAGCGCCGCCGCTAGCTTTGCGCGCGCCAGCGGCAAAACTTCGCGCACAAACCATAGCACCGCGTCGACATTCGGTGGGTGCTGAAAGCCGCCGACAAATAGCAAGCCCGCGCGCGCCGCATAGCCAGCCGCACAGCCCGGCACTTCGTGGATGTTGGATAAAATTTCGACGCGCGCTAGTGGCAGCAGTTCTTTCAGCAGCACTTGCTCTATCGGCGACACCACCAGCGTTAAATCTGACGCGGTAATCACCGCCAATTCCTGCGCGCGCGTTTTTAGCGCGGCCCGGGCCATCGCGGCATCACCGGCTAATTCAGCTTGGCGTTCTTCGCGCAGAAAATGCAGATCGACGGTGTCGAAAATAATGCGCGCACGGCGGCAATGTTCGCGCACCAAGGCCAGCAGCGGAGCGGCAATATAGTGGCGCGACAGCAACACCGAATCAAAACGCGCGCCGTTTTCCGCCAGCCAGGTGGGCTCGCTTTGCAAATACGGGTGGTACAAAACCTGTATGCCTAAGGCCTGCAGCTTTTCCGCATAGCCGCTGTGGTAGTGGCGGCCTTCGCAAAAAAACGTGACGGCACAGCCTGAGTTCACCAATATCGTTAATAAATTTACCATACGCAACGAACCAGAATCCTGATCCGGCATCGGCGTCACCGCGTCTACCACTAAAATAAATTTCTTCGCTCGATGTTGGCTGGCAACGGCAATTGCGGTTTTTGGCGGCGGTGCTGGGTGGGTTTTTAGTACCTCAGCCCAGCGCGCCAAAAACTTCGCTTGATTGATTACCTGATAGCGCTTGATGCCGCTAGTCAAATCCGTGCCGCTGCTGATTCCTTCAAAATGCACGACCACGCTTATGGGCTGCACGTAGCACTTCAGCCCTGCTTGGCGAACCTTGAACGCCAAGTCTGTGTCCTCATAATAGGCGGGCGCATACAGCGTATCGAAACCGCCAAACTCATCAAAGAGTGATTTTCGCAGCGCAATCGCAGCACCAGAACAATAGTCCACTGCGCGCACAAAACCATATTGCGGATCGTTCGGATCGGCAAAGCGGCCATAGTTCCAACCCGAACCATCGTTGAAAATAATGCCGCCAGATTCCTGCAAACGACCATCCGGATACACTAGTTTTGCGCCCACCAGCCCGGCATCGGGGCGCGCGTCGAAGGTCGCGATTAGGGCGTCCAACCAACCGGCTTGCACGGCGGTGTCGTTATTTAAAAATACGATAAATTCGCCATTTGCCGCCGCTGCACCAGCATTGCAGGCACCAATAAAGCCTAAATTCTGCGGATTCTTAATCGCACGTATGCCGCTGATTTCGCTTAAATTTTGCCAAGTTTCAGCGTCAGTGGAACAATCATCCACCACAATAATTTCAACGCGTAATTTGCTGACATCGGCGCTCAAACTACGCAGGCACGTGTCGGTGTAATTAAATTTGTTATAGACCGGAATCACGATCGAAACCGCAATCGAGCCTACATCCGAAGCTACCGTTCCAGCAACATGATAAGCGGCGAATTTCTCGGGCAACACCGGTAACGCCAATGTGACCGGGTGCAGCAACGGCGCATCTTTGCGCCAAACGCGCTGCAAAGTCGCACTAAATCCGCGCGTACGCAGGCTGCTAATTCCGCGCGTGACCAGCGTTTTCGCACGCCGCATTTGAAATATCAGGCGGCTCAATAGCTGCTGTTTCGCGCGCATCGCGACCCGCAAGGGCCGCGTCAGCTTCCAGCTAGAACTTTGCAATATTGCTTGGTAGTCCTGATGCGCGATATGCAGTCTATTAGCAGTGCGTTCCAATTCTGCCGCGACTCGAATAGTCGCGAGGCTGGCTTGCGTTACCTGCGATTCAATTTCAATCAGCTGCGCCTGCATTTCGGTTACGAGCGTTTTGAGATGTTCGATCTTGATCGTATGCGCGGCATTCACAGCGCCGGATTGCTCGTTTAGCCTTTCTAGTTCGGCAACTAACGTTTGCGCCCACTGGCTACGCGCGTGCAATTGCTCAGAAGTTTTGCGCCCCCATTCACCGCGCTTAATGGATTCTTGCTGCATCGCGGTGAACTTTTGCCTGCCTAGCTCAAGCCCGGTTTGCAAGCGCGAAACGATCGATTGGCTAAGCGCCAAGGTGTTGGTAATCGCGCTGGGCAGCACGCTTGAGCCACACTCTGGCACGTCCAGCGCAAATAGCACCTGCGCATAACGCTCGGCCTGCAGCGCAGGTGTAGGCTCAATCTGCGTTGCCAACCGCTGGCGAACAGCGCTAAGTTGCTCGGGATTGGCCGCAAGTTTGGCCAACGCGGCCAGCAAACTGTGCGCCTCAGCTGCGCATAGAAAGCCGTCGACGCCATCGACGATTCGCTCGGCAAGTGCGCCGGTTTGAGTCGCCAACACGGGCACGCCCAAGCTGCGCATTTCACTCAAGCTATAGCTAAACGTTTCCGCGACAGTGCGCGGCAATAATGCGAGATCAGGCGCAATTTGCCGCACAAGCTTGGGCAAATCTTCAAGTCGGTAATCTGGAATAACATCAACGCCAGAACGCGCAAAAAAGGGCGCAGCCGCAATATTGGGGCCCAGTAAAATCAGATCGCAGTACTCAAGCAATTCCGGGATGCAGCGCGCAAGCAAATCGGCACCTTTGCCACCGGCAATGCGTCCGGGCACCAGCACTTTTAGTTTTCGCGGTGCGCCAATACCGTTCGTTTGCTGCAAGTGCGATTTCTCGGCCTCAGGCGCAAGCCCAACTTGATTAGGCCAAAGCGCAAGCCCATGTGAAATCACATGTGCGGGCAGCACTGACAACGCTGGCGCCATGCGGCGCACGTTGTCCAACACGCTTTGACTCGGCGCAATGAGCGTTACCGTGGCGGCTAGCAACTGCGCTTCATACTGCAGCCTTAGGCGTGTCCAAAAGCCCGGGCTTTGCTGCAAAAAAGGCGCAGCACTGGCTGAATCTGCCGCCAATTCCACCGCATCAAAGCGCCGTTCCTGATCACCAAAATCACAATGCAGCTTGGGCCACAGCGGGAAATAATCATGCAACACCAATGCCGTCGGCAATTGTGTCTTCAATAAATTCAAACCGTGACCAATTAATGACGAAACTAATAATTTATCAATTTGATAATCTTGAATGATTCGCGCTAGTTCCACCGCATAGCCCGCGTGATCCAGATCGAGCGTTGCAATCGCAGGACTTAAGTGGGTGTTTGCCAGCGGCACATTATCCAGCGGGTCAAACAACTCTAGTTCGGAGCCAAACAAAGCGAGCGCGTGCAGGCCATTGGGTAGCAGCCAAAAATGTCGAAAGTGCGTATCGCTCGCTGCATAATCACGTGCAAAACGCTCCACTCCGCCGCCCCAACTGTGCAGCGCGTGCAAAAGGCGGGGTCTAGGATCGGTCAGCAGCGTGCTGCGCTTACCGCTATCCAGCACGCGCTTCAATTGATCAGCTAGCGCATACCATGGTTGCTCGACCGAAATTGCAGGCCTGGCCTTGCACTCAAGCACTGATGATGTTGCAAATAGGCCGCAATACAAAAGCATTTGATCCAATGCGGATTCCGAAAACTGCGCACGCAACGCTGCCGGTACAAACATCACTGGCGACTGTTCAAAACGCACGATGAAAAGCGTACGCGGTGCCAACGCGAAGCACAGCGCATCAATGTCGGCGCTGCTCGCTTCCAGCGTGGTGCCGGGGCGCAGCGGACTGAGCTCGGCGTGCGCAGAAAATACCGCTACGACTTGATCTGTTGCTGCCGTGCACACACTCAAAAGACGCTCTAGCCAACGTTCTGGCAAAACTACATCGGCGCCAACACGCACCAACGGTAGCCCCAGCGAGCAATTTAGCTCAGCGTCTAGCCAGCGCACTTGGGCATCAAGTTTGCCGGCGTTCGCTTTAGCACGGTTTAATTCATCGCCAGTGCCTGCGACAACGACGCAAAGTTCGAGCGGAGTGTGGTCAGAGCGGGCGTTCAGAGTCAAAGTGGTTGTGCTCAAGAAAATTTATCTGGCAAAAAAATCCCCCCATCTTTGGCGCTAAGCAGCGCCGATGTGGGCCGCAAAGTGTAATGCACGGACGCTGCGAAACTGAATACGCGAGCGTCATCGCGGGGCTGGTGAACACTTTGCAGCGCAACGGTCACCAAAAAGCCCGCACTAGATTTACGTTTTTGCGGGTATGAATGCGCATAATGTGGCTCGATGCATTCAGGTGTCCCCTAAAAATGTGGTTTTGGCTACGACGAATATGCGCCTTTGGCTTTGGCTTAGGCTTGGGTTTTGTACTTCCCTGGCTGGTGTATTTGGATCAAATCATCCAATCGCGCTTTGATTTATCCACGCAATCGGTGCCCAGCCGTATTTATGCGCGGCCGTTGCTATTGATTCCGGGCGAATTGAGCCTGGACGCACTCAAGGCTGAGTTAGCACTGCTGCGCTACATCGATGACTCGAGTGCAAGCGTGCCGGGCAGTTTTAATAGCCGCAATGGCAGCTATGTCGTCAACGTCCGCTCGTTTACCTTCGAGAACGGCGAACAGAACGCGCGTCGCATATTGCTACGCTTTGATGGCGCTCAATTGAGCGCGGTTAAAGATGCGAACTCCAGTGCTGACTTAAAAAGCTGGCGGCTTGATCCCGTGAAAATCGCGACCTTGTTCGGCAACGGTAAAAACGCGGCTGAGCGTTTGCCGATGGCGATTGAGCAAATGCCAAAGCTTTTGGTGGCCGGCCTGCAAGCCGTGGAAGATCGCAATTTCAAAACACACCACGGCGTCGACCCTCTGGGTTTACTGCGCGCGATTTGGAGCAATTTACGCGGTGGCGAGCTGCGTCAAGGTGGTTCCACGCTGACCCAGCAATTAGTGAAAAACACCTTGCTAACGCCTGCGCAAACGATTGAGCGAAAGCTCAAAGAAATGGGACTGGCACTGCTTTTAGAGCGCCGTTTTGACAAGAAAACGATTCTAGAGGCGTATCTCAACCGCGTTGTGCTGGGGCAATCCGGGGATCAAGCCATTCAAGGCTTTCCCGCAGCATCGGAATTTTATTTTGGGCGTAATTTGGAGGATTTAAAGGCGCAAGACATAGCACTTCTGGTCGGGCTTTTGAAGGCGACAAGCTCCTACGACCCGAGGCGCAATCCAGAAAACGCAACACGACGGCGCGGCATAGTCTTGACACAATTTTTAGAA
>Ga0105044_10005111_pt1 | contig 18066 bp, 14 predicted proteins | sample MAT01_FD_78092 | JGI IMG/M metagenome (GOLD analysis project Ga0105044, IMG submission 78092) | Freshwater microbial communities from Lake Fryxell liftoff mats and glacier meltwater in Antarctica - MAT-01 | ecosystem: Environmental > Aquatic > Freshwater > Ice > Liftoff microbial mat | place...
ACCGCCAGCGCGAGGTTGTTCAGGTGCTTGGCATAGGTCGGATGCGCCTCGCCAATCGTGGCGCGGCCGATGTCCAGCGCCTGCCGGACCAGCGCCTCGGCTTCGGCGTGGCGGCCTTGGTTCTGCACCGCCAGCGCGAGGTTGTTCAGGTGCTTGGCATAGGCCGGATGCGCCTCGCCAATCGTGGCGCGGCCGATGTCCAGCACCTGCCGGAACAGCGCCTCGGCCTCGGCAGCCTCGCCGAGTTGCAAAAGAGTAACTCCGTGCTGCGAGAGTGCTCCTGCAAAATTCGTTGATATCTTTCCGGTCCGGAGGCACGCCAAAGGGACCGAACGGCGGGCTGCGATTTCTGCAAGCTGATACTTTTCGTCCCGATACAAGGCCTGCGAAAGCCGGTTCAGTTCCACATCCGTCATCCCGTCCCATTTCAACGTCTCGATCGGTTCGCCGCGCGCGATCGCCCCGGCGCGGGCCTGGCCGAGCTTTCGCAATTCGCGCAGGCGGATCGAGGCGGGGTTGGCGGCGAGGCCGATTTCGATGAACCGCAGGGCTTCGTCAGTGGCGGTCTTGCCGAATTCGCCGGACGCAAGAATGTGCTGTTCGGCGAGAATTTTCGGCGGCAAGGCCGATGGCGGGGGTTTGTTCCGTGGTGAAGTCGATGGCCAGTCTTTCCAGATCGGCGACTTTGGCGGCATCGGTCAGGGATTTGGCCTGCGTGATGAAGCGGTCGGGATCGACGAGGTTCAGCCGTCTGTCGGCGACGGCGCATTCGGTTTTGTGCCGGGCCTGAGTGGCTGCGAGGGTTTTTTTCAGGTTGTCACGCTCTTGTTCGACATAGATCAGGTCCTTTGCCGCGCGTTTCTGCCGGATGAAGAAGCCTGCGCCGACAAGGATGCTGATAAACCAGAGCAGAAGGGTCAGAACGTCCGTCAGACCGTCCCAATGCTGCCTGACATACTCCACGTCCGCACCCCTTTCGCTGTTTGACGGCATCCTAGGGGGATGGGCGGTTTTGGCAAACATTTGTTGCGGGTGGTTCGGTCGGGCTGGGGTGGGCGTGGCGGGGTGAACCCCGCCCTACGGCGTGGGTTTGGGGGTTTTGCGGGGAAGCCTTGTTCCATGAAGGGTGGGGCGGGGATCGTGGGGGTGGTGGGGGTCAGCGCACCTTCAGGGTGGCGAGGCCGATCATCGCGAGGATCAGGCTGATGATCCAGAAGCGGATCACGATTTGCGGCTCGGCCCAGCCTTTCTTTTCGAAATGGTGGTGGATCGGGGCCATCAGGAAGACGCGTTTGCCGGTGGATTTGAAGTAGAGGACCTGGATGATGACCGACAGCGCCTCTACCACGAACAGCCCGCCGACGATGGCGAGGACGATCTCGTGCTTGGTGCAGACGGCGATGGCGCCGAGCGCGCCGCCCAGGGCCAGCGACCCGGTGTCGCCCATGAAGACGGCTGCCGGGGGGGCGTTGTACCACAGAAACCCGAGGCCGCCGCCGAACAGGGCTGCGGCGAAGACCAGCAACTCTCCCGTGCCGGGGACGAAATGCACGCCGAGGTATTCGGCGAAGTTGGCGTTGCCGACGACGTAAGAGATGATCCCCAGCGTGCCGCCCGCGATCATCACCGGCATGATGGCGAGGCCGTCGAGGCCGTCGGTCAGGTTCACGGCATTGGCCGATCCCACGATCACCACCATGCCGAAGGGAATGAAGAACAGCCCGAGGTTCAGAAGCAGGTTCTTGAACAGCGGCAGGGCAAGCTGGCCGGTCAGGTCGGGCGGGTGGAAGCTGGCAGCGGCATAGGTGGCAAGACCCGCGATGACCAGTCCGGCGATGAAGCGGACGCGGGAGGAGACGCCCTTGGTGGTCTGTTTGGTGACCTTGGCATAATCATCGGCGAACCCGATCAGGCCGAAGGCAACGGTGACCAGAAGGACGATCCAGACATAGGGCGTGTCGAGGCGCGCCCAGACCAGCGTCGAAAACACCAGCGCCGACAGGATCAGCAGGCCGCCCATGGTGGGGGTGCCTGCCTTGGCGAAATGCGAGGCGGGGCCGTCGTCGCGGATCGGCTGGCCCTTTCCCTGCTTGCGGCGCAACAGGTCGATCAGCGGCTGACCGAAGATGAAACCGAACACCAGTGCTGTCATGAAGGCGGCTCCGGCGCGGAACGTGATGTAGCGGAACAGGTTGAAGAAGTCCCCGCCGGCAGAAAACTCGGTCAGCCAGTACAACATTCACGCCTCTCCATCGGCATTGATCGCAGGCCCGTGCCCCAATTTGCGCAGCCCGTCAACGACCAGACTGACGAAAGACCCCTTTGATCCCTTGACCAGCACGATATCTCCGGCATCGATCAGGCTGCGAGCGAGGGGGGCGAGGTCAGAGGCGGCGGCGGCCTGCTCGCCACGCTGACGCTTGGGCAGTGCGGCCCACAGCGCGGCCATCCGGGGGCCGACGCAATGGATGCGGTCGATTGCGGCAAGGCCGGGATGGCGGGCGATGGCCTGATGCAGCGCGATCTCGGTCGGCCCCAGTTCCAGCATGTCGCCCAGAATGGCGATCCGGCGGCCGGCACCGATCCGACCGGTGCCAGACTCGGGCTCGGCCGCGATCAGCACTTGAAGGGCTGCGGCCATCGAAACGGGGTTGGCGTTGAACGCATCGTCGATCAGGTCGAAGGCGGTTTCTTCGACCGGGTCCAGCACGATCCGCTCGCGCGTGCCGCGGCCGGGCGGCGGGGCCCAGTTGCCGATGTCGGCCGCCGCGATGGCAGGGTCCAGACCGAGCGCATCGGCAACCGCCAGGGCGGCCAGCGCATTCTCGGCAAAATGGCGGCCCGCCGACAGCACCTTGAACAGCATTGGCCCGGCGGGCCGGGTGGCGCGCACGATGGTGCAGCCTTGGAGCAGTTGCACGGCATCGATCCGGTAGTCGGCCCCGGGGCTGCTGCCGAACTGCACCAGCCTTGCACCACAGCGGGCGGCATGCGCCAGCAGGATCGGCGTCACCGCAAGGTCGGCGGGCAGGATGGCCACGCCGCCGGTCTGCAGCCCGTCGAGGATCGCGGCTTTTTCGGCGGCAATCCCCTCGACCGAGGCAAAGGCTTCCAGATGCGCCGCGCCGACCGTGGTGATCACAGCGATATGCGGGCGGGCGAGGCGCGCCAGCGGGGCAATTTCGCCGGGGTTGTTCATGCCGATCTCGACAACGGCGAAATCGGTCAGGACGGGCATCCGTGCAAGCGTCAGCGGCACGCCCCAATGGTTGTTGTAGCTGGCCTCGGCGGCGTGGACCCTGCCCTGCCCACCCAGCACCACGCGCAGCATTTCCTTGGTCGAGGTCTTGCCGACCGAGCCCGTTACCCCCACGACCCGGGCGGCGGTGCGGGCCCGGGCGAACCGGCCCAGCCCCTCCAGCGCACGCTGCACATCGGACACGATCAGCAGGGGTGCGCCGCGACCCACCCCGTCGGGTATCCGGCTGACCAACGCGGCCGCGGCCCCCCGGGCCAGGGCCTGCGCCACGAAGTCATGGCCGTCGCGCGCATCCTTCAGGGCCACGAACAGATCGCCGCGCTGCAGGGTTCGGGTGTCGATCGACACACCGACCGCCGTCCAGGTCCGCGTATTGCGCCCGCGCGTGGCGGCCTCGGCGTCGGCATGCGTCCATAGGGGGAAAGCCGGGATCATACCGCACCTTCCAGCGCTGCCACGGCAATGCTGGCCTGTTCCGCGTCGTCGAACGGATAGACCTCGCCCGCGATGATCTGGCCCGACTCGTGCCCCTTGCCCGCAATCAGCAGGGCGTCACCGGGGCCAAGGGCATCGACCCCGCGCAAGATCGCCTCGGCGCGGTCGCCGACCTCGGTCGCCTCGGGACAGGCCGCCAGGATGGCAGCGCGGATCGCCGCCGGGTCTTCGGACCGCGGGTTGTCGTCGGTCACGATCTGCACGTCGGCATGGGCCGCCGCCGCCTGCCCCATCAGCGGGCGCTTGCCGCGGTCGCGGTCGCCGCCCGCGCCGAACACGATCACGATGCGCCCCATGACATGCGGGCGCAGCGCGCGCAGGGCGGTTGCAATGGCATCCGGTGTGTGGGCGTAATCGACATAGACCGCCGCGCCATTGCTCCGCCGGGCCGCCAGTTGCATCCGCCCCCGCACCCCCACAAGCTGCGGCAGCACTGCCAGCACATCACCGACGGCCTCTCCCGCCGCGATGACCAGCCCCGCCGCCAGCGCCACATTCTCGGCCTGAAAGCCGCCCACGAGGTTCAGGTGCACCTGATGCGCCTCGCCCCGCCAGTCCAGCCGCAGATCCTGCCCGGTTGCCCCAAACCGCTGGCCGGCGATGCGCAGATCACACCCCGCCCCCGGGCCGACCGAGATCAGTGCTTGTCCGCGCGCAATGGCGATCCGCGCCACGTCGAGCCCGCGCGGGTCGGCCATGTTGATCACCGCCGTTGCATCCTCGGGCAGCACCCGGTCGAACAGGGCCGCCTTGGCCGCGAAATAGGCGTCGAACGTGCCGTGATAGTCGAGGTGGTCCTGAGTGAAATTGGTAAAGCCGCCCGCGCGCAGCCGCACCCCGTCAAGCCTGCGCTGGTCAAGCCCGTGGCTCGATGCCTCCATTGCGGCATGGGTGACGCCGGCGCGCGCCGCGTCGGCCAGCATCGCATGCAGGGTGATCGGGTCGGGTGTCGTGTGGGCGGACGGTGCCGCCCAGGCACCTTCGACACCGGTGGTGCCGATGTTGATCGCGGCATGGCCAAGGGCGGTCCAGATCTGGCGGGCAAAGCTCGCGACCGAAGTTTTGCCGTTGGTCCCGGTGACCGCGACCATGCACGCAGGCTGGGCCGCAAACCAGAGGCTTGCCGCCCGGGCCAGCGCCTCGCGCGGATCGGCGGCCAGCACGACGGCCACGTCGGACGCCGCCAGTTCTCCGGCAGCGATGGCCGCACCCTCGGCATCGGTCAGCACGGCCGCCGCACCCCTGGCCAGGGCCGCGGCGATGAACGCGGCCCCATGCGCCGTGCTGCCCGGCAGGGCGGCAAACAGATGGCCCGGCCGCACCGCCCGGCTGTCCACGGCCAGCCCGCTGACCCGCGCCAGCCGTCCCGACCGCGCGGTGAGGCCAAGGTCTGCCAGTGTCTTGCCCCGATCCGCCATGTTCATCCGTCCCGCGACCGCGCCCTATTGCCTGACGGCTGTTACCGCATCCGGGGCCAGGGGTTCAACCTGCGGCCGCAGGCCCAAGAGGGGGGCGGTGCGGCGGATGATCTCGGCGGCGACCGGCACCGCCGTCCAGCCGGCGGTGCGGCGCGGCTTGGGGCCGGTGGTCTCGACCGGCTCGTCCAGCGTGACGATCAGCACAAAGGCAGGATCATCGGCCGGAAAGACCGCGGCGAAGGTGTTGATCACCTTGTCGTCATAATACCCGCCGCCGCGGCGCGGCTTGTCGGCGGTGCCGGTCTTGCCGGCGACAAGGTAGCCCGGCACCTCGCCCAGACTTGCGGTACCTTCGGTCACCACCCGTCGCAGCATGGCCACCGAGGCATCGGCCGCAGCCTCGCCCATCACCCGGTCCTGCGGGGCCCGCGCGGCATCGCGCAGCAGCGTCGGCGTCACCTTCAAGCCGCCATTGGCAATCGTGGCATAGGCGGCGGCCAGGTTCAGCGGGCTGGACGACATCCCATGGCCGTACCCCACGGTGATCGTCACGATATCGGGCCATCTGGCCGGCACCAGCGGCTTGACCTTGGGTGCCTCGGCCAGTTCGACCGGCGAGGGCGACATCAGCCCCAGGGCCCGCAGGAACGCCTGCTGCCGAACTCCGCCGATCATCAGCGCGATATGCGCCGTGCCGACGTTCGAAGATTTGGTGATCACGTCCGACACCGACAGCCGGGGGCCGTAATTGTGACCCTCGAACTCCTTGATCTTGTGCTTGCCCCACTGCATCGGCGCGTCGGCATCGACCAGGGTGTCGGGGGTCAGCAGCCCCAGATCCATACTCTGGGCGGCGGCGAAGATCTTGAACGTCGATCCGAGTTCGTACAGCCCCTGCACCGCCCGGTTGAACAGCGGGCTGTCGCCCGGCTCGGCATCCTTGGGCAGTACCGGGTTGGGCCGGTCGTTGGGGTCGAAATCCGGCAGGCTCGCCATGGCGATGATCTCGCCGGTGCGCACATCCATCAGAATGCCCGCCGCTCCCTTGGCGTTCATCATGGTCAGGCCAGTCCCGAGGATTTCTTCCAACGTCGCCTGCACGGTCAGATCAAGCGTCAGGTTCAACGGCTGCCCCGCCTGCCCCGGATCGCGCAACCGGGTGTCCATCGCCAACTCGATACCGGCCGTTCCGATCACCTGCGCGCTGCGCACCGATTCGTCGGCAAACGCCGCACCGCCCATCACATGCGCTGCCAGCCGCCCGTTGGGATACAACCGCATCTCGCGCGGGCCGAACAGCAGGCCCGGATCGCCGATGTCATGCACCACCTGCATCTGTTCGGGGCTGAGCACCCGGCGCAGCCACAAGAAGCTGCGCCCGTCGGTAAAGCGGCGCAGCAGGTCGTCGGCGTTCATCTCGGGGAACAGCGCCGCCAGCGCGGTCGCGGTCCCTTCCGGGTCCACCATGTCCCTGGGATGGGCATAAAGGGCATGGGTCAGCATGTTGGTCGCCAGCAGCCGCCCGTTGCGGTCCAGAATATCGGCTCGGCTGGCCCGAACATCGACACCCGCGACCGACCCGCGCGGTTCGACCGGGACCGAGGCCGCGAGCGTGCCCATCCGCGCCCCGATCAGCGAGAACGCGGCAAAGAACGCGGCCGCCAGCATCAAGAGCCGCATCTGCGCCCGGGTGCGGGCCCGGTCGCGCAGGGCCTCGTTCCGCAGGCGCAGGTTCTCGCGTTCGATGCCGTCGGGGTTCTCACCCTTGGCGCGGGCCTGCAGGATGCGGACGAGGGGGCGAAGGGGCGTGCGGATCATGGCTGGGGGTCCTGTGCGCCGATCACATCGACCGGTCGGGTCACGTCAAGCACGGCAGCGGCCGGAAAGGCCACTTCGCCGGCGCTGCCCAACTGATGCGGCTCCAGCGGCAACAGGCCCAGCCGGTCGAAATTCAGCGTGACCAGTTCGCGCAGCCGGTCGGGCCGGTTGAGGTAGGCCCATTCGGCGCGCTGGATCGCAAGGGCCTCGTTCAGCGCGGCGATCTGCTGTTCCAGCCCGGCGCGGTCGCGCAGGGCCTGCTGGGTCGCGTAATTCTCGCGGTAGGCCCAGAAGGCCAGCGCCATGACAGACAGGAAGGCCGCGATGTACAGTGTCGGGCGCATGGTCAGCGGCGTCCTTTCCGGGGTTTGTCGGGCAGCGCGGGCACGCCGAGATCGGCATCGTCCGCCCGGCCCGCCGGGGCTGCGGTCCGCAGACCCACCCGCAGCTTTGCCGACCGGGCGCGCGGGTTGGCGGCCAGTTCGGCCGCATCGGCGGTCACCGCGCGGCGGGCGACAAGCGTGAAGCGCGCCGCATCTTCGGCGCGTTCGGGGGCATAGCGGTTGGTCTGTGCCTGCCCGCCCGAGCGCAACTGGAAGAACCGCTTGACGATACGGTCTTCCAGCGAGTGAAACGTCACCACCGCTAGCTTGCCCCCTGGCCTGAGCGCGGCCTCAGCCGCCGCAAGCCCCTGCGCCAGTTCGGAAAATTCGGTGTTGACGGCAATCCGGATCGCTTGAAAGCTGCGCGTGGCGGGGTGGCTTTGCCCGGGCCTGGCGCGCGGCAGGACCGAACAGACCACCTCGGCCAGGCGCAGCGTGGTGGTGATCGGCGCTGCGTCGCGCGCCTTGACGATGGCACCGGCGATCCGCCGGGCGGCGTGGTCCTCGCCGTAGTGATACAGGATATCGGCGAGTTCCTCTTCGCTGGCCTCAGCCACCAGGTCGGCAGCGGACGGGCCGACCTGCCCCATCCGCATGTCCAGCGGGCCGTCCTTCTGGAACGAAAAGCCGCGCGCGGGCTGATCAAGCTGCATCGAGGAGACCCCGAGATCCAGCACGACGCCGTCAAGCGGGGCATGCACCCCCAGACCCGAGAAGCTGCCCCGCACCAGCATCAGCCGGTCGCCGTAATCCGCAGCCCAGGGTTCGGCCAACTGCAAGGCCACAGGATCGCGGTCAATGCCGATCACCCGGTCGGCCCCGGCCGCGAGCAGCCCGCGCGCATAGCCTCCGGCGCCAAAGGTGCCGTCCAGCCAGACCCCAGCAACCGGCGCTACAGCGGCAAGCAGGGGAACCAGCAGCACCGGGACATGAAGGTCGCGACCAAAGGACGGATCGCCGGGGCCCATCGTCATCCCCGGGTCTTGTACTTTTCGTTGCGGGCGAGGGGATCACCATCGTCGTCATCGTCGTCGTCCTCGTCAAGCGCTGCGCGTTCGGCCTTCCAGACCTCGGCTTTGAAGAGCTTGAAGCGGATGGTAGCCCCGGTGAAGGTGGCCGTTGCCCCTGCGTCGAGGTCGGCTGGTCCAAAGCCCATCTTCTCGCGCACCGGGGGCGGCAGGACGATGCGGCCATCATCGTCGATCTCGACGGTTTGGGAATCCTCGATGAAATCCCGTTCGGAGCGCAGGCGGTCCCTGGACCCCAAGGGTATGTTCTCCACGTCGGCGGCGAGCTGGGCCGCTCCGACCATGCTGTAGCCCTCGACGAATTTCCGTTTGCGGCCACCATAAACCAGAACGACGCGGGTCTTGGGAAAATCTGAGGACACCGGGTCTTCAAGGTCAAGCTTGCGGCGGAGGGCGGCAGGGATCGAGACCCGAGCCTTGCTATCCACTTTCTGGTGGAAAGTTCCTGTAAACCGCTCGGTTGACATGGGCCTTTCGGCTCCTTAAGTTCTGCTCTCAACGTCCTGCGAAAAAAGGGAATAGACGGATCGGGCTGCTGCCACTGCCCGATCCGTCATTGTCCCGTTTCCGGGCGTCCATGCACACGCGCCACCTGGGGGAGATGTCTGCTCGCCCGCGTGCCGGATCTCTGAATTTCGATGGGACGGCTGCCTGTACGAGCCTGTCTTTTTTTTCGCCTGTTCGGGGTTCTTCAGCCGCCCCTGCTTTGTTTGCCGTCCCATCGTTCGTGAGGAAAGGGATGCCATGGTACTGGATGGTAATCAATGGGTAAGTTTCGATCAGGCGCCAAAGATTTTGTGAGACGACAGCCTGTTACGCAGCATGTTGTAGCTCCAACATCCACATCTAGACGACACACCCGCGATCACGGCAGCGCGACCGCTAGATATTGATCCGTGATGAACCGGCAGCTATCTGGGTCAGACCTTGATTTTTTTTACGATGCACGGCTGGCAATCGGCGGCCGCGACCGAAAACCCAAGCAAACATGGCGAAAAACCGGAATTTCCCCGGATTTCCCATACCATCCCAGCAAAAAGTGATTCGTTTTGGCTTTACTCGGCCATTCGGGCCGATCAGGCCATGCCTCCCGCCACCAGCCGCGCTGCGAGCCGCGCATAGGCCTCGGCAATCGGCCCGTCGCCCGCGGCAATCGGCACACCTGCATCCCCCGCCAGCCGCACCTCCAGTGCCAGCGGGATCTCTCCCAGAAACGGCAGGCCCAGCTTGTCGGCCTCGGCTGCCACGCCGCCATGGCCAAAGATATGCGCCTCGTGCCCGCAATTGGGGCAGATATAGGTCGACATGTTCTCGATCAGCCCCAGCACCGGAGTTTTCAGCTTGAGAAACATGTCGAGCGCCTTGCGCGCGTCCAGCAGCGCCACATCCTGCGGGGTCGAGATCACGATCGCCCCGGTCAGATGTGTGCGCTGGCACAGTGTCAGCTGGATGTCCCCCGTGCCCGGCGGCAGATCGACGATCAGGATATCCAGTTGCCCCCAGACCACCTGGGTGATCAGTTGCTGCAACGCCCCCATGATCATCGGGCCGCGCCAGATCACCGCCTCGTCCTCCTTCAGCATCAGGCCGATCGACATCATCGTGACGCCATGCGCGACCAGAGGCTCGATGCTTTTGCCATCGGGCGAGGCGGGGCGGCGCGACACTCCCATCATCCGTGGCTGGCTCGGCCCATAGATGTCGGCGTCGAGCAGGCCGACGCGCCGCCCCTGCCGCGCCAACGCAACGGCCAGGTTCGAGGCGAGCGTCGATTTTCCCACCCCGCCCTTGCCGCTGGCGATGGCGATGATCCGGTCCACGCCGGTCACCCGTTGCGGGCCGCCCTGCTGCGGGACAGGGTGCTGGCCGATCTTCAGGCCGGGCGGTTTCGCTGCAGGTCCATGCGCGGTCATCACGGCCTGCACCGAGCGGACGCCGGGCAACGCCCGCAGCGCCGCTTCGGCCGCCGCCTGCGCCGGGGCCAGTGCACGCGCCTGATCCGGCGTCGCCGCCTCGATCACAAAGCGCACGACCCCTTCTTCGACGCTCAGCGCGCGAATCAGATCCGCCGAGCCCGGGTCACCGCCATCTACGGGAAATATCCGCGACAACACTATAAGAACCTCGTCGCGCGTCACGGACATGTGTTTCTCCTCTGCCTTGGCTTCCCGCAACCTTGTGCGCAATGGGGCAAAGGGCAAGCGCGGCTTCACCAAACGCTCAAAAAATCGGCGAAGCGCATGTTTTTCTTCAAATATTCGTGAGGTTCAGCCATGCGGATGCTGCATGGCAGCATTGCGATGTAAGATGATTGTGCAATCGCAGCATATGGCCCATGTTTCCATTAACAGAACGGCAGGACCGATGGGACTACCCTTGGGCACCGGACTGAAGAAAGAATGTGAGGCTGAGAATGGCGTATGTAAATTCAACCCGCACCGCAGCCAACGGGCTCGCGGACCGTTTCGCGGCGCTCGTCAACGGGATCAGAGTGGCCGCCCAGCGTCGTGCCGTCTATGAAAAGACCGTGCGCGAGCTGGAGGGTTTGACCAACCGCGAACTCGCTGATCTTGGCATTGCCCGGCTGAACATCCGGGACGTTGCCCGCGAAGCAGCGTTCGGCAATATCTGAAGTTTTTGTCCGGCCTCCACCTCCTCCCGGGGGCCCATGACAAGCGCGGCGGCGCTTTTCCTCCTCCCTGGCGCCGCCGCTTTTTCTACCGGACCTGACGGTCCGGGCTGGCAGACGGTTCGGCAGACTTGCGTGCGGTGACGCCGACCAAAGATACCGGGCAGCGCGCCCGGGACGGTGTTTGAACGGCCCAACCTCCTCCCTTGGGTCGATCGAACCTGCGGCGACCCCAACCTCCTCCCTGGGGTCGCCGCACCTTTGCCTTGCACCCCCCGGCCCGAAGGGTAGGGTGCGGCGGGGCAGACGGGAGCTGCTGTGGGCATCTCAATGGTATCGGCGGCGCTGGTGGCCGCACTGGTCGGGTATGGCGGTACCATCGCGCTGGTCCTGTCGGCGGCAGCGGCGGTCGGGGCCTCGGCGGCACAAACCGCAAGCTGGGTCTTGGCGGTCTGTCTGGCCAAGGCGGCGGGATCGGCGATCCTCAGCCTTTGGGCCCGGGTTCCGGTGGTGCTGGCCTGGTCGACGCCCGGCGCGGCCCTGATTGCCGCCACCCAAGGCGTCAGCCTGGCCGAGGCGGTCGGGGCGTTCGTGTTGACCGGCGGGCTGATCGCGCTGACCGGCGTGTTGCGTCCGCTGGGGCGGGTGGTGGCGATGATCCCCGACGGCGTGGCAGCGGCGATGCTGGCGGGCGTGCTGTTGCCGTTCTGCATGAAGGGCGCGTTGGCCGCTCAGGCCCTGCCGATGGTTCTGCTGCCGATGGTGGCGGTTTTCGCGGTTGTCCGGTTGCGCAATCCGGCGCTGGCGGTGCTTGCGGCCCTGGGCTTGGGCCTGGGTCTGGCGTTTGCCGGCGACGGGGCGACGCTGCCTGTACTGGCGTTGCCATGGCCCGCCCTGACGTTCGTTGTCCCCGTCTTTCGACTCGAAGTGCTGATCGGGCTGGGTGTGCCCTTGTATCTGGTGACGATGGCCTCGCAGAACCTGCCCGGGTTTGCGACCTTGCGGGCGGCGGGCTATGCGCCGCCGGTGCCCGAGGCTTTGGCCGTAACCGGCGGTCTGTCGGCATTGTCAGGTCTGTTCGGGGCGCACCCCACCAGCATGGCGGCGATCACGGCCGCGATCTGCCTGGGCGATGACGTGCACCCCGACCGCGACCAGCGCTGGCGGGTCGGGCTGGTCTATGGGGCGATCTGGGTCGGCCTTGGGGTGCTCAGCCCGGCGATCCTGCCGGTGCTGGCCGCCTTGCCTGCGCCGGTGATGACCGGGCTCGTCGCGCTGGCGCTGCTCGGGCCGCTGATGGGGGCGCTGAGCGGGGCTTTCGTGCCGGTCGAGACGCGGTTTGCCGCCGTGACGACGCTGGCGGTCACGGCGTCCGGGGTGGTGGCGTTTGGCGTGGGTGCGGCGTTCTGGGGGCTGCTGGCGGGGCTGGCCGTGCAGGGGCTGACCCGGGTTGCCGGCCGCACCGGATGACAAGCGGCTGTCCCCGAACCCGGCCGGTCTGGGTTCGTTGCGGCATCAGGGGCGACGCTCGATCAGGATCGCTCTGAAATCATTGACATTCGTTAGGGTTGGTCCGGTGACGACCTGATCGCCGATCGCGGCAAAAAAGCTGTGCGCATCGTTGTGCGCAAGCGCCAGACCCGCATCGACGCCGGCCGCCAGCGCACGGGTCAGCGTTGTGGGTGTGACCACGGCGCCCGCCACTTCGGCCGCCCCGTCCACCCCGTCGGTATCACACGCCAGCGCGTGGATGCCGGGGGCGCCGTCAAGCACCAGTGCCAGCGCCAGACAGAACTCGGCATTCGGGCCGCCGACCCCGTCACCCCTGCGTGTCACGGTGACCTCGCCGCCCGACAGCAGCAGCACGGGCGCGGTGCCCGGCTCGCGGGCGATGGCCCTCGCCTGCGCGGCCTGACCGGCCGCCACCGCCCGCGCCTCGCCTTCCAGCGCGCTGCCCAACAGGCGTACCTCGATCCCGTGCGCCTGCGCCATTGCGGCCGCAGCGGCGAGCGACTGCGCCGGGGCGGCGATGATTCGGGTCTCGACCCGGCTCAGCCGCGGATCGCCCGGCGGCACCACGCCGCTGCCGCGCTGCAACGCCGCCGTTACCGACGCAGGCAACTCCAGCCGCCAGTGCGATACCACGGCCCGCGCCTCGCACGGGGTCGTCGCATCCCCCACGGTCGGCCCCGATCCGATGGACGCCGGATCATCCCCCGGCACATCCGAAATCAGAAGCGCCAGCATCCGCGCCGGATAGGCCGCCGCCGCCAGCTGCCCTCCCTTGACGCGCGACAGATGTTTGCGCAGCAGGTTCATCTGGCCAATCGGCGCACCCGACGCCAGAAGGGCGGCGCTGACCGCCTGTTTCTCGGCGAGACTGACCCCCGCCACCGGAGCCACCAGCAGCGCCGAGGCCCCGCCCGAAATCAACGCCAGCGCGAAATCCCCGGGCCCAAGATCCGCCACCAGATCAAGCATCCGCGCCGTCGCCGCCTGCCCCGCCGCATCCGGCACCGGATGCGCCGCCTCGACAATCTCGACACCGCGACAGGGCCGGGCATAGCCATAGCGGGTGATCACCAGCCCTTCGCAGGGGCCCCACTGTGCCTCGACGGCCTCGGCCATCCGGGCGCTGGCTTTGCCCGCGCCGATCACCACCACCCGGCCTGCGGGCCGCGACGGCAGATGGGCGGCCAGCGCGCGCATCGGGTCGGCCACCGCAACCGCCCGGTCAAACAGCGCGCGCAACAGGGGTTCGGCCTGCATTCCGATCAGGGCTCCAAGTTCAGCGACCCAGTGTCGAGTGCCGGGCGATCAGCCGCACCGGGCTGCGGCTTTCCGGCGGCGGCCGCGCGCCGCCTTCCAGCCAGGCCAGCAGGGTCTGTGCCATTCCTGCGCCAAATCCCGCGATATCGCAATGCACCGAGGTCAGTTGCGGCCAGACCTGCGCGCAGTCCTCGATATCGTCGAACCCGGTCACCAGCAGGTCGCGCCCCACCACGACCCCGGCCTCGGCGCAGCCCGACAGCAGACCAAGCGCCACGAGATCGTTAAAGCAGACCACGGCCTCGACGCCCGACGCCCGCAACCCCGAAACCGCCCCGCGGCCAAAGGCGCGCGACGAGCGGCCTTCGATCACCTCGACCGGCAGACCCGCCCCGGCCATCACCGCGCTGTAGCCCGACATCCGTTCCGCGGTGACCGCCCGACCCGGCGGCCCGCCGATAAAAGCGACCCGACGTGCCCCGCGCTGCAGCACATGTTCGGTGGCCAGCCGGCCGCCACGCGCATAATCCGGCGCGGCAAAGGGGAACAGGTCGCCGCGCGCATCCACCCGGCGCAGCACCTGCACCACCGGCAGGCCGGCACGCGCCATCGCCTCGAACGCCCCGGTCTCGCCCAGGGCCGTCGCGCCATAGGCGGGCGAGATCAACAACGCCGACACCCCTTGTTCGATCATCGAGCGCACCACCTGCGCCTGCACCCCGGGATCCTCGTCGGTATTGGCGATCACCGTGGCATAGCCGCGGGCCGACAGCGCCATCTGGGCCGAGGTGGCGAACTCGGTGAAGAACGGGTTGCGCAGGTCGTTGATCACCAGCCCGATCAGGCCGACGTTCGAGGACCGCAGGTTCGCCGCGTTGCGGTTGTAGACATAGCCGATCTCGGCCAAGGCGGCTTGCACCTGCCCGCGTGTCCGGTCAGCCACCTGCACGCTGCCCTGCAAGACCAGCGAGACGGTCGATTTGGATACACCCGCCCGTCGCGCAACGTCGATGATCGTCGGGCGGCGCATTCAGGGGATCCCGTGCAAGGCCAGCAGCGAGGTCATCCGCGCCGCTGCAAGGTCGGGGTCGGCCAGCAACGCGGCCTGATCGGCCAAGCGGAAGACCGCCGCGTAATGGGTGATGTCGCGGCTGGATTGCAGACCCGCAGGCATGATGAAATGCCGCTGGTGGCCGTTCAACCACGCAAGACAGGCGATGCCCGCCTTGTAGAACCGGGTGGGGGGGCGAAAAATCTCGCGGCTCAGCGGCACAGTCGGGGCGAGGAGCGCGTGATAAGTGGCAAGATCGCCCAAAGCCAACGCCTGCAGCGCTTGTGCGGCGGCGGGGGCGATGGCCGCGAAAATACCCAGCAGCGCGTGGGAAAAGTGCGCGCCATCCCCGGCGATGAGCGAAGGATAGTGAAAGTCATCTCCGGTATAAAGCCGCACACCCGCCGGCAGCCGGGCGCGAAAATCCTCTTCATGACACTGATTCAGAAGGGAAATCTTGATTCCGTCGACCTGCCCCGGGTTCTCGGCAATCAGCCCGAGCACCAGGGCCGAGGCGGCATCGACATCTCGCGTCCCCCAGTAGCCGGCCAGGTGCGGGTCGAACATCTCTCCCAGCCAATGCAGGATCACCGGGGCCGCAGCCCCGTCGATCGGGCGGCGATAAACGGCCCGATAGTCGTCGGGCCGCGCCCCGATGGCGCCAAACGCGCGGCTGGCCATCACGATGATCCGGCCCCCCGCCGTCTCGACCGCTTCGGCCTGATGCGCATAGGCCGCAAAGATCGCGTCTGCAGTGGCCAGGCCCTGCAGTTGGTCGGTGCCGACGCCGCAGGCGACCCGCGGACGCAGGGGGTGCGCCCTGGCAGCGGCCATCGTTCTTTGGATCAACTCCAACGCCGTGGCCCAATCCAGCCCCAGACCGCGCTGCGCGGTATCCATCGCCTCGGCCAGGCCAAACCCCTGATCCCAGAGGCTCTCGCGGAATTGCAGCGTCGCCTGCCAGTCGAGCGCCGGTCGGCCGTCCCACGGGGATCGCGCCGCCACCGGATCGCTGACCACATGCGCCGCGGCAAACGCAACGCGGGTGAAAGGCCCGCCCGGTGCGCGCGGCACCAGCGGCACGCCGCACATCCTGTAGGACTCCAGCCGTCCTGCTTCCGTCGGCAGCAGCACCCTACACCCCCTGATCGGCGCGGATCATGTCGGCCGCCTTTTCCGCCTGTAGGACTCCAGCCGTCCTGCTTCCGTCGGCAGCAGCACCCTGCACCCCCTGATCGGCGCGGATCATGTCGGCCGCCTTTTCCGCGATCATGATGGTCGGCGCGTTGGTGTTCGACGACACCAGGCGCGGCATGATCGAGGCATCGACAACCCGCAACCCGGCGATCCCGTTGAGCCGCAGTCGCGGGTCCACAACGGCCGCCGCATCCGCGCCCATCCGGCAGGTGCCTGCGGGATGATGGTCGGTCTTGGCATGGCGCGCACCAAAGGCAGCATGATCGGCCGGCGTCACCACGCCCGGCCCGGGCACCCGTTCGGCCAGCACGAACGGCCTCAGCGCGTCTTGCGCCAGCATCCGCCGCACCAGTTGCAGCCCGCGGATCGACATGTCGTGGTCATAGGGGTCGGACCAGAAATTCGGGTCGATCAGCGGGGCTGCCGCCGGATCGGCGCTGGCCAGCCGCACCGTACCCCGCGACCGGGGCCGCAGATAGGCCGAGTTCAGCGTCACCCCGCCATGCGGCATCCGCGCCACGCCCGCCTCGATTCCCGACCCCAACCCGAGGTGAAACTGCAGGTCGGGCGACCGCGCGGCGGGGTCCGCATACCAGAACCCCCCGGTTTCGAACAGCGAAGAGGCGACCGGCCCGCGTCTGGTCAACAGATATTGCACCCCCGCCACTGCCGACCACAGCGGCCGGGCATAGCGGTCATAGGTGTGGTCCCCGGTGCATTCGGCGATGGCGAACAGGTCCAGATGGTCTTGCAGATCCGACCCCACTCCCGGCACGTCACGGATCACCGGCACCCCGACCTCGGCGAGGTGATCCGCAGGGCCGATGCCCGACAGCATCAGCAACCATGGCGACCCGATGGCCCCTGCCGACAGGATCACTTCCCGCCCGGCCCGCTCAAGGCTGCCGTCCTGCAACGCGACCCCCACGGCACGCCCGGCTTCGATCACCACCCGCCGCACCTGCACGCCCGTTCGCACCGTCAGATTGGCACGGCCCCGCGCCGGGCGCAGATAGGCGGTCGCCGTTGACGACCGCCGCGCCCCCCGCTGGGTCAACTGGTAGAACCCAACCCCGTCCTGCACCGCCCCGGTCATGTCGGGGTTGCGCGGAATTCCGATCTGCGCGCAGGCGGCAAGCCACGCCTCGCAGATCGGCAGCGGCGCGCGCGGCTGGCTGACGCCCATCGGGCCGCCGGTGCCGTGATAGGCGTTGTCGAACGTGTCGTTGTCCTCGGCCCGGCGGAAATACGGCAGGACGTCGTCATAGGACCAGCCTTCACACCCCAATTGCCGCCATTCGTCATAGTCGCGCTCATTGCCCCGGGTATAGATCTGCGCGTTGATCGACGACCCGCCGCCAATCACCCGCGCCTGGGTGTAGCGCAGCACCCTGCCGCCCAGATGCCGCTGCGGCACGGTGGACCAGCCCCATGACCCGATGCCCTTGGTCATCTTGGCAAACCCGGCCGGCAGATGATAGAGCGGATGCCGGTCGGACCCGCCCGCTTCCAGCAGCAGCACGGTGGCCGCGGACTGCGACAGCCGCGCCGCCAGTACCGCCCCCGCCGACCCGCCGCCCACGATGATGAAATCATATGTCATGCCACCCCCCTACAGCCTTGGATCCGACAATCCGCCATCGACCGTGATCACCGATCCGGTGGCAAAGGCCATCTGCCCCAAGGCCAGCGGCACCACGGCCGCCCCCACATCGGCAGGCACCCCCCACCGCCCCGCCGGGACCAGCCCCCCGGCGATCGCCGTGTCGTACTTGCCCCGCACGCCGGCGGTCATCGCGGTGTCGATGATGCCCGGACGCAGTTCGAACACGCCGATCCCCGCACCCGCGAGCCGCAGCGCAAAGGTCTTGACCATCATCGACGCCGCGGCCTTCGACATGCAGTACTCCGCCCGTTCCAGGCTCGCCATCCCGGCGGACACCGACGTGATGAAGATCATCGAGCGGTATCCCGCCTGCCCGGTCATCGCCTGCCCGGTCATCGACTGCCCGGTCATCG
>Ga0105044_10005113_pt1 | contig 18065 bp, 18 predicted proteins | sample MAT01_FD_78092 | JGI IMG/M metagenome (GOLD analysis project Ga0105044, IMG submission 78092) | Freshwater microbial communities from Lake Fryxell liftoff mats and glacier meltwater in Antarctica - MAT-01 | ecosystem: Environmental > Aquatic > Freshwater > Ice > Liftoff microbial mat | place...
ACCAAAGTTGCTAAGATTTCGATCTTGCAGATTTTAACTTTTTAGCAGTGTTTTCTATTTGCTCTAAAAAATGCTTTTCCGCTGCCGATAGTTCATTCTTAATCTGCTGTTTATATTTCTCATATTCAGCGTCAGCCTTTTTTATTGCTTGTTCATGACTTATAGTTCCAGCATTCTGAAGGATAGTATTACCTGTCATTTTCACAAAATCATCCAGGCGTTCTATCCAGTCTTTCATATACATTGGCTTTCGGTTCATTGCCTGCAATTCGGCTAATTCCAAGTAAGCCGTCACCATCCTGTTGAGTACATTTAATTCTTCCTCATTCAAATAATTTTTAGCTATTTCAATTTCCTGTCTGGTAGGCTTTTTTCCCTTCGTATGCGTTAATCCAAGATTAGGCTTTTGGGCATCGATGCGCTGATAAATAATTTCAGCGGCTGTATGTCCATGAGCCGCAAAGTGCATTTTATTCTGTACAGTCTTAAAGAATTGAATAGTAATTTCAAGTTTAGGATCATAGTCAATACTGGTTGCATAAATATCGAGTACTTTCCGCCAAAATACCTTTTCTGAGGACCTGATATCCCGGATACGGCTAAGCAACTCTTCAAAGTAATTACCGCCACCAGCCTGCTTCAGCAAATCATCATTCATTGTAAATCCTTTTACAATATATTCACGGAGCCTTAAAGTGGCCCATTGCCGAAACCTGGTGCCTTGTTGGCTTTTAACCCTGTAGCCAACGGAAATGATAACATCGAGATTGTAATAATTGGTTGGTTTGGTAGAAAAATCGGAAATTCCGATTTTTCTAATCGACTTTTCACTGTCAAGTTCCCCCTCCTCATAAATATGTAAAATGTGTTCATTTATAGTAGAACGTGATTTTTGGAACAGTTCTGCCATCTGGTCAATTGTTAGCCAAACTGTTTCATCCTGCAAACGGGTTTCTATTTTGGTATTGCCATCTTCGGTTTGGTAAATGATGATGTTCGTATCCTCCATGTTGCTTTTACATTATTTTTCCAAATCTACAAAAGATGAAGCTTTATTGGTGGTTTGGGACAAGCAGAATATTTGATAAGGGATTTGGAGAAGGCGTTTTGGAAAATAAATTAAAGAAAAGGATAATTTTACAACAGATGCCAACTATATTTATTGAAAATGAATTCAGGTTCTTCTTTTACAGCAATGAAAATAATGACCCTGCGCATGTACATGTAGTGAAAGGTGGAGCAAATGGAAAGATTTGGTTATCGCCTAAAATGGAGGTCACCTATTTACATGGCTTTTCTTCATCGGAAGCAAAAGAAATTGAAAGTATTATATCAGTTAATATTGACTTATTAATTAAAAAATGAAATGAATATTTTGGAAAATAAACATGATTGTATTGAAAGCTTGATTTACAATGATTGTATAGCCATTCAAAACATTGACTTTCACAAAGAACTTGATTTAATGCTGATCGTATTAAATTCAAAGGCAGTTTTGCAGCAAAAAATTTCTCATCACACATTATTGGCCAAGGCTACCGAAGAGCAGTTAATCAATTATGAATTGATAGCTAATGGCATTGGTGTGCATTGGCCGGATATAAATGAGGACCTTAGTTTAAAAGGATTTTTACAAGATGAGATAAAAAGAGTGGTGAATAATGATGTGATAGCTGCTCAAGTAAAGTAAATTATTAAACCCCATATTTTCGGTAACAGAGATACTATCCTTTATAACTTGGAAACCAAGGTCTATAGCAACAGATTGTAGTATTCCAGGATATTATTTGCAAGAAACCATTTGCATTTTTTATTAACTTTGAATTATGGCGCAGACAATCAATACTTCAGATATTCAATTGTTCAACTTATTAAAGGCTAAGTTTGGAGAAAAGGAAGCAGAACAGGTCGTAACTTTAATAAAAGTAAAAGACATAAGTGTACTAAGGGATGATATGAATAAAGATTTTAAATACATGAGAGATGAAATGAGCAGGTTGTTTTCTACAAAAGAAGATTTGGCAAAAACAGAAACAAAACTTTTACTTTGGGCATTCGTATTCTGGGCTACTCAACTTACTGCCATATTCGCTTTTATAAAATTCTTCATCACAAAATAAACAGCAGTGAGTTCGGTTATGATTTAGCAGATTCTATTGCATTCACAGCCGTAACAAACCCATGCATCCGCTTTAAAAAATTCTAGAGGTTGTTCATTTGCTTCATATCTTCTACAACCAAAATACCATTTTTACCTACCTGTTTTAGTTTGGCTTTGTTGGTACCCTTTTGAAAAACTGCAGCAGGTGGTTAAAGGTTTCGCTTTGGAAATGAGAAGAAGCTTACAAGGGAAACTGTTTTAAAAACCAATTACAACTTTGTACAGGCAAAGGCTTCATCTTAAATGAAAGTAATTTCAGATCATCACTTATAATAAAAACACAATTATTCTGTATACCAAGGTCAAACAAATAATTATCCTTATGATCAGGACTAAGTGCATAAACCGCTTTGCCTGCTTTTACAATTCCTACGGAGGTAATTAAATTAACAAGCATTAAATGTCTGTTTTTCATTCATCCATTTATATTTAACGATTGCATCAAAAGTTTCTGCAAGAAGATAATTATTGACAATAGGAACAAAATTGTATAAAATCATTCTTTGCACAAGAGGACTTATATCTTTTGCCCTCGCAAACCTTATCCAAACATTGGCATCGATAACGATTTTATACATTTTTCTTGCTGTAGCGATTTTTCATTATTACTTCTACAATATCCTCCTCACTCACATTTTCAAAATTTGAATTTTCAGTAATGGAAAACCATTCATCCGCTATTTCTTTTGAGAAAAGGTTAATGTATAATAGTTTAAGATCCTCTTCGCCTTTGTCTTTTAATTTAGCAAACAGCAATGCAAAAGTGGAAGGAATATTTTCTGTAAACATGTTAATAGTATATTTTGAAACCATAAATATTCAAAATAAGTTTAGGGTATTTTGAGCAGTAAAATAATAATTGAGTACATCACAACTTGCATTTCAATAGTTACACAACTTCCATCTCCGTAACAAATCCATGCATCCGCTTTAAAAAATTCCACAGGTTGGTCATTTGCTTCATATCTTCTACAACCAAAATACCATTTTTACCTACCTGTTTTAGTTTGGCTTTGTTGGTACCTTTTTGTAAAAATTGCAGCAGGCGGTTAAAGGTTTCGCTTTGGAAATAAGGAGAGTCGGGGTTGCTTACAAAGAAGCCTTTGAGGGTTTCGTGCTTTAGCAATAATTTTTCAAAACCCAGCTCTACGGCCAGTTTACGCACTCGTACGATGGTAAATAAATCTTCTACCGGGGCTGGTATGGGGCCAAAACGATCGAGCATTTCTTTGTGGAAATCCAACAGGTCATTTTCATTTTCGCAGTTATCGAGCCTGCTGTAAAGGCTCAACCTTTCAGTGATACTTTCTACATAACTATCCGGTATCAAAATTTCCAGGTCGGTATCAATGCTACAGTCAGATACAAAATCATCCTGCTTTTGAATTTCTTCTTTAAACAAATCCCTAAAGCTGGATCGCTTTAATTCCCTCACCGCTTCATCCAAAATTTTCTGGTACATTTCAAAACCAATCTCCGCAATAAAACCACTCTGTTCGCCACCGAGCATGTTACCGGCTCCACGAATATCGAGATCTCTCATGGCGATTTGAAAACCGCTTCCCAGGTCGCTATATTGTTCTAAAGTTGTTAATCTTTTCCGGCTATCTTCCGGCAGGGTACTCATGGGTGGTGCCAATAAATAACAGAAGGCCTTACGGTTGCTTCTTCCAACTCTTCCACGCAACTGGTGCAAATCGCTCAAACCAAACTGGTGGGCATTGTTTACAATGATGGTGTTTACATTTGGAATGTCCACGCCACTTTCCACGATGTTGGTACATACCAGCACATCGTACTTTTTATCCATAAAATCGAGGATGGTATCTTCCAGCTGATCGCCTTCCATTTGCCCATGTGCAAAGGCAATACTAACATCCGGGCAAAGCCCCTGGATGAAACTCTTCATCTCTGCCAAACCCTTTACCCTGTTGTGTATAAAGAAAACCTGTCCACCTCTTTCTGTTTCGTAATAAATCATATCCCGGATGGCATCTTCATTAAATACCATCACTTCGGTTTGTATTGGCTGTCGGTTGGGCGGCGGCGTATTGATGATGCTCAAATCCCTGGCGCCCATCAAACTAAATTGCAAGGTTCTTGGTATGGGGGTAGCGGTCAACGTGAGTGAGTCAACCGTTGTACGCAATTGCTTTAATTTTTCTTTTGCAGCTACACCAAACTTTTGTTCCTCGTCAATAATCATAATGCCGAGGTTCTTAAACTGCACATCTTTACTCAATAAAGAATGGGTACCGATGATGATATCAATTTTGCCTTCGGCCAATCTTGCCAGCGTTTCTTTTTTCTCTTTGGCCGATTTAAACCGGTTTATATAATCTACCGTTACCGGGAAATCTTTTAAGCGCTCACTGAAGGTTTTAAAATGCTGATAAGCAAGGATAGTTGTTGGCACTAAAATAGCAGCCTGCTTGTTATCGCAGCAGGTTTTAAATGCAGCCCGGATGGCTACTTCTGTTTTACCAAAACCTACATCGCCGCAAACCAGCCTGTCCATCGGCATAGGTTTTTCCATATCCCGTTTTACATCTTCGCAAGCCTTGGCCTGGTCGGGCGTATCTTCATAAATAAAGCTGGCCTCCAGTTCGGTTTGCATGTAATTATCCGGACTGTGTACAAAGCCTTCCTGGCTTTTGCGTTGGGCATATAATTTTATCAGGTCGGTTGCAATATCTTTAACCTGCTTCTTGGTTTTTTCCTTTAGCTTGTTCCATACATCGCTGCCCAGTTTGTTCATTTTGGGTACGGTGCCTTCCTTGCCACTGTACTTACTTATTTTGTGCAGCGATGAAATATTTACATACAACAAATCGCCGTCTTTGTATTGAATCCGCACCGCCTCCTGCATTTTACCGCTGGCCTCAATCTTCTGTAAGCCGCTGTACACGCCTACTCCATGGTCTATATGGGTTACATAATCTCCGGGCTGTAGCTCCCTGAGCATTTTTAACGTCAGCGCTTTATTCTTGTTGAACGCCTGCTTTACTTTGTATTTATGGTAGCGCTGAAATATCTGGTGATCGGTATAACAAACTGCTTTTAAATCATCATCAATAAATCCTTCGTGGATAGAAGCGGGCACCGGAATTACCTGTATCTCCGCTTTTAAATCAATAAAAATACTGTGCAGCCTTTCCAGCTGTTTGGGGTTTTCTGCAAAGAGATAAATGTTGTATTTTTTGCTTTCGTATTCCTGTAGATTTTTTATCAGCAAATCAAACTGCCTGTTAAACGGAGGTTGTTCTTTGGTATTAAAAACTATCTCGTTTGCTGTTGCCTTCCTGTCGTCGGTCGTCGGTCGTCGGTCGTCGGTCCTTCCAAAATATGCCTTCTTCCCAAACTCAATAATGTGGTGGGTTTTGATGGCTTCTTCCAGCACAACAGCTTTTACAAAATCATCAGCAGATACATTTTGCTTTTCATTCAAATCAGTGTCATAGTCGGTCGTCGGTCGTCGGTCAACGGTTGTCTTCACCACTTCCAAAAACAATTCCAGATCTTCTTCCTGCTGTTCAATTTTTTCTTTGATGAATTGCCAGTCTTCAGTCCATACAACCGTATTCTCCGGCAAAAATTCAAATAAGGAAACCTTCTCCCCGGTTTGAAACTGTGTTTCTACATTGGGTATAATATTTACCTGCAACAACTTCCTTTCACTCAACTGCGTTTCGGGGTCAAATATGCGGATGCTGTCTACTTCGTTGCCAAACAATTCTATGCGGTAAGGCTTTTCGTTGCCGAAAGAATAAATATCGAGGATACCACCACGAACAGCGAATTGCCCTGGTTCATACACAAAATCGGTTCTTTCAAAACCAAGGTCAACAAATTTGGCCAGCAAACCATTTACATCCAACTCATCTGCCTGTTTTATGGCGATGATATTTTCTGATAAAGTTTTTGAAAGCACCACTTTTTCAAACAGCGCTTCGGGATGTGTAATTACAATTTTTTTATTACCGCCTGCCGTAATCCTTGTTAATGCTTCGGTACGCAACATTACATGGCTGCTGTTGAGCAGGGCGTAATTCTTTTTATTTTTAAAAGAAGAAGGGAAGTAAAAAAGATCCAGTGCATTGGTTAAATTTTCCAATGTATTGTGAAAATAAGCAGCTTCCTCAGCATCCCTTAATATGATAATATGATTGAGCTGGCTGGTGGCAGGATGGGCAAAAACGGCAGAAACAACAAAACCGACAGCACTGCCCTGCAGGCCAGAAAGATGAATTTGGTTCGGTTTAGACAATGTGATTTCATCCACTATTTTAAAACAGCGGGGATCATTTGCATATCCATTCATCAACACATCTAAATTCATCCGTTTTGCAAAGATAGGAGAAGAAAAAAGTAAATGCTGCATCTTTGCAACAGGTAACACCTTATTAATATGTTCAACAGTATCGTATTCTCACTTTAAAAATATTTACATTCGGGTTAAAACTGGCAGCAGCTAGTCCGATTATAATTTGAATCTATGAAAAACATCCTTCCATGTATCTTACTTTTTTTCATTCAACTGGCATCTCTTGCCAGCGTTGCACAGGAGGTAAAACCTGTTCAATTTGCCAATGGCAATTTTAAAACCAATACCAATATTGCCAACGGACTGTTTAAAAACGAGGATGTTCGTTTAGCCAGGTACAATGATGTGTACTACGTATTGGTTCAATTCAGCAGCTTGCCTTCTGCTGCCGCAAAACAACGGCTGGAACAGGAAGGACTTCTGTTAGATACGTATCTGCCGGGCAATGCTTACCTGGCAACCATCAAAAATAATTTTGATTTTAGAAAAGCTAAATCTTTTCAGCTAATTGCTATTAATTCCGTTCCTGCTTTCTATAAAATTGATCAAAAATTAATTGAATTTCAGGAGCCTGCCGACAAAGAACAGACGTACAATATGGCCGTTACTTTTTATCAATCCATTGATAAAAAACTGGTTAAGGCGGCGTTGCAGCAACTGGGTGCAGTAATTGCCAGCACAAGGTTTGATGATGGTAACACTATTTTTATACAGGTAAATACTGCTATCGTTGATGCCATTGCATCGCTGCCATTTGTAAGCAGCATTACTTTACAAACTTTAAAAGACAAAACACTTAATTATAATGAGATTGCTGCACACGGTATCAGCGGCCTCAATAACCTAAATGGCAAAAATCTTAATGGCAAAAATGTAACCATTGGTGTGGGTGATAATGCCGATATATCTACCCATATTGATTTTGCAGGCAGACTGATTAACAGAACTTCCACTACACCACAAAACCACGGTACCCATACTTCGGGCACGGCTGCCGGTGCAGGTATCATCAATGTTAAAAATCATGGAATGGCTCCAAAAGCCACCATCATCAACCAGTATTTTAGTGATATCATTGTAAATACACCGGCCTATATTACAGATTACAATATGGTGCTTAGCAACAACTCTTATCATGCTGCAGAGGCAGGTTGTGCAGGCGTAGGCCAATATAATGTTTTAAGCAGTTTTGTTGACAGGCAACTTGGCCAAAACAAAGAAGTGCTGCACATTATGGCGGCTGGTAATGATGGCGCCAATATTTGCACCCCTTATCCTGCAAGTTTTGGTACCATAAAATCTGGCTGGCAAACAGCAAAAAATGTATTGACGGTAGGCGCCATTAAAACCCAGGACTATACAAATGCCTCTTTCAGCAGCCGTGGCCCTGTAAATGACGGCAGAATTAAACCCGAAATTACAAGTGGCGGATTTAATGTTTTCTCTACCAATGTTTACAATAATTATGGATTTAGCAACGGCACCAGCATGTCATGCCCCGCAGTAACGGGGTCTATGGCTTTAATGTATGAACGATATCGCCAGTTGAATGGCGGTGCAATCCCAGTGCTGCGTTGATGAAAGCATTGGTATGCAATACTGCAGAAGACCTCGGCAATGCAGGCCCTGATTATACTTTTGGGTTTGGCATGCTGAATGCAAGACGGGCCGTAGAAGCCGTCGAAAACAACCGTTATATTATTAGCAGTGTCACCAACAATAACATCACCAATCACAGCATTTCTATTCCTGCCAATACTAAAAAACTAAAGGTTATGTTGTATTGGGCAGATTCAGCCGCAGCCGTAAATGCGGGGGCTGCCCTGGTAAATGACCTCGATTTAATTGTGGTGGAACCAACTGCTACTGTGCACCGGCCATTAATTTTAAGTGCTGTACCTGCCAATGTTAACAATGTTGCTATCGAAGGACAGGACCATACTAATAATATAGAACAGGTGGTAATTGATAATCCTGTGGCCGGCCTTTATACCGTTAATATTTATGGATATACCATTCCCTTTGGCAGCCAGGATTATGTAATCAGTTATGAAATTATTGAGGCAGGTGTAACTGTTGAATATCCCTTTGGTGGAGAAACCCTGGTACCCGGTGAAACTGAAAGCATCCGCTGGAATGCCGCAGGAGATGATGCCAATACATTTACCATTGATTACACTACCGACAACGGCAGCAACTGGATTTTGATTAACAATAGTGTTGGAGCCAACACCAGAATTTATAACTGGGTAGTGCCTTCAACCTTTACCAGCAATGCATTGATAAGAGTGAGCAGAAATAATTCGTCCTTAACTGATAATTCTGATTTTAATTTTAGTGTATTGGGTCAGCCGGCTGTAACTGCCACCAATGTTTGTGAAGGTGCTGTACAATTAAACTGGGCAGCCATTACTGGAGCTACTTCTTATAATATTGTTCAATTAGTGAATGACAGCATGCAGATAGTTGGCAATACAACCTCCAATTCATTTGTGCTCACGGGACTTAATAAAAACAAGACATACTGGATGGGTGTTGCCGCAAAAAACGGATTAGTTCAAGGCAGACGCTCAGTGTCGTTGCAAGTTCAACCTAACAGCGGGCCTTGTACGTTGGCCATATTTAATAATGATATTAAGGTAGATACCATCCTTGAACCTTCCACGGCAAGGCAACTGTTTGCAAATGCTGCCAATGCCACAAAGCCTGTAAAAATCTCTATTAAAAACCAGAGCAATGTTGCAGTTAGCGGGCCTTTTGATGCGTACTACAGTTATACCGGCGGTGGAACAATTACCGAGACAATTAATACAACTATTGCGGCAGGCGGCACCTTCACCTACACTTTTAGCGGAATATACTTACAACCGGCTACAGGTTACCGATATGATTTTAAAGCATGGGTAACCAAGGCTGCTGATGTAAATCATCAGAATGACACGGCTTATAAAACAGTCCAGAACATCAACAATGATGCAATTACTGTTACACCGGTTATTGAAAATTTTGATGCCATGTCTGCAGTAGAAATACGGCAAAACGAAATGGCTATCGGGGGCAATAAATACCTCGATTTTTCAACCAATACAACAAGAGGCAGGGCCAGAACCCTTGTAAACAGTGGCTTTGCATTGAGCGGTAACCAGGCGCTTACACTTGACCAAACGCCATACAATGATATTACAACAACAGACAGCGCCATATTTAATTACAACCTTTCGCTGCTTAGTGGCAACCAGGTGCGCTTTGATTTTTATTATAAAAACCATGGACAGGCTAATAATCCCGGCAATAAAGTATGGATACGTGGCAGTGAAAACAATAACTGGATTGAAGCCTATAATCTTTTTGAAAACCAGGCTGATCTTGGAAAATGGAAAAAGGGCATTGTCAATATCAATGATTTACTTGCTACCGCCCTACCGGCACAGAATTTAACAGCCACTTTTCAAATTAAACTTGGGCAGGAAGGCAATACATCTGCCAATAACCCCAATCCCGTTTCTGACATAGACGATGGTTATACTTTTGATAACCTGGTGCTTAATAAAGCTGTAAATGACGTGTCAGTATTAGGTATCAATTCGCCTGATAAAAACGGGTGTTCCTTAAGCAGTAATAGTGCCATCAGTATCAACATAAAAAATTATAACAATGCCATTCTTAGCAATTTGCTGGTGAGTTACCAGGTAAATGGTGGTAGTATTGTAACTGAAAATATTCCATCAATTGCGGCCAATCAATTATTGAATTATTCTTTCAATCAGTTGTACGATTTTTCTGCCTACATTGATTTTAACATCAATGTATGGGTTAAATATGCCACCGATAGCTACGCTGCTAATGACAGCATTCTCAATTATATTATTCACAACAGTCCGATAATTAATGCCTATCCTTACCTGCAGACATTTGAGAATGACAATGGTTTTTTTTATACCAATGGAACCAGCAGCAGCTGGCAGTGGGGCACCCCGGCAAAGGCTTTAATTAATAAAGCGCCCAATGGCAGCAAGGCCTGGGTTACTAATCTATCGGGCAATTATACAGATAATGAAACTTCTTATTTAGTTTCTCCGTGTTTTGATATCAGCAGCTTAACGCAACCAGTTTTATCTTTTAGTCATGTTATTGATATAGAACTGGACTATGATTACAGTTGGGTTGAGTATACTACGGATGGTAAATTGTGGCAAAAATTGGGAACAGTAAATAGTGGCACCAATTGGTACGATAATTCACCTGCAAATAACTGGCGTGCATCTAATACAAAATGGCATGTGGCCAGTATTGATTTACCGGTAACCGGCAGTAACATACGCTTTCGTTTTGTGCTTAGCACCGATGTTGGGGTAACACAGGAAGGTATTGGTATTGATGATGTAAGGGTGCATGAAAAATCTGTAATTGCCGGCAGTGGCGGCATCGTATATCCCGGCACGGTTAATGGCGGATGGACAAACAATTGGGTACCTTTTACTTTTGGCAGTTTATCGCCGGGGCCATTGTACAGTATTGCAGAAATAAATTCCAACGGCCAAAACCTTGGTACCGTTACCATGCAACCGTATTTAAACTTTCCCGGTCCGGTAAGAAATACCGGTAACCAATATTACCTCAACAGAAATTTTGTTATTCAATCTACCATTCCGCCAACGGGCAACGTGGGGGTAAGATTGTATTTTACAGATGTTGATGTGAATGCGCTGATCAGTGCCACTAATTGCAGCGGTTGCGTAAAACCCGCCAATGCATACGAACTAGGCGTAACTACATACAATGGAAATCCGTCGGAATATAACGGTACACTTGATGATAATACAAAGGGTGTATACCAGTTTATATCTCCGGCTAATACCAATATTTATCCGCACGGAAATGGCTATTATGCAGAATTCAGCATCAATAGTTTTGGTGAATGCTGGTTTAGTAATAATTTAATTTTACCTCTGGCAAGTAGTGTATGTGCCGGCAGCATTGTTACTTATTCAGTTCCATTGGGTGGCGGCACTTACCAGTGGCAGGAGGATATTGGAAGCGGCTATGCCAATATTGTAAACGGGATAAATTATAATGGCGCTAACAAAAATACTTTACAATTAACAGGCTTGCCAACGAGCTATACAGGTTATAAATATCGTTGTGTGGTTAATGGTGTTAACAGTAGTGAAAACATACTCCAGTTTAGAAATACGTGGACAGGGGCCAGTTCTACCAACTGGTTTGCTGCCGGCAACTGGAGTTGTGGTGTTGTTCCCGATCAATATACCGATGTAATTATTCTTTCCGGGCAACCAAGGTATCCTGTAATTAATTCCAATACAAGCATCAGAAGTCTTTCGGTTTTTAATAGTGCAAATGTCACCTTGCTTACAGGTATACTTTTGGATATTAAGGGCCGTTAAGCAACTTTATTTGTAACATTGTACAAACAAAACCACATGGCATTACAACCCTGGCGCACAGGCCACGTTATAAAAATAGCAGATGAAACTGCAGATACCAAAAGATTCTGGATTCAGGTTCGGGAACTGGAACAATTTGATTTTATCCCGGGGCAGTTTGTAACGCTTGATTTACCCATTCATGAAAAAGTAAACAAACGCTGGCGCAGCTACTCTATATCTTCCTGGCCGGATGGCACCAATGTGTTTGAACTGGTAATCGTTTTGGATAAGGAAGGAGTTGGTACCAATTATCTTTTTAATAAAATTAATGAAGGTGATACAGTAACACTGAGGGGTCCGCAGGGTATTTTTACGTTAAGGGAACCATTGGATGAAGACCTTGTTTTAATATGCACCGGCACCGGTATTGCACCTTTCAGAAGCATGGTTCACCATATAAAAAACCAACAAATACCACACAAAAATATTTACCTCATTTTTGGTTGCCGTACACAAAGCACACTATTGTATTACAACGAGCTGGTTCAAATACAGCAGGAGTTGCCCGGGTTTAATTACATCCCGGTTTTATCAAGAGAAGAATGGCAGGGGGAAACCGGTTATGTGCACCAGGTGTATGAGGCAATTTGTGCAGATAAAAGATCAACCTGTTTTTATTTATGTGGGTGGAAAGGAATGCTGGATGAAGCAAAAAGAAGATTACTGGAAATGGGGTATGATAAAAAAGCAATTCATCTTGAAATATATGGATAGTTTTTAAACACACTGCCAAAGTGTTGTAATGATTAGTATCATTCTTACACATGACCAATCCATGTTTGACCGGGTATTTTTATTTCTCATTTTTTCGCTACCTTGTCGCCATAAAATTCATCTCATACAACCGATTTTCTTATGGGAGCATCTTCGATGATTGTTTTAATTTTAGCTGCACTTGCCTTTTCTGCCATTGCCATCCTTGTAGCTAAAATAGTTACCACTTCTACTACCAATCCACAAAAGGGAGAACCGTACGAATGTGGGATTCCTACAACTGGTAAAACATGGGTACAATTAAACGTTGGCTATTATTTATTTGCATTGATATTTTTAATTTTTGATGTGGAACTGGTATTCCTTTACCCATGGGCTGTAGTGGCAAAAAAAGTTGGGTGGATGGCTTTTATTGAAATTATTATTTTCTTTTTTATATTATTTATGGGATTTTTATATGCACATAAAAAGGGGGCTTTAAAATGGATTTAAAAAGCCCCTCCCGGCCTCCCCGCAGGGGAGGAGAAAGGCAGATGTATGTGAGTGCCGGGTTAAAAATGAATGTCCGAAAGAAGAATCTTTAGAAAAGAAATTTAACATTAATTAATTGATAAATGGATAAACCTTCAAGCAATACTGATTCTTCCAAAACCCCTGCAGCTGGCAGTTTGGAGGCTTCATTTCCAGGGCAGATACACGAAACACCTGGCGGTGGTATTGTGTTAAGTAAGCTGGATGACGTTATCAACTGGGCCCGATCTAATTCGTTGTGGCCATTAACTTTTGCAACCAGTTGTTGCGGTATTGAATACATGGCAGTAGCAGGTGCCAAATACGATTTCTCCCGCTTTGGTTTTGAAGTGGCAAGAGCTTCACCAAGGCAGGCCGATGTAATAATTATTGCCGGAACCATCGTAAACAAAATGGCCCCGGTTTTAAAAAGATTATACGATCAAATGGCCGACCCCAAATATGTAATTGCGATGGGTGCATGCGCCATCAGCGGCGGACCATTTTTTTACAATACCTATTCTGTAGTTAAAGGTGCCGACCATGTAATACCGGTAGATGTTTATGTAGCCGGTTGCCCGCCAAGGCCGGAAGCATTGTTGCACGCCTTGATAAGTTTACAGCAAAAAATTAAAAGCGGGTTAACGAGAGAACAGATTCAGGTTCCAAAACCTGCAACCGGCGGCGATTTGTTGAATCAAATAAAATAAGGCTACTATTAAATGACCATTGAAGAATTAAAAATATCGATTACCGAATTACTTCCAGCTGCTACTTATGAGGAGGGAGGCGAATGGCTTACTATAAATATAGAGCCAACAGATTGGCTGCCATTTGCAAACCAGTTGCGTACCAATGAATCCTTGTATTTTGATTATCTTTTTTGCCTTACCTGCATCGATTGGAAGACGCATTTAACGATGGTGTATCACCTGTCTTCTACAAAATTCAGGCATAATATTGTGGTAAAATCTAAACTCGATAAAATAAATCCGGTAGTAGAAACGGTATGTAATATCTGGCGTACAGCCGATTTTCATGAGAGAGAAGTATATGAGATGTTTGGCGTTAATTTCAAAAACCATCCTGACTTACGGTTACTGATTTTGCCAGATGGATGGGAAGGAAAGAACCCGTTGCTAAAAGATTTTGAAGACCCGGTAAATATGATAAAGTTGTAGGCCACATCTCCGGAAGGGCCGTAAGGCTACTAAAAAAATTGAAAGACAACAGCATAAAGAATTACTATTTATTAATTACAAAACACAAGTAGTCCCGCTTTAGGGGATAGGCCAAATGGTTGAAGAAATAGGCACAACAACTGAAGGTGATTTAATCATCAACGTAGGACCACAGCATCCTGCTACACATGGTGTGTTGCATTTGGTGATTACGCTCAATGGCGAGACTATCAAAAAGGTAGAACCACACCTGGGTTTTATCCATCGCTCCATTGAAAAAATGTGTGAGAGTTTAACCTACCGCCAGTTTATTTATGTTACCAGCCGGATGGATTATCTTTCATCGCATATCAACAACCACGCCTGCGCCATGTGTGTTGAAAAAGGTTTACAAATAGAGGTTCCACCAAGGGCACAGGTAGTAAGAATTTTACTGGATGAACTTACAAGAATTGCATCGCATGAATTGTGGTGGGGAGCCATGGCTATGGATTTGGGCGCCTTTACGCCTTTCTTTCATGCCTTCAGGGAACGGGAAGCCATCAACGAAATTATGGAAGAAACCTGCGGCGCAAGGCTAACGATGAACTATATTGTTCCCGGTGGCCTGATGCAGGATATTCATCCCAACTTTCAGAAAAAAGTTAAAGAATTTATCAGTTTATATAAATTAAAAATCGGCGAATACGCAGAACTGGTTACAAATAATATCATCTTTCAAAACCGGATGAAGGGTGTTGGTTATTTATCTGCGGAAGATGCCGTTTCCTATGGCTGCACCGGACCAACTGCAAGAGGCAGCGGCGTAAGTTGCGACATAAGAAAACTGTATCCTTATGGAATGTATGATCAACTTCAATTTGATGAAGTGCTGGAAACTGCCGGCGATTCTTTTGCCCGCTACATGGTGCGGATAAGAGAGATGAATGAATCTATAAAAATAATAGAACAGTTAATTGATACTATCCCTGAAGGTGATTTTGTGGCCAAAACAAAAGTGGTATTAAAATTACCTAAAGGAGAATTTTACACAAGGGTAGAAACGGCCCGTGGCGAGTTGGGTGTGTACATTGTAAGCGAAGGCGGTACAACGCCTTACCGGATTAAATTCCGTTCGCCTGGATTCTCTAATTTATCTGCACTCGACCATATGGCAAGAGGCAGTAAACTAGGAGACCTGGTAGCCATGATGGGCACGTTGGATTTGGTGATACCGGATATTGACAGGTAACCCCCATCCCCTAAAGGGGGGTAAGGCAAGAGCTTAAAATTTAAAAGTGCAGGCTGAGAAACAAGGTTGATTAAAATGAAAATTGAAGCATATTTTTAATTTGAAAAAATTATAACAAATGAAATTCGTAGCATCAAGACTTTCAAAAGGCAACAAAGTTTTTCCTGAGGAAATTTATATTGAGGATACAGGTATAAAGCTGCGGCAACCGGGTATTTTTAGTGGCAAAACGCAGTTTATTTCTTATGAACATATTTCGTCTGTTGAGATTGATTCACCCATGGTTGGGTTTAGTACCCTAAGGTTTTTTCATGCAGGTAAAGAAGTAATTGCACATGGCTTTACAAAAGATGATGCTGCACGAATTGAATTAGCAATTGATGAAGGAAGGAAGAAAGTTAGAAAATAGTAAAAGTTATTTCTTTGCTTTTTTTCACGCAAAGAAGCAAAGAAAAAAAAATGTAAAGTTTGACTTTGTTTCTTTGCAACTTAACCGTCTTTGCATGATAAAAAATATTATAAAAAGTCAAAAAATAAGCTGTGATTTTCGGTGGTTTGAAATAAATAATTGTTGAAATAAAATTAAACTTTGAATAACTCCCCTTTAGGGGATGGGGGTAAATACTATGCCGAGTTTCAGTAAAATAGCAAACATAATACATGAATGGTTGAATCAAACATTCAACGCAACACTGGCAACTGTTTTTGAAATGCTGATAGTGGGCGTTTGTGCAATTGGATTGTTTGCCGTTTTAGGATTGGTGTTGGTTATTATGGAAAGAAGGGTTGCCGCCTGGATACAAATACGCCTTGGGCCAAACCGTGTAGGACCAAACGGAATGATGCAATCCATGGCAGACACTGTAAAATTGTTGGTGAAGGAAGGGTTGACACCGGATGGTGCAGATAAGTTTTTATTTAATCTTGCTCCCTACATAACTATGATGGTCGCCATGCTGTTGCTTGCTCCCATTACATTTGCAAAAGATTTGCAAATGTGGGATATGAACATTGGGGTATTGTATGTATCAGCAATTTCTTCTGTTTCTGTGATTGGAATTTTAATGGCAGGCTGGGCAAGCAATAATAAATATTCGTTGATGGGCGCCATGCGCAGCGGTGCACAAATTGTGAGCTATGAATTATCTGCCGGGCTTTCTGTACTTGCCATTGTTGTATTAACCGGCAGTTTAAATTTAAATGAAATTGTATTGTCGCAGGCAGATGGCTGGTGGATATTTAAAGGACATATTCCGGTGATGATTGCTTTTTTAATTTTTATAATTGCCGTAACTGCAGAAACAAACCGGGCGCCTTTTGATTTGGCAGAAGCAGAAAGTGAACTGACAGCCGGCTTTCATACAGAATATTCTGGAATGAAATTCGCCTTATTTTTCCTTGCAGAATATATCAATGTGTTTATTGTTTGCGCCATTGGGGCCACCATATTTTTAGGCGGCTGGATGCCATTTCATATTGGCCATTGGGAATCATTTAATAATGCAATGGATTATATCCCTTCGAGTTTGTGGTTTTTTGGAAAAACGTTCTTCATGATATTTTTGATCATGTGGTTCAGGTGGACATTCCCGAGGTTGCGTATTGACCAGTTATTAAATTTAGAATGGAAATATTTGTTGCCTATCAGCATGTTTAATATTTTGCTGATAACAGCGATGGCAATTTTGGGTTGGCATTTTTAGGGTATGCCCCCATCCCCTGAAGGGGCGAAAGGCAAGAGTAAAAGTATAAATACATCATTAAAATTATGAAAGAAAAAATATTTTAAACTTCAAATAACGCTCCGCTGATTAGCGGAGATGCGAGCATATGTTTATAAAAGATTACATAAAGGATATTTTTGGTGCTTTAAAATCACTGGCAGTTGGCCTAAGGCGAACAGGGTATTATTTTACGCACCACAAAGAAATCATCACCGAGCAGTACCCGGATAACCGTGATACACTGGTTATGGCCGAAAGATTTAAAGGCGAAGTGGTAATGCCGCATGATGAAAATAATGAGCATCGCTGCACCGGTTGTACGGCTTGCGAACTGGCTTGTCCTAACGGAACCATTAAAGTAATTACCCAATTCGACATTACACCGGAAGGAAAAAAGAAAAAAGCAATTGATAAATTAGTGTATCATTTGGAACTGTGTACAATGTGTAATTTATGTATTGTAGCTTGTCCTTCGGATGCAATTGTAATGGCACAAACATTTGAACACAGTGTTTTCGACAGGAGTGAATTCACTAAAATATTAAATAAACCTGGTAGTAAAATAATGGACGGAGTAGAATAGCCCCCGCATAGCAAAGCGTTAGAAAGGCAACGGTTTGGTTGATAGCAGATGACTTTTTATTAGGTAGATTTTAGTTGTAGTTATAGATATAATAGAAATAAATTTTTAACCCTTACATGAGCGGATCAACAATTGTATTTTTTATGCTGGCAGCGCTAACGTTGATAAGTGCTGTGCTGGCAGTTACTAC
>Ga0105044_10005114_pt1 | contig 18064 bp, 18 predicted proteins | sample MAT01_FD_78092 | JGI IMG/M metagenome (GOLD analysis project Ga0105044, IMG submission 78092) | Freshwater microbial communities from Lake Fryxell liftoff mats and glacier meltwater in Antarctica - MAT-01 | ecosystem: Environmental > Aquatic > Freshwater > Ice > Liftoff microbial mat | place...
CGAGCCTCGTCGGCAACGACGAACACCGAAAGGCACAGCAATGAATCGCTTCACGACCAGGACGACATCACTGCTCGTCTCCATGCTCGTCATCGCGGCGACGCTCGGAGTGACCACAGCACCTGCGCAGGCCCGCTCCAGCCATGCCAACGGCAGCTCCCACGGCAATCCCAACGGCAAAGGACCTGGCAATGGCAGCGCGAACGGCGCGTGCGCCGGCGTGCCGGCCAAACAGCAGTGCTTCGGAACCTTGAATCCAGTCGTCGACCTGGTCGCCAAGACGCTTGCCGGCTTCGCAGTCAACAAGGGGGCGGGCTTCATCTTCAAGCGGATCGGCCTCGCCGACTGGCTCGAGCCCGACCCGACCCAGGAGAAGCTCGACGCGATATCGGGCCAGCTCGCCCAGGTCTCGACCCAACTCGTGACGGTGCAAGATTCGGTCAACCAGATCTCACGTGACCTGGCCCAGCTGACACTCAACGACGCGTACAACAACATCAAGAACCCGATCGCGAACACGCAGTACGTGTACAACTACACGTTCCTTCCCGTCTTCAATGCGGCGGTTGCCGTCCAGGCGGCCAAGCCGGCCGACCGGGCGCCGCTGCTCGACGTCCTGGACAGGAAGAAGAACGACTTCCTCGCGGCGTTCAACCTCTACCAAATCGGCTCCGCCAGCACCCTGATCCACGACGCGCTCACCCCGAGCGGCGTATCGACCTCCATCGTCGACGCGTACGGCCGCGTACTCATGGCGAACAACCGCTTCGCGACTGTGACGCAGTCGAACACGCTCGCGGCCCTCTATACGGTGTTCGCCGAACAGGAGGCACTCGCGGTCTGGATGAAGGCCGAGTACACCGCGGCGATCAACCCGGACCTGGTCGAAACGCTCATCAACACCGAGGTCATCGGCTGGCCTGCCTACGAGCGGAAGTCGATGCCGCCGGCGATCCCCAACGACGCCGTCATCGATCTCGGACTCAACTCGGCGACGATCACCGGCACGACCAAGCGGCCCATGTGGGTGCCCCAGCGGCAAGCGGCGACGAGCGGTTCCACCCCCAACTTCAGCTGGCGCGTCGGCGACACGACCAGCGTCAACGGCGTCGAGCAGGCGCTCGTCCGCTTGAACACGACCGCTCCGGGAACGTTCACTGACTGGCGCGCACCGACCCGTGCGGAGGTGACCGCGTTGTTCTCGGCCTTCGTCCGGGGCCGCGCGCCGAGTCTCGACACGTTCAATCCGGCGTGGCAGAACTACAACCAGTTCCAGTCGTTCCTCTGGACGAGCGATCTGGTCAACCAGCAGGTCGAGTGCGGCCGACAGGTTGAGCCCTTCGGCGCGAGCATCAGGGTCTGGACTCGTACCTATGGGACTCACGTGGGCTTGTGGTTGAACAACGAGCAACCGACGAACTACAACGAGCTGGTGTGGGCGCCGTTCCCGAAGCTCGACGCCCGCGCGACGCTCTGGAGCGCGAACATCCGGCAAACCGCCGCGTACGCGAACTGCGACACCTACGCGCAGAACGCGCTCGGTGGTGGCAGGGGTGCGCTGCTCGCCACCCGTGACACCGGGAATGTGGAGTACTTCGCTCAGCACCTTCCGCCGCCCGGCACGCCCAACGGCCCACCGGTCGACCTACCCCCCGGCGGGCCGACCTGTGCGTCGCACGGCCACGGAAACGGCGGCCACCAGAACGGCGATGGGCACGACAACCGCGACGGCGGTCCGGGAAGATCCGGCCGCCGCTGCTGAGCTCGGCGCGGGACTCAGACGGCGAGGGCGTCCGGGTGGGTCGGCGGGGCCGGGTCCTCGGGCGTCGCCTGCTGGTCTCGTGGCCCGCTCCCGTTCCCTTGCGCAATCCGGCGAGCCAGCGGGCCGAAGATGAAGCGATGGAACGGCGCGACGGAGTACCAGTAGGCGCGTCCGAACAAGCCCCGCGGCCGGAACAGCGCGCGTTGCACGAGCACCGTGGCTCCCGGTTCTGAGCTGATCGACCATTCGAGCCAGGCGTCACCGGGAAGGCGCATCTCCGCGCGGAGCCGAACGAGCTTCGACGCTTCGAGCGCCTCGACCCGCCAGAAGTCGACCACGTCACCCACCCGGAGCTCGGTCGGATGACGTCGACCGCGCCGCAGCCCGACGCCTCCCACCAGGAGATCCGTCCAGCCGCGGACGTTCCAGAGCCAGCTGCCGGCCAGCCAGCCCTGCTCACCGCCGAGTCCACTGATCACGGCGTACAGCGCTGCGGGCGGTGTGGATCAGGCGCGTCACGAAGTCGTCGGGCGGATCACTCGCAGCACGGCGGCTCGTGATCATCGTGTCGATGTAGTCGGTGAGTTCGGGGGCCGTGCCCGCAAGACCCTCACCTTCCTCACCGTCTTCGCGTCGGTTCTTCGTCGCGTACGTCGACTGCACGACGAGGTCTGACCACTCCGCAAACCGGTGATGGTCGGCGGGATCCGCGCCGAGCAGGTGCGCGATCACGCTCGCGGGGATCGGTGTGACGTACTCGGAGACGAGGTCGCCGCCACCCTGAGCGAGGACGCGATCGATCAGGTCACGGCAGAGGTCACGCGCGTAGGACTCCACCCGACCGACGCGGTGCTGGGCGATCGCCGAGTTGATGATTCGCCGGATCTCGCGGTGGCGAGGTTCGGGGATCTCGCTGATCAGCTGCTCCTCGGGCGGTACCACCACGCCCGGCTCGCGAAAGCTGGCCTGGAACGACTCGATGCTCCTGGTCGCCGCAAGCACGTCGCCGTGGCCGGCGAGAAAGTACGCATCCGACTCGGTCCGGGAGACCGGGCACCGTTCCCGAAGCTCGATGAATGTCTCGTACGGAACGCCGCCGGTCGCGTCGAGGGGATCGGTCGGCACCGGCCCAGCCTGTCACCTCACCTCCGCCCCGGCAGTCCTTCGGCCGGCGAGGGAACCCCGACGGGAAGGAACCCGCGTGGAGTTGATCCAGGAGGGCCGCGCGATTCCCGGGCTCCGTGTCGAATACCGCGTGTACCGCCCCGCGTGAGCGAGCGGGCCCATCGGTAGGGTTCGGTGATGCCCACCGATGGCCCGGAGTCGTACCCGCTCCCCGAGCATCCGTTGCTCGCGGACGTTGCGAGGACGTTGCAGGACGCGGGCCACTGGGGTTGCGTCGTCGACGATCAGTGGCGGATCGTGTTCGCGACGGATCAGATCCGCTTCACCTTCAGCGGGAACGAGGGCCTCGCCAACTTCGCGATCGGTGAGCACTTCTTCGGACCCGAATACGCGCGCGTCACGCAGGAGTGGCGATTCGGGACGACCACGACGGCGCTCTTCCGAGACACCTTCGTCGGCCTCGGTGGCTACATCCTCGCCGACACGCCCGGGGGTCGGGACGAGCTCCGCGAGATAGTGGACCCGTCGTTGCGGGACCTCGTCGATGAGCTGACTCCGATCGAGGCCGGCGCGGTGTCGTTCGCCGGGAGCGGCATGGGTCTGGACGAGGCCGTTGGCATCCCCATCATCGCGATCCGCATCCGCGACACCGCGGGGCGGCTCGTCGGGACTGCGATGATCTTGAAGCCGGCGTTGGGCATGGGGACGATCGCCACCTTGACCTCCATGGACGAGCACCACGTCGAGCGCATGCAGCGCGTCGCCAAGGCCGCCCGGCGTCCGGCGGCGATCCTGTTCGCCGACCTGGAGGGTTCCTCCCCCCTGGCGCGCCGTCTCTCGACCGCGAGCTACTTCGCCCTCGGACGCCGACTCGTCCGGGCCGCGGATCAGTGCGTCGTGGAGGCGGGCGGACTGGTCGGTCGCCACGTCGGCGACGGGGTCGTGGCGTTCTTCCTCACCGAGACGTACGACTCGGAGTCGGCTGCAGCTCGTGCCTGCATCACTGCGGCTCGTGCGCTGGGCGCCGCAGTCGCTGGAGTCGCAGCCCGGAGCGACTTGGCCCCCGACGACGTCGTCCTTCGCTTCGGGTTGCATTGGGGGTCCACCCTGTACGTGGGCAACATCTCGACGGCGGGGCGAACCGAGGTCACCGCCCTCGGCGACGAGGTCAACGAAGCCGCGCGCATCGAGGCCTGCGCGACGGGAGGGCGCGCGCTCGCCTCGAAGACGCTCATCGAGCGGCTCGATCCCGATGACGCCGAGGAGCTCGGCCTCGACCCCGACGCGATCACCTACATCCCGCTGGCCGACCTCCCCACCGCAACGGACAAGGCCCGACGCGATGCACCGGCGATCGCCGTCTGCGACATCACCGAGTAGCCGCGACCACGTTTACGTGTGCCGAGTTGTCACTTGGGTCAGTGGCCCTGGTCCGACGACCTCGTGAACCCGAACCGAGGTTGTAGGCGTCGGAGTCGGTGCTCAGACGGCGAGGTGCTCGGGTCGGTCCGCCGGGTCCTTGACGATGGGTGACGTCCACTGGTCGCCCGGCAAGGTTCGTACACAGTCAGGACGACCTTCACGTCGGGTAAGTCCCGTGAGGGTCGGACACGCACCGCGGTGTGTCGCTTCCGCCACCACGACCGAGAAAGGCGAGGTCGCGTGTCGCGGCAAACGCGAACCCCGCCCGTTCACGACGCGCGCAACGGTTCAGCTCGGCGTCAGGGCCGTTGGGGCACCATCGAAGCCATCCCGGGATCGGCCCGGGCCACGGAGTCGGAGCGACGGAGGCTGACTGACGATGCGACGCAACACCGTCCTCGCATCCAGTGTGACCGTCATCGTCGTCGCGGCCACGATGGCGTGGCTCGTCGGCAGCCAGATCAAGTCACCGGCGGAGGTGGCGGCACGCACCGCGGCCCCCGACCCGTCGCTCATCTCCGTCCCGGTGGAGCTCCACCCCCTGTCGTCCGAGGTTGTCGCTCGGGGAACGGTCCGCTACGGCTCGCCCCTCGCGGTGGCGCTCCCGGCCTCGGCGCTCAAGACCGGAAACGGCGTCGTCACCACCGCGCCGATCTCCGGGGCAACGGTGAACGAGGGCCAAGCCGCACTCACGGTCTCCGGGCGCCCGGTGCTCGTACTGCAAGGCGCGCAGCCGGCCTACCGCGATCTCGGTCCCGGAGCCGAGGGCACCGACGTACGCCAGCTCGAAGAAGCGCTCGCCCGACTCGGATTCGACCCGGGCCCCGTCGACGGCGTCTACGACGGCGCGACCGCAAGCGGCGTCACGGCCCTGTACCGCAGCGAGGGGTGGACACCCTTCAGCACCACCGAGGAGCAGGCGGCGGCGCTGCGTGCAGCGCAAGCCGACCGCTTCTCGGTGCGCAACGATTCGCTGGGTGCGCACGAGACGCTCGTCAGCGCCCGGAGCGCGCAGACCGCGGCCCAGGCGGATGTCGTGAACAAGGTCGCCGCGGTCGACGCCGCGGTCGACGGGCGCCGCACCGCGCAGCTGTTGCTCGAAGACGGTCGGGCGAGCGACCCGCCCGCGCGCACGCCGGAGCTCGCGACGCTCGAAGCATCCGTACGCGACGCGGACCGGACCATCAGCAACGCTCGAGCCGACCTGACCGCAGCCATTGCCGCGGCGGGCGCCGCCGACGCGGCCGTCGGCATCGCCGAGCAGCGGATCGGGCTCTTCGGCGGCCAGAGCCGTGCCCTCGACGCCTCGGTGGGCGCCGCGTCGTCGAAGCTCGGGGTGCAGGTACCGGCGAACGAGGTCCTGTTCGTGCCGACGCTGCCGTTGCGGATCGGCGACGTCACCGTGAAGCTGGGTGAGGAACCGGTCGGACCGGTGATGAGCATCAGCGGCTCGCAGCTCGCGGTGGAAGGCGCGCTCGCCCAGAGCGACGCCAAGGTCGTGCACCCGGGGGCAGCCGTGTCGATCGAGGCCACCGACCTGGGGATCCGGGTCTCGGGCACGCTCACCACGGTCGCCGACGCGCCGGGCACGCTCGGCGTCGATCCGCAGCGCTACGCCTTCCAGGTGACACCGACCGACGCCCCGGCTTCACTCGTCGGCGCCTCCGTGACCGCGAAGATCACCGTCGCCACCACCCAGGGTGACGTGCTCGCCGTCCCTGTCGCCGGCATCTACGTCGGCGGCGACGGCAGCTCACGGGTGGAGCTCGTGCAGCGGAACGGCAGCACCCGCACCGTCGCGGTCACTCCCGGGCTCGCAGCCAAGGGACTCGTGGCGGTGACACCGGTGCGCGGACGGCTCACCCGGGGCGACCTCGTGGTCGTGGGCAAGGGTGCGAAGCCGTTGAGCAACAAGACCTCGTCGAAGAGTTCGGGCACCAAGCAGGGTGCACATGCGCGCTGACCGGGTGGCCTCGATCTCGCGGCGCGGTGGAGGCTTCGTGCTCGCAGCCGCGCTGGGCCTCCTCGTCGGCGGCGTCCTCGTCGGGTGCGGGGGCGGTGGCGGAACGGATGCGTCGACGCAATCGGTCGACGCCCAGGTCGGGCTCGACACCGACGTCCTCGCTCAACGCCAGGGGCGCGCCGAGAACGTGATCCGCGACTGCATGAAGGCCCAGGGCTTCGACTACGTGCCCGTCGACCCGGCCGCGCAGCAGGCAGCGTTGACCGGAGTCAGGGGCATGAGCAAGGACGACTTCGAGAAGCAGTTCGGCTACGGGATCACGACCCTCTACGAGCAGCGCGTCCAGCAGGTCGCGACCGGCCCGAACCAGGAGTTCCGCAACGGCCTGGCACCGGCGGACCAGCGCGCCTACGACCGGACGCTGTTCGGCGACGACCCGACGGCGACCTTCGCCCAGTCGCTCGACTCCGGCGACTTCAGCGTGCTCGGGGGGTGCGTCAAACAGGGAGCCGAGAAGGTCTTCGGCGGGGCCGGCCTCCTCGATGCGCTGACGGGGAAGCTCGATGCACTCGACGAGCGCATCAAGCAGGACCCCCGCATGGTCGACGCGATCGGCAACTGGTCTCGGTGCATGCAGGGCGTCGGCTACGACCTGCAGGATCCGGATCAGCTCGACGTCGAGCTGACCCAGAAGCTCGATGCCATCGTCGGGCCGCCCGACGCACGCGACCCGAACTACGACCGCGCCGCACTCGCCGCGCTCGGCCGCGACGAGGTCGCGATCGTCGCGGCTGACAAGAAGTGTGAAGAGAAGAACATCGCGAGCGTCGAGGAGAGGGTCCAGATCGAGTACGAGCGTGAGTTCCGTTCCCAGAATGCGGGCCTGCTGTCGAAGGTGCCGAAGCCGTGACCGCATCACCCGTCGTCGAGCTGCACGGGCTCTCGCGCACCTTCGGTACCGATCCGGCGGTCCACGCGTTGCGCGAGGTCGACCTCTCGATCCAGACCGGCGAATGGCTGGCAATCGTCGGTCCTTCGGGATCGGGCAAGTCGACGCTGCTCAACATCCTCGGGCTCCTCGACCGCCAGACCAGCGGGACGTACCGCCTCGACGGCGTCGATGTCGCCGGGTTGAACGACCTGCACCGCGCCGGACTCCGAGGCCACAAGCTCGGTTTCGTGTTCCAGTCCTTCCATCTCCTGCCCCACCGCAGCGTGCTCGAGAACGTGATGCTGGGTGAGCTCTACAACGGTGCCGGGCGACGAGGGAGGCGCGAGCGCGCGCTGGCCGCACTGGAACGGGTGGATCTCAGCGACCGGGCCGAGTTCTTCCCGACGCAGCTCTCGGGCGGTCAGCAACAGCGCGCCGCGATCGCGCGGGCGCTGATCGGTGAGCCCAGCCTTCTCCTCTGCGACGAACCGACGGGCAACCTCGACTCGACCAATGCCACCGCGGTGCTGGATCGCTTCGTACAGCTGTCGCGTGACGGGCAGACGCTCGCGGTCATCACCCACGACGACCACGTGGCGAGTCGTGCCGACCGGCGCGTCCGCATCGTCGACGGCATCCTCGGTGAGGTCCCGACGTCGACCTCTCCGCGCTCACGGACAGCAGTCGGATGACGCACGCGACCGACCCGAGTCCCACAGGCGAGGCGCTGCTGCCTCGCCTGGCGTTCATGGATCTGATCACCGAGTGCCTCGCCAGCCTCCTGGCGCGTCCCGGACGCGTGGTGCTCACCGTGCTCGGCACGGTCGTCGGTGTCGCTGCGTTGGTCGCGACGTTGGGGCTGTCGAAGACCGCGGGGAACCAGATCGTCGGCCGGTTCGACGAGCTCGCCGCGACCGACGTCGTCGTCACTCCTCGGGCGAGCTCGGGGGCCCGCACCGTGGCCGACGTGCTGCCCTGGGACGCGGTGGACCGCTCGTTCCGATTGAGCGGCGTCGTCGCCGCCGGCACACTCACCGACGTCGACACCCGGGGCGACCTCGTGCGATCGGTGCCCGTCGTCGACCCACAAGCTCAGACCGAGTTCCAGCTCCCGGTCAAGGCTGCATCGCCCGACCTGTTCCGCGCCGTCCGCGCCACCCTCGAGGCGGGTCGCCTCCCCGATGCCGGGCACTCGGCTCGGGCCGACCGCGTCGTGGTGCTCGGGCGCAACGCGGCAGCGCGCCTCCACGTGTTCCGGGTCGACAACCAGCCGGCCATCTACATCGGAGATCGCCTGTACGTGGTGCTCGGGATCGTCTCGAGCGTCGCCCGGCAGCCGTCGTTGCTCGGATCCGTGCTCATGCCCGAAGGAACCGCGCGCCAGGACTTCGGCGTCACTGCACCCGGCTCGGTGCAGATCGAGACCCGGATCGGTGCTGCGAGCGTGGTCGCGAGCGAGCTGCCCCTCGCGCTCAGCCCCGCCGACACGACGGCGGTCAAGGTCGTCGCGCCGCCGGAGCCCCGGCGGGCGCGGGCGGGGGTGCAGAGCGACCTCAACTCGCTGTTCCTGCTCCTCGGTGGCGTCTCCCTGTTCGTCGGCGCGATCGGGATCGCCAACGTCACCCTCGTCTCGGTCCTCGAACGCTTCGGCGAGATCGGCTTGCGCAGATCGCTCGGCGCCGCCCGCCGCCACATCGCCGCGCAGTTCCTCATGGAGAGCACCGCGATGGGGCTCGTCGGCGGGATCCTCGGCGCGGCGGTCGGAACCCTCGTCATCGTGCTCGTCGCCGCGACCAGGACGTGGACCCCGGTGCTCGAACCGTGGGTCCCGATCGGCGCGCCGCTCCTCGGCGGCATCGTCGGACTCGTGGCGGGCGCCTACCCGTCGGCGCGCGCCGCGACCCTCGAACCCGTCGAGGCCCTCCGCTCCACGCTGTGAACCGAGACGACTTCGAGGTGGCTGGTCCGCCTCGAAGGCATCCTCCTCGTGAGCACCACCTCCTCCCCACCCCCGAACGACGTGGCCGCGACGAAGAGCAGCGCTGGCCGCCACCGTCACACGGCTCACAAGCGGGTTGACCTCGCGCCTCGACGAAGTTAGGTTACCCTAAGCTTCTATCGGACCAGGAGGGTAGGGGTTGTCGGACGGTCAGGTGCTGGTGCTGGGAGCCGTTGCTGGCTTCACGATCTTCCTCGGCCTCCCCCTGGGGCGGGTGTCGTCGTTGTCGGTGCGAGCGCGCGCCTTCCTCAACGCGACTGCGGCCGGGATCCTTGTCTTCCTGCTCATCGAGGTGACCGGCCACGGGATCGAACCCGTCGAGGAAGCGCTCACGCGTGTCACCAGCGAAGGCGGCGGAACGTGGGGCGCGTTCTTCGGCAAGGCCACGTTGTTCGTCGCGCTCTTCGCCGTCGGCGCGCTCGGGCTCGTTTACTACGACCGTTGGCTCCGGCGACACACCAGCGGGTTCGGTCCGGGGGCGGCGGCCGTCCAGGAGCTCGAGGCCCCTCGCATCGCTCGGCTCTCCGAGGGAAAGCGCCTCGCGCTCTTCATCGCGATGGGGATCGGGTTGCACAACTTCTCCGAAGGACTCGCGATCGGCCAGTCGGCCGCGAGCGGTGCGATCAGCCTCGCGTTGCTGCTCGTGATCGGGTTCGGGCTGCACAACGCGACGGAAGGTTTCGGGATCGTGGCGCCGATGACGGGCGACGCCGAACGACCGAGCTGGGCGTACCTCGCGCTCCTCGGTCTCATCGCCGGTGGTCCGACCTTCCTCGGAACGCTCATCGGCCAGTCGTTCGTGAACGAGACCCTCAACTTGGCGTTCCTCGCACTCGCGGCCGGTTCGATCCTCTACGTGATCGTGCAGCTCCTCCATGTCGCCGACCGTCTCGGTCACAAGGAGGCGCTCATGTGGGGACTCGTGGTCGGGATCGTGCTCGGGTTCGGCACTGACTTCGTGCTCGTCGCCGCCGGCGCGTGACACGTCGATCGAGGGCGCGGCCACCATCTCCATCACCGTCGCTACGGCGCGTCGGTGTACCGGCGCGTGCGACCCACCGCCTGCATCGGAGTTGTCGCGTTGCTCGTGGTGGCCGCGTGCAGAGGCGGAGGACCGACGGGCGTCGTCGCGATCGCCACCGTGCAGGACGGCTACCTCGCGCTCGACGACCCCGCTGCCGACACGCTCACGGAATGGCGATCCGACTTGCGCAAGTCGCGGATCACCGTGCGTGAGCTGCTCGCGTGCACTCTGGGTTCTCATGACGTCGACCTGCGCCCACCGCGCTGAACGAGCGTTGAACCGACGAGGCTTGGCCAGTCGGGCTCGCTCGTCACCGTCTCAGTCCGAGGGGTTCGCCGCTGGGAACTCCAAGACGAAGCACGCGCCGGAGCCGACGTCGGCGACCGCGATCCGGCCGTGGTGGGCTTCGACGATCTCCCGTGTGATCGCAAGACCCAGACCGGTGCTGGCGCGTTCGCGCGTCCGCGCGTCGTCGATCCGTGCAAACCGTTCGAAGATCCGATCCTGTTGCTCGGAGGGCACCCCGAGCCCGTCGTCGGAGATCCTGAGCTCAACGATCGTCGCGTCTTCGCGTAGCGCTACGGTCACCTCGCGGGTCGCGTACCGTTCGGCGTTGTCAAGCACGTTTCGGAGCGCCCGTCGGAGTTGATCCGCGTCTCCGAGCACCTGCCCGGCCGAGACCTGGTGCGAGTCGACGACAACGCGACCGCGCGTCCGGAGACGCTGAGTCTCTTGGAGTACGACGTCGTCGAGATCGACGGGCGCCCACGCCGGTGGAGCCGCGCGGGCTTCGAGGCGTGCCAGCGTGAGGAGATCATCGACGAGGCGCTGCATCTCGGTCACCTCGACCAGTGCCTCGCCTCCATCGGCCCGCCAATCCGGCTCAGTCGCGGCCCCAAGGTTGACCTCCAACCGCGCCCGGAGCGAGGTCAAGGGACTCTGCAGCTCGTGGGAGGCGTCGCTCACGAATCGGCGCTGCCGGTCGGCGGCGTCGTCAAGGCGGGTGAGCATCGCGTTCATCGTGCGGGCGAGCCGGCCGATCTCGTCGTCGGTGCTCGGCTCGGGGACGCGGCGGTGCAGCTCGCGCTCGCCGATCGCGCTGACCTCGGAGCGGATCGCCTCCACCGGGCGGAGCGCCCGACCCGTCACCTTCCACGTAGTGAGCGCGACCAGACCGACGATGATCGGGAGACCGAAGACCAGGAGCATCGCAAGCTCCTCGGTGGCATCACCGACCGCTTCGGCGCTGTCGCCGGCGTACACCGTCGCACGCCCTTCCGGCGTATCGACGCTCCGGGCGACGACCCGGAAGCGGCCGTCGAGCGGCGCGATCGTGCGGGTGAACACCAAGGTTTTCGACGAGTGAGGCTCATGGCTCACGACGCGCCCTTCGCCCCGGAGGTTCTGGCTGGCGGCGACGACCGTCCCCGCTGCATCGACGACCTGGGTGAAGGCGTCGTCTTCTTTCGCCGCGGTGAGCGTCTCCGGAAGCGCGCGTCGTTTCGCCAGCCCGGCGACGTCGGCTGCCCGCGCCCGGATGCTCTGCTCCAGTCCGGCCACGAGGGCACGCTGTTGCACCACGAGGAGCAGGATCGCGCCGACGAGGAGCGCGGTGGTGACGACGACCGTCGCGAAGATGGTCGTCCGGATCCTGACGGTCGCGAACCAGCTACGCATCGACGTCGATGCGATAGCCCGCGCCGCGGACGGTCTGGATGGTCGCCCGGTCGAACGGTTCGTCGACCTTGCGACGGAGCCGGCGCACGTACACCTCGACGATGTTGTCGTCGCCGTCGAACGCGAAGTCCCACACGTGCTCGAGGAGCTCACGCTTGCTCACCGCCGAGCCGGCCCGGCGCGCCAGGTACTCGAGCACCGCGAACTCACGCGGACTCAAGGGGACGTCGACCTCACCACGCAGGCACTGGTGTGCGGCAGGATCGAGGCGCAGGTCGCCGACCTCGATGACTGCGGGTCGTTCGCCGCTGCCCCGACGCACGAGGGCGCGGAGCCGGGCAAGCAACACCACGAACGAGAACGGCTTCGACAGGAAGTCATCGGCCCCAGTGTCGAGCGCCTCGGCTTCGTCGTACTCGCCACGCTTCGCCGTGAGCATGAGGATCGGTGTCCAATTGCCGGCTTCCCGAAGGCCCGCGCAGAGGCGATAGCCGTTGACGCCCGGCAACATCACGTCGAGCACGATCGCGTCGTACTCCTGCTCGGTGGCCATCCACCGGCCATCGGTGCCGTCGAGAGCGACGTCAACGGCGTAGCCCTCCTGTTCGAGCCCGCGCTTCACCGTTGCTGCGAGTCGCTTGTCGTCCTCGACGACGAGGATCTTCACCAGTGCCTCCGTTGCCAACTCGGGCCCGACGGGTTGCACGAGTGGCGGATCGATCCGTTCCCTCACCACACCGTACGAGCCGGGGTTGAACGTTTGCTGAACGCCGATCCCATGAGAGGGCGTTCAGCGCGTCAGCGGTTCGTCAGCGCGCGCGGCGCAGCCTGGACGAGCGCTCGGGAACCGCCCGAGCTACCGAGAAGGAGCAACCGAGTGGACAAGGACACGAAACGCCTCACCCAGATCCTGGGGGCCGTCGGCATCGCCGCGGGTCTCGGGCTCGGCGCCGCAGGACTCGCATCCGCGGCGACCGCCTCTTCGCCGACCGACGCGGCGAAGCCGACCTCCAGCCACGCAACGGCGAGCACGGCCGAGACGGGCACCGATCAGCAGGATCCGCAGCTCAACGGCTCGGTGACCGTGCCCGAGACCAAGAGTGGCGACGACAACGCGGAAGCCGCGGTCCTGCAGGCCGCGGCGAAGATCACGCCCGAGCAGGCCAAGCAAGCAGCGCTTGCGGCGCTTCCCGGCACGGTGAACCTGGTGGAGCTCGACAACGAGAACGGCAGCGTCGTCTACAGCGTCGAGATCACCGCCAACGGCGCCACGACCGACGTCAAGGTCGACGCGGGGAACGCCAAGGTGCTCGCGCGCGAATCCGACCAGGGAGACGGTCAGTACGACACCGGCGGCGACAAGGCCGGGAACGAGGGGGCCGACCGCGACCAGGCCCCGACCAGCAGCGGCGGCGGCAGCGGTGTCGCCGGCTGAAGCCCGACCCGGGCCCGAAGCACCCGCCTACCCCGGGCGTTCAGCTGATTGTCAGCGCGAGGGGCGTAGCGTCGGCCACGCATGACCCGCTCCATCGATCCCCAGACCCCGACTGCGGGCGCCTGGCCTCCCCCCGGCCCGGGCGCCCGCACGTCGGGAGCGGGGCTCGCGATCGCACCCTGTCGCGGATCATCGACCAACGGACGGCACCGCTTCCCGGTCCGAATGGTGCTGGCCGCGACGGTGATGCTGGCCCTGGCGTTCGCGATCCAGATCGCCGTGTTCGGCCACGGTGGCCACTCCTCGCTGAGCGACCTCCCCCGCGTGTTCCTGCACCGCGGAGTCGGTTCCGGTGCCTTGCCCTACGTCGATCGGGTCCTCGAGTATCCGGTGGGATCCGGCGTGCTCCTGTATCTCGCCGCGCTCGTCGCGCCGAGCGCGCTGGGTGTGTTCACCGTGACCGCGGTCACCGCGGGCGCGCTGTGTCTGGTGATCACCGTCGTGCTGGAACGGCGCTGCGGCGCCCGCGCCTGGCGTTGGGCGATCGGCACTCCACTGCTGCTGTTCGCCTTCCAGAACTGGGACGTTTTCGCCATCGCCGCGACTCTCGCCGCGCTGATCGCCTTCGAGCAGCGTCGCCACCGTCTGGCCGGCGCCCTGCTCGGCGTGGGCGCCGCGGTCAAGCTGTTCCCCGGTCTCCTCATCCCTCCGCTGGTTGCGCTCCGGTGGGCCGAGGGCGAACGGCGCGGCGCCCGGCGCCTCGCCGTCTCGAGCCTCACCGTGTTCGCGGCTCTCAACCTTCCGTTCGCCATTGCGAACCGCTCCGGGTGGTGGTGGCCCTTCGCGTTCCAGAGTCAGCGCAACGCCACTTGGGGAAGCCTGTGGTTCTGGGCGTACCGACTCGTCGGCGCTCCTGTCCACGGACCGTCGGGCGCCCGGTTCGCGAACGGCGTGGCGCTCGTCGCCTTGCTCGGTGGGCTCGCGTGGCTCACCGTTCGGGCGGCCCGCAAGCACCTCGACCCGATGGCGGTAGCGGCCGCCGCCGTGACGATCTTCATCCTGGCCAACAAGGTGTACTCACCGACGTACGACGTGTGGCTCGTGGTGTTCTTCGTCGTGCTTCCACTCAGCCGGCGCCTGTGGCTCGCGTTCTGCGCGGTCGACCTGGCCGTGTGCCTCACCGTCTACGGCTACTTCCACGGAGTGGACTCCGGCGCGTTCGTGCACGCGGTCCTGCCCTGGTTGGTGCTCGGTCGAACGGGCATCCTCGTCTGGCTGTTGTACACCGTGACCCGGCGCCCGATCGCCGCGATGGAGCCGGAGCACGTCGTCCATCTCGACCGTGATCCGCATCTCCCTGTGCTTGCGCACACCGTCACGCCGGCTGGAGCGGGAGAACGAGGCTGAACGTCGGCTCCGGCCCGGGTCGGTCGAGGATGAGGCGACCTCCCTCGGCTTCGGCGAGGGTGCGGGCCAGTGCCAGACCGATTCCGTTCGAACGTCCGACGCGCCGATCGAAGATCCGACTCGGATCGAGCCGTTCCCGACCCTCGTCCCCCACGTCGATCACCACCGCACCCGCGACGCTCCGGGCGCACAGGGTGACCACGCCCGCGCCGTGCTGCAACGCATTGCTCAGGAGGACCTCGAGGACCTGTCGGACGGCGGGTTCGGCGACGGGTGGCGCGCCGCCGGCAGGGTCGCTCTCGACGCGCAGTGGTCGGCCGGCGGCCGCGAAGCGGCCGTGCCAGGCGTCTTCGGTGTCGCGGAGCAGCCGCGCCACGTCGAGCGGCGACCGGTCTGCGTGCGTGTCACGGGCGAGCGCGAGCAAGTCCTCGATGGTCGACTCGAGCTGATCGATCGGGACGAGGGTCTCTTCGAGCGCCGCCCGGAGGTCGGCATCGGGAGACAGGAGCGCGCTCTCGACGCGAACCCTCAGGCCGGTGATCGGCGTGCGGAGCTGGTGCGATGCGTCCGCGCTGAACGACCGCTCACGCGCCACGAGCCCACCCAGTCGATCGGCCGTGCGGTCGAGCGCCGCGCCGAGGTGGTCGAGCTCCCCGATCCCCGATGGATGGGTACGCGTCGCGAAGTCGCCGGCACCGAGTTGTTCGGCCGACGCGACCAGCGCGTCGACCGGTCGGGTGAGCCGCCGGGCCTGCCACCGGGCCAAGAGGGCTGCGACCAAGAGTGCGATGAACCCGATGGAACCGATCATGAACCAGGTCCGTCGGGTCCGATCGGTCACGACGCTCGCCGGCCGGCTCGCGCGCAGGGCGCCGACGACGCGCTCGTTGCCCGTGATCGGGAGCGCAACGACGACCCTGCCCCCCGAAGTCAGGTCATGGGTGTCGCCGCCCAGGGCTCGTTGTACCACCGCATCGGCGCGCGCCGGGCCCGACCCCGCGATGCGTCGACCGTTGCCGTCGTACGCGGCGAAGCGGGTGCTCCCGTCGTCGTGGAGCTCGATCGGATCTCGGGTTCCCATCGCGGCGACGTTGATCGCCCCGCGCGCCTCGCTCGCCTCGCGTTCGAGGCGGAGCACCTCCTGGTTCGCGTAGAGGTGCTCGACCGACAACGCGAGCGGCACGCCCAGCAGCAGCAGTGCGATCGCGGTGACCCCGACGATCGAGGCGAGGATCCGGCGCCTCACGGGGTGTCGAGCCGGTATCCGACACGCGGAAGCGCAGTGATGGTCGGGTGCTGCGTCGCGTCGCCGGCTCCGACCTTGCGGCGCAACGTCGAGATGTGGACGTCGAGCGTCTTGGTCGAGCCGTACCAGTTCTCGTCCAGCACGTCGTCCAAGATGTGCTCCCCCGTCACCACCCGACCGACCTCCGCCACGAGGAGCACGATGAGGTCGAACTCGCGAGGCCGGAGAGCGAGCTCGTCAGATGCGATCCAGGCCCGTCGGCTTGCTCGGGCGACCGACCGATAATCGGGTCGTCTTCGACCAGCAGGATCTCCGACATGGAGCTCAGGCTAGGGGCCGGGACTGTGATTCGGCCCCGGACGCTGCTCGGGCGGTTCTTGCATTCCTCGATACTCCTCCCGTACGTCTGGCGTTCACAGTGGCCGGAGTCTCGAGAACTCGGGGGGCGCAGCCCAATCCCGGGGCAGCGCCCGTCGCGTCACGTGCTCGATTGATCCACCTCCGCTGCGTCGGCTAGGTGCGGACCACCACGACGGGGCAATGCGCGTGGTGCACGCACGCGCTGCTCACGGATCCGAGCATGCGATCGACGAAGCTGCCGTGGCCGCGCGCGCCGATCACGAGAAGGTCCGCCGTGCCGATGCTTCGACGAGCACGTGGCGGGGACTCTCCCCCACGACCGCGGTGAGGGTCGGGTCGAGCAGTGACTCCGTCCGCGCTCTGGCTTCGGCGATCACCCGGGTCATCATCGCCTCTGCTGCCACCTCGTCGTAAGCGGCGTCTTCGACCCAGACGTGCACCGCCTCCAACGGCTCACCCCGCAGGTCGGCTTCGCGAAGGGCCCAAGCGATGGCCGCCCGCGCGCCTTCGGTGTCGTCGACGCCTACGACGATTCGCTGGGTCATGAACGTTCCTTTGCTTGCGGCTATCGGGAGGCGGCGGAGGGCGACGCACTCAGGTCGACTCTCGCGGCGGCGGATGGTCCCGTCGGGATCTGGTCCTTCTTCGTGACCGAGAGGTAGATGACGACCGCGAGGATCGCAGCGAGGAAGATCAGGCTGGTGGTGGTCGTGCCCAGTCCGAGGCCACCGTCGGCCTTGAGCTGCGACAGGTAGTCGCCGATCGACGCTCCGAGTGGGCGGGTGAGGATGTAGGCCATCCAGAACGCGAGGATCGGGTTCAGACGCAGATAGCGCCACGCGAAGGTGATCAGGCCGATGCTCCCGGCGAACAACAGCGCCGACTTCCAGTAGCCGACGTTGAGGCTCTCGGCGATGAGGTCACCGGCCGCGGTTCCCAACGCGAAGGTGAACAGGATCGCCAACCAGTAGAACGCCTCGCGCTTCGTCGTGTAGATCGAGTGGATCGACAGGGTCCGCTCGTTCGCGTACCAGATCGCGAACGTCGCCGCGAGCGCGATCGAGAAGAGGATCGTGGTCGTGCGCAGCGCCACGCCATAGTTCTCGACCAGGTTGTCGGTGACGAGCGTGCCGACCACGCTCAGGAAGACGACGACCAGCCAGTAGATCGGCGGGATGTAGCGCCGGGCCTGGAACTGGAATACGAGCACGAAGATCAGGGCCGCGCCCATCACGTACGTCGTGCCACTGAGGCCGAGACCCAGCTTGTCGTTGAGATAGTCGGCGGCAGTCTCCCCGATGGTGGTCGCGAGGATCTTGATGATCCAGAAGTAGAGCGTGACCTCGGGGACCTTCGAGAGCATGACCCGGGCCGTCGGACGCAGATGATCGGTTCTCATGAGCGACGACGATACGGACCACTCGGTTAACGAAGGGTCAACGGCCGCCCGCGTTGTGTTGAGTAGTCGGTCGTCCTCTCGGCGAGCGTGCCGTTGAGCGAGAGCTGGTTGTCGATCGCGACACCCATGACTCGAGCAGGCATCGCGATCGGTGCGCGGCTCCTACTCGTCGGGTTGGTCGCTCACGATCGTGCCGGACTGCGGGTCGACCTGTACTTCGTGCACCTGGCGGCCGTCGTCGACCTTGACCTCCCACGTCATCACGCCTCCCTCGGTCTGGAGGTGCGTGTCGAACGCGGTGCCGGGGTGCCGCG
>Ga0105044_10005115_pt1 | contig 18063 bp, 16 predicted proteins | sample MAT01_FD_78092 | JGI IMG/M metagenome (GOLD analysis project Ga0105044, IMG submission 78092) | Freshwater microbial communities from Lake Fryxell liftoff mats and glacier meltwater in Antarctica - MAT-01 | ecosystem: Environmental > Aquatic > Freshwater > Ice > Liftoff microbial mat | place...
CACAGGCGACCAAAGCGATGCCTAGTCCGTAATGCAGCCCGCCGATTGCGGCGGCGCCGGAAACGGACATGGCGAGGACGCAGCCAAGAGCGGAAACACACAGGAACCTGAACAGGTTCCTCCCATGCAACGCATGGGAAAAACTCCAAAGGGTGTTGACAACATACGAGACAGCCGTGGCGATGGCGAAGGCCACGCCGTTTGCAATGGCGGGGGCCGGCATGACCAGGTTTATGAAGGTGACGGCGATCAATGCGTGCAGCCCGGTGACGAATGCACCGGAAAGACCGAAGCGCAGGAGTTGGTGGCGCAATTCAGGTCGCAACATGTCAGTCCTTGCCCGCGACGAATATCCCGACTAGCGAAACGCCGAATGGCAGGTTCGCGCGCTCGAGCAAATGTCGTTCACTCAAAAACAGCCACTTGAAGAGCGCGTTGACCGGCGCGGCAGGTATGCCGGTGCCGCTGGCGAGCGGATTGCCGGTGAGTTTGTCCTTCAACCTGACCAATGCGGCCAGCGGAAAGAGCAGGGTGTTGAAATACGAGATGCGGACCGGCGCCAGACCGGCCTCGCGTGCCTTGGAGGCCAGCTCGCTTGATCTGTAACGCCGCTTGTGGTGCAGGAACACGTCATGCGCGCCCCATAGCCATCGGTACGCGGGCACGGTGACGATGAAGCGTCCGCCAGGTGCAAGCAACTCTTTCACCGCCGCTAGCGTGGCGGTGTCTTCCTCGATGTGCTCGAGCACATCGAACATGCAGACGAGGTCGAACTTCCTGCCTGCAAACGGAATATCCGCGGGGCACGAACCCGCATGTATCTCGTAGCGGCCCGCATGCTTTTGGGTGGCAATGGCACGCGCGGTGGCGTCCAGTTCCATCGCGCTTACCGCGCCGAAGCCCCCCAGCATCCGCAGGTTTCCGCCCGTGCCGCAGCCGATCTCGAGTATCCGCGCGTCGGCGGGCAGCTTGAGTCCCTCGATCAGCCGGCCGAGAATCGCCCGCCGGCCGCAGAACCACCAGTGTGCGGCTTCGGTGTCGGCCATTTCCAGATAAGCATCGGGACTCATTGCGCAGGTTCCGCAAGCGCCGGCCGGACGGGGCGGGAGAGTGCCGGTGCGGCGCCATAGACGCGGCGCACGAGATAGACGGGGCGTTGTTTCGTTTCCATGTAAATGCGCCCGATGTATTCGCCGATCATGCCTATGCCGGCCAACTGTATGCCGCCGAGCAGGAGCACCGCGGTAAGCAAGGATGCATAGCCGGGCACGTCGATGCCGAGAACGATCGTGCGGAATATGATGAACAACGCATAAGAAAATCCGGCCAGAGCCACCACGAAGCCGAAGTACGTCCACACCCGCAGCGGTGCGGTGCTGAAGCTGGTAATGCCCTCGAGCGCGAAGTTCCATAGTTTCCAGCCGGAGAATTTGGTGGTGCCAGCCACCCGCTCGCGGCGCGCGTAGTCTACGGTGATGGTTCGAAAGCCGACCCAGGCGAACAGGCCCTTCATGAAGCGGCGACGTTCCGGCAGCCGCTGCAGCGCCTCGACCACGGCGCGATCCATCAGGCGGAAATCGCCCACGTCCTCAGGAACGTCGATGTCGGAAATCCGGTTGTGCAGGCGGTAAAAAAGAGCGGCCGTCGCGCGTTTCAGAAACGTGTCCGAAGAACGGTCGGAGCGGCGCGCCAGCACGACTTCATAGCCTTGGCGCCAGTGTGCGAGCATGCTCGGGATGAGTTCGGGCGGGTCCTGCAGGTCGGCGTCGATCGGAATGACGATGTCGCCACTGGCGTGGTCCAGACCAGCGGTCAGGGCGGCCTCCTTGCCGAAATTTCTCGACAGGTCGACCACCCGAACGCGCGCGTCCCGCTCCGCCAGGCACTGCAAAAGTTCCAGCGTGTTGTCGCGGCTGCCGTCGTTCACGCAGACGAGTTCGAAGCGCGTGTCGGGGATGGCCTCGAGCACGGCTGTCACGCGCTGGTAATAAATATCGACCACCGCGCTTTCGTTGAAGAACGGGGCGACCAGCGATATGAGGGGGTTGGGATTCATCCGGTGGACGCCACCAGAACCACGCCGGCGATGATCAGTAGCGTGCCAGCCAGGCGCGCCAGGCTGAAGCTCTCCCCCAGGAAGCCGATGCCGAAGACCATCGTCAACAGGAAACCCAGGCCGACAAAGGGATACGCCAGGCTCACCTCGATCTTGGCCAGAACACCCAGCCAGACAAGCGCTCCCAGTCCGTACAGCACGAACCCGCACACGATGTAAGGGTCGGCCGCCAGGGTCAGCAGGCCGCCGAGTTGCCGGTCTGCGACGGCGCGTTGCGTGGCGGCCGAACCCATGCCGTGCTTGAGTGCGATTTGTGCCAGTGAAGAGAAGGCCACGCTGGCGAGTATCAGCGCGAAGGTCTGCCATTTCATTGCTGCTTTTCCCGTTTATGGTCGGTAGTGTTCATCGGGGTCACCCTATGTGCACGAAACGCGCGGCCAGTACCGTCACCAGCATGGCGGCGATGGAAATGCGGCTGCCGCGGTCGCGGATCGCGTAGATCACAGGGTCGTCGTCCATTTCACCGCGCGCGGTCTTGATCCACAGGCGCGCCAGCCAGTAGATCAGGCCAACGGCCACCAGCCACAGCAGCGCTGGCGTCGCATAGCGGGCGGCCACCTCGGGCGCGCTGGCGAAGAGCGCGAAGACCACCACCGCGCAAAGGCCGGCACCGGTTCCCAACGGCCACAGGATAACGAGGTCGCTGACCCGGTAGTCGCGCCCCTTGGAAGACTCGATCCCCGCCTGCCCCATCGATACCAGTTCGGCGCAGCGCTTGATCAGCGCCAGGCTGAGGAAGATGAATACCGAAAAGCCCAGCAGCCACAGGCTTACCTTGATGCCGTTGGCCGCGCCGCCGGCGACGATGCGCAGGGTGTAGAGCAGCGCCAGCATCAATACGTCGATCATGACGTAGCTTTTGAGCATCCAGCTGTATACGCTGGTCAGCGCCACGTAGGCGACCAGCAGGGCGAGAAACGCGCGCGGCAGCGCCAGCGCAATCGCAAGCGATACGAGCATCAGCGCGGCGGCGGCGGCAACGCCCGCCGGTATCGCCAAGCTGCCGCTGGCGAAGGGGCGGTTGCGCTTGCGCGGGTGCCTGCGGTCCGACTGCAGGTCCCACAGGTCGTTGCCGATGTAGGTGGCCGATGCCGCCAGGGAAAACGACACGAAGGCCGCCAGCGCGACCGCAATGGCATGCGGATCCGTGAAGGCAAAGGCGGTCAGGAGCGGCACGAAGATCAGCAGGTTCTTCAGCCACTGATGCACCCGGAAGGCACGCAGCCATTCGCGCGGGCCAGTATCGGGGCGGCGGAATTCGCGCACCACCGGCACGCCGCCGGCCCTGACCGTGCGCGCCACGCCTTCCGGCACGTCGACCAGGATGGCGCCGGCGGCGGCCTGCCAGATCGGCAAGTCGGCGGCGCTGTCGCCGGCATAGACGAACTCGGTGCCTATCTGCTCGCGGATCGCGGCGAGCTTCGCGCTGCCTTTCAGGTTGCGCGTGGCGTCGGTGGCGAGCACGGCATCGAAAATGCCGAGGTGGGCCGCAACCGGCTCTGCGATGCTGCGGTGCGCTGCGGTGGCAAGCACGATGCTGCGGCCGTGCGCCCGCTCTTCTGTCAGATACGCGAGCAGGTCGGCCCGGTACGGCCAGGCATCGCCGCTTATGTGGCTGCTCGCGCATTCAGCGATGCGCGCCTTGAAGGTCGCGCGCCCCTGCAGCAGCCAAAGCGGCAGGCGCAGCAAGGTGGCGGGCCGGTGCTTGATCGCCAGCAGCACCGATTCGACCAGCGTGTCGGTGGGCGTCAGCGTGCCGTCGAGGTCGACTACGATCGGCGGCGCCGCGCCGCCGGCCGCACGTGCCGCGCCGCCGGCCGCACGTGCCGCGCCGCCGGCCGCACGTGCCGCGCCGGTGCCGGACGAATCCAGGCCAGGCGTGGCTGCGGTGTCGGCGGAAATATCGCTCATCGGTCTAGGGCGGCAGGGTGTGGAAAATGAGGTTCAGGCATTTTGGACGATCATGGCATCACGAATCTTTGACGAACTCATGAAAACACCCCCCAATTCGTCACGGAAATACCGCATGAAGCCGGCCAGCGTCGCCACAAAGGCTTCAAGATCCTGCGCCGAGCGCACGTACGGGGTATGCCCCGCGACCAGCGAAGGGCTGTGATACGAAAGCGTGAACACCTGGTTGCCTGCGCGCGCGAGCGAACCTGCCAGGCGTTTCAGCTCGTCCAAGGTCGCGCCTTCCGGAGAGAGGCGAATCCTTTCCAGCGCGCGGGTGCGCGCCGCGATGCCGCCCAGGCGCATGCGCCGCGCGGCGGGCGCGGCTAAGCGCGGAAAGAGCCACGGGCCCTGCTGTCCAAGCCAGCCGCAAAACGCCGTCGTCACCGGCAGTTCGAGTAGCGGCGCCGCGGGCGCGCCGAACCAGAACGGATCGTTGCGGTAGGCGCTGAAGTCGGGGCCGCCGTCGGCCCCGAACGAGGTGTGCGGAACGATGCTGGTATCGACCCGGTAGCCAAGGCTTGCCAGCGCGGCGGCCGTGCTGCTGCCCAGGCCATAGCGCCCGGCCTTGAATACCGTCGGCCGGCGGCCGAACGACTCGGCGATCGCCCCGGTAAGGCGCTCGAGCTTGCGCAATTCCAGTTCGGCCGGCAGGTTGCCGGTGTAGGAATTGTGCGCGTTCACCGGTTCGTCATGCGGCGGCGAAACCCAGGGGTGCAGGTGGGTGCCGATCTCGCATTGCCCGGCATCCATCAGCGCCTTCAGTGCCTGCACGGCGGCCCGGGTCGTCGCGACCGGCCAGTCGATCACGTAGGTGGGCACGATGCCGAACCCGTCGAACACGCGTCGGTGCGCCAGGTTCTGCGCGGCGATCGCGCTGGTGGCGGTGCTGTCGCGCGAGAACGGGCTGCCCCAATCGAATTCCTCTTCGGTGTCGACCACCACGGCCAGCACCGGCGGGTGGCCGGCCGGCAGGCGCGCCAACGCGCGCGCCTCAAAGCCTTGCAGGGCGCTCAATGCTCCGCCACCAGCCGCGCCAGGCGCTCGGTGCAGCGGTCGATGCGCTCGTAGGTGCTGGCGAAAAACGCTTCGCTCTTGCCGTCCGGATCGGCAATCTCGGTTTCGCTGCCTGCGTTGTCGAGCGCGGAGAGCAGGAACACCCGCTCGCGCAGTTCCGGATAACGCGCCTCGAAGCTGCGCCGGTTGACTTGGTCGAAAATGAGGATCACCGCCGCCTGCGCGACCGTCTCGGCCCAGGCATGCTGCGAGCGGTGGCCAGCAAGGTCCACGCCGCGGCGTGCCGCCGCCGCCAGCGCCGCAGGCGGGCTGGGCCGCGCGTTGCGCGGCAGCATGCCGGCCGAGCCGATGCGAAGCGCGGCATCCGCCGGCAGCAGTTGCCTGAGCTTGTGCTCGGCATAGGGGCTGCGGCAGATGTTGCCCTGGCACAGGAACAGGATGGTCGCAGGCGCGCGCGCCGCGCCCAGCGCTGCGGCCAGCCGGCGCCTTTCGTTTTCGCGCCGGGCACGGCCGGCCGATGCGTCGACAGCGCGCAGCGAATCGAGCCGGTCGCGCGCAAACTGGCGCAGCTCGGCATACGCCGGCGCCGGGTCGTCGCGCACCCACACATCCTGCACTTCGCGGCCGCTCGGAATGCGGCGGAATTCCCACAGCCACGCCCCCAGGTGGCCCAGCCGGGCCGCCCAGCCGCGCAGCCGCGGCAGCGCCGAACGCACCTGCCAGAGGTCGGGAATGAAGTTGCGTGCGTACATGTCCGGCCGGTATTCGGCCGGCGGCAGCGCCTGGCCATCGACGAGCAAGCGGTAAAGCCCGTAAGGAAAATCCACCCCCAGGGCAACCGGCAGCGGCAGCGAGCCCCAGGGCCGGGCATTGACCTCCAGCAGCCGCCAGGCACCGCTTTGCGTGTCCAGCTTGAATTCGAACATGGCCAGCCCGGTGTAGCCGATCGCCGCCGCCATGGCGGCGACGGCGTCGCGGCGCGCGCGATCGATCGCCATGCTGCGCCGGTAGAAACTGCTGCCGGTCACTTCGTGCGCGCGCTGGTGCTCGAAGGCAAGCAGGACCCGGCCGTGATCGCACAGCACCGAAACGCCGCCGCCCAGGCCGGCGAAATACGCTTCCGCGAACACTTGGTCGATTTCGTCGCGATTGGCTTGCAGCCAGTGGGCAAGCTCGGCGCGCGTTTCCACCACCGCGGCCGCCTTGCGCACGTACAACTCCTGCCACGAATAGGAGCGCCGGTGCTTGAGCACCAGGGGCAGGGAGAACTCGGCCAGCAGGGTTTCGGACGTGTCGGCAACGCTGAGAAGCCGACCGCGCGGCACCGGGACGCCCGCGCCTGCGGCCAGTTCGCGGGTGGAGTACTTGTCGAAAAAGGCCGCAAGCGCTGCGGCATCGGGAATCGCCAGCCGGCACAACGGTTCGAGCACGTCGCGGTGCCGGTAAAGCGGCAGGAGCGCGCGTTCTTCGCAGGGAATCACGAGGTCGAATCGTTCGGTGCGGAACAAGGCCTCGACCGCTTGCAGCCAGCGTTCGCCGCCGTCCAGATAGTAGGGCAGGCGGTGGATGGCGCGAATGTATTTCGAGCGCAATGCCGGCGCCCCCAACTGGTAGGGCGCGACGTGCACTTCGAGGCCGCGCCGTCCCAAAGAGCGCACCGTCGCCAGGAAGCTGCGCGTGTCGTCGCCTACGACCAGCACTTTGCCGCTAGCGCCCAAGCCTTGCTCCTGAAGTGCGGCGGCGCGCTTCGACGTGGTCCGCCCGATGCGATCGCGACGCCGCGGTTTCGCCCGCCCGCTGTACGGGTACCAATGCCGTCGGCCACCATGTTTTCGGCCGTGCGCAAGAGGAGCGGGTCGACATGGTGTCAAGGCCCCGCGTGGTGAACCGCCAGCGTGTCCTTGCCGACTTCGAGGAAGCGGTAACCGCGCTCAACGAGCATCTGCCAGGCGGCATGGCGTATGGCCGGCATCAGGTGGCAATGCTCGTAGTTGATGATCGCCGGCAGAATCCCGGCTTCCAGCACCGACTTGACGATCTCGTAGTCGTAGCCTTCGGTGTCGACCTGGAGCAGGTCGATGCGATTGATCGAATGCCGCGCAAGCAGATCCCGCATCGTGATGGCCTGCACCGTGCAGGGTTCGATCAGATCGGCCGGCGCACCCTCCTTGAGCAGGTGCGCATGGCTGAAGCTGGCCATCCCGTGCCAATGCTCCGGCACCTGCGCGGCCGACTTCACCCGGTAGATGGTGGCGCTGCCGGGCCGGTCGCCTATGGCCACATTTTCGAACGACAGCCCGGCTTGCCCGGCGTAGGTCTTCTTGAGCGTATCGAACAGGTCCGGCAGCGGCTCCACCAAAAGCCCCTTGAGCGCGTGCCGCGTGACCAGATGACGGATCGGATCATCGAGGACGCCGTCGTTTGCGCCGACCTGCAGAAAATAGAATCCGGTGCCTAAGCGCAGGCGTTCCTCGACCACCAGGCTGAGCACGTCGAACGGCTTCGACACCTCTGGAACGTAACGGACGATGTCAAAACCGAATCGTTTGGCGAAATCCTTGAAATGGCGCTTGATCTGCATGTTGGTTTCCTGGCCGCAATTGCGCTTCCGCGTTACCGCCCTCGCATTATGAGTCCTAATGCCCGTTCAAGCAGGGGCACGCGGGTCGCGAATCGTTCCAGTTCCGCCACGAACGGATGCCGAACCAGCACGACCGAGACGAACCAGACCGGACAGATCACCACCGCCAGCACCGACAGGCGGGCCAGCGCGGACCAGGCCGCCGGAGTGGCTGCATGCACCGCACCCATGACGGCGCTGCAGATCAATGTGACCGCCAGGCTTGGCCAAAGCGCGCGAGCGAAGTCGCGATGGTGCAGGGCGAAGTATTTCGCCTGAATCGCCAGGTTGGCCGGGACCGTCAACACGCTGGCCAGCACCAGGCCCCAGCCGAAGGAAAGCAGGCTACCGTCGAACATTAGCAAAATGCAGGCCGCGCGCGCGATAAGCGCGGCAGCCTGCGGCAGGATGGCCAGGAACGGGCGGCCGATCGCCTGCAGGCCCGCCACATGGAACTGCGAAGTCACGCCGATGGCGAAGTATATGCAGAACAGGCGCACCAGCGGGACGCACTCCAGCCACTGCGGCCCGTACAGGAACTGCACCACTTCGTGCGCGTAGAGCGCGATCGCTGCCAGCGGCGGCCAGGCGCAGACCGCCAGATAGGCGCTGCCCTTGCATAACGCCGGGCTCAACGATTCGCCCAAGTGGTGCTCCTTCGCCAGGTGCGGGAGTGCGGCGTAGTTGATGGTGGGGCCGGCGATCTGCATCACGATGGAGGCGGTGCCGCCCGCGCGGCTCAACAGGCCCACGTCATGCGCGCCGTTGGACTTGCCGAGCCAGATGTCGGGCAACGCGTTGTTTATCTGTCCGAGGGTGCCGCCCACAAGGGAGGCGCCGCCGAAATCGGTGACGCGCCGCCAGCCTTTGAACGAAGGCAGCCACGGGGCGTTGCGCGGGCGGAAAAAAGCATAGCTGACGCCGGTGACGATGATGTTGATCAGGTTGGCCCAGGCCATCGCCATGTAGCCGAAGCCGGCATACGCCATCCACACGGCGCTGATCGCGTAGGCGCTGGTGCCGGAGGCATAGACCCAGGCCTGCTGGTGCGCACGGTATTCGCGGGTGAGGAGCGTGTGGGTGATCGCACCGAACGGGATGAAGAAGAAGCCGCAGGCCAATACCCGCATCACCTCGCGGGTGCGCGGTTCGTGCAGGTAATCGGCAATCGTTCCGCTGGCGGCGAACATGCCTGCGCCCAGCAGCCAGGACGAGGTGATCAAGACCCCCGATGCGGAGCGGATTTTTTGCGGCGTGAGTTCCTTTTCCTGCAGCAGGTAGGAAGACACGCCGAAGTCGCGAAATACGTGCGCGATGCCGATCAGCACCGCCGTCATCGAAAAGACGCCGATCTGGTCCGGCGAAAGCAGGCGCGCCAGCACCAGCGAGACAACGAAGAACACCGCCGTCGAGCCGTTGGACGCCAGAAAGGTGATCAGGACGGAAACGCGTAGCCGCGACATCCCCTGACTTTCGATCAGGAAGCCGCGCCGAGCGCGGGCAGCAGCATGCGCGACACCCGCGCGTACCGGCCATCCAAAAAGCGTAGCGGGCCGATGAAGTGCCAGAACATCGTTGTGGCGTCGGCGGCGTCGGGCGTGGCGTACTTCGGGAAGGGCAGCACCGCAGCGCAGGCGCTGTTGGCCACGAGGTAGTTGGAAGCGACCTGCTCGGTACCCCAATCGCTCCAGCGCGTGCCGATGTGGCGGCGCATTCGCGCCGAGAAATCCACCAGTTCGTCATGCATGCGCTCGCTGCGCGGAAAGCCGCAGAAGCCCGAGCAACCGCGCACATACAGGCGCCCGGCGGGCAGCCCGACCTGCGGCAGCGCGACTTCGGCCACTGCGATCACGTGCGGCGAGCCCGGGTCGTCCAGCCAGGGCCTGGCGTGGCGCGAAGCGGCATCGAGCGTCACGCAAGTCTGGCCCGGTGCTTCGCCGATGACGAAGCCGCTGCCCACGTCGATCGCCGCCAGCACCTCCGGCAGGGCGCCGGTGGTAGCGGTGTCCGCATCGAGTTGCACCACGTAGCCTTCGCTGGCGTGGAGCGAAATCGCGCACAGCCGCTCCCAGGTGCCGCCGCGCGGCATTTCCGCATGGGTGAACTGGTCGGCGCGGCGCAGTTCGGCGTGCGCAACGTGGCGCTTGATGATGGCACGCTCCGCATCGCCCATGGCGGGGTCGCAGACCACCACCACGCGTTGCGGATTGGCCGCCCGCGCGAACGACTTCAGCGCGACCAGGTAAGAAGGCAGGTCGCGCGGCTGCACCATCGAAAGCAGCGTGAAGGGAGCATCCCCCCTTGCAAGCGGGGGCGTAAACAGGATCGCGCGCGCCGCGTGCCGGTAGCGCCAGGCGAAAAAATCGCGACGCAGGCGCAAAAGCGCCCTCGCAGGCAGGTTCATGGAGAGCGCCACGAACCGCAGGAATCGACGGCACCGGTCATGGGGCAGGGCGTTGCAGCGGGTCGATGGCCGCTCGCCGGAAACCCGCGACGATCGTGCGCAAGCCCAGCCAAGTGCAAAACCCGAGCCATTTCCAGGTGAAATGGGCGCCCAGGGCCTGCCTCGCGAACCGCCATGCATCGCCGGCCCGGCCTTCGCGGTTCAACGCTTCGGCGATCCTGCGTAGCGTGTAGCCGACGTTCAGGCGCGCCGACTTGCGGATCAAGGCCGATTCGCTGAACAGGCGCGCCTTGTTCCACAGGTAATTGCGGTAGACCATCTTCTGCAGGTACGGGACTGCGGTCGAGGCGTTGGCCGTCCTGGCCGGGTCTGGCACGTTGTGGCGCGAAACCACTCCCGGGTAGTAGAGCATGCGGCGCGCCTTGTCGATCACGCGCAGGTAGAAGTCGCGGTCGTTTTCGTAGCGGATGAATTTGTCCATGCCGCCGATGCGCCGGTAGAGGTCGCGGCTGACGATGGTGGTGTTGAAATGGCAGAAATTGCCGCAGGGCAGCAGGTCGGCGATGCTGACGGGATAGGCGCCGGCTTCCATCCGCGCGCCGCGCCTCTCGAGCAGGTCTTTCACCGGTTCGAGCCAGATCGGGCCGGGCAGCCGCGTGTCGTTGACGTACGCCGCCTGATTGGAAAAATACACCTCGGCCGCGCCTTCCGTTGCCCGCAGGCTGGCCCAGGCGCGTGCCAGGTGCCCGGGGTCGCTCCAGGTGTCGTCGTCGTCGAGCAGGCAGATGTAGGTGCCGGCGGCGACGTCGGCGCCGCGGTTGATGGCGAAGCTTGGTCCGTGCCCGTGGGCGACATGCGCGAGATCGACCATCCGCAGCCGGCCGGCGAATTCATCGCGCAGCGCCGCGTAGGCGGCGGCGTTCTCGCCGTCGGAGCCGTCGTTGACGACGATCACCTCGACGGCTGCGTGGGTCTGGTCGAGCACCGACCGGATGGCGTCGCGCAGCAGGGCCGGCCGGTTGCGCGAAGGGATGACGACCGAAAAATCCGTCACGATGGCTCGCGTTCCCGGCGCTCTTAGGTCATGGGCTCGATCCGCGGCGGGCGGGATCGGTCCGCGCGCATGCGGGAGCGTGGCCGCGGTCGCGCCGGCCGTGCCGCCGGCAAGGGCACGCAGGCCCAGGTACAGGTTGTAGAAGAGCCACTTGACCGAAACACGTGTCCACAGCGCTTCCAGCGCGAAGCGGTAGGCGATGCGGACGCTCCCTTCTTCGAGCAGGCGTTCGGCAATGCGCCGCAGCGTGTAACTCTGGTGCAGCGTTGCCAGGGCGCGCACGGCTTGCGACGGGTTGCCGGTGCGTGCCTTGTCAAAAATGTAGGTGCGATACAGCATCTTCTGCAGGAAGGGCAGCGAAGTCGAAGCGTTGGCCGATTGCGTCGGGTCCGGCACGGTGTGCCGCGACACGGTACCGGCGTAAAAAAGCATGGTGCGCGCCTCGCCGACCAGGCGCAGGTAGAAATCGCGGTCGTTCTCGTAGCGGATGAACTCGTTCAAGCCGCGCAGGCGCAGGTAGAGGTCGCGGGTGACGATGGTGGTGTTGAAATGGCAGAAATTCCCGCACTGGGCGAGGTCGTCGATGGTGACCGCGTAGACGTTCGCGTCGCCGGGCGCCGGGCGCGCGCCGCGGCGCTCGAGAATGCCCGCGACAGGCTCAAGCCAGATCGGACCGGGCAGCGGCGCGTCCCGGAGGTACGCCACCTGGTTGGAGAAATAGACGTCTGCTCGGGCGGCCGACAGGCATTTCCAGGCGCGCGCGAGATGTTCGGGGTCGGTCCAGAAATCGTCGTCGTCGAGCATGCAGATATAGGAGCCCGCCGCAGCGTCGACGCCGCGGTTGTAGCCGTAGCTCGAGCCATGGCCGCGGAGCAGATGCGGCAGGTCGATCACCCGTACCCGCCCGTCGAATTCCTGCGCCAGCCAGGCGTAACCGGGCGCGTTGCCTGGGTCCGATCCGTCGTTGACGACGATCAGCTCCACCGACGGGTGCGACTGTTCCAGCACCGAGCGGATCGCCTGGCGCACCAGTTGGGGCCGGTTGCGCGACGCGATGATGACCGAAAAGTCCATGGATTGCTGTTTCGCGACCCGCGCAACCGGGCTTTGCCGAGCGGAGTCAGTAGCGGATAATGTGCCAAAGTATAGATTACCCGCCCCTGCCGGCGCATATCCGGCAATTTGCCCCGGAAAGACCCTCCATTTTGCCGCTGGAGCCCATGCCTTGAAAAAGGAAGTTTCGCTGTATCTGGACCTGGTGCGCTTCTGCGCGGCGATGGTGGTCTTTCTGGACCATTACTCGTTTCATCGCTTCAGCGGCGGCCTTTTGTGGCAAATGCGGCAGTTCGGCAACGAGGCCGTGACAGTGTTCTTTGTCCTTTCCGGCTTTGTCATCGCCTATGCGACCAGTACCCGGGAAAACACCCCCCGATCCTATTGCGTGAGCCGCATGGCGAGGATGTATTCGGTGGTGGTGCCGGCGCTGCTGCTCACTGTGGTGCTGGACGAAATCGGCAGCGGGTTGCGCCCCGACCTGTACAGCGGCGCCTGGGGCTATGTTCGCGATCTGTCTTTCACGCGGTTTTTCACCGGGCTTACGTTCACCAACGAACTATGGACCTGGAGCATAGGGCAAGGGTCCAATGCGGCTTATTGGTCGATGGGCTACGAGGTGCCGTACTACGCCATTTTTGGGGTCGCCCTGTTTTCACCGCCACGCTGGCGCTGGCCCGCCACCGCCCTGACGATCGTTGCGGCGGGGCCTTCGATCGCCCTCGCGCTGCCGGTGTGGGCGGCCGGTGTCCTGACTTACCGTATCTGTGCGCAAGACCGCCTGTCGCCACGCGCGGGCATGCTCCTGTTCGGTGCCTCGCTGGCCGCTTGGTGCGCCTACGAGATCGTGGTCTGGAAGTTCGGGCGCCCGATCATCGCGCCGACGCCTTGGCACAAGCGCTCGGAGATTGTCCAGGACTATCTGGTGGCCGCTTTCTTCGCCCTCAGCATCGTGGGGTTCAATGCCGCGGCGCGTGAACTCGGGGGGCTACTCGTCAGAGGGGCCAGGGCCATACGCTTTCTGGCGGGTGCTTCATTCACCCTGTATCTGTGCCATTTGCCGGTGCTGCAGTTTGTCTCTGTTTGCATGCCCTGGCCGCCAGCGGACATTCGCAATCGCATTGCCTTGCCGGTCATTTCGCTGATCGTGATTTACCTTCTGGCGATGGTTTCAGAGAACAAGAAGGAACCGTGGCGGCGGGCCATCGGGCAGGCGTGGGGCCGCGCGGCGGCATGGATCGCCGCGCCCCGCGCTAAGGGCGGGCGCTGATCGGCGGGCGGTTGCTGCGATTTGGCACAAGCACGGGCCGCCGATCTTGCAGCGCTGTTTACCTTGCTGACCGGGGCGAAAGCGCAGCGCGCAACGCGTTGAAGTTGCGCACGTCGTTCGGAACCCATCGCAGGGCGTTGAGCGCGCCCGCTGCTGCCTGCACGCGGCGCCCGTGGTCGAGATTGGTAGAGGAATAGCGGCGCCATTCCTGTGCCAAACGCCAGCGTAGCGGCTTGCGCCATGCGGCGAAACGGGGATCGCCAAGCGCCCTGGTCGGTGCCAGTGGCCCAGCACCCGCGTCGGCCAAGCGGTTCTTGGTCATGGATTCGTTGTAGCGCCGCAAATGCACGGTGGGCGTTTGCAGCCAGTACAGTGGTTCGGTAAGGCCGATGGTGAGCCAGAACAGCCAGTCTTCCGAGTACCTTAGCGTATCGTCGAAACCACCTACTCGCTCGATTACGTCGCGACGGATCATCGCAGTTCCGACCTGCGGCACGCGTGCCGATTTGAGGAGCACATCAACAGGATTTGCGTGCTCGATCACGCCAGGCAGCACGCGCGTGCCGGATTCAAGGAAGGCCGGGAAGTCGCCGTCCTCGAACCTGCCGGGGGCCGTGACCCGATAGATATCGCCCATCAGCCAGGTGGCGGCCGGTATCGCGTGCATCACTTCGAAGCGCGCACGGATCGCGCCGGGCGCAAGCACGTCATCGGCATCGAGAAAACTGATCCAGTCGCCGGCGGCAGCCGCCAACCCGGCGTTACGCGCAACGGCCGGCCCCGCATTGCGCGGCTGGCGGATGCAGCGGATGTCCGGTTCGGCCGCGAGCGAATCAAGCAGCCGCAGTGTTTCGGTGTCATTGGAACAGTCATCCACCAACAGGATCTCGAAATCGGCCAGGTTCCCGGTTTCCGTGCGGATGGAATCGACCGCCTCGCGCAAGAACGCGCCGGCATTGAATACCGGCACCACAAAGCTCAATCGGGGCCGCATGTCGGTTTTGGCTCACTATTCAGGGCAGGCAGCGTTGTGCCCGGCGTCACGGGGACCGCGGGCACAGCATTATCGACGCGCATCGCTTCGCGCCCACAGATCGATCAGCTGCGCAGTGCACAGCGTACGGTCGAATTCGCGTTGCACCAGCTCCTGGCCGCGGCGCACCATGGCGGCTGATTCACGCGGATGGGCCAGCACCCACTGCACCGCGCGCGCGATCGCCGCGGGGTCGGCCGGTGGGCACAACAGGCCGGTGATGCGGTCCTGCACCAGTTCGGGAACGCCCAGCACCTCGGTGGCAATCATCAGCCTGCCCGCTGCCATGCATTCCATGTTGACCAGCCCCATGCTCTCGCTGACGCTGGGCAGGATCGACAGGTCACACCATTCGAACAGGGCCTTGACCTGTTCGGCTGTTTGCTCGCCGAGGAATTCAACATGGTCCGCGAGGCCAAGTCGCGCAACTTCCGCCTCAAGCGCCTGCCTCAGACTGCCGTCGCCGGCGAGCTTGAGGATGGGCGCGAGCCCGTCGTCGACCAGTTGTCGAAGCGCCGCAAACAGATAGGCGTGCCCCTTGGAGCCTTCCAGGCGGGCCACGCAGAGCAGCCGGGGCGCGCGGCACGCCGCGCCGGGATGGCGGAACGCGCCGGCGAAATCGGCGCCATAGATGCCGCAGCGGATCAGGTGCATTTTGCCCGCCGGCAAGCCGAAGGTGCGCTCCAGGTAGGTCATGTTGTAGCGGGACACGCACACCATGGCGTCGGCCTTGCGCGTCATCTCCGCCAAGTCCGGCGGCGGGCGGTCGAAGATATCGTAACGATGGGTGGTGAAGGTGAACGGCAGGCCGGTCCAGCGGTGTACCCACATGGCCACGCGCGCGGCTGTATCGGCGAAGTGGGCGTGGACATGGGTAACGTCGTCGCGCTCGATCTGCAAAGCGATCGGCAGCGCGAGCCGGGCGCACCAGCGAAAGCGCAGGTCGAATGTGGCTTTGAGCAGCGTCCTTATGGTGCGCGCCGGATGGCGTGCCAGCAGGCGCGTCAGCATGCCCAGTTCACTCAAGACGCCGCAAGGCTTCGCGTAACGAACGATGCCGGCATCGACCAGCGCGCGCGCGCGCGGGTGCAGCGCGGTGTTGGCGCTTTCCTTGAGGGCGAAGATGCTGCACTCGACTCCTGCCTCGCGTACGGAGAAAATCTCGTCGGAAACGAAGGTTTGCGAGATGACGGGAAACTGGTCGAGGATGTAGGCAACGCGCATCTGCGAGGCCCGCTGCGGGGGGGTACCGGCGGCAGGCTTCATCATTTTGCAGGTTGGAGGTAACCGGCAAGCAAGTTGCGAGCAACCTCCTGATTTGCATTGAGCATCTGGGCTAATCGCGAGAAACCGGACACCAGCGCTTTTCCCGGTGCCAAGAATCGAAGAAATTCGAATTTTCTCGGATAACGGACTTCAGTAGTAAACAACTTCGTTGCCAATGAAAGAGCCAACAGGTCGGTGAACATGTCAACATTCAACCGGAATCTGCGATCCTCAGGAACTGGCTGGTAGTGCAGAGGTTTTCCTTCGGTATCGGGGGGGCGTGATACGGTAAATACTTCACTTTTTCTGAAATATGTTCGTGCGAAATCAATACATTTCGCATCGTCGCTGCAGACGAGTAGGCGCTTGCCCGTCACTTCGGACGCGATTGATTTGAAAAAACCCCTGAAATCTGTCCGGTAGTCCGTGTTCCGGACATGCACCGCAAGATAGTTATCGCCGATCGCATTCAGGGTGTCTCCTATCGAGGCGGCTACAGACCGCGTAAACCGTAATCGAGACAGGCAATCCAGAGATTCGATACCTCCTCCGCATTGTTGGTGCACGAGACAATGTTCTTCATGATTCATCGTCAGATCGAAGGAGAGTTGAGTCCCCGATTCGGCCTCGACGAAATTCCAAACGGCCGCCGAATAGCGATCCTCATAGTGGCGCAATCTTCCGCTCAGTTGGGTTGGCCTGACGCTCATTGCGTTGAGATGATTGAGAAGGTCCGGCCGTAAATCCGCAAGTACCTCGACCGAGGAAAGGGCCGGCACGAAATAGTTCTCGAACTTGTCCATCATTCCCGACGTAGTTGAGTCAATCACCAAGGTACGGTTATATTGAGCGGCGTAACGCCAGCATCGCTCGATCTGGACAAGCGAATCATTTAAACCGCCCTTTGGACGGCATAGGACAAAACGTTGCATGCTAGAAACAACCGTGTCCAGATTTCATGGCGCTTGCTCCCCGCTCAAAATCATATGAAATATTCTGGATCAACCCGATATCGCGGGTCACGCACGCGACAAACGCCGCTATGCGGTGAGCGATTGGCCGGCGAGTGAGAGCGCATACGATTTGCGTATGTCGAGGCTATCGCCAGACCGGCTTTTTGCGGTGTCGCTGCCGCAATTCTTCGATCCGCTTGGAGGCGACAAAATGGCAGTCGAATTCGAAAAGCTCCGGGACATGTGCGGGATTGTTCGGGAAGATTGCGCTTACCTCGAAGCCTGACGCAGTTATCGCTGCTATGGTTTGGACAGATTGCGACATGCCCTCGTATAGGACCCGTACCGAAGCTTCGGTTTGAACTGCCGCGAATTCGCCGATCAGTTCGGCGCCACCGGCTACCACTTCAAGATCGAAACCTTGTGTATCAAGCTTGAGGCAGGGAGTGGTGAATCCCAACACGCTGCGGAGGGTATTGAATTCGCGATCGAGCGTTTCGACCGGGACATTGATGCTGCGGACCGACCTGTTGCGCTCGAACATGACATCGAAATCCGATTTCGGTTCGAGAAATGAACTGAACTGAGTCGCATCCGGGACATTGAAAGAGGCGCTTCCGCTCGCCCGACCAAGCACGACTTCACGGACAGTCCAGCGAGAATCTGCCTTTGCCCGTATGCGCATGGCGTGTGCTAGCCCAGGAAGCGGTACGAAAGAAACGATATGTCCTGCGTAACCAACTTGATCACGCAGAAAGTCGCGATATTGGCCAACGTTTGCGCCCACATCGAAGACACAGTCGATACCGGCCAAGCGGAATAGCGTTTGCAGATAAAGCGCCTGCTGATATTCCTGCAAATGCCATTTGGGTATCAAGGCAATGCCTAGCCTGAATTTCCACGCCCCGTAATTGACCTAACGGTGAAGGGTTTCGGCGGTATTAAGCGCTCATGAGCAGCGTCCGATTGTGCCACCAATGCACCTTGACGGGCGAATCGGGCAGTCCCGAGACGATGATAATCGGGAGATGGGCGCAGCGCTGGAAATGCACGTGGACCTCCGCGTCGGAGACACTCTCATCGGCGGGGGTATCGATCAGATCGCGGAAGATGTTGCGCGCCTGGGCGTCGGCGTAGCCGCGCATGCGTCAGCAAGCAATACAGGCCACTGGCGACCACCAGCAGCGCCATGTCGAAGTCCACTTTCAGCCCGACCGAAGAAGACAAAGCATCCATGTGGAAGAAGCGCACCGCATCGGACAAGGCATTCTCGATCAACATGCGCTGGGCATAACGGGTGACGAGTTTGACGTGAGTGCTGTGCGGA
>Ga0105044_10005116_pt1 | contig 18059 bp, 14 predicted proteins | sample MAT01_FD_78092 | JGI IMG/M metagenome (GOLD analysis project Ga0105044, IMG submission 78092) | Freshwater microbial communities from Lake Fryxell liftoff mats and glacier meltwater in Antarctica - MAT-01 | ecosystem: Environmental > Aquatic > Freshwater > Ice > Liftoff microbial mat | place...
AGTGCGGCAATATCTGCCTGGCCGCCGTTTGTTATCGTTTGTTGGCTGAGCGTTCGGCCCAGAAGGTCGTTGATGCTGACGTGGAGGGTGCTTTCTGGGGTTGGGATTTGGAGGGTGATGGAGGTGTGGGCGGGGTTGGGGAAGATGGAGAGTGGGGTGAGGGGGGACTGGGTGCTGGAGATGGTTTCGGGGGAGAGTTTGACGATCCACATATCTTGTTCGCCGTGATTGCCGGATACATCGCCGTTGTTAGACCAGGCGTAACCTGCAAGGGCAAGGCCATAGTCATTAGTTTCAACTATCGATAATCCAGCTTCGCCTTGGGTGCCGCCCAAAGGCCTCTTCCAAATAAGCCCACCTAAAGTGTCCAATTTAAGCACCCAAGCAACTTGAATACCGTTATTGCCCACGACATCACCATTTTTTGACTTGGTTTCTCCTGCAACTACGTACATTCCGTCACTGGTTTGTATGATACTTCGCCCCCAGTCGCCATCAGAACCGCCGTATGTTTTTTGCCAGACTAAATCTCCAGCCTTGGTTAGTTTAACAATCCAGTAATCTAAAACACCTTGATGACCTGTCACATCTCCTGTATTATGTGACCCCGTATAGCCACATCCTATGTAGCCATCACTTATTTCAATAATATCGCTTGCATAATCTGCCCCCGTTCCTCCCAGAGCGTTTTCCCATTGAAGTTCACCCATAGGTCCAAGTTTCACAACCCAGAAGTCAACATTTCCATTGTTCATAGAAACATCTCCATCAGTAGATTTTGTTGACCCAGCGACAATGTAGCCGCCATCAGAGGTCTGTTTTATAGATCGAGCTATGTCATCATTGCTACCACCAATAGACTTTTGCCATTCAATAATCCCGCTGCTAGTTAATTTAACAATCCAAAAATCTAAAAACCCATGATTTTCCGTTGCGTCTCCATCTGTAGAATTGGAGCGCCCAGCAATTGCATATCCGTTATCTGCTGTCTCTATTGCCGACCATGCCTCATCCCAGCCAATTCCTCCTAGGCTTCTTTGCCACTCGATAACCCCAAAACCATTAAGTTTAACGACCCAAGCATCTTTGTCACCGTGAAACCCAAATACATCACCATCATTTGATTGGGTAAATCCTGCAACAATATACCCGCCATCACTGGTTTGCCTGATGGAATATGCCCGATCATCATTACTTCCACCCAAGGTTTTTGTCCATTCGATTGAGCCAACACTATTTAACTTTACAATATAATAATCTACTAACCCATTAAGGCTCTCAATATCACCATCGTCGGAAAAGGTTATTCCTGCTACAACATATCCGCCATCAGTTGCTTGTTGGATAACATTAGCTTGGTCATAATCGGTGCCTCCAATACACTTTTGCCATTGGATGCCGGGCTGAGCGGAGAGAGCCATAGAATTTAATAAGGCTAGAAAAAAAACATATAGAGATTTCATTGTTTTACGCTATTTATTTGTTTATGGACAACTCATTTTTCGGCGGCATCAGAAGGAAAACGGTTCATAGAATGATGACTTATTGCTATTTACTTTTTATTGTTTTCACAAAAAGAACATCATTATCTGTAAAGATGCGCACTAAATAAATGCCCGCTGGAAGGTCATTTGCAGGAAGGAATATTTGATCTTCAATATTCATTTCTCTATAATCTAGGATTTTTTTGCCATTTATATCCAATAGTTGAATCCTAGTTTTGCCTCCTATCTGAAAGAACGGAGGAAAAAAAACGGCAAGTGTCTCAACAAAAGGGGTTTGAACTTTAACTCCATGGTCGTTAGGCAGATTTTTCACACCTCCTTCACGGTCAACATTGATTTCATCTGGCGTTGAGAGGGGAAAAACTTCTTCGGCAACAATAATAGAATATTCAAAATTATCATCCCAATCTTTTTCTATTATCTTACACAATTCAACTACAGTTGGGGCATATAAAATTGTTGTTAATCCTACATACCCAATAGCCTCCGAAAACCCTTCTTGTGTAAAATCCGCAATCTTAAAAGGATTCGCAGTCTTACGTGTAGGGCTTGGATATTGATCTATTTCATCCACTGCATAGATTTTGATAATGTCAAATACGCGATTAATATTTACCTTTCTTTCGTTTTTTTTAACGGTTGTTATTTTTAGCTCGAACAGGTTAGACTTTAAAGGATCCCCATCAACACTATTTACTTGAAAGCCTACCCATTCATGATCTGACAGCCCAACTCCAACACAATCATTTAATTTAACCGGATTTTTGGGTCTACGACCCGCGACATCAAGCTCAATAATAATTTTGTCAAGTGCCTCAGCAATGTTTATGCTACGTTCCCCCGTCACACAATTTGTTGAAATATTTAATTTGCACTCATCATTAAATGATACATTTTAAATTGTATACGCTGTACCTGAGACATTGAAAAAAGTATCCAAAAGTACCCAGTTATTATTTGCAGATTTTGTGAAAACTACCAAAGTGTGAGTTGCACCTTCCCACGCAGGGTTCCAGGCAACAGTGATAAAATTAAGACCTCTACCAGCTACATGAAAGCTGTCTGGTGGTGAGGCATTACAAATACTACACTCTGCTGCTAGTTGGATTTTCTCCGAGCTTTCAGAATTTGCACCAGGAATTTGAGGAAGCGCGATAAATTGTCCTAAAAATAACAAAATGTACAAAAGATTCTTTTCCATGATGATCAATTTTAATGATGATGAACTGTTAAATATCGGTGTAAAGGTCTTTTCTTCGGCCTACGAATTTTATAACACTTTTTTTGAAGCATTCCAACGCTACAATTATGGAGCAAAGCCACTTGATTGAATTGATTAAGACCTTGAGTCCCGCGGAAAAGGCAGACATTCTTCAATTTGCAACGATTAGTTTTTTTAACAAAGGCAGAATGCGCGCGCATGTCGGCCCTTTGCTGGATTTCTGTTTGAGTCAATCCTGGGATGATCCCGAGCAAAGATTGGAAAAAAAAGATGTTTTTGAGATAATTTTTCCTGGCCAGGAATACGTGGAGGGGAGGTTGGAAAAAGCAATGGTGGAGGCCCACAAGGTTGTCCGTTCCTTTTTGTTGACCCAGCGCTATTTCAGCGAAGAAAATGAATTTCAGCAAATTTTTGATTTTGCTGAAATTGTTCGGCTTCGCGATTTACAAGCGCGGTATCAACAATTGGTCACACGCCTGCAAAAAATTCAGGAGGACTCACAATTGAAAAACATTCAGTTCTACCATCAACAATTCTTGTTGGAATATGCAAAACATGATGAAGAAAGCCTCCACAATCAAAAAAAGGGCGACTTGAATATTCCAAACACCCTTTTTGCGCTGGAAATGCACCATCATCTAAATAGGCTCGCGCTAGCAAACCGCTTTCTCCTTCAACAAAGGGTTGCAAACCTTGATGTTCCTGCTTCCCTTAATTCCCTGCTAGACGAGGAGGCTTTGCCCGTAAAATATTTGGAACCCTCCCCATTTGCTCTAGTGACCAATAAAATCTTTGTTTTACTAAAAAAAGATAGCCCAGAACTGAATGATGCCCAAGAGCTGTTTGACTTATTAATTTTACACGAAAAATGTTTTAATTTAGATAATCTTCGAGAATTCTACACATACCTACGAAATATATGTGTACTGGCCCTAATCAGCAACCCAGCTCATGATGAAATTCATAATATGCTTTTTAGGCTATACAAGGACAATTTAGCACGTGGATATCTCCACTATGAAGGTAAGATCCATCCAAGCAGGTATATGGGAATATTTGACACTGCGCTACGAATAAAAGAATATGCATGGGCAAACGATTTCCTCGAAAAATACAAAAACGACATCATCGGCGAAAACGAAACCCACGACATCTACCGTTTCAACAAAGCCCACTACCTCTTCGCCATCGACCAATACGATGAATGCCTGGCCATCATCCCCTCTACGTCTACCTTCGTCGATTACATGGTCTCCGGCAAACGCCTCGAACTAAAAGCCTATTACGAACTCCAATCCGACCTGCTCCCCTACAAGCTCGATGCCTTTAAAATGTTTATCAGCCGGACCTCCCAAAAACTGCTGTCAGATGCTTTGATCAAAACAAACAGCGAATTTGCCAACCTGCTGAACCAACTTATGACCTCCATCCCTGGCGATAAAAAGCGGGCATCCGTCCTGATTGAGCGCATCGAAAAAAAGAAACAGGCACTCGAATGGCGCTGGCTACTCGCCAAAGCCCACGCCCTCAAAGGCAACTAATGCCTACCTTTGCCCCCCAAATCACCCATCCATGACACAAGTCCACAGCTTCGAGTTCAGTCCCTTCGCCGAAAACACCTACGTCCTCTGGGACGATACCAAGGAATGCACCATTTTTGACCCGGGCTGCTACACCCCCGAAGAACGCACCGAACTAAAAAACTTCATCACCCAAAACCAGCTCAAACCCGTTCGGCTGATCAATACGCATTGCCACTTGGATCATGTATTCGGCAATAAATTCGTGGCCGATACCTGGGGACTGGGACTGGAAATACACCGGGGAGAATTGCCTGTGCTGGAGCGCTTCATCCCGACGTGCCAGATGTACGGCATACCAGGTGCGCAGCCCTCCCCCATGCCCAGCGCTTTTCTGGAGCCGGGACAGATTTTAAGCTTTGGAGAAACGGCATTAGAGATGCTGTTCACGCCCGGGCACTCGCCCGCGAGCATTTCGTTTTACTGTAAAAAGGACAGTTTTGTTATCGCCGGAGATGTGCTTTTCTATGAGAGCATTGGCCGCACCGATTTGCCCGGCGGCGATTTTGATACGCTGATTCAAAGTATTCGACAGGAGCTTTTTGTGCTGCCGGGGGAAACGATCGTGTATTCGGGGCATGGGCCTACGACGACGATACGGCACGAAATGGAGTATAACCCGTTTTTGTGAACAACTACCGCCCACCAGGCAACAACCGCTTAATCTCCCCCACAATATCCGTATAAGCCTCATCCATGTTGCCAAAATCGGATACCGCCCGGTTCTGCGTGGGCAGTGAGCGCAGCTTTTCCAGCCCCGTGCCTTCATAATCCGCGCGTTGAATACGGATCGGTATCACGCGCCGACCTTCGCCGAGGGCCTTGTACACCATGCCAAACCAATCCTCGGAATTAAACAAATTCACCGTTATGAGGGCCAGCATGTAATCGGCATTGGCCCATTCCAGTTGCGCCCGTTCGAGGGTGTTTTCGCCGCCCTTGTCGTCGTTCACGTTGTAAATTTCGAGCTTGCCCGTGATCCTTAATATGTTCAAATGACGGTTGAGCTGGGTCGCTACCGCCTGGTCGGCCTGGTCATAGACAACCACGAACTTGGGCTTTGTTGCGGTCACAGGGGCTATTGTGCTCGAAGTGACGCTCAAATCGCCCTCCGTCAAGGTGTCCATCAAATCGATCAAGCTGCTGCGCACCTGATTGGTGCCCAACTCGATGTTTTCAGCGTTTAATATGCCCCTCCCAATCCCTTTTTTAAGGTCAGCCTGTTTGCCGAGCAAGAGTAATATTTGCTTTGCCTTGGGCGCAGCTTCGGGCAGACCTTCTTGCGCGGTTTTGAGGGCCTGATCGAGATCGTCGACGAGGAGTTTGGTGACGAGGGCTTTGAGTTCAGACGCAGTCATACTAAAAAGAGGTTTCAGGTTTCATGGTTTCAGGTTTCCGGTTGTTGTTACGCATGGGAATTGGTTTCAGGTTTCAGTTTCAAGGTTTCCGGTTGTTGTTGCGCTTAGAAATGAGGGGTAATTACAGCCAATTAAAGGTGCGATATTAGCCTTTTAGGAATTCCAGGATATTCTTGAATAGGATGCCTTCGTTGGCATCGCGGCCATTGATCTGTTTGGCGGCGTGGTGCAGGGCGACTACTTTCCAATCGCGGTTGAATACAGGCGAGCCGCTGCTGCCGGGTTCTGTGTCGGTGGTGTAGTAGAGGAATTGGGCTTTTTGTTCCACCACCTCGTTGGCGCGCAGGGCGATGCGTTTGTCGCCGCCGGAAGGGTGCTGGATGATGGTGACGGCATCGCCGATGGCAGGCATGGCACTGGGGTCAAATTCCAGAAAGCCCCAATCTTTTAGGGGTTTATTGCCATTTTCAATAACTTTCACTTTGGTAAAATCGAACTGTGGCACTGGACTGGTCTTGAAATCGGAGGCATCCAGTTTGTACTGCGACAAGGGCTTTACAGTGCCTGTCTGGCCTACTTCGTAATTGAATTCAATGGTCGCGCCCGCAGCATCTTCCGGGGTTTCCAGCACATGATGGTTGGTGAACAAGTACCCGTCCTGGGTAAGGAAACCCGTGCCGGACTCACCGTCTTCACGCACTACCCGGCACACGGCCCTGGAAGCTGTCAGCGCCTTTTCCAGCCAGTTGATGGTCAACAAATTATCCTTGCTGCCAATGATTTTCTCCAGGCTGACTTCCTTGTCGGAAATATTGAATTGGTAGGTATTGAGGTTGCGCACCTGGGAATACAGTTCAATCTTCCGGGGAATGTCCTTCATCATTTCGGTGAGGCCGTAACGAATCCGGTTCTTCACTTTTTGGTAATCGGAATCCATCGGGGTAACCAATCCGCGTTGCACATTTTTCTCCAGCTCTTTCAACTGTGCCGACATCAGAATCACGTCTTGGCGAATGCCAGCCTGTGCTTCATCGTCGAGTACCAGTAGGAGCTCTATGGCTTTTTCAACTTCGTTTTCCTGGACAAGACCCTCTATATTTTTGAGGTAAAGTGTTTGGGCGTTTTGCATGATTTTCGCAAGTTTAGGTGGGTAGATTTTTTCCAGTTGCGAAAGTGAGCAGATTTTTTGGATTATTCGGTATTACACAACATTTGTCTCGCACAAAACGCTAAAACGCTAACGCGCTAAAGACCTAATTTTCTCACACGACGACACAACGGACACAACGTCGCGTTGCTCAAAACGAAAGTAAGTATCCAATGGCATTCACCATCAACCGCTTCCCTTGCCCTGAGTTGTCGTGTTGTAGGCATCCGTCCACGTTAAGTGCGCTGAACGTACTAATGCCGTGACATCCTAGTTTGCTTTTCCCCTTTATACGTGGACGGATGCCTACAGCAAGACAACTCAGGGTAAGGGAAGCAGTGGACGGAAGTTGTGTCCGTTGTGCGGAAAAACAAACGTTTTTGCTGCTCACCCCAGCCCAACATGCCAAAGAGCAACGCCTATTATCACATTATCGAATTATCACATTATCAAATTTTCACATTATCGAAGCACCGTAATACTCCCCTCATACAGCTGCTCCTCCCCGTCAATAAAGCCCACGAGCGCATACCAGGTAAATACGCCTTGCACCTTATCGCCCCTGTTGGTGCCATCCCAACCCAGGTTTGGCTCGTTCAAAGCCATATCTTTTCTTTCAAAAACAAGGCTTCCCCAACGGTCGTAAATGCGCAACATGTTGATCTGATCTGCAGCAGGGCCAGAATAGCCCGTGAAGAAATCATTGCCGAATTGGGTAGACCCATCTGGCTTAAAAATATTGGGGAAATAGACCGGACGAACCTTGTTCACCCGAATATGTACCGTGTCGAATGCCACACAGCCGTCTTCGTCGGTGATTTTTACAATATAATACTGCTCCCGAATGGCCGTGATGGTTGGCTCGGCCAGCGTAGTACTGCTCAGCCCTTCTGAAGGGCTCCATTCAAAATCGACCGGACGACCGCTCGGCCCCGTCACCGTGTTCACGTCGACCATAAAGCCCAAATCAAGCAGGGTGTCTCCGGGTTGCGCGATGACGAAGAGCGCTGGCGGTTGGAGAATGGTCGCAAAAACGGAGTCGATGCAACCGTTGGCATCTTTGACTTTCACCCAGTAATCGCCCGCAGCCAGGCCAGCCAATATGTTGGCCGTAACATAACTGAGACCGTCTGGGCTGAACGTATACGGCAGTTGCCCGCCCAACCCCTGCACTTCAATCGAGCCTTCCGGCACGCCGTTGCAAAGCAAATTCACCACATCGACTACCGCGACGGCCACATCCAGCGGCTCAACGATGGTTACAGTGCCATAGATGACGCATTCGTTGTTATCATTCACCGTAACATCATATTGCCCAGGTGCCAGGTCGGTGATTTTCGCTGTTGTCGCACCATTCGACCAAGTGTACATATAATCTCTAACGCCACCACTTACAATCGCCTCGGCCATGCCATCATTGGCACCAAAGCACGATATATCCGTGCCATTCATTGTAATGGCCAAAGCCGCGTTGTCGGTGACGGTGACATTGAAATTACCCTTACACAGTACATCGTCAATTGCCTGGACGGTGTAAATACCCGAAGCATAGCCCCCTTGTGAATTGCTTGAGATGAAGCCGCTTCCCCAGTTGAATTGTATCGGGTCCACTCCATTGGTGATCTCCATGGTGATGACACCATTGTTGTCGCCAAAACAAAGCGGTGCCTGCACAAGCGGGTTTGCCGTCAGCACACGCTCCTTTACGTCAATGGAAAGACTGGTTTCACACAGATTGGAGTCGCGGATAATAAGGGTGTACACGCCTACGCCGAGGTTGCCCAAAGTGCTGTTGGGGCCAAAGGGGCCGCTGTTCCAGCTAAACAGGTATGGCGGCGTGCCGCTGGTAATATTGTTGATGGTAACTTGACCATTTGTAGTGCCATTGCAATCCGGTGCCGCAATCAGGGTATCCACCGTCACATCCGGGAAAATCAAAAAACTGTGGATGTCGGTTACTTTGCAACCCAGGTCAGTTTTTAAAGTCAGCACCACGGGGTGATTGCCGGGCGTGTTGAATGCCACTGTGTGCGGGCCTTTCCCGGTCGCTGTTTGTGGTACAGCATCCGCGCCAAAGCTCCAGTTCCACTCCGTTATTTGACCAATGGCAAAAGTAGATGCGTCAATCACTTGCACATCGGTGCCGAGGCATACGGCTTGGGGTATCGTTTCAAAATTGGCTTCCGGGCCCAGGAATTCGCCCGTGCCCCCAAATTCAATGGCAAATCCATTGCCTGTTTGGGAAAAATTGTTGACCACCAAAATATAGGTTTCACCCTGCACCATGTCTAAAGGTGCGAGCCAGGCATCATCGCCAGCATCGCTGCAGCCTGCATCTTCGCTGACATCAGGGTCGCCTGCGCGCAGGCCGGTTGGGCCAAGGCAGGGGCTGGGATAGGGCGGGCCTTCACCAGAAGCCATGCAGCGCAATATTTGCTTGCCGGAACAATTGCCGATGCCGTTGGGGAGCCGGTACACCACAAAATCCAGGTCGTCGGGCAGGTTGATGGGACTCAGGGTAAATGTCAGGGTGCCGGATTGGGAGCATGTCCATACAAACCAGGTCGAGTTGGACTCTTTGATACCTGGTGAGCCGTTAAAAAAGCAGGTAGCATCTTCCATTTCCAAATTATTGGCACCAGCGCCCGTTACTTTTTGCACCACAAAAGGCGATTTATCGCATAAAATGGAGGCTTCCGGACAATCAGACGTTGGTTCTACCGGAGGATTGTAATTGTTGATGCACAATTGGAAAGTGCCCGTTTGTCCACCAGCCCCTTGAATACGAATGAGGTAGGTAGAGCCCACAAACAAGCCCCCTTGATAGCCCTCAGCGATATTGGTGCCCACCCCCGACTGACAATCCAATTGATTGATAATGCCCCCACAATTGCCGAAATACAAGGCTATTTGTGGGCTTTTGAGCGTGCCGCCCGGTGCACCTGAGGTGGCACCACGCACGGTAATACTGACGTCAGTAGCCTGTGCGGTGAAGGCAAACCACACGTCATTTTGCGTGGTTCCAAAACAGGATGCGGGGCCGTAACTGGAAGGCGTGGCTGCCACATTGGTGAAAGCAGCAATGGGGCTGCAATAGTTGAAAACTGTTGTAATGAGGATAGGGTTTGTACACTCATTGTTGGAGGGCTGGGCAAATGCCAGGGTACAAAAACCCAAAAAGGCAACACATGTTAATAGGATCTGTTTTTTCATAGTTTGTGTGTATGGTCTCTTAGATAACGATCAGCGGGTAAAAATGGTTTATTTAAACATCGTAAGTATGACGCTACTTTTCCTGTTATAGCTGCCCCCAAACTTGCCTATTCGCGACAAAGACATTCATTTAGACGTTGCTTTTGTTATTTTAAGACGTCGAGCATGATGTGTATTTTATGCCAGAGGCAAAAACGAGGCATTTTTTTACCAGTTTTTGACATTTAGAAGGAGCATCGCCGGGATTACTTCACCAAAAAAAGGCAAAAAAATGCTTTTTTATTGGCCTGGCGAGAAAACCCTCGTCAAGCTCTAACCCAAAATTTCTAAAAACTCGCTCATGATCATCGCCGTAGCCCCCCAAACGGCACGCCCTTCTACCAAGTAACAAGGTACATCTTTCAGCAATATACCGGTACCCACCACTAATTCCTTGAAATCCTTATTTTCTGCCTGTTGAAAATGCTGGATGGATGGCGTTAGAATGCTGTCTACTTCCCCAGGCTGCGCAGAAAACTGAGGGGGACCAGTAAGCACGCCTACAAAAGGATGTACGATAAAATTGCTGACAGGGATGTATAGATCCGTCAGCGCTCCCAGTATTTCAAGCTGACTTGGCGGAATTCCAATTTCTTCTTCTGCCTCCCGCAGGGCGGTATGCGTCAGGCTTTCATCACCTTGGTCGTGTTTCCCGCCGGGAAAACTAACCTGTCCACTGTGGCGGTCGAGCGGGTTCGCGGTTCTTTGTATGAGCACCGTATGCCAATCCGAATCGTTCTGCCACAGTAGCAACGTGACACAAGCAATACGCGCATTGCCGGGATGGTACGGATTCTGTTGCAAAGCAATGGCCCGCTGCGAAAATGCCATGCGCAATTGCGCATCAAGCCCGGGCAGGGGCTGCGAGAGGCGGTAGCGGATTTCGTCTATGGATAACATGAATTTTAATTTGATAATTTGGTAATGGGATAATTTGATAATGACGCATTCACGTAGCTTCGAGCAATTATTTCAATCTTCACAAATCGAAGAAATCAGCTATAACACCGCACAAATCGCGTATAAGCTTCAAAAATCGTCAATCAAAAACAGCCCGCAAGATGTTTCAAAAAGCTCCCACTTCCGCGCTGCGTTCATCATTCTGAGTATCAAACACTACTTCAACGGCCGTTTTTTCACAATCCCCCCTTTCACATCCGAAATTTTAGAAAGAACGATAAAAGCATTTGGGTCTATCTTGGCTATTTCCACCTTCAATTTCGACAACTCAAGCCGGGTGACAACCGAAAACAAAATATCGATGTTTTTAGATATCCTATTCGATTTTCCGATGCCGCCTTTGCCCGCGTAAACGGTGACCCCGCGCCGCATTTGGGAGGCTATCATTGTTTTGATCTCTTCCTGGTGCGTGCTGATAATGGTCACCCCAATATACTCCTCAATGCCCTCAACGACAAAATCGACCGTTTTTGCGGCTGCCACATAAGTTAACATGGAGTACATGGCAGCTTCAGGCGATAGTACATACGCAGCTGTCAGGAATATCATTAAATTGAAAATCAAAATAACGTCCCCAATACTCAAACCTGTTCGTCTTCCAATATAAATGGCCAATACTTCCGTCCCGTCTATAACGGCCCCGCCCCTGATGGACAGGCCGATACCCAGCCCCAGAAAAACACCGCCAAAAGAGGCCACCAGCAACTTGTCGGAAGTGACGACCGGGTACTCAATAAAGGCAACAGCCATCGCCAATCCAAGAATAGCAAAAGTGCTTTTCAGCGCCAACGAAGAGCCAAACTGTTGATATCCCAAAACAATAAAAGGGGCATTAAAGGCCACCAGCAAAAAGGCGAGTGACGCGCCACTTGTTGCATTTACCATCAGGGAAATACCCGTGATGCCACCATCGATAAAATGATTGGGCAACAGAAAACTTTTTAAGCCAAAACCCGCAGAGAGAATACCGATGGTTACCAATACGGCACTTCTAAACCAGTATATAACGGTGGTTTTGAAATTCAAAAACTCCCGAGCAATCCGGTACGGCGAGACGAGCACGCTGGTCGTCATGCCCAGTTTTCGGCGCACTGATTGGCGCAGATAATTATAGAGGAACTTGTGCATGGAGCGAAGTTAGGAATCTTATACCAATCCCTCGCGAATCAAATCATGCAAATGTACAATACCGAGATATTGACCTTTGTCGAGTACCACCAGTTGGGTGATGGAAAAGGAGCGCAGCAGTGCCAGTGCTTCCACTGCCAGGGCATCCGGTTCGATGGTTTTGGGCGCAGGAGAAAGGATGTCCGCAGCTTTTACCTGGCTAAAATCGCGTTGCTGGTGCAGCATGCGGCGCAGGTCGCCGTCGGTAATGATGCCCGCCAATTGGTCATTTTCGTCCAGCACGGCAGTAGCACCGAGCCGCTTGGAGGAAATTTCCAGGATCACATCTTGCAAACTCGCGTTGGTGCGCACCACCGGGCGCTCATGCAGCAGGTACAGGTCGCGCACGCGCAGGTAGAGTTGTTTGCCCAAGGCCCCCCCAGGATGGAATTTCGCAAAATCCGCAGCAGAAAAACCTTTGTAGCTGAGCAAGGCCATCGCCAGGGCATCGCCCAGGGCCATTTGGGCAATGGTGCTGGTGGTAGGAGCCAGGTTATTGGGGTCAGCTTCCTGGTCTACGGGCGTCCACAGCAGGTAATTGGCCATGCGCGCCAGGGTGCTCTGGCGGTTGGCGGTCATGGCGATCAGCGGATTTCCGAAGTTTTTGAGCAGGGGAATTAGCACCTTGATTTCGGAGGTTTCGCCGCTTTTGGAAATACAAAGCACAAAATCATCGGGCAGAATCATGCCCAGATCGCCGTGAATGGCATCGGCGGCGTGGAGGAAAAGCGCGGGCGTACCCGTAGAATTGAGGGTCGCCACGATTTTCTGGGCCACAATGGCGCTTTTACCGATGCCCGTAAGCACCAGTCGACCCTTGGATTGCGCCAATGCCTCTATACAACGTTGAAAATCAGTGCTGTCGTCCAGACTATCGGCCAGCGTTTGCAAGGCATCCGCTTCCAGCTGGATGGTTTGCCGGGCGATTTCGAGTATGGTTAAAGCGTTCGGCACAGGCATCCTTATTTACCCAGGTTTTTGTCTTCTTCTCCCACGCGGTTGAGCAGGGCGTCCACCCGGAACATTTCATCCAGGGTATCGTCCAGGAAATATTCGATTTCGGGCATGCGGCGCATTTGTCTGCCTATTTTACCCGCCAATGCCTGACGCAGCCGCACCTGATTCTCCTCCAGCTGCAGCATCACCTCTTGCTTGTCGTCGGTGCCATACACGCTGATGTATATCTTGGCGATGAGCAAATCGGGTGTCATTTTCACATCTGTGACGGTCACGAGTTTGTCGCGGCCATAGATATTGCCACCCTCTTCGGTGAGGATCATGCCGAAAAAGCGTCGTATAACTTCGCCTACTTGTTTTTGGCGTTTAGATTCCATGATTTTTAATTTGATAATTAGGTAATTTGATAATTTGATAATGTGGGGCCTTTGCTTGGGATGGGTGGCTGGGTTGGAAGTTAAACCATTATTTCTTTCAAAAAGTGCCGCGAAGGTAGGGCAATCCGAAACTTATTTTCCCTCCAAGGCGTTTTTAGGTTGGATTCAGAATAATCGTTGGGATTTTTTTTGTCTGGGTGTTGGTTTTTTGCACTTCTCCGTATTACCTTTGCACCCGCTTTTGAAAGAGCTTGATTCCGTAGCTCAGCTGGTAGAGCACTTGACTTTTAATCAAGTGGTCATGGGTTCGAATCCCATCGGGATCACATTTTAAAGCCTCGGCAATACGCCGGGGCTTTTTTTGTGCCCTATTCCGTAGCGCAGGTGGTAGAGCCTCCCGATTTTTTATCGTTGGAGCGTCCCAAATAAAACGATTGTTTTTTTAGACGCGGGCCTGAAGGCCCTCATCCGGACCGCGTGAACGCGGTGCTACCAGCGCTTCGTGGGCGCATTCGTTCTTAAATTTGCGGCATTTGTCTTTTGGAAAATGGGTTAGGATGCGTAGACATCGGCTAGAACAACCGTTTACTTGGGTATTTGAGGAGATTTGTTAGCGCCGCGCTGTTCGTTCGCTCGCTATAATCAAAATGGATGCACCCACGGAGCGCAGGTAGCACCGCGTTCACGCGGTCTGGACGAGAGCCTTCAGGCTCACGGAACTAATAGCGAATCAAAACACATTTTTTCCCCACCTTCAATTTCCAGGCATTAGTTTTGCTTCCCTTCATTCACATCGTTTTATGTAGAAAGCATGACTGAACAAGCCCAACAACTCATTGAAAAAGAAAAACGCGAACGCAGCGGTTATCTTGACCTCGGCAACTGTGGCCTTAGCGAACTGCCCGACCTGTCGGAATTGGATTGGTTGGAGGCTTTGATTGTATCGAATGAATGGTTTGATGGGGTACAAAGCTAATGGGTTTTCAGTCAAAACATGGGCGGCAAACCCAATAAAATCGTTGTCTCGCCTGTTGGTCTGCTGCCTTTGGGGTTAGAAATAGTGGTTTTTGGTGCTAGCTCGGAGGACTCGTGGCCAATCAGCGACGGGCGGTTTTTGGAGAAATTGACCAACCTGACAATACTCTGCCTAGACTCCAATCAAATCAGCGACGGGCGATTTTTGGAAAAATTGACCAACCTGACGACGCTCGACCTCAGTTCCAATCAAATCAGCGACCTTGCACCATTATTAAATTTGATAAAAAATGGAATACGCACGAATTTAGAAAAATACGGCGGTAGCGGTATTTCCCTTTATGACACCCCCCTCCAAAACCCACCAATTGAAATTGTCCAACAAGGCAACGAAGCCATCCTCGAATACTTCAAACAAAAAGAAAAAACAGGCGCAAAACCCCTGCTCGAATTTAAACTCGTCCTGCTTGGCGACGGCCGTGCGGGCAAAACCTCCCTCGCCTGCCGCCTGCTCAGATAGGAATTGCCGAAGCAGGAAGACCGCACACAGGGCGTAAACATCGTCATCGGAGAGTACCAGTTCCCGGTAGCCGAAGGTGATTTCAAGCTACACATCTGGGACTTTGCCGGGCAGGACAAATACAAGCCGCTGCACCAGTTTTTCTACACCGAGGGCGCGGTATATGTCATGGTAGCCGACAGCGGCAATGCCGGGACCGACTTCAATGACTGGTTCCAGACCGCCGACCTGTTTGGCAAGGGCAGTCCGCTCGTGGTCGCGCTCAATGAATTCCGGGAAGGCGCAGGCTACGGCACTTTCGATTAGGAACGCTGGCGAAAACAGTTTCCCAAGCTCCTGCGCGAGGTGCATTTGGTCAACCTGCTCAACGAAAATGGCGTGCCAGCCTTGGAAAAGTGTATCCAATACCTGGCGGAGCAACTGCCGCACGTGAAAACGGAATACCCAAACAACTGGGCCGACATCCGTGTGGAACTGGAGCGCAGGCGCGACGAAAACTACATTTCACAGCAAGAGTTTTTCAAAATATGCCGCGACAACAACTTGCCGGAACGCCAGAGTGCCCTGATTTTGAGCAACATTTTGCACATCATTGGCGTATGCCTGCACTACCAAAAAAGCGAGTTGTTGCAGCAGCACGTCATCCTGAAAAACGAGTGGGCCACCCACGCCGTCTATCAAATCCTCGAAGACAAGCGGGTGGCGGAGGACAGAAAAGTTTTTTTTGATTGGGACGACCTGCGCCGCATCTGGTCGAGCGACGAACATGCCGAGATGCGCCCACAACTGCTGGAACTGATGCAGCAATTCAAAATGGCCTACCCGCTGCCCAACGGCAAGGAATTCGTCACGCCGCCGCTGCTGCCTGCTGCCCCGCCAGAGGGCTGGGATATGGAGGGCGACGCGCTGGAAATGTACGTGGAGTACAAGTTTTTGCCTAAAGCCCTGATGACGCAGTTCATCGTGAGCCGCCACGCCGACATTGACAAGAGCCGCACACTGGTCTGGCGCAATGGCGTGGTGCTGCGCTGGTCAGCCGACACGGTGGCCGAAGTTAAAGTCTTCAAATCGCGGGGAAGGGATGCGTTTTACATTAGTTCCCAGGGCAGCGATCGGCGAGCCCTGCTCACAGCGATTTTGAGAACTTTGCGAGAATTGCATGGGGAATACGGCGGGATCGAACCATATGAAGTGTTGCCATGCCCTTGCGGGGGTTGTCTCGGGCAGCTCAATCCTCAGCATTATTTCGAGTTTTCAGATTTGCAGAGTTTGCTTGAAAATGGAGAACAGACGGAGCGTTGTCCCAAGTCAAGGAAATGGTTGGATTTGGTGAAATTGCTGGGCGGCATGCTGGTTTTTGAAAATTTGGCCGTTGGACAACAGGTGGTTTTAGGCAAAGCCGAGCCGCATAAAACTGCCAAGGTTCCGGTAAAACCCGCCGCTCCGATGGCGTTTTTTTCCTATTCAAAAGCGGACATGGAACACTTCAAGATGTTTCAAAAGCATCTCCGTCCGCTCGAGCGCAGCGGCAAAATCCGCCTTTGGGACGACCTGAAAATTCGTCCCGGCGAAGATTGGGACGACAGCATCCGCGATGCACTCGCCAGTGCCGACATCATTTTCCTGCTGCTCAGTCCCGACTTATTGGCTACAGATTATGTAGACGAAGTCGAAATCGCCGAAGCCATGCGCCGCCACGAAGCGGGCGAAGCGAAAGTGATTCCGATAAAACTTAGGCCATGTTCATGGAGCGGTATGCCGTTCAGCAAATTGCAGGGGCTGCCCCGCAAGGATTTGGTCATCAGCACCGTGGGCGATGAGGATAGCGCTTGGTTGGAGGTTTTGAAGGAAATAGAGGCAATGCTGCTGGTCTAACATGAGTCATCCCTTATTTTTGTTGGAAGGAAAACCGAGGTAAATTTGGGCATTTGTTTATACTTATTGGTCGGACGATGAAAAATCGTCAGACCAAATGGCCCTCGTCCGACCACTTTTCGTGGTCTGACGAATAAGTTAGAGCAAATTCTGGCCTCACATAGCATCTTTCGGCCTAAAACTCAATTCCCAATAATCAAAGCCTTAGAAGCGCCCACTCCGTTTTTCCCAATCACCTGAACCATATAAACCCCATTTGAAATCCCAAGCAAGTCCAAAGCTTCAGTTTCAACACCGCGCAAATTTTGCGTGCGAACGAGCCGACCTTGCGCATCAAAGACCTTCACCAACGTTGCGGGTTCAGCCCCTGTTTTTATAAAAGTGACCCCTGCGGCAGGGTTGGGGGAAATTGAAAATTCGAACGCGTAGTTGGCGTAGTTTTGTACCGCGCTAAATGCTTCGCAATAATTCCGTCCGTAAAAAATTTTGCGCCAAGCGGCATTGCTCCAGAGGCTTATGGTGTATTCCGCAATGCAGTCGTCCCCGTCGTAGGTGGTTATGGACTGAAAGTTGTTTTCCCAGGCATTATTGGCCCATACTTGGGTGGTCAAAGAGTCGGGCAGTCCTCCGGGTGTGTACGTGAAATAATACTGACCGCTGTTTCCCCAGGCGCTGACGTTCCATTTTTCATTAAATTGAAAAACCAAATTTCCGCTGCTGTTGTACGTAAAGTTGTATTGTTGGTCATTGGCCCAAGTATTTGCAAGCCAGCGCTGAAAAGTGGTTGTTAGGAGCTTGCCTGACGCATCGTTTGAAAATAAATACTGGCTGGAATTTTCCCAAACATTGGCTAAAAACAGCTGTTCGAGCTGCGCGATCCTGTGGCCATTAGCATCGTATTCATAAATGCGGCGTTGGTAAGGTTCCTCAACAGTAATCAATTGGTTGTTCGCATTGTAGGTAAATTGAGTTGTAAAATCACTTGCCCAGGCACTCCCGTCCCAGGTTTGCGATGTCCTGGAGAGCAGCTTGCCTTGCAGATCATAATTTGAGCTGAGTTTTGCGTCATTAACCCAAGCTGTGTTTTCCCAATCCTGGAACAGCATCACTGTCAAACTATCATTGTTGTCGTATTCAAACAGAATTCTTCGGCTAAGTTCAAAT
>Ga0105044_10005117_pt1 | contig 18059 bp, 19 predicted proteins | sample MAT01_FD_78092 | JGI IMG/M metagenome (GOLD analysis project Ga0105044, IMG submission 78092) | Freshwater microbial communities from Lake Fryxell liftoff mats and glacier meltwater in Antarctica - MAT-01 | ecosystem: Environmental > Aquatic > Freshwater > Ice > Liftoff microbial mat | place...
ATGCCAGCGCTAGTAGGAATCTACAGTACTAAAATCACAGACGTACTTGATTTAGGGATTATTACACCCGCCACTTTGATCGCCGGTACATTGATCATGCGGCGCAACCCACTGGGTTATCTGATCGCCTTTGCATTGCTCGTGCTGGAAATCCTATTGACGCCGATGATCATCGCGCAGACGGTCAGCCAATGGCTGGCCGGAATCACATTTACGACCGCCCAAATCATCGGCCCGATGATCGGCTTTGCCGCCCTTGGCCTGTTCGCGCTTTGGGTCATGGTAATCCTGCTACGCAAGACAGCCGATGTAGTAACCAGCCAGACGGCGCCACCGCAGCCGGCTCATGCCTGAAAGAGGCAACATAGAAAATCTTATGTCTATCATCTGGGTTTATCTGTGCAATCTGTGTACAAAATATAACCTCTCGAATTCAGGTTAACACAAAAATTTTTAGTTTACATGTAGGAGGGAACATCATGAGGGTCAATAAAGTCGAGCGCTATACACTCATCGTGCTCGATGCGTTTCTCGCCATCACCGCCATCGCCGGCGGCATTGGTCTACTGACCGGCACCCTTGCACCCGGCGTCGAGTTATTGCAGAGTTCACCCTTCACCAGCTAGACGATCCCCGGCCTGGCACTGCTGATCATTGTGGGCGGCAGCGCACTGGTCGCCACCGGTTTGATACTGCGCCTGCCCCACCTGGGCGTGTTGGCCTCTGGCATCACTGGCTTGATGATTATCGGTTTTGAGATCGTCGAAGTGCTCGTCGTCGGTTCCGACCCAGGCATTGCGCGCAATTTGCAAATCTTCTATTTCACCCTGGGGCTGTTGATTGCTCTGCTGTCTGCTGCCCTCTGGATGGCCCAACGTCGGGTGAGCATCGGCGGTATGGGACAGGGTAAGGCGGCGTAGAAATCATAGGAGAGCGAGGCGGGTAGGGTTGCCCAGGTAAGCGGATGACAACAAAGGAGTCACCAATGAATCGTGCATCTGGTCCGGCTAGGGGTGTTATAACCAAAATAGGACACCCACCATCAGCGCTGCGTTGGTGGGTGCTGTTGGTGCTCGCCGCGAGCATTGCCCTCGTCTTTGTCGTGCGCACCAGTGTGGCGAGCACCGGCAACGCACCACGCCTTTTTGAGCTTTTTGATCTGTTTACCACAGGTGCGGCAGCCGTGATATTGCTGATCGGCTTTCGCAGCCTTACCCACCACGACTGGGGCATTGGCATTGGCATCGGTCTCTTGATCGGCTTGACCTTACCCCTGGCCACACTTTTTAATCCTTACCCGTTGCTTGACCGTGTGCAGGGGGTGATACCGGAGGCAATCGTGCGCGGTACGATTACGACTGTGACGGCGCTGGGCGGGTTGGTGATCATGCGCTGGGGTGGGCCTGTGCGGGTGCAGTTGGCGTTGAAACAGTGGCGGCGGGCGCTGATTGGCTTCATCTTTGGCGCAGTGGTAGGCATGCCGTTGGCTGTGCTCAATGCCTATGCCAATGCCTGGACACAGGGCCAGGTTTTTGTGTGGCAGAGCATCCTAGCCGCGGCCTTGGACGCGTTCCAGCCCGCCATTGTGGAAGAGGTAATTTCGCGACTGGCACTGCTGGGCGTGCTCTGGTTGATTCTGCGCCCCTTTTGGCCGGAACACCAGGCCGTCCGGCTGGCTGCAGGGCTTGCCCTGCTGATCCACACCTATGGGCACTATAGTGACTTGTTCGTTACCCAGCCGATCGTGGCGTTAGTGATGGGCGCGCTGCTTGGCCTGCTCTGGGGAGTGCCCATCACGCTGCTGGCGTTGCGGCGCGATCTGGAAGCTGCCATCGGTTTTCACTGGGCACAAGATTTTGCTCGTTTCGTCGTGGGGTTGTGATGGAAGATGCGGGAAAGCACTATGAATATGATGAATATGATTCAAACCCATCTTCACAAGCTGAGTGAGGAGATCGGGCACGTCCTACCGGCTCACCCGCCAATCAGCGCGCAGCAGCTATATTCGCCAAGGTATGCTTTTGTCTGCCCTGAACCGCTGGTCGCGCTTGTGGAAGTTGAACCGTGGCCACCGCGGGACCAGACGCTCTTGTGGCCGCGCGGTGTATCAACCCTTGCCCTCTCATCACAAGAGAGCGACGGGCTGATCGGCAGTGTGATTACACCACGCGGCACCCTACATTTTGTGAGCGATACGACCGGTCCTTATGTCACCGGCTTGGATGATATGCCGGCGGCGATCCGCCAGGCAGCGGCGCGCACAGCATCCAAGGCAGACCGCCTTTCGTTCATGGTCGGCGATATCAATGCCCTCAAGTTGCCTCCCACCACCTTCGATGCGATCATCTCTATCGACACGATCTACTTCAGCACAGATTACAGCGACACGGTGGGTCGGTTGACACATGCACTGCGCCCCAGTGGACAAATGGCGTTTTTCTATGGCTATGGTGTGGAGCCGGGGATCGCTGTCGAGACATTTCCGCGCGAAACGCTAGAACCGGAACGGACACCGCTGGCAGAGGCGTTTCGGGCCAATGGCTTGTGCTTTTCGACAACAGGCTTCACTGTAGAGAAGTACCGATTGGCGCAACTGCGCAAGCAGGTGCTGGCCGAACTAAAACAGGACTTTATCGACGAAGATATCCTGTTCATCTATGAGAATCGCATGGGGGAGGCTGAAGATATCAGCGATGCGATTGAACAGGGTCTGCACCGGCGGTATCTCTACGTTTGTCACGCTTAAGAGAAGTGCTTGCGCAGTGCCCTCTTGTGCCCTTACGAGCGTGCCAAAATTTCATAGCACATGGGCACCGTAGACTACCCACCCGACCAGGATTGAAGCTCGCTGTTTGATGGGTGTCTACGCCGCTTTTTTGGGATAAGGTAGACCGTGGAGAAACTGTGCGCGATGACAGGGAAACAGGAAGACGAGCTCTTACGCGGATAGCCGTGTCAATCAATGTACGTATGAATGAAAGCACGAGGATCGTCTTTATGGGCCTGCTGGCGCTGTTGCGCGCCCAGGCCGATTATCGCAAACTGGCACAGCACTTGCTTCCATTACCATGAACCTAGGCACTAAAGGGCGGTTGCTTGGAAAACGGTAGAAAATAGCTCGTTTACCGCTGCGGGCTACGGCCGTTTTCAAACAGAGCTTACTTTAGATGAGCAGCGCTTATCCATACGAAGTTAAAAAAAGAAGCATATTTTGCTCCTACTATCTGCTCAACGATTGCAGGAGATCAAATGACAGCGCATCAGACAACGCGACTTTCGATTCAATCGTTCACACGAAAGGCAGGACGTATGATGTTGATCATCATTGCCAGCTTATTGGTTTGTATCCTCATCCTTGTGGGCATCCTGCTGTTATGGAGCCCTGGAAAGCCGATCCCCTTGGTTGATGAAAATGGGAATCCGCTGGCGGGCAGCCTTTCAGCAAAAGTGTTTGTCGATATCAACGGTACTCAACAAGGGATGTTTATTAAGAGCAAAGATCAAACGCAGCCAGTGCTGCTTTACCTGCATGGCGGTATACCTGATTACTTCCTGACCCAACGGTACCCTACCAGCCTTGAAGACGATTTCACCGTCGTTTGGTGGGAACAGCGCGGCTCAGGAATTTCCTACCATGCTGCCATTCCAACAGAGACGATAACGCTGGACCAAATGATCGCTGACACACTGGCGGTGACGAATTATTTGCGTCACCGCTTTGGTAAAGAAAAGATCTACCTGATGGGCCATTCGGGAGGAAGTTTCATTGGTATCCAGGCGGCAGCACGGGAGCCGGCGTTGTACTATGCCTACATTGGCGTGGCGCAGATGGCGAATCAGCTCAAATCGGAAAAGCTGGCGTATGAGTATATGCTGCAACAGTTCAAAGCGACGGGCAATACAGCCATGGTACGCAAACTGGAAGCAGCGCCGGTTACCATGACCGGTGGCACACCGCCAGCATACCTTGCCTTGCGTGACCCGGCGATGCACAGCCTTGGCATTGGCACGACCCATGATATGAATTCGATCATCACCGGTATCTTTTTCCCGTCGCTGACCAGCCGAGAGTACACCTTCATGGAAAAGGTCAATATGTGGCGTGGTAAATCCCGCTCCGGCGTTAGCTCTCTGTGGGATAAGATGTTAACCACGGATCTGACCGCACAGGTGCCAACGCTTAGCCTGCCGGTCTATTTCTTTCATGGTACATACGATTATACGGTCTCCTACACGGAGGCAAAAGCCTATTTTGAAAAACTCAACGCGCCCGTAAAAGGATTTTATAGCTTTGCCCAGTCTGCTCACAGCCCTTTATTTGAAGAACCGGAAAAAATGCAGAAAATTTTGCTGGAGGATGTACTGGTAGGTGGGAATAGCCTTGCTGACGCCAAATAAACTTGACAAGCCGACTGCTTCAACACCGCGAAGTGTGGTTTGTGTTGGGGCAGTCGATGGCGGTCAATCTTTATGGGATCTGGCAAAAATTGATCACGGGAGTTGCACCATTGCCGCGCTATCGTCCCCATCGGTTGGCGCGCCTGATATACACTCCTCAGCGCGCCACACAACGTCAGACCTTTTGGTCTACCCCTACTCATGCATTAGTCCTAGCGGCTATACAGCAAAGAACCACATGAACTTGTGCCATTTTTCAATGATTTATTCATAAGCAACGCATTTCTCAACGTTTTCCTCGCGCCAAGCAACGCTTACGCAACACTCCCCCTGCTACCCTAAGCTGCACCCTCGCAGCTCATGCCAATTGACGGATGAAATCAATTGGCATGGTAACCGTTTGCGTCATGCTTATCATATTGATCCGCCACGCCCGCTACTTTGTCACACTTCTCACGGCTTCTTCCTCATCCTTCGACAGCCATTCGACACCCATCGGTTATCCTTTGCTCTAGCATAGCACAACGGAGTTATGCAGGTGACATATTACCGAAGGGAGCCAACAGCATGGCTGCAAAAATGCGTTACATGGCTTGCGTCGAGCTCACCACATCCAGAGAAAGCCAACCCCCAACAAGGCAGTACGCGTTAGAAAGTGGCATACAGTTGCGGCACGATTGGGGCAACGAATCCGCCGTTGGTGGGGGTCTGGGCGAGTTGCTGCCGTGCCCTACGCCGGTCGTTCGGCGGCACAACCCGAAGCCCCCGGTAAGGGAAGACTTGCGCGCCAACTGTGACCAACAACGAACACTACCTTACCGCAGTCAGCAGTAATCAACTACCTGGATTCTGAACGAAATGGAGACAACGAATGAAGCGGATCATGCGTAAACAAATAATTTTGACCATCGGATTATGCGCCTTGCTTGGGCTGATCGCACTGCTGGGTGTGGATCGTCTGCGGGCCAATCCACTGGTCATCAACGCTGCACCAGGACTGATCAACTACCAGGGACATCTGCGCGATAGCAACGGTAACGCCTTTGCGGGGCAGGCTGCTCTCAAGTTTACCATCTATGATGCGGAAACAGGGGGCAACAATCTTTGGACGGAAACCTATCTCAATGTGCCGGTCAACGCGGGTAATTTTGCCATAAAATTGGGCTCCAACACGCCGCTCTCGGCCACGATTTTTAGTGGTGCGGGTCGCTATCTGCAACTAGACGTAGACTTGACCAATACAAACAGCAACTACACCACCTTTCCGCGCCAACAGTTTACGGCGGTGCCCTATGCCTTTCAGGCCGATAGTGTGCCATGGAGCGGCCTCACCGGTGTTCCGGCTGGGTTTGCCGATGGGATCGATGATGGCGGCAGCGCGGCCTACGAGAATGTCGTGATTGTGGCAAAGAGTGGTGGCCACTATACAACCATTACCAACGCCATGAATAGCATCAATCCTTCGTCTAGCAGCCGCTATTTGATCTGGGTGGCACCGGGCGTCTACGAAGAGCAGGTCACGGTCAAACCCTATGTCCATGTCAAGGGGGCCGGCATGAACATGACCTACATTCGCGCCAACAATAGTGGCAATCACAACACCAGCTCATCCGCCGCGCTGATTTTGCCTGCAAACAGCCAACTGAGCGATTTGTATGTCGAAAACACATCGACGACACAGGATGGCGTTGCGATTTATGTGGACAATGGTAATAGCGCCACGCACCTCTTTCGTGTGGGCGCGCGAGCTATCGGCAATGGTGGCGACCGGCACGATGGTATCTATCTCAATAGCGGCACGCCCACCCTCGATCATGTCTATGCCGAAACCGCAGGGGGTGGCGTAGGCAACTGGGCGATCTTTAACAACGTCGCCAATCCCATGATCGACAGTGCAACGTTGATCGCAACGGGCAATAGCTCGGCCAATGCACTGCGCCTGAATGGCGGTAACCCCATCATTCAAAACAGCACACTGCGCGCCGATCAAGCCGCATCAGCCTATGGTGTCGAGGGCACAGGGGCCGGCACGCACACGGTGCGCTTCGACCATTCGACAATTCATGGCGAAGACTTTGGCATCCGCCTTTCATCGGGGAACTATAGCATCTATGTTGGTGCCTCGCTGGTACAGGGTGGTGGCAATGCCTTTTCTGGCACGATCCGTTGTGTATCCAGCTACAAAGCGGATTACACAGCGGTCAACGCGACGTGTAATTAGGCGCGGCTGATTCTCATATTCATCTGGCTTGTATGCCAATCGAGACAAGCCCTAGCCAAAGGAGATCAGACGAATGAAATACGTGCAGAAAATACACATATATAGTTTGCTGTTGACGCTCTGCGCAGCGCTCATTATGGGTGGGACAGTATGGGCGGCGGGTGAAGTGTTGACACGCTCGGCCATCACCATTGCCGGTGGGCAGGCCATAGTCAACGGCATTGAAGCGCGCAGCGCCGTGGGGCAGCCAGTAGCAGGAATTATTAGCAGTGGCGTCGGGGACATGTGCAGCGGATTGATGTGCCCTGGCAGCGGCTCCACCCAGGGTATACCACAAATTACGCCCACAGCTTCGACTACGCCCAATCCAGCCCAAACCCCAGGGAGCACAAGCACCCCCGGAGCTACACCAAGCCCAGGGACAACCAGCACACCTGGCGCTACGCCAATCCCAGGCAGCCAAGACAATCGTCTCTACCTGCCCTTGGTAACGCGCTAATCAAGCCTATGCCGCAATGACCTGCCGACTAGATCGCAGGATCAAATAAGTCACCGCAAACAGGCAGCGCTTCTACCCCCAGCGCTGTCTGTTTGTCTACAGGCTTCTGTTTACTTTGCCGGTTATTGCAGCCGAGCCCTATTTTCGTAGCGCACTGGCCGTCGCCGAAACGCTGCGCCAGCCGCGCCGCGCTCTTGCTGCTCAACCTGGGCATTGTCCTCTCTTTTATGGGTCGATTTGAAGAAGCCAAGGCAACTGATGCACCTTATGAGGTGGAGATCGTGGATTATCACTAAGGAGATATAGGATGAGTGAATGGCGAGACCCCAGCCACCCAGGCGAGATTCTGGCGGATGAATTGGAAGAGATTGGGGTGAAACCCGTAGAATTAGCGGCACGTTTGGAGGTGCCGGATAACCGTATCTATCAAATTCTGCATGGGCACCGCAGCATCACGGTAGATACTAGAGTTGTTCCCTAATAATTTTTCTCCAGTGTGATCAAAATGTTTGGTCATCTAAACCCAAATCAAGTAGGGAACAATAGTTTTTCGTAATCAGGATCCAGATCGATGCGGGCGATGGAGAAGGTGCGCTAGCTTATGAACTGCGTTTATTGGTTGACGGTAAATGCACGTAGGTAGTCGAGTAAATCTGCGATCACATGGAATCCGTGTTCATGGTCATGGTAGCGAACGCGCCAAGGTTGTTCTTGTTCGCTTTCGTGAAAAAACTGGATTTCGTTTTGCGCAGATTCAACCGTCCCATCGCTTTGTACGTTGTATCCTTCTCGTTCCAATGCCCGCCGCAACCACATAATTTGTAAACCATTGCCATGAACAGTGACCGTCTGTCCTGGTGTAGTGCGTTGGCGAAAGCTGCCACTCAGTGGATCAAACTCAAAATCAGCAGTGGCAAAAGTAGTGGCAAATGTCCCATTGAGAGCTAAATCCTCTGGCGCGCCACAATGTATACCATCTGGCCCCATAAGCCATAGTTTGTCGGCGAGTCGCATGGCGAGATCTAAGTCGTGCGTCGAGAGCAGGACTGCTAGGCCAGTTTCACGCGCCAAGCGTCGCAGAAGGCTGGTGGTTTCGACGCGCGTGGGGAGATCAAGAAATGCCGTAGGTTCATCCAGGAGCATAAACTCTGGTTCTTGCGCCAACCCGCGCGCAATTAGAACACGCTGGCGCTGCCCATCGCTGAGTTCATGGACAAAGCGTTGGGCGAGTGAGGTGAGGTGAGTTACATCTAATGCCCAAAGCACAGCCGCATGATCGCGGGGGGTGAGTCGGCCTAGCAACCCAGTATAGGGAAAACGTCCGAGGCTAACTAGTTCGTAGACGGTCAGATTTCCGACTTGCAGTCGGTCGGTCAACACAACACTGAGGCGGCGAGCCATTTCTGATTTCGGTTGTCTGCCAATGTCAGTTCCACTTAAAAGAACCCTCCCGCTTAAGGCTGGCTGCATTCCAGCCAGTGTACGCATCAGCGTTGACTTTCCCGCTCCATTTGGCCCCAATAGACAGACTAGCTCACCTGCATAGAGTTGAAGATCAAGATTCTGAAGCACGCGCAACGTCTTGCCACGTGGCTGTAGATAGCCAATTGTGAGGGCCTCCCCAGCCATAACTGGGGAGGCTTGAATCAGTGATTGGGACATGCGAGATCCTTTGGCGGCAAATTGGTGAGCTAATAGACAAACTATTTAAAAGTCATACCAATAAGTCTGATAATACACGAGACGCTATGTATGACTTTTAAGGGTTTTATCTATAAGATGAGCCTCTTTATTCTTGGCTGAATAACGATTGGAAGAAGATCGTCTCGTAGTCGGCCAGCAGTTCAGGATGGAGAATCGACACGAAATCTTGCAAGAGCAAATCGGGACGAATGATTGCATCGCCATAGAAGCTGTGCCCACTTAGCGGCTGTGCCTTGTTATGGTCATATATCTGCTCTTGTTGGACTGCGCGATAGGCGTCGGCAGAAGCTCGTTCGAGCAAATTGGACTGTGCCGTAAACCAGAAGTCAACGTTCTCAGCTTGGACAACCATCTCTTCCAAGCTTAACAGGATGGGGTGGTGCGGGCCTGCTGGGTCGGCAAAGGGATTGATTGCGCCAGCGTCGTTGAGCAGATGGGCAAGATAGTCGTTGCTGCTAACCGTTGCGCTGTCGCCAAGGTCGGCAAAGATGGCGGTTGGTTTATCGGCTTCAGCTTGCGCCTGGGCCGACAGGGTTGTGTAGTTTTGCTCGACATTGGCGAAGAAACTCGCTGCCGCAGCTTCTTGATTGAAGAAGAGGGCAAAGAATTTCACCCACTCGGCGCGTGCCAACGGTGTTGGCTCCAGCCAGAGATGATGGCCGACGGTCGCAATCCCTAGCTCACGCGCGCGCACGATATTCTCATATTGGCTGCCGATCCACGCGAGCATAAAGAGTACGTCGGGTTCAGCCGCCACTACCGCTTCGAGATTGATGGCTCCTGCGGTGCGCGTGACAGGCGTGCCATCATCCATCAATTCCTTAATCTTGGGATGCCATGCATCGCTACTATACTCTGGCGTTCCTAACGAAACAATATGGTCAGCCACACCTAGTTCAATCAGCGCGGCAACTTCTTCATTGTTGCCTGTGGAGACGCGTTCAACAGGCACAGTTATGATAGTTGCTTCGGCGAGATCGTCTATTAGCTCTGGACGTGGCGCGCCACATTGTACAAGGATATAAACATCACTTGCTGAAATTGGCACATAATATTCACCTTCGGCATGGGTGCGCACAACTTTATAGGAATTATGGTATTCGACTTGGAAAAGCTGGGCGTGGTTGATCGAAATCTTTTGCGGAAAATAATCGATCGTAGGATCGAATTCCTCAAGACACCCTTGGGCATTCTCGGTCAGGACAGATACATCAATAGCGGTTGACACTGGTGTTGGTGCTGATGTGGCGGTGGCAGATTCGTTGCCTACTGGCGCACTGTTGCTTGCAGGTGCGACGGCGACACATCCGCTGATAAAAAGAGCAACAAGCAAGGTGATGAACAGCTTTATACGATGATCAGACATGGGCCAGTTCCTTGCAACAGAAAGTATGTAAGAGAGAATGTAAATTGATTGATGGTGTTCAACGGGAAAGTTCTCGGTTACGTTATTGATCTTTACATCCACCCGCCGCGCTGAGCGCGTAGCAAAACCCAAAGTGCAACAGGCGCACCAACGAGCGCGGTCGCTGCATTTATCGGGAGGGTGAGGCTACTGCCAGGAAGTTCGGCCAAGATGCCACAAGCAATGGCAATGGCTGCTCCAATCAAAATTGTGGCTGGAACCAAGATGCGATGATCGGATGTGCCGAATAAACCGCGTGCCAGGTGAGGAATTGCAATCCCCAAGAAGCCAATTGGCCCGGTGTATGCAGTCACAGCCCCGGCAAGAATGGATGAACTCAGGAGAATCCATAAGCGTGTTCGGCGTAGATTTAGCCCCATACTTTGGGCATAGTTTTCACCCATGAGGAGGACATTTAGCTGCTTGGCGATGGCCGCATTAATGAAGGCCCCAATGGCAATAGCGGTTGCGAGAAAGATCAAGTCGGCAGGGCGCACACGATGGAAACTGCCAAAATTCCATTCCACAAATTCACGCGTGCGTTGTTCATCGGCAAAGTACACCAACACGGTCACAATGGCAGATATCAACGCCCCGATTACGACGCCAAGTAGTAAGACGGTAGTCATGTCGCGCACACGCGTCGAAACGGTCACCATCAGCAACATGACCAACATCGCCCCGATGGCCGCCCCCGCAACCGTGCCCACATTCGCCAACCATTGCCCACCTGCGATGCCATAGCCCAGGCCCGCGGGAAAGGCGATGATCAGCAATGCCACCCCCAAACTTGCGCCGGATGAAATGCCGAGCGTGAAAGGACTGGCTAATGGATTGCGGAACAGCGTTTGCATTTGGAGTCCTGCCAGACCTAACCCGATGCCCGCCAACGCAGAAGTCAACACGCGTGGCATACGAATATCGCGAATAATCGTCGTCCACGATTGCCGTTCGGCTTCACTATTCCAAAGCACGGCAAGGACTTGGTCCAGTGGGATTGAGACCGAAGACCAACTGAGGGCTAGTAAGGCCATCAACACACATACAATGATGAGTGCAAGCAGAAGTTGCAGGTGGCGTTGTGTGCGTGTAGACGTTTGCGTGGTCGATAGCTCTTGGTTTGCTTGCGCGGCTGGATACGCGGCTTCGATCAAGGCGGAGAGGGGGCGTTTGCGCTCGAAAGCGCGATTTGGCGGAGTGCTCTGCGATGTTGACATTTAACCGATCTCCCACACGAGCGAAGGACACTTGGGAAAAATTGAATTGAGCAAAGCATAGGCAAGGTCGTGTTCGACGAGGCAGTCAGGATAGAAGGCCAACAGTTCATCCAGCGAGCGATGGCCGAGTAGTAACATCAAAAACGTTTGGTTAGGGAAGGATGGCCCCGGCTCACGATGATAGGGCGGTCGCCACGCTTCAATCTGGGCGATTTGCCCGTGACTGAAATGTAGCGAGAGGCCATTGCGATAGAAATTCAGGGTAAGTTCGCCACTATAGCCACACAGAGGCGATTGGGCAAGGCGTTGTTCCAGAGCGGGTGCAATCTGCTGCAAAAATGCTGCAAGATCAGGAATGCGAATATACCAGGCATTGGCTGGGGTAATTGGGCTCAGACCTTTGGCATAAGCTTGATAGACTGGGTGGCTTGTGCTGAGCCAGAAAGTAAAGAGCGGCGATTGGGTGTCCATCTCGGGCGCACTTAGGATGAACCTCAGGAGAGCAGGCGTCGTCTCGGCCCAGCTATGCCCTGGCAAAAGCTCATAGCGGTCGATGCCAAAGCGCAACCACGGTAGATGGCTGGCATAGGCAAAGTGGCCGATGGCTCCTCCGGTTTTGGTTTCGAGAATGCAATGGTGGCGCAGATAAATATTGGGCAGATGACGGCCCATTAATTCGTATTGCCACATCGCTTCGTCACGCCTAACCGAAATGGCAGCACGCTCACGGGGGTATGTGTAAAGCTGCATGAGCAAAGGAATATCCGCGGGCGTGGCAGAACGAACCTGATAGTTACCGCTATCAGCCCGCGACCATTCCTCCACTTGCGAGCGTAGCGCCGCGCGGCTGCCGCCCATATCCAAGGCATATTCATAGCCAAATTGCCGATAGAACCAGGGAATGCCATTGATGGCTTGGAGCAACTGCCCTTGCTCTGCCGCACGCTGATGCAGCATGTCAAATTGGCGGCGGATTAAGCCTTGCCGACGATAATCTGGATCTGTGCCAACAAATTCAAATTGCCCCACAGAGAAAGGAATTCCATCATAGAGCCACATTTGGCGGATCATCACCATGGATGACGCGATGCGCCCTCCCTCCTGGTCAATGACGAGTGTGAAGTCATCCGGGCGGACGATGGGATGATTGCCGTCAAAGAAGGAACGCGTGCGCTCGGCAATGCGCGCGTTGGGCATTCCTTCCGTGGTGGGATGTACTGTCGTCGCATTAAAGTTGATCACGGCCTCTACATCCGCAAGCGTTGCTGTGCGTAGCATCAACCGATGGTCGGGAAGATGGGGGCTGGATATACCAGCCCCTGTTTCTGTGAAGTGCATAGGAATGTGCAGTCCCGCTGCTTTACTCTACGCCTGGCACAAGTTCGATGTGGACGAGTGTATGGTTGGGCAAAAGCTCAGGATGAAGGATGCTCACAATATCTGCCAGCAATTCGTTGACAAGAATGGCAGGTGTGCGGAAATAATCTTCATCACGCGCAAAGCGGTGGAACATGTGCCCTGCTTGCAAGGCGGTAAATTCTGCATTCAAAGGATTACTGGCAATGAAGTCCGCCGCCGTTCCTTCGGTGGGCAAATAGACTGTGTTAAACCAGTAATCGGCATTCGCACCCACTTCGATCACGATTTCAAGGGGAACCGCAGGATGGAAACCTGCAAAGTCCATTTGATCCTCTTGGAGAATCGGCTCACCCCCCGCGTCATTGACCAAAATGGATTCCACACGTGCTGCTGCGCGCGTCTGAAAGACACCACTCTGACTGATATTCCCCAAAAGCACGCTTGGCTTTTGTTCTTGCGCTTGTGCCAACTCGCGCAGTGCAAGGTATTCCTCGACAATCGGGGCAAAGAGGTCGTTCGCCAAGCCTTCTTTGTTGAAAAAGAGGGAAACGAACTTTAACTGTTCGGCAGAACCAAGCGGGCTTTCTACAAATGGCTCATAGTGTACGTAGGGAATGTCAAGTGCACGGAGGCTGAGTTGTTCTTCCTCGCCTTCATAGGCAGTGTATAGATCCGGCTCGAACTCGACTGTTGCTTCCCAACTCGACCCATAAGGGCCAATGTCGCCAATTTCACCGGCTTGGTCGCGCTCATGGAGTTTGGGGAGATACTCAATCCCCGTCACCGAGTCTGCGCGCCATGCCACCAATGTGTCGGTAACATCCAGCATCTCAAGTGCCCCCAAAATTCCGCCGCCACCGTCAATAATGCGCGTCATCGGAATCTCATACACATAGGTGTCCGGTGCAACCATAAATTCTTCTGGGATTGGTGCGCCACACTGGACAAGGAGATAGGTTTCGTGTTTGCCCGCAGGATCAGGTGTCAACAGCATGTCAATCACCTTATAGGAACCGTGATAGCTGACTTGCCACTGAGTCGAATATTGAGCTTCGACTTTTTCGGGGAAGTAATCGGTGTTTGGGTCGAAAGTTTCGAGACAATTCTGAGGATTGATGGGGATATCTTGGCTGCTCAAGCTTTCGGGTGCGCTGATTTCTGGTTGTGAGGTAGTGACTGGAGCCTCCGTTATAGGTGTACAAGCCATTAAGAACAGTAAACAAATCAGTAAACCTGGTATACGCCGACTCAATCTAAGCATAGGAGATCGTCCTTATTGATAAAGAAAAGGTAGATGAAAAGGCACTACAGTGGCCATAATCGAGAATAATTCTCAATTACATTGACGAATTTGCGCTTCCGCGTACTTCGGGTATTGTAACATGCAAATGAGATTAATTCTCAATTCAAAAAGACCTCGAAACAACTTTGTGTTGGGAGGAGGAATGATGAACCCACCCTTAGGTGCACAGGAGGATGTTGCCGCAGCGAACCATGACTGTGTAAAAACCTAGTGCGCGGCATTGCGGAGCCGGGACTATCGCATTACGGAAACGCGTTGCCAACTAGTAGATCCCGGCGTAAATAAGGTACCCTATTTTTACCATGATGTACACGAGTAACGTGCCTTATTAACTGCCGTGGTATCTACGCCCAACTGTACTAGTGATGCTGATTTTGGGAGCAGGGACTCCCGTGACAGCGAATAGCCTATTTGAACAGGCCAAGGCTGAGCATCTCAAATTGGGCATGGCGACCATCTACCGCACGTTGGAGATGCTTGAGGAATTGGGGTTGATGCAGCGGTTACATGACGGTAAAGGCTGTCATGGTTATCTGCCAGCCGATAGTAGGGGCGGCTTGCAGCCGCCCGTTCGCAGCGAGCCAAACGCGGGGCGGCTGCGCGGCCGCCCCTACGCATGATTTTGTTGGGCAAGCGCTGGATCCTTATTGCTTTGCAAGTGCCTAAGGAAAAGGCAACTTCCCAGCACGGCGTGACAGCCATTGACCATTAGCAGGTAGCCATTGATGATTGACCATTAGAAGGGTGGCAAGGGGCGGGTCGTGGGGCAAATTTGGAATTGCTACGTTAACCACTTGGTTAGAAGACAATTTCCGTGTATGATTACACGTCTATGAATACAACACCTTTTTCACCCGATCATGATAGTGAGCCGCACAGCGAGCAACTGGACGAGCAACTGGACGAACAACTAGGCGAGCAACTGGACGAACAACCCAGTGCGCAACTCGGTGAGCCAGTAAGCGACTATCGCAGTGGGTTTGTGGCCGTGATTGGCAGGCCGAATGTCGGCAAATCAACGTTGTTGAATCGCTTATTGGGACAGAAGCTGGCGATCACCAGCCCCAAACCGCAAACAACGCGTGACCAGCTCCTCGGGATTCTCACCGAGGAACATGCCCAGATTATGTTTTTGGATACACCCGGCATTCATAAGCCGAAACATAAACTGGGTGAATACATGGTGACCGTGGCGGACGAAACGATTCGCAATGCTGATCTTGTCCTCTGGCTTGTCGATATCAATGCCGCGCCCACCGAGGAAGATGTGGCAATTGCCGGTATGCTCCAGGAGATGCACAGCCGCAAGCTATTGCCGCGCCTGGTGCTGGGGTTTAATCAAGCAGATCGCTGGGCGGGGAACGCCGACACAACGACGACCCGGATGGAACTCTATCAAGCGTTGCTGGATTGGTATCAGGATGCAGCAGCCGCCAACCAGCCGCTGGTTACTGCCCTCTTTAGCGCGCAACGGGGCGAGGGGATCGAGCAACTATTGACGATTTTGCGCGAATCGCTGCCTTTTGGCCCCCAATACTACCCCGAAGATCAAGTCACCGACATGCAGACACGCTTTATTGTCGAAGAGCTGATTCGGGAACAGGCGCTCAATCTGCTGGAGCAAGAGGTACCCCACGGCATTGCGGTAGAAGTCGACGAGTTTACCGAACGCAATGAAACGATGACGTATATTTCTGCCGTGCTCTATGTCGAGCGCCAGAGCCAAAAAGCTATTGTGCTGGGCGAGGGTGGCCGGATGATCAAAGCCATCGGCCAAGCGGCGCGCCCGGCCATCGAAGAAGTGGTGGGCACCCATGTTTATCTCGAATTGTGGGTAAAGGTCTGGGAAAAGTGGCGCAAGAAATCGGGCATGTTGCGGCAATTGGGCTATGCTGTGCAAAAGTAAATCATAGTCAATAATCAATTGTCAATTGAAAATGGTCAATGAGTGCCATAACAAGCTTGGAAGTTGGTCCTTTCATTGGCAATTAGCCATTGATTATTGATTATTCGTGACAGTTGATTTACTGTTCCCGACTGTGATATGATCGCGAAACCGTTGCGCGCTTTGATGGAAAAACGGCTGACCTATGGATCCACATGCAATAAGAGTGCTTGAATACGAAAAGATTCTCAATCGCCTGGCCGAACATTGCGCCTTTAGCGGCGGTGCCGAGCTGGCCTATGCGTTGCTGCCCAGCGACGATTTGCTGACCGTGCGCACCTGGTTGGCCCAGACTTCCGAGGCGTACAAGCTGCTGGAGCAGAAGAGCGACATTAGCTTCGGCGGCGTCAAAGATCTGAGCACCCAGCTGGAAAAAGCCGAGCGCGGGTCGTTGATCTTCGCGCCCGAATTTCTGGAGATCAAGCATACGCTGCAGCGGGCGCGCGCCCTGCGCAATACATTGACCCGTTTGGAAAACAGCTTTCCGCTCCTGGCCGAGATGGCGCACAATATTGAACCCTGCGACAACGTGGTGGCCGAGATCAGCCGCTGCATCAATGAGCGCGGCGAAGTGGTGGATGGCGCCAGCGATGCCTTGGCACACATTCGCAATGAGCTACGCACGGCGCAAGATCGCTTACTCTCTATTTTGGATCGCCTGGTACAAAGCAGCGACGTCAAGCCCTATCTCCAGGATGCGCTTGTCACCCAGCGCCAGGGACGCTATGTGATCCCGGTACGTTCCGAGTATAAGGGCAACATCGACGGCATTATCCACGACCAGTCGGCCAGTGGCGCAACGCTCTTTATTGAGCCGCTCAAAGTCGTGCAGCAGAACAACGCCGTGCGCGAACTAGAATTGCAAGAGGCCAAGGAAGTCCGCCGCATTTTGACCGAACTGACCGAGTTAGTCGCCGATGAAGCGGTCTATATTCAGCGCAACGGCCAGATCTTGGGCGAGCTCGATTTTACTTTTGCCAAGGCCAAGTATGCCTACACGCTGGAAGGCTCGGCCCCCGAAGTGATTCCCTTCCGCCAAATCAAGCCGAAGCCGCATACCAATGGCACGCGCAATGGTCAGGCCAAGAGTGATGCCGAGGAAGAGCAACCCTTTTTCCACCCTGGCTCTGTAATCGATTTGCGCCGCGCCCGGCATCCGCTACTGAACCCGCAAACGGTGGTCGCGGTCGATGTCTACCTGGATGATGAGACCTTTATGATCATCATCACTGGGCCGAATACAGGCGGCAAGACGGTAACGATCAAGACGGTCGGGCTGCTGGTGCTCATGGCGCAATCGGGCTTGATGATACCCGTCGAGCCGGGCAGCACGCTCTCGATCTTTGAAGGTGTCTATGCCGATATTGGCGATGAGCAGAGCATCGAGCAAAGCCTTAGCACCTTTAGCAGCCACATGACCAATATTATCGCCATTTTGGAAGAGGCTGACCCGACCAGTTTGGTGCTCTTTGATGAGTTGGGCGCGGGGACAGATCCCGATGAAGGATCGGCGTTGGCCATGGCGCTGCTGGATAATCTGCGCGACCGGGGCATTACCACCTTCGCCACGACCCACTATAGCGACTTGAAACTCTACGCGCATACAACACCAGGCGTGCGCAATGCCTCGGTCGAATTTGATGTCGAGACGTTGAGCCCCACCTACGAATTGAGCATTGGTTTGCCAGGTCGGTCCAACGCCTTGATCATTGCACGGCGCTTGGGACTCAATCCGGTAATTGTTGAGAAAGCCGAAAGTATTGTCCGCCCCGATACGCTTGAAGCCGATGCATTGCTCGATGAAATTCGGCGTGTCAAACAAGAAGCACAACAGGCCGAAACGCGCGCCAAGGATCGTGAGCGCCAGGGTCAGTTGTTGGAACGCGATTTACGCTATCAACTGGCCAAAATTGAAGAGGCACGCCGCGCCGTGATCGCCGAGACGCGCCAGATCATGGAAGCTGAGTTAACCGAGGTGCGCGGCGAAATTGAACAATTGCGCCGTCAG
>Ga0105044_10005120_pt1 | contig 18056 bp, 17 predicted proteins | sample MAT01_FD_78092 | JGI IMG/M metagenome (GOLD analysis project Ga0105044, IMG submission 78092) | Freshwater microbial communities from Lake Fryxell liftoff mats and glacier meltwater in Antarctica - MAT-01 | ecosystem: Environmental > Aquatic > Freshwater > Ice > Liftoff microbial mat | place...
CGTGATCAGTCTTCCAGAAGTACGCACAGAGTCATGTCTCCGTTGCACAGAAGCCGTGATCGGGCGTATGATCATCTATCTTAAAGCAAAATACGCTCATGACTCAGGGACAAGAGTATTCTTATGACAGTTTCATTCTGGCAAGCCGATGGACAGCAGCCTGTGCGCGAGGTCGATACCCTGGTGGTGGGGGCGGGACTGGTAGGCTGTGCATCAGCCTATTTTTTGTGTCAGGCCGGGCATGAGGTGATCATCACCGAAAAGGCCGATCTGGCATTGGGGGCCAGCGGGCGCAACGCAGGCTTCATGATCACGGGCCTCGATTCGTACTATCATCGGGCGGTAGAAAAATACGGCGAGGCGGTGTCGCAGGAGATGTGGTCGCTGTCACGCCAGACGATTGCCTTCTGGCGCGAACGCATCGCTGAGGCGGGCGGTGCAGTCCAGCACACGCAATGCGGATCGCTGCTGCTGGCCGAATCCGAGGCCGAGGCGCGTGATCTCGAAGACGCGGCGCGGGCGCTGGACAAGGCCGGACTGTCGATGCAGTTCCACAGCCGCGATCCATTAGGGCGCGGCTATTTTGCCGCGATTGAACATGCCAATGATGGAGCGGTGCAGCCTGTCCAACTGGCGCAGGCGGTCTTCAAGCAGTCGGGCGCGGAGCTGATCGCCAACAATGAGCTATATGCCATCGAGCAGACCGATGCCGAATATGTGATGGTGTACACACGCCAATTCATCTTCAAGGCGCGTTATGTCATGCTCTGCACCAATGCTTACTCGCCGCAGATTGATCCGTACTTTGTCGGCAAGGTCATCCCCAATCGCGGGCAGGTGCTCGTGACCGCACCGCTGGCCGTGCCGCCCCTGACAACCTGCGGCTACAGCGATTATGGCTATATGTACTATCGCACGACCTTCGACAACCGCCTGCTCATTGGTGGAGCACGTAACCGCGCCTTTGACCTGGAAAATAACACGACGGATGATCGCATCACACAGCCCGTCCAGGATGCCCTCGATGCCTATCTGCGCCGCTACTTCGTGGATGTGACCGTGCCTGTCGAGCGCCGTTGGGCGGGCATCATGGGCTTCAGCATCGATGGGCTGCCGCTGGCCGGGGTGCTGCCGGATAAGCCGCGTGTGGGCTTCGCGGTGGGTTTCACCGGGCATGGGCTATCATTGGGCGCAGGTACAGCGATGCGGGCTGTTGAGCGGTTGCTCAAAGGCACATCAGCGGGTGCAGTCGATGCCGGACGATTGACAGTTTAAGGAATCTCAGTTTTGGATAGCGCTGCCGATGACCCATCACTAACCGCCTCCACAAGGGGCGAGGAAGGGAGTGGGGTAAAAAGCCCCTCTACCACGCAGTGGGTGAGGGCGAAATACACGCTAAAAATCTATGCAAAACTCAGATTAAAGACTTTTCCAATGAGGAGATAGACAATGCCAGATATGCTTGTAAAGCTCTATAAACTTCCGCCGCTTGAACCCGTATTGCAGACACAGCGCGATAAGGGCATTCAGATTCGCCGCACCCTTGCGCCCGAAAAACATCTCGTGCTGGCCTGGATCACGCAGTATTTCTGGGTCAGTTGGGCGTCTGAATGTGAGGTGACGTTCGGCCATCTGCCCATCGGCACGTATATCGCGGTTGAGAATGGCGTGATGCTCGGCTTCGCCTGCTACGATGCAACGGCACGCGGCTTCTTTGGGCCAACAGGCGTCAATGATGCGGCACGCGGGCGCGGGGTGGGTGGGGCGCTGCTGCTGGCCGCCCTGCACGATATGCATGTCCAGGGCTACGGCTACGGCATCATTGGCGGCGTTGGCCCGGCTGATTTTTATGCCAAAGTTGCCGGGGCCACGCTCATCGAAGACTCTGTGCCGGGGATTTATGGCGGCCTGTTGAAGGGGTAGTACCCCACCACATTGATTGTTATGAAGAAAGGATGTTGTCGTAGGGACACGGCCTGCCGTGTCCACCCATTCGGACAAGGCCCGCCTTGTCCCTACCCCGCCACGATGATAATGACAGATACGCACGACGGTTTGTAAGGACATGAATGCCCGAACCGATGGGACATGGCGTGCCATGTCCCTACAAGGACATTCATGATCCCTCATAATTGCTGTGGTGAGGTCCTACGATTATTTTGGAAAACACGAACGGCTTTTTGTACTCTCACATGTGATATTCAGGATGTTGTATGGCGCAAATGGTCAATATTATCATTAATGTCATTGGCCCGATCTTCCTCGTCATCGGCGCGGCCATGCTCATCGGACGGCGCATGAATCCTGATCCGCGCCCGCTCTCGACCTATCTCATCTATCTGTTTTCGCCTGCGCTGGTGTTTCGCGGGTTTGCCACGCTGGATCTACACGCCTCCTCCGTCGTGGGCATGGCACTGGTGGCGCTCCTCATCCCGTTGATCATGATGGTGATTGGCGTCGTGATCACGCATTTTCGCCCCTGGACGCCTGAACGCAAAAGCGCCTTTATTGTGTGCCTCTTCATGATCAATGCCGCCAATTATGGCATCCCCCTCAACAAATTTGCCTTTGGCGATGCTGCCGAGCCGCTGGCGCTGCTATTCTACTCGGTGCAGATTGTCCCGGCCAATATCATGGGCATCTATTTTGCCTCACGCGGCGCTGTCTCGACCAAACAGGCCGTGCTCAATGTGCTGCGCGTGCCGCTGACGTATGCGGCGCTGGCGGGCATCCTGGCGAATCCTGCGGTTGGAATCCTGGTAGTTCCGATTCCGATTTATCGTGCTCTGGTCGATATTGCTGCCAATGCCTCAATTCCGGTCATGCTGGCGCTGCTCGGCCTCAAATTGGCGCAAACACAGGTGCGCGGCCTGCTGCGTCCGGTGCTGCTGGCAACAGCCCTGCGCTTGATTCTGGCTCCCCTGATCTCTGTGCCGCTGGCGCTGCTGCTCGGTCTGACCGGACTGCCGTTCAAGGTGGCAATTGTGCAGAGCGCCATGCCGACGGCGGTGCTGGCCGGAGCGCTCACAACGGAATTTGGCAGTGACAGCGAATTTACCTCCGCCGAAATCTTTGTAAGCACCATGTTGAGCGTGCTCACCTTGAGCGTGCTGCTTTCGGTTTTGGGGTGATGGGTAGGATGGACAGAATAATGTGGTTTTTGTAGAGGCGCAGCGTGCTGCGCCCCTACGGGTCAAAAACGGGCGATATTGTAGGGACGAGGCCCGCCTTGTCCGCCAATATCCCCTTCTCAATGCCCAAATGCCTACTGTCCCTGGCCCATCGAATAACCTGGCTCACCATCGAACGTACACAGATTTTCGATTTTGATGAAATCCAGCCCGGCATCGGCCACATGCTGCAAAAGCGCAATGATCTGCGCGTGGGTGATAGAGGCTCCCTTGTCGGCGGCCATGAAGCGGCAGCGCCAGTGATCGGTGCAGAAGGTCTCCGGCAGACCCTGCGGCCACACCTTCACGCCGCGATTGGTGATCATGAGCAGATCAAGCCCTGTGCCATCTTTGACCTGTTGCAGCGCCTCGGCCAGATGATCGGGATTGCGATCTTCAAAATCCACAAACACATCCACGCCCACAAGCTCACGATGGGCAAGACGCGGCGCGACGGTGGGCGTCAGATTGAGCGGCGTCTGGGTTGTGTGATGGACGGGCTTGAGTGTGTGCGGCGTGCGGCCCAGATTGGCGATGACGGCTTCGGCAAATTCATGGGTTCCCACTCGTTCTTGACTCAGACCGTCTCTGTAAATATCGCCTGTGTGAAGCCCTGCCTCAAGCGTGGCAAGCCAGGCGTTGTGAACACATTCGGCCACCTCTGCCTGACCAATGTGAGCCAGCATCATCACACCCGCCAGCAGCAGGCCGGATGGATTGGCCTTATTCTGGCCCGCAATATCGGGCGCTGTGCCGTGAATCGCCTCAAACATCGCCGCACTGTGGCCGATATTGGCCGAGCCTGCCAGCCCAACGGAGCCTGCAATCTGCGCCGCGACATCGGAGAGGATATCGCCGTACAGGTTGGGCATGACCATCACATCAAACACCTCCGGTGTATCGGCAAGGCGGGCGGCTCCAATGTCGATGATGAGATGCTCGTTCTTGAGATCGGGATATTCGGCAGCAATTTCGTCAAAGACCTTGTGGAACAGCCCATCGGTCATCTTCATGATGTTGTCTTTGGTCAGGCAGGTGACTTTTTTGCGTCCATTGGCGCGAGCATACTCAAACGCATAGCGCACGATTTTTTCACAGCCGGGCCGCGAGACGAGTTTCAGGCATTGATACACCTCATCCGACTGGCGGTGCTCAATCCCGGCATACAGGTCTTCTTCGTTCTCCCGAATGATCACGACATCCATGTCAGGATGGCGCGTCTGGACGAAGGGGGGATAGGCCACACACGGACGCACATTGGCGTACAGGCCGAGCGTCTTACGCAGCGTGACGTTCAAACTTTTGAAGCCGCCGCCCTGCGGGGTCATGATCGGCGCTTTATAGAAGACCTTTGTGCGCCGCACCGAGTCCCATGAGGCGGGCGCAATGCCGGACGAGTGGCCTTGCAGATAGGCTTTTTCGCCGATTTCAACCACTTCAATGTCGAGGGCTGCGCCAGCCTTCTCCAGGATGTGCAAACAGGCTTGCATGATTTCCGGGCCAATCCCATCACCATAGGCCACAGTAATCGGGGTTTTGTGCGTCATGTACTCAGGCTCCTTGAGACGTATAAGAGAGTCGGCGCTTGGCGGTGGCCGATATAACCGTTGATAAACTCATTGGCAAAACGTGATTTAGATGTGTGATAGCCCCTGGAAACGCAAAAGCCGACATGAATCGACACACGAGGTGTGGATTATTGTCGGCCTACGTTGCAACTCGTCGGCTTCAGATTTGAAGTCTACGCTTTGCCCTGTCTACCAGATGCTTTTACACAATATCCCCAGTATAACCAAAATTAAAAAAACGTCACCCCCAAATTTGCGAGAATCGAAAAACTATCGTCCACGTTGCCCTATCGCCTGATGTGACTTTCCATTCATAAGGGGTCATGAGAGCGTAAAGCGGGCAGACGCCTTGTCACAGGGAGACTTTTAAGTTACAGTGTAGGATAAGGCAATTTGCCAAACATCGCTGTTGGAGCAAGTGACGCGATGGAATGAACCCCTTTCACCCCCAATCTGGGTGAAGGTTGATGCTGTAAGTAAACAGACACTGCGACACGGCCCTCCGGGGCGGCTGTCATCACACAAAAATGACTCTCTGCTCCTCCCTATGAGGAGCGGGATATGGCACATGCGAGAGGCGGCCCAGGCCGCACATCCCCAAACGAACTCCGAATGTGGGCCTGATCCTTTATCAGCCTGCGGAGTTGGCATTGGGTTCGGACTCCAGTCGAGAGACCGAACGATTTTTTGCTATTCCAATGAGAGATTGGCGTGAGACAGCCGTCGGGCCGTACTGAAACCGACGGTTTTTGTCATTGGAACGACGGACGTGCCAACAGTTACACGGCTGGAACGACAAGAAAAACAAAAAGATCGTGTAAATATCTATCTCGACGGTGAATTTGCCTTCGGGCTAAATGAGTTGGACGCGGTCTCTCTGCGTAAGGGCCAGATCCTCACGGAGGAGGAAATTGCACAACTGCGTGATCAAGATGCGGTTGTGCGGGCTTTCGATCAGGCGGTGGGTTATCTCAGTTATCGTCCGCGCAGTCGGCAGGAGATTCAGCAGTATCTTAAGGGTAAAAAAAACATTCCCCCAGACATACAGGAGCGTGCGATCACGCGCCTGGAAACAGCGGGCTATCTGGATGATCGGGCGTTTGCTCGTTACTGGATTGAAAACCGCACTCAGTTTCAACCGCGTGGGCCTCATGCACTGCGCTATGAACTGCGGCAGAAGGGCATTGCGCCCGGCCTCATTGAGGAACTGCTGCGCGACACCGTTGATGTGGAGGCAGCCGCGTATCAAGCGGCCAGCGCCCAGGGACGGCGGCTGCGGGGGCGCACGCGCCAGGAATATCGTCAAAAAATGGGGGCATTTTTACAGCGTCGTGGGTTCGGATATTCCACCGCATCACAAATCATCCGTCGTTTGATCGATGAACTGGCCGACTCTGAGCCGCCCTTCTTTGCGGCGAAGGAGGCCAACGACGACGACGAATAACCTTGCTCCAACAGGGGACGCGGTTTGTATTATCAAGAAAGGAGCAAGGGTGCAGGCTGTATAAAGCCCGCTCGTGAGGCTTGAACGGCCCCCGGATCTATGGACAACATAATAATTGGACTGGTTGCGCTTGTCGTCGGCGCGGCTGTAGGCATCTATATGGGACGACGGATGCTGCTCAATCAGCAGCAGCAAGCGGCAGATTCACTGGTGGTGCAGGCGGAGAGAAAATCCAAAGACCTCTTCACGCAGGCCCAATTGCAGGCTGATAAAATAACCGAAGAGAGTGACCAGAAAGCCCGTACCAAGCTGGACGAGGCGGATGAAACGATTGTTCGCCGCCGTAAAGAGCTTGACCGTGAAGAAGAAAATCTGCTGCGCCGCCGCGAAATGCTGGACAAACGCACGGATGAAATGGATAAACGTCTTGAACGTATCGAGCAGCGCGACCAGACGCTGAACAAGCGCCAGAGCCGCCTCGATAAGCGTGAGAATGATGTGCTTAAGAAAGAACAAGAGAAGGTCGAAGAGCTTCAGCATATTGCTCAAATGACCATCGAAGAGGCGCGGCAGGCGCTGCTGGCGGAGACGGAACTCGATGCCCGCAACGATATGGCCCGCATCATCCGTCAGGTGGAGGCGGAAGCGCGTGAAGACGCTGATAAACGGGCGCGTGAGGTTATTTCTCTGGCGGTGCAGCGCCTGGCGAGTGAACATGTCAATGAAATTTCTGCCAGCGTCGTGACGCTGCCGGGTGAAGAAATGAAGGGCCGCATTATCGGGCGCAACGGGCGCAATATCCGTTCGTTCGAGATGGCGACGGGCGTTGATGTCATCGTCGATGATACGCCGGAGACGGTCACGATCAGCAGCTTTGATCCGATCCGCCGCGAAGTCGCCCGCCGCACGCTGTTGAAACTCGTCACGGATGGACGTATTCATCCGGCCCGTATCGAAAAGCTGGTGGAAGACACCCGCGCTGAGATCGAACGCAATATCCTGGAAGATGGTGAACGGGCGGCCTATGAAATTGGCGCACACAATCTCCATCGTGAAGTGCTGAAACTGGTCGGACGGCTGAAATATCGCTACAGCTACGGCCAGAATATGTATGCACATGCGATTGAGACGGCCAATCTTGCGGGCATGATTACCGCTGAATTAGGCGGGGATGTGGTCACGGCCAAACTCGGCGGCCTGCTGCATGATATTGGCAAGGCCATCGATCACGAAGTTGAAGGCACACACGCCATCATCGGGGCCGACTTCTTAAAGCGCTACGGCGTCAATGAGAAGGTCATCAACTGCGTGGCGGGCCATCATCACGAGGTCGAACAGAAATATGTCGAAGCCTACATCGTTGAAGCGGCAGACGCTATCAGCGGCGCACGCCCCGGAGCGCGGCGTGAGAGCGTTGAGGCGTATATCAAGCGCGTGAAGACGCTGGAAGATATCGCCAACAGTCAGCAGGGCGTGGAACAAAGCTACGCGCTGCAAGCGGGCCGCGAGATCCGTATTCTTGTGCGTCCCGAAGTCATTGATGATCTTGCTGCCTTAGAGTTGGCGAAGAATGTTGCGCGTCAAATCGAGGAAAGTATGCAGTATCCCGGCCAGATCAAGGTGCATGTCATACGCGAAACGCGGGCGATTGATTATGCCAAGTAATCGTTAGTGCTGCGCTAAGATAAAGTCTACAATCTTAACTATGGGGTGGTTGAACCAATCACCCCTATGCTATATACTTCTTACAGGATATATTCGCGTTGATATAAGGTATAGAAAACGTTGTCTTCCGAAGTGAAACCCCGCTCCCGTGTTCTCATCGTCGATGACGATCCTGATTTGCAACGATTGGTGTCGCTGCTGCTGCAACGCGCAAATTTCGAGCCAATCTCTGCCTCTGGCCCCCATGCCGCAACGCATATTTTGCAGACCCAAGCGCTGCCGGATATCATGCTGCTCGATTTGATGATGCCGGAAATGAACGGCGTTGATTTTCTTAAGATTGTGCGGACACAACCGCAGTACGATCTGCTGCCCGTCATCATTCTTTCAGCGCTGGCCGATCCGATCCAAATTCGTGAGGGCTTGAATGCCGGGGCAGATCGCTATCTGACGAAGCCCTATCTCACCAAAAATCTCGTGCAAACGATCCATGAAGTGCTCAAAACCGGACGTATGCGGCGTTAATCCGACATGGCTGACGCTGTGCCTGGAGTCCTGTGTATCAATACTCTCCACTGATAGAGAACGATCTTTTCATGTCGATAGAAATGGCCTTCGCAAATTTCCCCATCCTCACAACGGAACGATTTACCCTTCGGCAGCTTCGCGTTACCGATGCTGATGCGCTCTCTGCGATTTTTTCCGATCAAGAGACAATGGAATTTGATGGTCATCCGCCGCACGCCTCGCTGGATGACACACACGGTTTCATCCAGGAGATGCTGGATCGCTATGCCAAGCGTCAGAGTTTTCGCTGGGGCATCACCCGCCCCGATGAGAATAGCGTCATTGGGACGTGCAGCTTTCACTATTTTGGCCCCGGTTATCATCGCGTCGAGACGGGCTATGATCTGAATCGGGCGTTCTGGGGGCAGGGTATCATGACGGAGGCGATGGGCGCTGTGCTCGATTTTGGCTTTCACGATCTGGCGCTGCATCGGATCGAGGCCGTGATCGATGATGCCAATGTGCGCTCTAAAAAACTCCTGCTCAAACTGGGCTTCCAGTATGAGGGCAATCTGCGCCAGCGCTACCAGATGGGCGATCAATTTGCCGACGAGTATTACTACGGCCTGCTGAAAGAGGAATGGCTCAACACGCCCCATGGATCTGACATCCGCTGACAATGCCAGCAAGACATTTGATAGACTATACGGAACGAACATTGATGACGATAGAAACGGCATTTACAACGTGCCCCACCCTGTATACAACGCGGTTCATCCTGCGGCAGGTGCGCCCGACGGATGCTGAGGCGCTGTTTGAGGTATTTTCGGACGTTGAAACCATGCAGTTCTATGGCTCAGAGCCGCATCCGTCTCTTGCTTATACCCGTCAGTTGATTGACTATCTGCGAACGTGCTATGACATGCGCGAGAATTTCACCTGGGCTGTGACGCGCATCGGCGATGATACGGCGATTGGTATGTGCAGCTTCCATCAGTTTGCCTATCAATTTAAGCGGGTTGAAACAGGCTATATCCTGCATCGGGCCTACTGAGGTCAGGGCATCATGACGGAGGCGATGCGGGCGGTGCTCGATTTTGGCTTTCATGATCTGGCGCTGCATCGGATTGAAGCCATTATTGATGATGAAAATACAGCCTCGAAGATGCTTCTGCTGCGGCTTGGCTTCACCTACGAGGGCCGTTTGCGTGAGCGCTCTCTCCAGGGTGAGCAGATGGTGGATGAGCATATGTACGGGCTGCTCAGGCACGAATGGGCCAGAGGCGCTGTGGACGAGCCAACAAAAATATGATGGGAAAATGTCTTAAAATGCTAAAAATTTGTGTTTTCTTGTAAGGCGCTTTATTCCAGTGCTATACTCGTTATAAGCGTCGCCCCACATTCAGAGGAACGCCTCTCTTCCATGATGACAATCATCGAGATTGATATGACTGACGCCGAATTGACGCTGTTGAGCCTGCTGGCCGAAGGGCCGCGCTATGGCTATGAACTCCAGCAGTTGGTGGAGGAACGCGGCCTGCGCGAATGGCTCACGATTGGTTTTGCGTCGATTTATTACCTGCTCAACAAGATGGAAAAACAGAATATTTTAGGCAGCACCCTGCAAATGGATGGGCGCGGCCCGGCCCGCAAGCGCTATACTCTGACGGATGCCGGACACGGCGTGCTGCAAACGGCCATCGCCAACCGCCTGCGTGAGCCGCGCATCACCGGATCAGGCTTTGAGTTGGGGCTGGCGAATCTGCATGTGCTCAAGCCGGGGCAGGTGTACCGCGTGCTGATGCATCATCGGGATGACCTGCGCGGCCAATTCGAGCATATCAGCCTTGCCTGGACGCGGCATCAGGCCCGCAACCAACCGTTAGAGGCGAATGTTGTGGCGCTGTATACGCACAGCATCGCCATGCTTCATGCGGAGATTGTGTGGTTGGATGATTTTCTGGCCCAGTGGCAGATTCGCTATCCTGATGTGATGGGCGAACTGCTGAAAAAAAACACTTCTTCGGAGAGTGATGCCGCTAATCCCTTTTCCGCCCCTACGATGAAGCATATCGACCAGCCGCCGGATCGCCTCAAGATGATCCAGCGCCTGCGCCGTATCCCCACCACCCGTAAATCCGACTCGTGAGCGCTGTCTGACACAGCGGCACAACCGCATACGCGGCAAAGCGCCCTACCTGCTTGACCAGAGCGGTCTGGAAATGGCGTTCTTCCAGCGCGTGCAGCCAGGGGCCAACATCCTGATCCTGTGGGGCGATGAACAGCCGTGTGCCGCATTCGTGCAAGGCTGCTGCACCGTCTGCCAGGGCGGTAGGCGTGGGATAATAAACGCGCCGTTTGTTCGTCCAGGGGCCGAGATAGTAGCCCAATTCCCAACCAAGCCAGCGATCATAAATCACCGTCGCAACAGGCTGCTCATTGAGATACGCCGCGAGCGTGTCAATGTCGTTGTATGTGCCACGATCACCCCCGATAGGCACATGACCTGTGGCCGCGTCATAGGCGCTGAGGGCCACCAGCAGCGCCACCGCGCCAAACACAGGCAGCAGCCGTCCCGCACCGTTCCAGCGGCGCAAATAGGTAAGACTGCGAGCCGCCACAAGCCCTAACGGAATCACCAGAAACAACAAATAGCGATCATAGATGTTTTGCCGTGTGACGATGTGGAAGGCATTGTAACCAAGCGCCCACGCCAAAAGCACGATGTCCCAGCGTTTCCAGTGGGCTTCGGGAGCCTGCCGAATCATGCTCATGCCCAGGTAAAAGAGCATAATGCCGAGCATGACAAAAGACGCCTGTCCCACCAGATATTGACTGCTGCTCAACCACTCCCAGAAGCGATCACTCCACAAGGCACGCTCCGCCCATAGGCTGCCCTGGGGCAGATTGTTGGCCGCGCCAAGCACAAACACGCTCGTCTCGCCGCGTCCGATATCCCAGGCGGCCAGCAGCGCCCCGCCCAACAGCACCGGGGCGCTCCAGCGCAGAATATGCCGCCCAATAGAGGGCCATGTCGTGCCCTGTTGCAGCTTGCGCTCCAGCAAAATCACCAGGATGAGCGGCGCAAAATAGATGGCCTGGGGCTTGCACGCGAAGGCCAGGATGAGGGCCGTGCCACTCCATGCGGGCCGACGGGCGGCGGCCCCCCACAGCGAGAGTGTCACCATGAGCAGCATTGGCATATCCATGAAGGCGGTAGCGCTAAACGCGATGATCAAGGGCGACCCTGCGGCCAGCAGGCCCATAAAGCGGGCCACATGCTGATCCTCATATAACGCCCACGCCAGCCGCATGAGCGCCGCGATCCACAGCAGCGCCATCCACAGGCCCGTGATGCGGGCGGCAAATTCGCCGCGATAAGGGTCAAGCTGCAACACGCCGTTTTGATCGCTGGTGACAGCCAGAAACGACAGCGAGACGGCATTGAGGTAAATGGTCAGCGGGGGTTTATCGAGAGCGCCATGCAGCCAGCCATCCCCGAACACAGCGGCATTACGGGCGAAGGTCATGAAGAAGGCTTCGTCGGGATGAAAGCGTTGATAGGTCGTCAAAGCGCCCATGTGCAGCGCCGCCGCAAGAAGCAGGATGAGGATTGGGATGAAAGGGCGGCGCTTGTGTCTCATAAACAACCTTCAGGGGTTAAAGAAAACGCAGTCACATTGTTCCTTACGCACTCTCGACCCCGAAGGTTCTTGTTTAACCTGAGCTTTGGATGGCTTTTTAGCGCGTATTTTGCTCTTTACCCTCACTCCAACCCCTCTCCCACTGCGCGGGAGAGGGGCTTTTCATCTCAGTCCCGGCCTCATCCCTTGTGGGAGAGGAGGAAAGGGGAGGACAGCCGCGCTATCCAAAACATAGATTCTTCATTGGCCCTGGCCGAGGGTGTAGCCCGGTTCACCATCAAAGGTATAGAGATTCTCTGTGCCGACCACATCAAAGCCGGCTGCAATAAATTTCTGGATGATCTCCAGCACCTGCTGATGGGTGATGGCGGAGGTGGCCTCATAGCGGCAGCGCCAGTGATCGCTGTAGAAGGGGCTGGCAAACTCCATCGGATAGACCTTGAGGCCGCGATTTGTGATCATGGTGAATTTTACAGCGTCCTGCGCGTACTGCTCGACAATTGGCCCCAGGACATTCGGATCACGGTTGGAGGCTTCCCACTGAATATAGACATCGACGCCCACCAGCACCTTGTCTTCTCGTGCGCGTATCGGCCATGTCGGGACGTTATGCATCACAGGTTCGCTGCCGAAGTGAACAGGCCGCAGCGTCTCCGGCATCTCGCCCAGACGCGCAATCACCTCGTCGGCAAATTCCATCGTGCCAACTTTGCGCTCACTGCGATCCTCGTTGTAGATGTCGCCCGTATGGATGCCATCCTCAATCGTGCGCTTCCAGGCATTGTTGATCTTGGCGGCCACTTCAGGCTGCCCAATGTGGACGAGCATCTGCACACCCGCCAGCAGTAAGCCGGAAGGATTGGCAATGCCACGCCCGGCAATATCGGGGGCGCTGCCATGAATCGCCTCAAACATCGCCATATCTTCACCGATATTGGCCGAGATGCCCAGACCCACCGACCCCGTGAGCTGCGCGGTCACATCTGAGAGGATATCGCCATACAGATTTTCCAGCACAATCACATCGAATTTCTGCGGCTTGTCAGCGACACGCGCTGTCCCAATGTCGATGATCATATGCTCAGTTTTGATATCGGGATATTCTTTGGCGACCTCATCAAAAATCTTGTGGAAGAGGCCGTCAGTCATCTTCATGATGTTGTCTTTGGTGAAGCACGAGACCTTTTTGCGATTGTTCTTGCGGGCATAATCAAAGGCGAAGCGAATGATGCGTTCGCTGCCGGGCCGCGAGATCATCTTGAAGGATTGATATGATTCATGCGTGGGGCGGTATTCGATGCCCGCATACAAATCTTCTTCGTTCTCGCGGATGATGACCAGCTTCATCAGCGGATGCTTGGTCTCAATCGCTGGGAAATACGAGTTGGCGGGGCGCACATTGGCGTACAGGCCGAGCATTTTGCGGATGGTCACATTGAGGCTCTTATAGCCGCCGCCGGAGGGGGTGGTGATGGGGGCTTTGTACAGCACTTTGGTGCAATGCAGCGAATCCCACGAACTTTTTTCAATGCCGGAGGTATTGCCGCGCAGATACACCTGTTCCCCAATTTCAATCGTTTCAATGTCAATTTGTGCGCCTGCTTCCAGCAAGATTTTCAGGCATGCCTTCATAATCTCTGGGCCAATGCCATCGCCATACGCGACGGTGATCGGGGTTTTGGTGGTCATGTGATGTTGATCCTTTTGAGGTCTTTCAATACCGCTTAGATTACCCGTGTGCCGCCCTGCTGTCTATAGCAATCAAAATAGCTTATAAGCGCCCAGAGCTGCGCTTATACAGACTCAAGAATCGTGAAAATGGGTTTGGCACGCCGAACCCACTACCGCGCCACAACGATATTTAGGGTGTTCTGTAGGGACAAGGCCCGCCTTGTCCGGCCCGCCTTGTCCTAGATTGTGGACAGGGCAGGCCACGTCCCTATTATTTCCACTCGATCACATCGAGGGCGAAGGGCAGTTTGGGCGTGACATCGATCTTCACAAACAGCATCTGATCGGCCAGCAGCGAGCGCTGATCCCAGTTGTTCACATACAGGCGGCGGCGGGTGGCATCATAAGCGACACGACTGCTGCCCCGGAATGCGCCTGCCAGATAGGTCAGATCGAGCGTGGGCGAGAGGGCCGCTACGCGATTCAAGCCCAGCGCGGCCACATAGACTGTGCCATCGGCAGCAGCAATCAGGCCATCAAGCTGCGGCGCGGGATTGACCACATTGTGATACAGCAAGGTCGAGTCGGCAGGTGTCGCTGCGGGGATGGCATAGATATCGCTGGCATTGGTATCGACGGCCAGGATGGTATCGGTAGCGGCTTGATATGCCAGCCCTGTGATTGAGGTCTTTTTGGGGGCTTTCCACCACACGCTCATCTCCAACTGCGGCGTGAGGCGCATAATTTCGCTCTCATTGCCAATCACAATCGCGGAGATGTAAAGATTGCCCTGGGCGTCACGCGCAAGATCATACGGGAAACGATTGCTGGTATCTTCATTGTAGAGAGTGGCCGTTGTATCCTCGCGCCAGCGCCACACTCTCATCCCCGCTTCGCCGAGCGCGTTCTTGCGATCCAGGACATACAGGCCATCGTCAGCCCAAACCAAGCCCGTCACGGCTCCAAACGAGTCGCGGGTGCGCGGGAGTTCGGTCACGACGCCATCGGGGGTGATGCGCCAGATCGCCCCGTTGACATAACTGCCTGTGTAAACATTGCCGTCGGGATCGATGGTCAGGGCGGCGGGGTAGGCATCATCGCCAGGGAGGATGGCCCACTCGCGCACAGTCAGGGTGTCCTGCATGGCGATGCTCTGGTTGCGCGGCCCGGCATTGACGCCGATATAGCCCACACCAAGCGTAATGATGAAGATGACGACGATGACAGCGGCCACGAGCGCTGCAAAGATAATAACGCGCTGCCACTGAGGACGTTTTTGGATACGAGCAATCATGCATTTACACCTAAAAAGAGTTTGTGGGTATCAATCTCATGCTGTAAAAGGGGTGAGACGAAGACAGTCTGATAATACACTCCACTCAAGACAAGTTTGTCATCCTGTCGTGTGAAAATCTCAATCCACTCATTCGCCGGATCAATCAGCCAGTATTCTCGCACACCATGTTTTTCATAGAGAGAAAACTTGACCAGTTTATCACGGGCCGCAGTGCTTGGAGAGAGGATTTCGCACACGAGATCAGGTGCGCCGTACAGATAACCATTTTCACCGAGCTTACAGAGACTGTCTTCGCCCATGATAAGAAATACATCAGGTTGGATGGCGTTGAGTCTGTCTAAGTAAACATCGTCTGGTGAGGTGACCAATTCGCCCCCTTCAGGCACAAGCGGCAGCAATGCCTGGATCAGCCTCATAACAATTCGTTGATGTCTATGCAGAGGTGCTGGACTCACAATAATCTCCCCATTGATGAGTTCGGTTGGCTGCGTGGTGTGCGGCAGCTTGATGTAGTCCTCAACGGTCATCTGCGTCGTTGTCTGTGACATGACTGTATCCATTTCCCTAAAGAACGAAGCTTAGTGCTAAAGATATTGGATCATTCGAACCAGCCTGCAAAGATAAGGTGGGTATCAATCTCGCGTTGGAGAAGCGGCGAGGTAAAGATCGTCTGATGGTAAACCTCAACAAGGATAAGTTTTTCTTCCTGCCGCGTATAGACCTCAACCCATTGATTGGCTTGGTCGATCAGCCAATACTCGCGCACCCCATACTTTTCGTAGAGAGCGAATTTTTCGCGCTTGTCATATCGGGCGGTGCTGGGAGAAAGAATTTCACACACAAGGTCAGGTGCGCCATAGAGATAGTCATTTTCGCCTCGTTTGCACAGGCTGTTCGGGCCGCTCACCCAGAAGACATCAGGCTGAACAGCGTTCAGGCTGTCAAGATAGACATCCATCGGGGCTGCGATGACACGACCTGTTTCGATGATTTTTTTAAGAAGAGTAAAGAGATTTCCTGAGATCATCTGATGTGTCAATTTGGGTGTTGGACTCACAATAATCTCCCCATTGATGAGTTCTGTTGGCTGCGTCGTCTGTGGCAGCTTGATGTAGTCCTCAACGGTCATCCGTGTCGTTGTCTGTGACATGAGCGTGTCCATTTCTCTAAAGAACAAATCCTAATGTTGAAGCGCAAACAGATCCTTCGTATCAATCGGCTGCTGCAAAAGGGGCGAGGTGAAGATCGTCTGGTGATAGACATCGACCAGAACCAGCTTGTCCTCCTGGCGCGTATACACCTCAACCCATTGGTTGGCCGGATCGAGCAGCCAGTATTCGCGTGTGCCATACTTTTCATAGAGCATAAATTTTGTCTGGCGATCCCGCTTGGCTGTGCCTGGGGAGAGAATTTCACACACCAGATCCGGCCCACCATACCAGCGTTTGCCCTCGGCGTCGCGCTGACAGGCTGACTCTGGCCCGCTCACCCACATCACATCCGGCTGAATGACGTTGTACTCATCAAGCCGGACATCGATGGGGCTATGGCGCAAATATCCCTGCTTCGCAACAAGCCCCATTAAAATCATAATGATGTTGACAGAGATTTCCTGGTGATAATCAAGCGGGCTTGGACTCACAATAATCTCTCCATCGATCAGCTCCATCGGTTGCGTCGTCTCTGGTAATTGACTATAGTCCTGAGCAGTGACGCGGGTTTTTGTCGTGGTCATAAACGTCTCTCCAAATTTTGTATATTCTAACACAGTTACGGTGCGCGACAGCCCATCAGACGACGAATTTTGTGCTATACTCTAGAACATCCTATCGTATGCAATTACGCTTGCGGAGTCCTGAAAAAGATGGCATTTATCGAAGCACCGACGAATTTTTATCTGGGGCGTGTGTTCGATCCTCAGACGGGCAAGCTGGCCCAGGACGTGGTGTACTACGACTCGCGGGATCTGACGACGCACGCGGTTGTCGTGGGGATGACAGGCAGCGGCAAGACGGGTCTGTGCATCACGATGTTGGAAGAGGCGATTCTTGATAACATCCCGGCCATCATCATCGATCCGAAGGGCGATATCACCAATCTGCTGCTCAATTTCCCGAATTTGCAGCCGCAGGATTTTCAACCCTGGATTCATGAAGAAGATGCCCGCCGCGCCAATATGAGCACGGAGCATTATGCGGCGGATGTGGCGGAGCGCTGGCGCACCGGCCTGGCAAGCTGGGAGATCGTGCCTAAGCGCCTGGAATGGCTCAAGCACGCCACACAGATGAACGTCTATACCCCTGGCTCCGATGCGGGCCTGCCGATCAGCATTCTGGCCTCGCTGCGTGCGCCAAAAATCGATTGGACAATGGAGGCCGAATCGGTGCGTGAACGCATCAGCGGCCTGGTGACAGCGCTGTTTACCCTGGCGGGCATGAATTTACAGCCCGTGCAGGATGTGGAGCATGTGCTGCTGTCAAATATTGTGGAGCACAACTGGCGGCAGGGACGCGATCTGACGCTGGAAGATATCATCCTCCAGATCAAGCAGCCACCGTTTGAGAAATTGGGCGTCTTCCCCGTCGATCAATCGATGAATGAGAAGAAGCGCTATAAGCTGGCGATGGAGCTGAACAACATCATCGCGGCTCCTTCGTTTCAATCGTGGTTGAACGGCGAACCGCTCGACATTCACAGCCTGCTGTATCAAGCCAATGGCCGTCCGCGTGTCTCAATTTTCTACACCGCCCATTTGAATGACACTGAGCGTATGTTCATCACCACGCTCATCCTCGAATCGATCATCGCGTGGATGCGGATGGAGGGCGGCACGCCCAGTTTGCGGGCGATCCTGTATATCGATGAACTGTTCGGCTATTTCCCGCCTTATCCCAAAAATCCGCCGACCAAAGAGCCGCTGCTGCGCCTCTTGAAGCAGGCGCGTGCGTTTGGCCTGGGCTTGATCCTCGCCACGCAAAATCCGGGCGATCTGGATTACAAGGGCCTGTCAAACGCCGGAACGTGGTTCATTGGCCGCTTGCAATCGGATCAGGATCGCCAGCGTGTGATGGATGGGCTGCGCGAGATGGC
>Ga0105044_10005124_pt1 | contig 18054 bp, 23 predicted proteins | sample MAT01_FD_78092 | JGI IMG/M metagenome (GOLD analysis project Ga0105044, IMG submission 78092) | Freshwater microbial communities from Lake Fryxell liftoff mats and glacier meltwater in Antarctica - MAT-01 | ecosystem: Environmental > Aquatic > Freshwater > Ice > Liftoff microbial mat | place...
CACTTTTTAAGGACATCTGGTGCTGGCACAAAGTCGGCATCCAAAATAAAAATAAACTCCCCTTTTGCTTCCGGCATTCCCTCGGAAAGTGCCCCGGCCTTGAACCCTTCGCGATTCACTCGGTGCCTCAGGCAAATATCCACCCCTTGGGCCCGAAGCTTCGCCACTTCTGCGGCAGCAATGTCGGTCGTCTCGTCTGTCGAATCATCCAGCACTTGGATCTGCAAGCGATCAAGCGGATAGTCTAGGCGGCCTACGGCTTGGATCAGCCGACGCACGACATAGATCTCATTGAAAATTGGCAATTGCACCGTCAACAGCGGCAGCTCCACGAAATTGGAATCGGGCGCAACCTTCTGAAAGCGGTATTTCAGAAAGAGGTAAATGATCGAGTAGCGGTGGATACCATAGGCTGAGAGCCCGATCAGGACGACCAGATACGAGACGCCCCAAAGGGCGCTATGGAAGAAAGCCTCTAGTGAAGCGGTTGGCACGAATAAACCTCGGATTTTGTGAGAAGCGCGTTATGAATCCCATGTTAGGAGCGACCGTCAAGAGAAAACGGGAAAGGTTTCTCAAAAAGCCCTCTTTGCGGCGCAAGCGAGATCAATGGCTTCGAGCTCCTTCACTGAGAAAGTAGGGCGCTCAAGCGCGCGGACGTTTTCCTCGATTTGCGAAACGCGGCTGGCTCCGATCAGTGCTGAGGTGATACCCGGTCGGGCGAGAGTCCAGGCAAGGGCCATTTGGGCTAGTGATTGCTCGCGGCTGGCGGCGATCTCGCTCAGACGGCTCACACGCGTGAGGCTCTCCTCGGTGATGTCCGCGGGCTTCAAAAATCCGTGGGGTTTGGTCGCTCGAGAATCTGGGGCGATGCCCTTAACATAGCGGTTTGTGAGTAGTCCCTGAGCGAGTGGGCAGAAAGCGATCGTTCCTGCGCCGACTTCGGAGAGCACTTGCACGAGTCCATTTTCAATCCACCGGTCTAGGAGATTGTAGCGAGGTTGGTGAATCACGAGTGGCGTGCCGGCTTGACGCAAGAGCTCAGCCATGGCGCGTGTTTGCTCGGCAGGATAGCTGGAAATCCCTACATAGAGTGCCTTGCCGCATCTTACGGAATGCGACAGCGCGCTGGCAGTCTCTTCGAGCGGCGTTTCCGGGTCATAGCGATGGCTGTAAAAAATATCCACGTAAGGAATCCCCATGCGCAGCAGGCTCTGGTCGAGGCTGGCGAGAAGCGACTTACGCCCGCCCCATTCTCCGTAGGGACCAGGCCACATGAAGTATCCTGCTTTCGTTGAAATAATGAGTTCGTCCCGATAGCCAGCAAGGTCGCTTCGCAAAACTCGTCCGAGGCACTCCTCGGCACTGCCCGGCGGTGGCCCATAGTTGTTCGCGAGATCAAAGTGCGTCACGCCCAAATCAAACGCACGTACGATCATGTCTCTCGCGGTATCGTGGGATTCGCCTCCACCGAAGTTATGCCACAGCCCAAGCGAAATAGCAGGGAGCTTGAGTCCGCTGCGGCTACAGCGGCGGTATTCCATGGTGTCGTAGCGCGATGGGGATGCCGAGTATGTCATGCGGCGGTATTGTGTCCGAGTCCCCCGCCATGGCAAGGCCACGGTTGCGCGGGGGCTACGGAATGCTAGCTTGATGCCCATGAAACCTCTTTGGCGTGGCATTGCTGCCCTTGTTGGTGTTTGGGCCATCGTTGCCGTTGCTATTTTCTTCACGCGAGCGGCCCGCCCGACTCCTGAAAAACTCCAATCCTACCTTGCTGCCCATCCGTTGCCGAACGAGGACGCAACCGGTCGGACAAAGATCATCGAGAGCGCCGCCGCACAGCTCAACCGCCTGTCATTTGCAGAGCGCCAGAAGCTGCAAGCAGACGGAACCGTGCGGACGTTTTTTGAGACTCTCGCGCCCGACGAACGCACCCGCTTTCTCGACCTCACACTTCCAGAAGGCTTTCGTCAGCTCATGCTTGCGCTCAATGGCATGAAGCCCGAAGAGCGGAAGCGTATCGTTCGTCGAGCACTGGACGACTTGCAGCGAGAGAATCCCGACGTCGTAGCGCGGATCGGGGATGCCGATGTCCAAAAGGTGATCTCGCAAGGGCTCTCCAGTTTTTATGAGGACGCTGACTCTACCGTGAAGCTGGACTTCGCGCCCGTCCTTGAAGAACTCCAGCGGGCCACCCAAAATCTCCGATGAGTCGGGCCTTCACTTTGCTAGAACTCCTCGCTGTCATCGCCATCATTGCAATCCTTACTGCGGTGAGTATCCCCGCCCTCGGATATGTGAAATCGCAAGCACACTCGGCGAAGTGCCTTGGGAACCTTCGACAAATTGGCGTCGGCTTGAGCGGTTACCTCGCCGATCACGATCTCCGTATGCCAGCCCTTGCAGCAGCGCGCGCGAGCCTGAGCGAGGATGTGCCGACGATTGATTCCGTGCTCTTGCCATACGTGGGCGATGCTCGCGTCTTTGCGTGTCCGGCTGATCCTGGGCTATTCCAAGCGACCGGCACGTCATACTATTGGAACAGCACGCTCAACGGGCAGTCGGCGGCTAATCTCAATTTTCTCAATCTGGTGACCGATCTCACTCGTATTCCCGTGCTGGTGGACAAGGAAGGCTGGCATCAGTTCCGCAAAGAAAAAGTCAACCACCTCTTTGCAGATGGACACTCACAAAACCAATTCCGTTTGTTCTCGAATCCATGATCCACATCGAAGGCATTTCAAAAAGATTCGGAAAGCGCCAAGCGGTGGACAATATTTCTTTTGCGGTCGAGGCGGGTGAGATTTTTGGCCTCTTGGGTCATAATGGTGCCGGAAAGAGCACAACTTTCGGCGTGATCCTTGGTCTTCTGCATGCCGATGCCGGCAAGGTGCACGTCGGCGGACATGACGTTGCAACGCACCGCTCACTGGCATTGAATCGTGTTGGAGCGATCTACGAGGCTCCGGCGTTTTATGATTACTTGAGCGGATGGACGAATCTCCGATTTCTTGTTTCCTTGAGCGGGGGTGCCACGGATGAGCGCATGCAAGAAGTCGTGGCTCTCGTGGGATTGTCCAAGCGCATCCATGACCCTGTGAAGTTTTACAGTCACGGCATGCGACAACGCCTCGCGCTCGCACAGGCTCTTCTCCCAAATCCCAAGCTTATTCTCCTTGATGAGCCAAGCGAAGGCCTTGATCCTTCGGGTATACAAGAGATGCGCGAGCTGATTCGAAGCTTGCGCGATGCGCATGGTTTAACGGTGATTTTTTCGTCCCACCTCCTCCACGAGGTCGAGCAACTGTGCGACCGCATTGCCATCCTGGAGCAGGGACGCTTGGTGTATTGCGGGCGATGGCAGGAGACCGCAGAGGCCACTCCCCATTGGCGCGTCGTCGCGGCTCAGCCCAGCATCGTGAATCGCGTCGCTGCCCAGCATAGCGCCTCGCCACTTCCCGATGGAACATGGCGCCTCGCGCCCGAGGCCGACCCAGCCGCTTTCCTCGCAGCCCTCGTTGATGCGGGTGCTGGCGTCACAGAATTTTTCCGCATACGCGCTTCGCTCGAAGATTTTTACATGGAGAAATCCAAGTCATGAGCATTTTCCGAGGCGAACTCCTCAAGCTTTTTGCGCGTAAGCGAACCTACATCGGCTTTGGTGCCTTCATTCTCGTGGAGATGATCATTCTCTTTCTTCTCAACCTCCCCTCCGTGCGCAAGGTCATCGGAAAAGTGCTGGAGACCGCCGGCTACGTGGCCGGCGACTACCTCTCAGGACTTACTCTCGCATTCCTTATTCTGCTTTGGTCGGTTTTCTTGTTGGGTTCCCTTTACCTCGCCCTCGTCGCGGGCGATGTCGTGAGTAAAGAAGTGGAAGATGGGACAATGCGAATGATGCTTTGCCGACCGATTTCTCGTACCCGTCTCCTGTCAATCAAGGTGGCTGCAATTGTATTCTATTCCCTAGCCCTCACACTTTTCATCTCCGCGACAGCCCTCGGCGCCGGACTCCTGCATAGTGGTCCGGGTGGCCTCTTTGTCTTTGCCCCCCTCGAAGGTGTGTTCGCTGTGTATGACTTCTCGCAGGGCCTGCTTCGCTACGCGGGCGGCGCTGTTTTGCTGGCCATCTCATTGCTCACGATTTCAGCCATCGGATTTTGTCTCTCATGCTTCGACATGAAGCCAGCAACCGCCACGATCACGACACTTTCCATTCTTTTCGTGGATATGATTCTTAAAAATATTCCATTTTTCGAACCACTAAGGGATTGGTTTGTCACGGCTCGCATGACGGCATGGGTTCACGTTTTCGCCTATCATGTGCCGTGGGAAAAAATACTCGAAGACTACGCATGGCTCATGGGCGTAAATGCCACACTCCTCATCGTAGCATGGGTCGCTTTTATGCGGCGCGATTTCAAATCGTGATGCGCCTCGACACAGCGCAGGTGTCCGACATATCACTGCACGGATGATAAGCATGACAGGACACGGCCGTGGCGAATCCCGCACGGCCACATGGACAGCGACTATTGAGTGCTTTTCCGTGAATCGCAAAACCGCCGAGGTTGTCTGTCACAGCGAGCGCAGCGCGGCTTGGCTAGAACCCATCGTGCGTGAGCGCGTCATGTCTCGTATTGCTCGCGGGCGTGTGCAGGTGAACCTTTCGCTTACGCCGAGCAGCGATAGCGCGCTCTCCATTCTTGACGAGAGGAGAGCCAGAGCTTTTGTCACCCAAGCACTCGCCCTGCAAAAAAAACTCGGCCTCACCGAGGGTCTCACTCTCCGGGACGTTCTCACGGCTCCGGGAGTCACTCGTTCCCTCGAGCCAGCGGACGACGGGGCTCGCTCCGCGGCCCTGCAGGCACTTGACCGCGCGTTGGATGGGCTTGTTGCCACGCGGCTGCGCGAGGGCCAACACCTCGCACGCGTGCTCACCCGGGGGATATCGCGCCTTACTACCATCACAAAAAAAATCCACCCCCGTGCCCGCGCCGCCTCCCTCGTTCAACGCGAATCACTCATCAACAAGCTCCACGCCATCGGCCTGGAAAACATCCACCACGAACCCCGCTTCCTTACCGAAATCGCAATTCTCGCCGATCGCTCGGATGTTACCGAAGAAGTAGACCGTGCGCGGAGCCACCTTGAGCAATTTCGCGAGAAACTTTCCATCAGTGGCCCTGTCGGGCGAACGCTTGAGTTTGTCGCTCAGGAACTCGGGCGCGAGTTCAATACCATCGGGTCAAAATCCTCCGACCTTGGATTATCGAGGCTTGTTATTGACGCCAAGGCCGAGTTGGAAAAAATCCGCGAACAACTTGCTAACATTGAATAGTCTCCATTTCACCCGCACTGGCATTCTCTTCGTTCTCTCCGCCCCGTCGGGGGCCGGCAAGACAACCCTCACGACTGCACTGCGGCAGAAGCCCGACGTCCTTTACAGCGTTTCTCAGACGACACGTCCGCCACGCCCAGGCGAAGTGCCTGGCGAAGATTATGTTTTTCTTGCTCGCGAGGAGTTTGATTCTCAGGTCGCTCAAGGAGAGTTCCTAGAACACGCCGAAGTGCATGGACATAGCTACGGCACGCTCAAGGCACCCGTTCTATCCGCCCTTGAGCGCGGCGTGGATGTGCTTATTGATATTGATACACTGGGTGCCGCCGCCATTCGTGCGAGCGAGGATCCTCTCATTTCTTCGGCTTTGGCCGACGTCTTTATCATGCCACCAGGGCTCGATGAGCTCGCCCGTCGCCTTCGCCGTCGCGGGAGCGAAAGTGATTCGCAGATTGCGACTCGTATTCAGAATGCAGCCACAGAAATGGCCCGGTGGCGCGATTACCGCTACACGATTATTAGTGAATCCATGGAGGAAGACATCGAGAAATTTCGAGCGGTCATGCGCGCTGAACGATATCTGAGTCGTCGCCTCCACATCGCTCCATAGCCTCACAATGAAAAAGCAAATCGTCCTCGGTATCGGTGGTTCCATCGCAGCCTACAAAGCAGCCGATCTCACCAGCATCCTCACAAAATCCGGTCACGATGTCTTTGCCGTCCTCACCACCCATGCAGCGGAATTTGTAACTCCCCTCACCCTCCAAACTCTGTCGCGGCATCCGGTAACCACAGGCATCTTTGACGAAAAGGAGTCATGGCACCCCGGCCACATCGCGCTTGCCGACCAAGCCGATATCCTCATCGTTGCTCCGGCCACGGCCAACCTGATCGCCAAGCTTGCCATGGGTCTCGCAGACGACGCACTCACTTCCATCGCTCTCGCCACTCGGGCCCCACTTCTCATTGCCCCAGCCATGAATGGCAAGATGTGGCTGCATCCCGCCACGCAGGAAAATGTCGCTCGCCTGCGCTCACGTGGCGCCCAATTCATTGGCCCTGAGGAAGGGCTCCTAGCCTGTGGATATGAGGGCATCGGGAGGCTCTGGAACACCGCAGAAATCGCCTCCGCTGCGGAAGCAATCTTGGTTCAGAATGCCTCATCTTCCACAGCCTGATAGAAACCGCAGTGAAGAAAAGTTTCAAAAAAAAAGCGAAATCTATTGACGCATTTCCCCGCGGGACTTATTCACAATACTCGTGAGTTATTCACAACCTTTTCACAAACATTTTCCCGCTTTTGCGGAGAGAAAGGGGGGATATTGAATGCCAGTATTAAAGAAAAAAGTCGTCGCTAAGAAGCCAGCAGTAAAAGTTGCAGCGAAAGCCGCAGCGGCTAAGAAGCCAGCCACGAAGGTTGTCGCTAAGAAACCCGTAGCTAAAACACCTGCGAAGAAGGTTGCACCGAAAGCCGCAGCTAAAGCAGTGGCTAAGAAGCCAGCTGCTAAAAAGCCAGTTGCTAAGAAGCCAGCCGCAAAGCCAGTCGCAAAAAAAGCGACAGCAAAGAAAAAGTAAGCCTGTTTTCCGCCTCGCGGCGGAGAACAAAATGAGATTGGGAGAAGCCGCAATGCTTCTCCCAATTTTTTTGCATTCGCGGCGGATCCTTACGCGGTGGTATGAAAGTGTTGTGGACGTGGAATTGTTACAGCAACAGTCTGCCAGCTTGGCCACACGGGGAATATATATTGGAACATCCTCGTGGAAGTATATGGGCTGGCTTGGCCAAATCTATACGTCTGAAAATTACATGTATCGCGGCAAGCTGGCCAAGTCGCGCTTCGAGGCAGGGTGCTTGCAAGAATATGCGCGAGTATTTTCCACGGTGTGTGTGGATGCTGGGTTCTACCGCTTTCCGACCGAGCCACAGATCGCCCGATTGGTGAGCCAAGTGACTGATGGTTTTTTGTTTTCATGGAAAGTCACAGACGAAATAACCATGAGACATTTTCCGAACCACGCCCGATATGGTGATCGTGCGGGGAGACGGAATACCAATTTTCTGAATGCTGAGCTCTTTCAAGAGGCCTTTCTTCAGCCGCTAAGCTACTATCGGGACAAGACAGGCATTTTAATGTTTGAGTTTTCAGAATTTCACGCGCGCGATTTTGAAAGCGGCCAAGCATTTTTCGAGGCGCTGGACGTGTTTCTTGCGCAGCTCCCGTGCGATTGGCAATACGGTGTGGAAATTCGGAATGCCACGTTTCTGGAGGGATGTTACTTTGATATTCTGCAAAAGCACCACGTGGCCCATGTCTATAATTCATGGACAAGAATGCCCCCCGTGCAGGAACAGATTGATCGGCAAGGCGCGAGCGCGACGGACTTTTTTGCCGCGCGTTTTCTCCTGAAGCCCGGGCGCGTTTATACTGATGCTGTGGAGGCCTTCTCGCCTTATACGAGGATCCACGAAGTCAATGCGCCTGCGCGTTTGGCGATTCGCGCGTTAACAAAGCGGAACGTCACGCGCCCCAGCTACATTTACGTGAACAACCGACTGGAGGGCAATGCGCTGTCCACCATTCAAGAGAGCTTGGGTGAGTCATGACGAGAGATTGCAAGCGAATCTGTTTGGTGCAGAATCTTGACTATGGTGCTTGAGCAAGAAACAACCGTCCTGATTATTGGCGGGGGCCCTTGTGGGTTGCTCATGGCTCTGCTCCTTGCGCGCAAGGGCGTGCCGTGCGTGGTTTGCGAAAAAAGCGAAAGCATTTCTCTGCACCCCAAAGCGATGAATATCGCTCGACGCACGGCGGAAATTTGTCGCGAGCTTGGCTTGTATGACAAAATGCTCGCAGCCGATTTTTCTACGCCAGAGACGCAATCCATGATTTGGAGCCACTCTTGGACTGGTGAGGAATACGGACGCGCACCGCTGCCGGACGGCCAATCCGATCGGAGCCCGTGCCGCCCCTTCCACTGTCCGCAGACGATTACGGAATCCGTGCTACTGGAGGCCCTCGTGGCAGAGCCCCTAGCGACCGTCCTGTTCCAGCATTTCGTAAAATCCTTCGACGCCTCGGAGCATGCCGTGCACGCCGAAGTCGTGACTCCCGATGGCGAACTCAAAATCCGAGCCGAATGGCTGGTGGCCGCTGACGGGGCCGCTAGTGGCGTGCGACGCAAGCTCCCGATTGCGGCAGAGGGACCTGGTGACTTGGGGCATTTCCTTAACGTCTTTTTTCATGCCGATCCCCGCCAAGCCGTGCGGGGAAACGAGACGATTCTCAGGAATGTGCTACGGCAGGACCTTATCGAATTTTTTGTTTCCGTGAATGGTCGTGATCTATGGCTCATGCACCATTTCCTCCAACCCGGAGAGGTTGCGGGCGATTTCACCACGGCACGCTTGAGCGGACTTATCCAATCGGCTGCTGAAGTTCCAGGTATGCGGGTCGAGATTTTAAGCGTTGGCCAGTGGGTCATGAGTCCAAACGTGGCTGTGGAGTTTCAGCGCGGGCGTGTCTTTCTCGTGGGCGATGCGGCGGCGCGGCTGAGTCCCGCCGGTGGCTTGGGCATGAATATGGGTATCCAGTCCGCTCACAACCTCGCGTGGAAGCTGGCGGAGGTTATCCACGGGCGCGCAAGCGAACGCTTACTTGAGACATACCATCGCGAGCGACACGATGCGTCTTCCGAAGCGATGCGGGCTGCGAATGCGAATTCGGGTGAGGTCTTTCAGGAGGCGGATCTCGCACTGAAGGGGGATTTCGAGGGCCTGCGTGCGCGGATTTCCGCCTCCCACCGCCAAACGGAGCAACTACCCTTTGAAGCCAAAGGCCTTCTTCGCATACCTCACGCTTGGCTCACCCAATCCGGACGCCGGATATCCAGCCTCGACCTCTGCGGCGACAAATATCTCATCCTCGCCGGGATTGATGCGCCGCTAGCCGAAGTGGCTTTTGCGCGAGTCGTTGCCTTGGGAACATCCGATTTTGAGGATCCAACAGGTTTAGAAAAACTCGGATTAGGTCCGACGGACGCCATGCTTGTGCGTCCCGACGGAGTGGTTGCTTGGAGGTCAAACTCCGGCGCGACAGACCACACTGTGCGCGCAGCCTATGAGCGCGCACAAAAAGGGTCATAAGGCCAGGTCTACTCGGTCTGCCCAATGAGCCATTCTTGCAAATAAGCGTAGCAGTGCATCTTAATGAGGACTGCGGCGCGTTCCTGGCTTTGAGTCGGAGAAATGTCGGATGCCATTTCAGTATCCGTGAGCTGATGTTCTGCGGCCAAGGCTAGCCGCGCTTGGTTCAGCGCGTTGAGCCAGTCGTTCACATGGTGGAGCGGGATATCACAGGACAGGAGCTCGTTGCGATTGACGGCCCGTCGCAGGTCGGCTTGCACGACGTCGCGGGAGCTTTGAAAAATAGCCTGCAATTCGGGTTGGACGAGGCCCTTCCAATCTTCAATAAGGAGCTCATCGCTTGTTGTAGGGTCTGGGTAAAAACGCCCCTCTGCAAGGGGGTGGTCGCTCGAGGCATGTTTGACGATGTCTTGGAGCATCTCGAAAACGTATGGCGTAATCTTGCGAAGCGACGGAGTTCCATTTTTAGTGACGCGGAGTTCCATTGCTAGTCGCTGGAAGATTGTTCGAGCGTGGCAAGCAAAAGATGTCCATGCAATTGCTGCACGTAGAACTCCGCCTTCTCACGATCTCCGCTCCAAACGATGGAGCGTCCGTTGTTATGAACCTCCATCATGTGCCGCTCTGCTCGCTCGCGGTCATATCCAAAGACGCGGCGGAAGATTAGGGCCACATAGGACATGAGATTCACGGGGTCATTGTGCACGATCACATTCCACGGTTCGTCCGTGAGATATTCCTCAATGGTGCTCGTCTCTGGCGTCTCGACAGCAGCCATGGTTTCACGCAGCCCGCAGGAGCAAGGCGGAGGCAGGAATCCGTGCGAGGCAGTGAGCGACTGCCGGCCATACCTCTTTTGAGCGCAGACACCGCATCTCGATAAATGCATAAGCCGCGAGTGCCGTGCCTGCGGGGATGTGGAACACGGCCGCACGGGCGGCCAAGATCGTAGCGAAGTGTCCCGGAGATTCCCCCTTGCCCACCGCCTCAAGGTAACGAGAAAGCGTGCGCTCAGACTTCGGGGCATGAAAGTCCGAAACAGCGATATGCCCAGCATCGCGGCTTCGAAAGGCCGAGTCGGCACTGAGGCCTGCGTCGAGAAGCCGATCTACGGCACGCAGCTCGCGTGCTCCTTGTTGGCTAGCGGCAGCATGGGCAGCTTGGATGGCGGGAACGATGACCGGCAGAAAGGTAATGTCGCACCATGTTGAAAGGCCCTCCGGCTTATCCGCGCTGCATGAAAATGTCATGCGTCCCAAACGATCGAGACTCGGTGCGCACAGCCGAGCGGCGCGAAAAATATTCTCCTGGCCGTGCTGATCTAGCGTTCCGTTTGGGTTCTGCATACGAGCGAAATCTAGCCGATTTTTGGATGTGATGCGAGGAACGATTTCCAGACAGCGCGGACAATCTTGTCTTGATCGGCAATCATTCTCGCGGCGCTTTTGGCCATAATGTCGTCATGGCCAGAAAGGTGAAGAAAGCCGTGCACGATGTAGGTCAGGAGTTCTTGATCGAGTGTATTTCCGAAATGTGTCGCTTGGGAAGTCGCGACTTCTGCGCAGACGACAATCTCGCCATAGGGGAACGTGATGACATCGGTGGGGCCTGAAATTTGGAGAAACTTCGAGTGAATGCGCGCCATGGCATCGGACGACACGATTGCAACCGCCACTTCCTCGAGCGTATGGAGCGTTCCGCCTCGCTTTAAAGAAATCTGCACGCTGAGTTCCAAAGCGGCATTTGCGCAAGCCTCCACCGCAGGGAGATAAACTGAAACCTTGCGCTGCCGATTGGTAAGCTCAAGGCGAGGAAGCACCGGTCGCATGCGAGCACTACGCTGCGGATTTCTCGTGTCGCTTGTCGTGAGAGGTTTCTTTTTCCTCGCGCTTGGGGTAAGCGATGCGGGCGTGCAACATGTTCAAGAGCGTGAATCGAAAGGACTCTGCGACGCGGTAGATCTCTGCCAATGTCAGCGCACACTCGTCAAGTTGGTGCTCGCTGATTCGTTGCTCCACGATGCTGTTAACAAGATCATCAATGCGCTGGGGGGTAGGCCTCTCAAGGCTGCGGGATGCGCTTTCTATGCTATCGGCAAGACTCACGATTGCGGATTCCTTCGAACGCGGCCTCGGCCCAGGATAGCGGAAAGATTCCTCGCGCACTTCGGGAACGTCTTCCTCGCGCATGTTCATGATCTTTCCCCCAACACGGGCGTCATCTTGTTGCTGGAGCGCCCGCCGGTGGAAGTAGCTTACCAAGGAAGTGCCGTGGTGCTGGCGGATGATATTGATGATCTCGTTGTTCAAGCGATTCTTTAACGCCAGATCCACGCCCTCCTTCACGTGGGCGATGATAATGAGAGCGCTCATTGTAGGAGTCAGGTCATCATGCGGGGTGTGGCCCGCAGCGAGGTTTTCCGTAAAATAGTCTGGCTTCACAATCTTCCCGATATCGTGAAAATAGGACGCTACACGGCAGATTGTGGGATTTGCGCCCACAGATTCCGCTGCAGCCTCGGCGAGATTCGCGACGGCGAGACTATGGTGGTAGGTGCCCGGTGCCTCCATGCTTAGGCGCTTGAGTAGGGGATGATTGAGGTCGCTCATTTCGAGCCATGAAATATCCGTCGTGATTTTGAAAAAAGACTCGAGCATCGGCAAAATTCCGCTCACGACGACGGCGGTTGCGATGCCTGTTGCGATCGCCGCGAGGCTTTGGTATCCGATCATCTTCCAATCAGTCTGCCCAAGACTTTCCCAAACCACCGGACCAATCTGCCCGAAAGCCGCCGCGAGAATCCATGTGGCAATGCCGACGTAGACACCGGCCCGAATGAGACGGCTACGGCGACGCACTTGGAGGGTCACATAGACGGCGATAAATCCAGTAATAAGCGAGATGACCAGAAAAACTGGATCAATACGCCCGACGAGCAAGGACCCCCATAGGCTTGCGAATACTGCCGCGTAGAGGCCGTGATTGCGTCCGAGGAGCACAGAGAGCGTGAGTGGCGCAAAGGCGTAAGGAACGAGCAGAGGGGCGAGCTGCAGGTCAATCGTGCCCGAGGCCACCTGAAGAAGCATTATCTTGATTGCGGCAAGCTGCACGAGCAGCACGGCCAGCAGCACGGCAAGGCGACTATTGACTGCTAGTGTTTGCGGATGGTTGATCCACAGTTGTGCCACCGCCGTCACGAAAATGAGTAGACAGAGGAGAAACTTCTTAGCTGGCTCGTCTTGGTGACCCGTGAAGATCAAAAGCACGAGGCCAATTACGAAGGCGAGCAAGAGGAGCGATCGAACAAGCCAGCCAGACTGCAAAGCATCGGCAAATTCACTTTCTTCAATCGTCCGACGACGCTTACCGCAATCCATCCCACGCCCAACAAGGCGGCGCTTCTTAAAAAAATCCCACATAAGTCATCAAATGCGACTTTCTTTCGAGCCGCGATGTTCCTTGTAAGCCAGAATGATGGATCGGACAAGGGGATGGCGAACGACATCCGACTCAGTGAAGAAATGCATTGCGATGCCGGGAGTCTCGCTCAGGGCACCCACCGCCTCGATCAGGCCACTGAGTTTATTCCGGGGTAGATCAATCTGAGTGCGATCACCCGTGATCACACAGCGCGAACCCGCACCGATTCGCGTGAGGAACATAAACATTTGCTCTGACGTCGTATTTTGAGCTTCGTCTAAAATAACGAAAGCATTGCTCAGCGTGCGTCCGCGCATGTAGGCAAGCGGCGCAATCTCGATGACGCCTCGATCCATGTAGCGTTGGATTTCCTCGACTTCCAACATGTCGTAGAGCGCGTCGTAGAGTGGTCTTAGATAGGGAAGAATTTTTTCTTGCAGGTCGCCAGGAAGAAACCCGAGCGATTCACCAGCTTCCACCGCCGGTCGCGTAAGAATGATTCGCGCGACCTTTTCTTGCTTCAATGCCGCGACGGCGACGGCCACGGCGAGATACGTTTTTCCAGTCCCAGCGGGGCCAACCCCAAAGGTAATGTCGTGGCCCTGCACGGCTTGCAGGTATGCCTTCTGTCCAGGTGTCCTAGGCACAACGGCCGGTTTGCGTGCCGAGCACTGGATTCGCGTCTCGAACAAATTACCAAGACCCTCGACAGGCCCGCCATCAGCAGCATTTAGCGCGTATTGGAATTCATGGCGATGCACAACCACGCCTCGCTTCACCGCATCATGCAGGTGGCCGAAAACCGCTTTTGCTCGCTCAAGGTCGGCGGGTGCTCCTTCGATGCGAATCCACCCTTCGCGAGTGACGACCCGCACGCCGAGTCGTGACTCCAGATCGCGCAAGAGTTTCTCATCGCCAGCATAGAGGGCCTGCGCGGCCCGTGCGGATTCAAACTCGAGAGTAAGTGTCTCCATCGAAGGCGGGTGCTTACTTGTAAGCGTAAACCACGGCCCAGCCAGTGCGTTCTTGTGGAGATTTTTCGACAGTGACGATGGCGTAGTAAGTGCCGGTCTTCGAAGGCACGACCCGCGCACCGGCGAAGCGGCCTTTCTGCCAAGATTCGGATTCCGCGAGTTTCCCCTGCGCATCATAAATATGAATCGTGACCACTGCACCCTTCACCTCCGTGCCAAGGGCAAACCAGTATTCATTCCCCTTGAAAAGTTGGGCCGTCATGGCCTGTTGATCCTCGACACCGAGGTCGCCACCCCAGGCATCCTCACGGACAGAGAAGCCTTTTTTGACATAGGGATCTGCTGCTTCGTGAGCAAAGGAGAGGGCGTCATTCACATAAGCAAAGACGGGAACGGTCACCAACGCGGCAAGAGCAAGGAAAGTGAGGACTTTTTTGTTCATCGCGCAACACCTGGTTCAGAAGTTATGGCTGAGACGGTATCGCCGGTGAGTTGGTTGATGCGCTTCACGTTTGATGCAGAAATTCTTGTCCCGTCTTCCTTGCCAATAAGGGGCTTAATTGAGTCGAGCATTTTGCGCATCCGAACCACAAGCTCGTCCTTTCCGAGGCGCGTGGATTTCATTCGTGAGAGGGTTTCTGAAAAATAGCTTAACAACTCTGGTTGGTGCAGCAACTCAGCTCCATCGGACGTAAAAGAATCTCCTACGATGGCCGTGAGCACCTCGGTGCCTCGTGTCCAGCCGCCAAGACTCACGAGCTGCGCGAGATTATCATCGCCGAGTTCCTGCATGGCGCTACGGACGTCATTTAGGGCGCCATCAAATTCCGTGCGCACTTCACGCCATCGCCTCGCTTCCGCTAGGTCGGTGATGCTTTTGCTGCGGGCGATCACGGCTTTGCGCACATTGATCGCTTCTGCGAGCGCGAGGACTTCTCGTCCGATTTCCTTCACGCGTTCAGAGTCTTCGGCCTCCACCGCAATGAAACCTTCTGCAATGACCGTTCCGAGGAGGAGGGCGACTTGGGCCCGGTTGCCGGTGTTCTTTCCAAGGGATTTGCGAAGCTGCCCGCGCCAGTTTGGTGTTCCGAGTTTGTCCAGCACCGCAAAAACTTCGCTAGGCACAGGAACGACGACGTTCTTGACTTCTGCTGCCGGAAAGCGCGAGAGATCAATTGAAGGGGGTGGGTTTTCCGCTCTGGCAAATGCTGCAGAAGAAATGGCCAGAGTGGCGGCAAGGATGGGAATGTGTTTCGTCATCAAAAAGATTCCTCTTTGTTCAAGACCACTTAGGCCCTTACAAAGAGACCTAACCTTGCTATGAATTCCGAACGATTACAACATCTACTTAGATCGGCTGCCTCCTGCAGACTCCTCGTAGTCGGAGATGTGATGCTTGATGAATTTGTCTGGGGGCGCGTATCTCGCATCTCGCCAGAGGCTCCCGTGCCTGTGGTTGACGTGGATTCCGAGTCTTCGTATCCGGGCGGGGCGGCGAATGTCGCTCGCAATCTACGCTCCTTCTGTGCGCAGGTGCAGCTCTGTGGGCTCGTAGGCGAAGATGTCTTCGCCGACCGTCTACGCGCACTCTTGGTCGAGGAGCAAATCCTCACCGATGGCCTCGTCGCCGACGGTGCCACGCCCACAATCGTAAAAACGCGTATCGTCGCACGCCACCAGCAGGTCGTTCGAGTAGATCGCGAGCGCAGGCCGTTAAATTTAGATTGCATCACAGACCGGGCCATCGCTCGGATCGAGATCATGATGCCGCAAGTAGATGCAGTCATTCTCGAAGATTACGGCAAGGGCTTTGTGAGCCAGAGCCTGAAGGATCGCTTGACCGCCCTCGCTCACTTGCATGGGAAGGCTATTACCGCAGATCCGAATCCCGGAAATCCCCTTGATTGGCATGGAGTTGACCTCCTGAAACCCAACCGATCCGAGGCTTTTGCAATGGCAAACCGCAAGGACTTCGGTGCTCAGGATGATCCCATGGAGGATGGGCCATTGCGCGAAGTGGGCGACTTTCTCCTCGCGAAATGGAACATCCCCGGCGTGCTCATCACGCTCGGTGAGCATGGCATGATGCTTTTTCAAAAAGACCAAGCCCCCTACCACACCCCCACACGCGCTCGGGAAGTCTTCGACGTGTCGGGAGCAGGCGATACGGCCATAGCTCTCTACACGCTTGCGATTTGTGCCGGCGCAACCCCGCACGAAGCCGCCGAAATTTCCAACCACGCTAGTGGCGTCGTGGTGGCGAAGCTGGGCACGGCTACCCTCACCGAGAAAGAATTGTCGGCAAGCTTCTTGAATGATTCCTCACGCTAAGCGCGCCATTTTTTTCGATCGCGACGGAACGCTCATGGAGGAAGTTCACTACTGCCGCCGCCCGAGTGATGTCCACGCGATACCGGGTGCAGCCGCCGCCTTATCACACGCGCACCTCGCGGGCTACCTCACCATCGTGGTCACTAACCAAAGTGGCATCGCCTCGGGAAAAATTCCACTCCTCGCCTATCGCGAAGTCGAGGCCGAGCTAGCCCGTCAACTCGAGCACGGCATTGATGCTGTCTATTTCAGCCCCGATGCCGCCGACTCTCCCTCCCCTCGCCGCAAACCTGGCATTGCCATGCTCGAAGAAGCCGCACGTGATCACGGGCTTTCTTTGGCAGACTCGTGGTTGATTGGAGACAAGGATATTGATATCCAATGCGGGAAATCGGCCGGATGCCGCACCATCCTGGTTCTCACCGGCTACGGTCGCCACCACCTCACATCCGGCGCAGATCACGTAGCCTGCGACGTCGCAGAGGCCGTGGATTATATACTCCACCAATCTTAAAAATGCCAAAAGTTGCCATCATCATTCCAGCGCGCTGGGCCTCCACGAGATTTCCCGGCAAGCCACTTCACCTGCTCGCTGGGAAGCCCCTCCTTCAGCACGTCTGGGAAAAATGCCAACGGGTCTCCGGCGTGGATCGAATCATCGTAGCGACCGATGACATGCGCATCGCGGAGGCGGCATTTTCCTTTGGAGCAGAAGTCGCACTCACTTCCGACAAACACCCCACCGGCACAGACCGCATTGCAGAGGTGTCTAGCGGCCTCCCACGCCACGGCATCGTCATCAATGCGCAAGGGGACGAACCTTTCCTCAATCCCAAACTCCTAGAATCCCTCATCGCCGTCCTGGCCAAGAATCCCAAGGCAGACATGGCCACCGCCGCTTGTCCCCTAGCCGACGAAGATCTCGACAATCCCCATTGCGTCAAAGTCGTCACCGACCTCGCCAGCCGCGCGCTCTATTTTTCCAGGCTCCCCATTCCGGTCAACCGCGATGGCAAAGGCATCCCCCGCCTGCGTCACCTCGGCATCTACGCCTACCGGCGGCGCTTTCTCCTCGAGTTTGTCACATGGAAACAAACCCCCCTCGAAAAAGCGGAATCCCTAGAACAGCTTCGCGCCCTCGAGCACGGCGCCAAAATCTGCGTCGTCCCGACGCCTCACGCGGGCATCGGGGTAGATACACCAGAGGACGCCGCGCGGGCCGAACAAATCCTCAAGGCAGAAACGAACAAACGTATTGGCAAGTCCCCTCCGACACCTCGATCGTAAACCCCGAATTCTCTGCAACGTCGAAGACCCCGCCTTCAGAAAAGGCCTCGCTCGTCCCAGACCCATCCAACATCACGCGACAATCCCCAGCCGTAATCTGCATACGTTCCGCCGCTTTCGTTGAAAAATGAAACTCGCCAGGAAAGATAATTCCCAACGTCTTCTTATGGCCGTCTGCCAAAATAATCGTGTGCGAAACGACACGTCCCTCAAAGTAAACATTTGCCAGAGCATGAGCAGTAACAGGAGAAAATTCCATAGACCCTCCATCACGTCCACCCTGCCGCCCCCTGACAAGCGAATTATCGCCTATTGGTCCAATCTCGCAACAGCGTCTGGCGCGAAAAACAGGGATAGCTCACCGCGGACGTGAGGTCATGAAACAAAACATCACTTGCCCTGCACATTCGCGATGTGTAGGATTCGTGTGTGGCAACGAATTTACAGATAGACCAATCATTGCTTGAGCAGGCAAAATCGTTGGCAGGCTTACCTACCAAGCGTGAAACCGTGAATGAAGCCCTCAAAGAGTTCATTCAGAGTCGCCTCCGTCA
>Ga0105044_10005126_pt1 | contig 18051 bp, 16 predicted proteins | sample MAT01_FD_78092 | JGI IMG/M metagenome (GOLD analysis project Ga0105044, IMG submission 78092) | Freshwater microbial communities from Lake Fryxell liftoff mats and glacier meltwater in Antarctica - MAT-01 | ecosystem: Environmental > Aquatic > Freshwater > Ice > Liftoff microbial mat | place...
GTTTTGCATAGTTTAACATGATTTTCTTTTCGCCATTTAATTCAAACTGAACGGTGGCTATGGGGTTGTGTGAAGCCCCTTCCATTTTGGTGACTTCGCCAAAGCCAAATTTTTGGTGTTCTACTTTTTGTCCGGCTTGCAGATTGGTAGTATCGCTGGGCAAAAAATTTTGGGAAGGCGTGTGCTCCACCGTTTTGGTTGCCACGGGTTTTGCTACTGCATAGGAAGGAGTAGCAGGTTTTTTAGTGGGTGGCGCTCCATATTTTTTTGCTGCATTGCCAGCATCGTCGAAGCCGCCGCCAAAACCCCGTTGCATTCTTTCAAATGCACTTCCTTGTTGCCAGCCACTGGTAGCATTGTTGCGGGCGTTGCCGCCGGCGTAACTTCTATCTACCATGGTTTCTGGCATTTCGTCTATAAAACGGCTAGGGTCATTTTGTTGTAATTGACCAAAACGATAGCGGGCATTGGCGTAAGTAAGAAACAGATTTTTCTTGGCACGCGTAATGGCCACATAAAACAATCTTCTTTCTTCTTCCAGTTCTTCTCTGGTATTGATGCTCATCGCATTGGGGAAAAGCGTTTCTTCCAGTCCACCTACAAATACCACCGGAAACTCTAGTCCCTTGGCAGCGTGGATGGTCATGAGTTTCACCACGTCTGAATTTTCTTTGTCTTCGTTATCTGCATCCGTTAGAAGCATGATTTGTTGCAGATAAGTACCCATTCCCTTATCACCCACTTCACCATCTTCTTCGTTCATTGGTGTTTCGATAAACTCTTTGATAGAGTTCAATAACTCCTGAACGTTTTCGTAGCGTGCCAGACCTTCAGTAGTTTTATCGTTGAAAAGGTCTTTTACGACCCCAGAACTTTTACCTACGATCACTGCCAAATCGTAAGCATTTTTTTTACCCATTTCACTTTGAAACATTTTGATCATCGTTACAAAGTTGTCGATAGCTTCCAGGGTACCACTTTTGAAACCAAACATAGTCGCATTGCAAAGCACATCCCACATGCTCTGGTTGCTTTCATTGGCATAAAGAATCGCTTTGTCCATGGTAGTTTTACCGATACCTCTTGCAGGATAATTGATAATTCTTTTCAGTGCTTCTTCATCTCTGGGATTAACCACAATACGCAAATAAGCCAAGAAATCTTTTACCTCTTTGCGTTGGTAAAAACTCGTGCCGCCATAAATGCGGTAAGCGATGCCCATGCGCCTGAGCGATTCTTCAAAACTTCTGCTCTGTGCGTTGGTACGGTATAAAATGGCAAAGTCTTTATTAAAAAAATGATTGCGCAGTTTTTGTTCTTTGATGGTATCGGCTACAAACTTTCCTTCGTCATTGTCCGTCATGGTACGCACCAGCTTTATTTTTTCCCCTTCGTCGTTTACGGTAAACAATGTTTTTTCTATCTGCCCTTTGTTGTTACCAATGATTTCGTTGGCCACATTTAAAATAGTTTTGGTACTCCGGTAGTTCTGTTCCAGTTTCACCACTTTTACATCGTCGTAATCTTTCTGAAACTGTAAAATGTTGGCAATGGTAGCTCCGCGAAAGCTGTAAATACTTTGGGCATCATCGCCCACTACACAAACGTTTTCGTGCATGGCTCCCAATAACTTAATGATCTCGTACTGTGCAGGGTTGGTATCCTGGTACTCATCAATGAGTATGTATTTGAATTTGCGTTGGTACTTGCTCAGGGCTTCTGCGTTGTTTTTGAGCAGGAGGTACATTTTAAACAGCAGGTCATCAAAATCCATAGCGCCGTTTTTAAAACAGCGTTTGGCGTAGGCTTCATAAATTTGTCCGATCATAGGTCTGTTGGCGCGTGCATCTTCTTGCTGAAGAAGATAATCGTTCATGTATTCTGCCGGGCCTACCAATCCGTTTTTAGCAGCCGATATTCTGTTGTAAACGATGTTGGGTTTGTACTGTTTGTCGTCGAGGTTCAACTCGTTCACGACTGTTTTCACCACCGATTTTGCATCGTCAGTATCATAAATGGTGAAGCTGGAGGGGTAACCGATTTTGGGAGCTTCTGCACGAAGAATTCTGGCGAAAACACTGTGAAAAGTTCCTACATATAAGTTGCGGGCTTCGCTGCTGCCAAGAATTTTTTCGATCCTTTCTTTCATTTCTGCGGCCGCCTTATTGGTAAAAGTAAGCGCCAAAATATTGAATGCATCTACTTGATGGTAGCCCATTAAGTGGGTAATTCGGGTGGTGAGTACCTTCGTTTTACCGCTACCGGCACCAGCAATGATCATGATTGGACCATCTTTGTGTACCACTGCTTCCCGCTGCGGGTCATTCAGTTCATCTAAATAATTCCTCATGGTACAAAGGTAATTTGTATTGACTGTATTTGGTGGCCGGTGGATAATCTGTTGAGTGCTTTCTTTGCAGAAAAAAAACCTCACTCACTGAACCTTTCAACAATATTTGTGCACAAACCCCCGTTTGTTTTGTTGAATGCATTAAATTGTATTTCCAAAGCACCCCAAGACTCATGAAAAACAACTTATTTACTCCAGTAATCATTCTTGGTATTTCAGTGGCACTGGCCACTTGTACCAAAACCACCGACTTTGAGGCGGTGGGCGGTGGGCTTCCCACCAATTACATTACCCTACAGCCAGATGGTTCTTTTAGTCCGGCCATACTAAGGGTGGCCAGTGGGTCTTCTATTACTTTTGTGAACAATGATACCGAGCCACATCAACTCCGCAGCGTTGATTCTGTGAGCATTAATACCGGATTAATTGCGCCCGGGCGGTCATATTTTTTCAAAAAAGATGCCCTAATCGGCGTTTTTGCCTACCGCTGCACGTTGGATACCAGCATTAAGGGGACTGTCATCATTACACCATAACTGAGTTGGCCAATGAGGAATGAGGAATATCGAAGTGTTGGATTTGTTGTTTTTGGTTAAATAAAGTTCTGCCTCCAGGCGAATATTGAGTTGTTGAAAAAATTCCCCTTGCAACACTGCTTCTACAAAAAACGATCAAAACAAAAAATAGCTGGGCTGATTAAAATCTGCAACTTTGTGCTTTGAAATTTTATGGCAAAACACGGAAAAGCAGCAATCGGCTTTATTTTTATTACGTTGATGATTGATATAACAGGTTTAGGTTTGATCATTCCAGTGATGCCCTCCCTGATTGGGGAACTAACCGGAGAGGGTATCAGCCGTGCTTCGGAATATGGTGGCTGGCTGGTGTTCACTTTTGCAGTGATGCAGTTTTTGTTTTCGCCCGTTTTAGGTGGGTTAAGTGACCAATTTGGTAGAAGGCCCGTTATCTTAATTGCTTTGTTTGGCTTTGCAATGGACTACCTCCTACTTTCGTTTGCACCAACATTGTTATGGCTTTTTATTGGCCGGGCCTTTGCCGGCATTACCGGTGCAAGCATCACTACCGCTACTGCTTACATTGCAGACATCAGTACCAAAGAAAACAGGGCACAAAATTTCGGAATGGTAGGAGCGGCTTTTGGACTAGGCTTCATCGTTGGACCGGTGATTGGAGGATTGCTGGGTAGTTTTGGGCCGAGGGTTCCCTTTATGGTGGCTGCTGTATTAACTTTTATAAATTTCCTATATGGCTATTTTATTCTGCCTGAATCGTTGAAAAAAGAAAACAGAAGACCCTTTAACTGGAAAAGAGCCAATCCAATTAGTTCACTTAAAAATCTACAACGTTATCCTGCCTTGAATGGACTCGCGTTTTCTTTTATCTTGATCAACCTGGCTTCGCATGCGGTACAAAGTAACTGGAGCTATTTTACGATCGAAAAGTTTGGATGGAGCGAAACCATGATCGGTATTTCATTGGGTGTGGTAGGCTTATTGGTGGCATTGGTACAGGGCGGATTGATCAGGTACATCAATCCAAGACTTGGAAATGAAAAAAGCATTTATACGGGACTGTTATTATATAGTGCGGGTTTGTTTTTATTTGCATTTGCGAGCCAAAGTTGGATGATGTTTGTATTTTTGATTCCGTATTGTTTAGGTGGTATTGCTGGTCCGGCCATACAATCTATCATGAGCACCAGCGTTCCAGCCAATGAGCAGGGCGAGCTGCAGGGTTCGCTCACAGGGCTTTTAAGCCTCACGTCTATTATTGGTCCACCGATGATGACAGGACTGTTTGCCTATTTCACCAAACCATCTGCACCTGTACACTTTTCGGGTGCTGCATTTTTATTAGGCGCATTGCTAATGTTACTCAGTAGTTTTATTGCATACAGAAGTTTGCATCAAAAAAGTAAATCTACGTTGGGAAAATACCCTATTTAAAAACTTCGTGTATACGTAATAGTAACCAAGTGTTGCGGAGAGAGCTATTACAAAAAAATATATCTGATTATTCTGTTTTTTTATACAATAAAAGTTCAACAAAAACGCTTACTATATATCTCAAACGAACCACACTTACCGGAGCGGATGAGCACCACGAGAAACTAAGAAACAACAGCTTACCGATTACAACACTGTCATCATCTGACGTGCGGCATCTCTTTTTCCCCTGTTTTTTGACCATGATTTTTAGATTCCCTATGGGGATGTTAGCATCCTTATTTTATCACTAAAAAATTATTCTACAGTATTTTTTGTTAGGCACTACAGGACAACGAAGAGCCCCGATATTGGACGGGGCTTCTTCATTTGTGGGAATCAAAGAATTGATAGCGTACATTTCTTGAATTAACAAAAGGGTACCTTCCTGTCAATTAAAGCATATGGCCATTTTTTAATTACAAAATGATCAAAAGAAAGTACTCTAAACATCATGTAGAGATTATTTGGGCAATGACCCAGCTGCCATTCTTTCGAAATAGAAAGTTGTTGTCCCGTAGTTTTTTACGAACAACCAAAACAGCTCATTACTATTAGAATGAAATAAAACGTATTTAATCGCTTTAAGCCAACGCAAGCAAAAACAATTACATTATAATAAATGCTCCCACAAACTGACTGAGCACGCCCAACAATAAACCCAAATAAATTTCTTTCGGAGTATGGTCACTAACGATGAACCGAGCCGTGCAAACCAAACCGGTTAGTAGCAGCACGGCCGCCATTGGCCAACTCATGAGCATGGTGCTGCTGTTGGCGATCAACAAAAAAATACCCAGCCAACCACCCATTCCAATGGCATGCATACTTATTTTAAAATAAATATTGGCTATCATGGCTGCACTCGACCCCAGGAAAATACCAAAAATAAAAGAAGGTAAAACAGACGGATATATCGGTTGTTGTTTAAAAACATGGTAGGTCCAGAAGAAGAAGATCCCCACAGCGATATATGGAATGATTCTGTCTTTCTGCTTTTTCAAAAAAATGGAATCGATGAACCCCACTCCTTTGAGTAATAAAATACAAAACAGCGGATAAAAAATAGCATTCTGCACCAAAATAAAAACTGATCTCCACTTCATGCCATCCGAAAATCCGGCAAAATAGGATGGATGCAAAAACAGCAGGAATAATATCACATATAAAGGAATAAAAATCGGATGCAAAATGTAAGAAAGAAAATGTGCCGTCCAGCGTAACGCAGCTGGGTAGTGGCTTACGGAGGAAACAACGTTATTTTCAACTGAATGGGGAGGCATCGTACTGGTGATCATGATTACAAAATTTTTCTCAGCCTCGCTACAGGTATATTGAGTTGTTCCCGGTATTTGGCAACGGTTCTGCGGGCAATATTATATCCTTTTTCCTGTAGCATTTCAGTTAATTTTTCATCGCTGTAAGGATGCTTTTTAGTTTCTTCCCCAATCAGGTCGGTTAAAATCTTTTTTACTTCCCTCGTACTCACTTCCTCGCCACTATCTGTTTGCAAACTTTCACTGAAGAAAAACTTTAATCGATAAGTGCCAAATTCTGTTTGTACGAATTTGCTGTTGGCTACCCGACTTACCGTAGAAATATCTAGGTTGGTCATTTCAGCAATGTCTTTTAATATCATCGGACGCAGATCGGTTTCATCACCACTCAGGAAAAAGTCGTGCTGGTAATTCATGATGGCTTCCATGGTATTCAGCAAAGTGTTCTGGCGCTGTTTGATGGCATCAATAAACCATTTGGCCGAATCTATTTTTTGTTTGATGAACAACACGGCTTCTTTTTGACGTTTGTCTTTTTTAGTGCCACGGTCGTAATCTTTTAGCATGTCCCGGTAACCCTCGCTAATGCGCAGGTCGGGTGCATTTTTGCTATTGAGGGTAAGTTCTAATTTACCGATATTATTTGTGATGAAAAAGTCGGGGATCACATAGTTGTTGTTTTTCCCTTCATCCCCCACTATACCACCTGGCTTTGGGTTCAGTTTTACAATCTGCTGAATCACTTCCCTTAATTGATCATCATCGATGTTGAGTCCGCGTTGAATTTTTTCGTAATGTTTTTTGGTGAACTCATCAAAATATTTCTCCATCACTTTCAAGGCCAGCGCCACAGATTCCCCTTTATCGATCTTTCTTTCTAACTGAAGTATCAGGCATTCCTGCAGATTGCGGGCACCTACTCCTGGTGGGTCAAACTGCTGAATTTCTACCAGTAAATCCGATATCTCTTCTTCATTGCTATCTATGTTCTGTCGAAAAGCGAGGTCGTCAATAATTGAACTGATTTCTCTGCGCAGGTAACCATCGTCGTCTAAACTGCCCACCAATTGTTCTGCAACTTTGCGTTGCTGATCCGTCAATTTCAACATACCCAATTGCTGTAACATCAATTCGATAAAAGAGGTTTCTACCTTGTGGGGAATCACCCTGTTGTCATCAATTTCCGGATAATTATCATCTTTCAACCGATAATCACCAACGTCATCATCCCCTTCCTGCACGTAATCGGTGATGTCTATATTATCGTAATCCTCTTCGCTACCATCTCTTTCAAATTCCTCTTCTGCCGGCGTTTCAAATTCGTCGCTTTCATATTCATCTTCATGGCCATCATCACTCTGCTCCAACGCAGGATTTTCTTCCATTTCTTCTTTGATGCGCTCGTCGAGGATGGCAGTAGGCACCTGCAGCAACTTCATTAACTGAATTTGCTGGGGTGATAATTTCTGCAACATCTTTTGCTGCATACTTTGATTCATTGCCATACGAAAGTAGTTTAGGGTGTTAGGGAATCTTGTAAACAAGTTGAAGGTTAACGTGCGAAACAAGATTTAAAACGTAAATTTACACAACGACTTTCGTAATCATGAATAAAAAATGTAAAATTTTATTTTTTTGCACGGTTTTTGTAGCAGATTCTGTAGCTGCACAGGAAAACTCCTCAAAAACCAATGCTGTAAAGGATTTCATGAAGTCTTATCAAGTCCGGCCTCCCTTTCTAAATACCATAAATTCTCCAAAAAATGTCCTCCCCGCTAGTTTTTACGTTAAAAATCTTGGATTTTTTTGCAAGCAGGAGTTGAAATTTCAGGCAGCTACGGGCATTCCATTTAAATTTCGCCTGGGATCTGTGCCATATTGCGATTGGATGGAGGGTAAAAAAAACACGGGCAGCTTGCCTCCGATCCAGTACTAATATGAAGTTTACTATCTCATCTTCGGTGGTAGTGCAGGCTCTTTAAAATAGTTGAGCCGCAAACTATCGCTCCACCCATTTGGGTTTTTTTCAAAGGTTTTACTACTAAAAAACATCATGCCGTGCATATTGGGCGTATTGCGCAGCATACGAATTTGGCGGGGCAACTGCGTTTTGTCTTTCCATGCGTCGTTGCTACCGGCCCTGTAAATACCCATACCTATGTAGCATAGTTTTCCGTAAGTGTGTTGGCTCCACCAATTGATCAGCGTTTCAAAATCGGCCAGTTTATGCCCAATTTCCCAATACAATTGTGGTGTTACATAATCGATCCAGCCTTTTTTTAACCATAGTAAAATATCGGCATACAAGTCGTCGTAATTAGTTTGACCAGCCTTAGTGTTGCTTCCAATCGGGTCTTGACTAGCATTCCGCCATACACCGAACGGACTGATTCCAAACTGGCAGGCAGGATTTTCTTTTTTGATGGTTCTGCTCAACATGACAATAATAGAATCGGTATTGCTTCTGCGCCAATCGTCCTTGCGCAACCCATTGCCATATTTTCGATAGCTTGTTTCATCCGGAAATTCCTGACCGGCAATACGGTAGGGATAAAAATAATCATCAAAATGGATGGCATCTACTTTGTACCGGGTTACAACGTCGGTAACCACAGCGGTTACATGTGCCTGAACTTCTTTGTTGCCCGGATCAAAATATTTTTTATCCCCATAAGTTACAAACCATGTTGGATGTAAGCGGGTGATGTGAGAAGCTGCAATGGAGGAACCGTTGATGTTGAATACTGCGCGGTACGGGTTCATCCATGCATGAAACTCCATACCTCGTTTGTGGGTTTCTTCAATCATAAATTCTAACGGATCATAATAAGGAACCGGAGGTTGGCCTTGTTTGCCGGTGAGCCACTGGCTCCAAGGTTCTAAAGGGGAAGGATAAAAGGCATCCGTTGCCGGACGAATTTGAACGATCAATGCATTCATTCCGTTGCGTTGATGCATATTGGCCAGTTGAATAAATTCGGCCCGCTGCACATCTGCACTGATGTTGGGTTTACTCGGAAAATCGATGTTGCTAACGGTGGCAACCCACACAGCCCGCAGCTCTTCGCTCAGCCCTTGCGCAACGGTTGTACATACAGCTGCTAAAAAAATAAGGGCCAATGATAGTTTTTTCATAAAAGTTTATTTTCCTTCGCGAATTTTGTCAAATAATTGATTGAGACTTTTTGCCTCGGTATCTGAAAGATTATTGAAAATGGCATCCATCTCGGCATTGTATTTATCAATTTTTTCGAGCAATTTTTTTCCTGGTCCCGTGATGCTCACATCTACCAATCGTTTGTCGTTGACACAGGTATTTTTTTGGACCAGCTCTTTGGCAACCAAACGATCTACAATCCTACTGGTATCGCTCATTTTATCCAACATCCGCTGTCTGATTTGGAGCGTAGAAATGGGCTTCCCTGCACCTCGCAATATTCGCAGAATATTGAACTGTTGCGGGGTAATATCTTCTTTATCAAAAATACCTTTCATCCGCTCATACATCCAATTGTAGGTGTAAATAAGATTGATGGCAGCTTTCTGGTATTCGTTTCTGAAGTTGGTTTGATTGATGTCTTGTTCTAATCCCATAATATAACTGATGTTGCAAGTTAAAAAAAAGTCTGCCAACAATTGAATGCTGGCAGACTTCTAACGTATTTAATTTAAAATCAATTATTATAGTAGAACTTCTCTTCTACTATTTTGCCATCCTGCCAGCGCTGAACAGACACTTGGTGGTAATTTCCCACACCATCATCTTTGTGCATATAATCGAACCACCATTCCACTCCCGCAATACCGTCGCTGATCATGCTGTTCACTACCTTAGCACCCCTGAATTCCGTTAAACCGTTTACAAAAGCTTCTTCATAGGTTCGATTCTCCTCCTTGCCCAAACGGGCTAGATAGTTGTTGTCTTACATAACGACATCATCCGCATAAAATTTTTCATAAGCGTTGAGGATTTTGCCGTCTAAAATCAGTTGATTCAATTCATCTACGTGTGTTTTTAAATCTACCCTATTGGACGTTTTAATGTTTGAAACACCTATTTAATGTTAAACATTGATTAAAGAAATTTTATCGGTTAAATTTCTTTAAATGGCTTCATCTCGGTGTTCTGCCAGAGAATCTGTAGGTTCTACTTCTAAATCGTGGTCAGAGAATTCGTTGATATAGATTTTTAGCAGTATGACAAAATAACTAACGAGCAGTGGCCCAAAAATAAGCCCCATAAATCCAAAAAGGTTTAGCCCTACAATCACACCCAGTACCGTAATCATCGGGTGCACGTCTCCTAATTTTTTAAGTAATCCCAATCGGGTAATATAATCTACATTCCCCGTTACTACAAGGCTGTAAATGGCTAATCCAACGGCTGGTAAAGTAACGTTCGTAGCGAACATAAATAATACGATTGGCACCCAAACAATCATAGTCCCTACCAAGGGGAAAAAGGCAAACACCCCGGTAAGAAAACCCCACAATCCCCAATCTTCTACACCAAAAATCCAGTAACCAAGTGTGGCAAATAATCCTTGAACCGCACAAATGATGGGGATGCCCAATGCATTGGCCCTGATCATTACTTTGGTTTCACTGGCTAGTGATTGCACATTGTGACGTTTTAAAGGAATGATCCAGCTTAGGTATTTTTCGATGCTGGCCCCATTCACCAATAAGTAATAGAGTAAGAAAAACATCATGATCAGGTTGAAAGCAATGTTTGCCGTGCTATTGAGAACGGTAGGCAAGAAAGAAGATATTTTTAAGGAAACATTTTTCATGTTTTCGGCGGTCATCAATTGCATGCCAGTTGAAGCCATGACTTTATCAGAAATGACTTTGATGCCCGACATAATTTTATCCTGGTTGTTGAGCATTTCATTGACCTTCGGAGAAATCAAAGCCACACTTACATATATAGGAATAGAAATAATCACCAACAACACAAGGATAAACAGCAAGGCTGTCCAACCTTTTTTCCATTTTTTCTGATAGATACATTGAAAAAACAAACCTCGACCCAGAATATAAAAAGTAATACCCCCCAGCAGACCTGGAAGAAATATGTACAGCTCAAAAATCAACAGTAAGCCAAGGGTAATAATGATGGCCAGCAATATGAGTTGCCGCAGTCGGTCATTGAAGCTTAAATTCATGCAGAAATTTGTTAAGGGTTAACATTAATAAATAAAGTTACTGGATAGAGTGTTTACTTCGATCAACTACTTTACTAAGAGTGTGCCATAAATAAGATTCGCATAAATTATAAAAAAACGCGCAAAAAGATTCTTCGGGTAAACTGGGAAAATATTGCCACAGTTATTTCCACACAGAAACCCCTTCGCTACAATTACTGCAGATATCGATGTTTTTTCTGCCCATCATCAGCTCCGAACGAAACTGTTTGTAATTTTCGTTGTTCCAAACAGTCTTAAATGACTGATTTTTAAGATTTCCCAATCGGTGCATTGCATCTTTATCAAAACAACAAGGTACTACCAGTCCATCCCAGGTAATTACATTGGCATGCCAGAGTTTCCAACAACGATTGGCGAGTTTATTTTTTGGCGTATAGGTGCCGTCCTTATTTTTTTTGTACCGGCTAAACTTATCGATGGTGGGAATCAATTGGTTAGGATCATTTTCATAATCATACACCTGGGCAGATTTAAAACGAACTTCATCTACCCCTATTTCTTTTGCGAGCTGTTGAATCTCTTCAATTTGATGTTCGTTGTGTTTCACTACTAAAAACTGGAAAAATACAAAGGGCGTTTTGCTATTCAATTCCTTTTTCCATTTCACAATATTTTTAGCGCCTTCAATTACCTTATTTAGATTGCCCCCGACCCTGTACTGTTTATAGGTATCCTGGGTTGTGCCATCTATAGAAATGATCAGTCTATCTAAGCCGCTCTCTACTGTTTTACGGGCAGCTTCATCATTCAAATAATGCGCATTGGTGGAGGTGGCTGTGTATATGCCTTTATCGGAAGCGTATTTCACCATGTCTAAAAAGCTGGTGTTCAGATAAGGTTCTCCCTGAAAATAAAAGATCAGGTAAAGCAGATCTTTGTGAATTTCGTCGATGGTTTGACTAAAAAAATCTTTTTCCAACATACCTGTGGGTCTGGTAAATGCACGCAAACCACTAGGGCATTCAGGACAACGCAGGTTACAGCTGGTGGTGGGTTCAAACGAAATAGATACCGGCAATCCCCACTGCACTGGTTTTTTAGTAACCAAACTGGCGTAGTAACTGCTCAATACTTTTACGCCGTTCCAAACCCTTCTTGGGGTAAGTTTACTCAACAAGTTCAAACTATCATTTAAATTAAACTCAGGCATACAGCAAAGGTAGGAACTAGACAATGGTTTTCACCTTCGATATTGGTAAGAATTAAAGGGAGCTGTTTTACTGTATCCAAAACAGCTCTTTGTGAAAAAAGCCTGCGAACCTTTTAATCGGCAGTTTTCTCTTTTTCGATCTTGGTTTGTTCTTCCACCAACCTTGCTGCAAAAATACTAATCAGTAGTATTTGAAAAGCATGAAACAACATCAACGGCAGTAGAATGATGCCCATAGGGAAGGAAGCTGAAAAAAGTATTTTGGAAAAAACAGTACCATGCACCAACGATTTTTTGGTACCACAAAACTGTGCAGTAATTTGATCTTCTCTGTTGAGTAATAACTTTTTTGAAATCCATCCAATAAAGAAATACACCGTAAAAAACAACAACAATGTAGCAGCTGCCACTATTAACAACTGCGAAACTTTCAACGCAGCAAAAACCTGGTCGTAAAAAGAGGCTGCAAAACTTTTAAATACGATCAGCAGAATCACCGACTTGTCGAAATAAGACAGGTACCTGCTGTTTTTAACAGCAAAAGCACCGAGGTATTTCTGTAAGGCCAACCCTATTAAAACCGGAAGTAAAATTTCTGTTAACAACTTTAGGTAAATAGTACCCAATTCAAATTCGGTGTCCGTTTTTGTAAGAAAAAGGCCCATCCACAAAGGGGTAATCACAATGCCCAACAACCCCGAAATACTGGCGTTGAAGATAGCAGCGGGTACGTTCCCTCTTGCCATAGATACCATCACCACCGATGAGGAGACTGTAGAGGGCACAGCAGCCAGAAACAAAAAAGATAACCAATACATGTTGGAGGCGCCCTCTTTTACTAAAGGTAAAAATGACAATACAATGATGGGAAACAATAAAAAGGTAGAAGACTGTACCAGCAAATGCAGCCTCCAGTTTTTTAATCCGTTTCGGATCTTGTCGGGGCTCAACTTCAAACCATAAAAAAAGAAGATCAGCGATATACCGATGCTGCCCAACAGATCGAGTGGCAGGTTGCTTTGACTACTACCCCATTGAGGAAAAAAATAGGCAAGTGCAATCACTCCTAAAATAGCGGGAAAAAATTTATTTGCAGGAGGCTTCATCGTGCAGCAAAACTAAGGAAAGAAAGAACCAAGTTAATGGGGTACCGCAGTGGATAGTTCTAAAAAGTAGCTATAAAAGCCAACAAAGCAACATCCAATAAAAAAGGGACCCTTACCAAAGTCCCTTATGAATATATTTTTATCAAAACCTTGTTTCCAGGTAATGTGGCAACATTGCTCTCCAGGTTGGCCAATCGTGTTTCCACTCACGATCCCATACGTCTAATTCGTGTGGAATGCCCTTGCTGTTGAGTAATCCCGAAAAATTACGGGAAGCCTGCGGATCTTCATAATCGCCGCTGCCGGTAAGGATGTGTATATGGCCACTATTGCGGATATGCTGGAGATACCAATCATCTTGCAGATTTGGAATGTAATGGCTGGGGGAGTTGAAGTACACCTGATCATCGTAAAACCCTTTAGTATATTCTGTAAGATCGTACACGCCACTCATGGCGATCACACCATTGATCAGATCGGGTCGTTTCAAAAATAAATTCACGCTATGCAAAGCGCCAAAAGAAGCGCCGCAGGTAATGATGGGTGTCTCTGGTGAGGTATTACTTTTAATAAAAGGTACTACTTCTTCAAACACGTACTTGTTGAATTGATTGTGCCTAATAGCCTTGTGTTCGCCTTGCATTTCATTATTAAGCCAGCTTTCGTTGTTGATGCTGTTGATAGAAAAAATGCGCAATTTTCCGCCGTTGATAAAAGGTGCGAGGGTTTCCATCAATTGAAACCGCTCATATTCCAGGTAATCTGCGGCGGCAGTAGGTACCAGTAAAAGGGCAAATCCGTAATCGCCGTAACCTACAATGGGCATGTCTTTGCCGAGGGCCGGACTGTACCATGAATACAATTCTCTTTTCATTTTATCGGGGTTTTAAGGGGCTGTATCCACGCCGGTGGAAACGGCATTTTTAAATATCCTGCATATTTCAGCAGAAAGTTATTTTGCAATGATAGGAATTATATTTATTCTACCACACCCTCTTTTATCTCCATCCATAATTCACGGTAGCAGGAAGCTGCATAACTGCTATTGGCAAACTCCATGATGGGTGCTTTGTGTACACCCATTTTCTCTACATCGCTGAGGTAAGGAATGTAATTTTGGAAAAAACGTTTGTCTTTGTACAACTCCTCCATGATTTCATTGTGCATATTTTTACGCAAATCCACCATCGCAAAGAAACACATCATTTTGCCCATGTCGAGGTCCTTCTCTTTAAAATAATCTTTCACCATTAAGTAAGTCCGTATGCTGAGAGTGGTAGGAATTACTGGCATAAGTACAATGTCTGCTGCGTGAAAAATATTTTCCGAAAGTGCCGAAAATCCGGGCGGGCAGTCGATGAACACAAAATCATATTCTTTATCGAGCTGCTTCACCACACTCTTCAGCCGGTTTTTATTTCCCTTCATTTCATCTAACATGATATCAAAACTTTTGGCCGAATGATCTGCCGGTATCAAATCGAGCAGCTCAAAATCGGTGGACAAAATAGCATTTTCCAGATCAGCATCTTTGGTGATCAACTTTTTAATTCCCGGATGTGATTTGGGTTTGGCCTTGTAATAAAAGGAAGAAGACCCCTGTGGGTCAATGTCCCACAGCAAGGTTTTAAAGCCATCCGCCGCCGCCAGGTAGGCGAAATTCACACAGGAAGCTGTTTTTCCTACACCACCCTTCAGGTTATACAATGCGATAACGATCATAAATAAAAGAGTTTAAATGATGAAATGATGTTACAAGCCAGGTTTAAAATAGCATGCCCTGAAAGATAGTAATTTATTTTTTGATATAGACGTTGCTATCTTGCTTTTCAGGTCCGCTTATCATAAACTGATGCATTTTTTAAGTAAAAAAACTATCTTGAACCCTCATTTATTCAAAATAGGAACGTATGGTACAATTTGTAAAAAAGCAATCTGCTTTTCTTTTGCTGGCCGGTATCAGTTTGGGGGCAGGGGCGCAGAAAAAACCGCTCACAGACGACCAGTATTTTAAATCTAATTTCAAAGGAATTACCCAAGCATTGCCCAATGCTACCCGCTGGTTAGATAACCAACATGTATTGTTGATCAAAGATGGTAAAACCCTGGTATTGGATGCCAAAAATGGCACAGAAAGAGAACAAACCCCTGCTGAAAAAGCACCAGCAAAAGTGGAAGCGAAACCTGCTGCTTATAACAAAAACAACAATGTTTATATCAAACTCAACGAGCAGGAAGTTCAACTTACTTTTGACGAAACTCCCGAAGTTAACCCGACCGTAAGCCCAGACGGCCAATACGTGGCTTACACCAAAAAAAATGATCTCTACACGGTAGATGTCAACACTAAAAAAGAAAATAAGCTCACCAGCGATGGCAGCGACCTGATTTTAAATGGTTACGCCAGTTGGGTGTACATGGAAGAGATCCTTGGCCGCCAATCGCGCTACCGTGCTTTCTGGTGGAGTCCCGATAGCAAAAACATCGCTTTTTTTAGAAGTGATGATACAGAGGTTCCAGAATTTACGATTACCGATGCCAATGGTTTGCACGGGTACATCGAAAAATGGCGCTACCCAAAAGTAGGCGACAAAAACCCAGCAGTAAAAGTGGGCATCGTTACCCCGGCAGGTGGCGGCGCAGTATGGAGTGATTTTAACCCGGCTGACGACCAATATTTTGGCATGCCCTATTGGAAACCAGATGGCAGCAGCCTATTGGTACAATGGATGAACCGTAAACAAAACGAATTAAAAATATGGGCAGTAAATCCAGCTAACGGATCCAAATCAATCTTTTACAGTGAGACACAAAAAACATGGATCAATCTGGATGAAAACGACCGGGTTCAGTTTTTAGAAAATGGCAAGGGCTTCATTTTACAAAGCGATGCCACTGGCTGGAACCATTTGTATTACCACGACATGAATGGGAAACTCATTAATGCCATCACCGAAGGTAAATACACCGTAACTGGCATTACAAAGGTGGATGAAAAGAATGGCATATTATATTTTACTGCCAGAAGCCGAGAAAACACAGCTCATTCTGATTTTTACAAAGTAGGCTTAAACGGTAAAAAATTACAAAGATTAAGTTTTGGGGATTACTCTCATAGTATTGCCAGCCTTTCTCCAGACGGATCTTATTTTGTTACCAATTACGGCAACGCAACTACACCAAACCGCACTGCGCTGGTGAGTGGAGTCACTGGAAAAATCATCAAAGAACTGGGTGATAGCAAAGGCCCGGAATTCGATCAATATGAGCTGGCCAAAACAGAAGTTATTCGGGTAAAAAGCGACGATGGTTTATACGATCTTCCCATGAAAATTACCTGGCCGGTGAATATGGATAAAAATAAAAAATACCCGGTATTGGTAAGCATTTATGGTGGACCCAACGCAGGTACAGTCATGGATACCTGGACTCCGCTTAATGGCAATCAGCAATTTTATGCCAAAGAAGGGTTAATTCAGGTAGCGATGGATCATCGTGCCAGCGGGCATTTCGGAAAAGAAGGGGTGAATTATATGTACCACAACCTGGGTTACTGGGAAATGAAAGATTATAGCACAATGGTAAAATGGTTGATTGCTAACGGGAACGCAGACTCGGCAAAAGTTTGTATCACCGGATTTAGTTACGGAGGTTACCTGAGTTCGTATGCCATGACCTATGGAGCAGATGTGTTCACACATGCCATGGCAGGTGGAAGTGTAACCGATTGGACCTTGTACGATTCTCATTACACCGAACGTTTTATGGGTACGCCAGCGGATAATGCGGAAGGATATAAAACCAGTTCTGTATTTAGTTACACCGATCAATACAAAGGCAATATGCAATTGGTACATGGCGTGATCGATGAAAACGTACACATGCAAAACAGTATTCAATTGCTGAGCAAATTACAGGATGCCAAAAAAGATGTGGAATTCATGGCCTATTCTGGCGGCAGACATGGATGGGGCGGCAACAAAGGCGCCCATTTTCAGAACCTGAAAACCAAATACATTTACAAATATCTTTTAGAGAAAGAAGTGCCGAAAGCAATGCTTCGATAATCAACTGTATTTAAATGGGCTGTCTCCTTCAAAGAGACAGCCCATTTATTTTATAAGAAACAATCTGCAAACCGTTGCTTCTATCACAAATTATCTTGAAATAGGAACCACCTGGTTGTTTGATTTTTTCCCATAATACCTCATGGCCCAGGCAATCGTAAACGTGGGAATAAAGTCGGTAAAAGGGAGTAACTCTTCCAAAAAGCTAAAGCCACCGCCAAAGAACCCCATTTTTCCTCCAAATAATTTGTAGAAAAGAATAGCAGAAACAGGCGCCCAAACCAGGTCAGAAAATTCGCCCAACAAGGGCAAACTAAAACTGGCGAAGCCTATAAAATCTAATAGCAAACAAACTGCCAAGGAAGGAATTGTTTTTGAAGATGCTGTCATGCTGTTGTTATTTGTGCTACCAATCATCAAATAGCGTGCAATTTTATACAATCGGGCGTTTACAAATGCTAATTTTTATTAACAAAGTTCAGTCGTACATCAAAGTAGCCTCGTACACATCGGTTTTGTTGCGCTGTATGAGGGCCGAGTAAAACCCCCCTGGTTCGGGAATCACTTCTTGCAGGGCGAAAGATCGTACATACTTTGGCAGGGTTTCAAAAATTAGGGTAAAATAGCTCCAACCGTCGGCCCTTTCTATAAAACACCATTGCGGGGCAATACTTATTTGCAGGGCAAAAAGCAGGGAAGCTCTTTCTGAACCGTTTTGCTGGGTGAGATAAGTAGTTTTCCAAATTCTTAAAAAATCTCCATCACTGAATATCTTGCAATGAACAATGATGCTGCGCTCTTCTTCCAACTGCTCTAAAAGCTGTGGATCAATAAATGTTTCGGGGCTGGCTACTTTTTCCATACAGTCAATAAGGGCAGATTCAA
>Ga0105044_10005127_pt1 | contig 18051 bp, 7 predicted proteins | sample MAT01_FD_78092 | JGI IMG/M metagenome (GOLD analysis project Ga0105044, IMG submission 78092) | Freshwater microbial communities from Lake Fryxell liftoff mats and glacier meltwater in Antarctica - MAT-01 | ecosystem: Environmental > Aquatic > Freshwater > Ice > Liftoff microbial mat | place...
CAGCCGTTCTTCGCTGGCCCGCAGTGCGGCTTCGACTTGTGCCCCTTCAATCGTTGGCCAGTAGCGGGCCACCACTGTTTCTAGCAACTCTGTTTCATCGGCCTGCCAAACGCGGGGATGTTGACTATAGATGACAAGTCCAGCTACCCACTGCCCTTCGCGCACATAGGGGGCAACGATGAGCGACCCAATATCCATAGCCTGGAAATCCGCCGCTGTGGCAGCTATGCCTGGATCAGTAGCCACATTGTCGATCACATAGACTTGCCCGCCTGTCAACGTGGCTTGCATTGCCGGTGTAATTAATGACGCGATGGGATAGGTACCGACAAGACTATGCGCGTTTCGTTGCCAGTCGCGGTGGACAATTGCCCGATCTTGTTTGGTATCGATCTCGACGAAAAGGCATCCTGTCACGGCTAGGTGTTCACCCACTGTACCCACCACCGCCGCCATCATGTTTTCGGCATCGGCAAGGGGGCGCATCTGCGCGTCCAAGGTCAATAAAAGTGACTGGTTGCGTTCCACACGCTTGCGATCATCAATATCGACACTCACGCCAAACCACTGTTGAATTCCTCCCTTTTCGTCGCGAATGGGCACTGCTCTTTCCAGAAACCACCGATATGCGCCATCGCTACGCCGTAGCCGCACTTCCGCCTCATAGGCTTCACCACTTTGCAGCGCTGCCCGCCACTGGTCGCGGTTCGCTGCCTGGTCATCTGGATGGAGGGCTGGCCACATGCCGCTTTCTAGGCTCTCGGCAAAAGCCATTCCGCTATAGGCGCGCCACTGCGCATTAATATAGTTGAGCGTGCCATCTTCCTCGCACGTCCAGACGATCTGTGGCATGGTGTCGGCCAGTTGCCGAAAGCGGGCTTCACTGGCGCGCAGTGCTTCCTCGGCGCGTTTGCGGTCGGTGATGTCGTGTGTGACATTGAGAATTCCGACGGTATTGCCTTGCCAGTCGCGATAGGGCAGGCGGATCGAGTGCAAGGTGGCTGTTTCGCCAGCGTGATCCCAGCGGGTTTCTTCGACCTGCATTTGATCAGTTTCTAGCGTGCGCCGATCCTGGGCGGCAATGTCGGCGGCAGTCTCCGCAGAAAAAATCTGCTCGTATGACTGGCCGAGCATCGCTTCTGGTGTCAAACCAACGTTCGCCGCGCCGACTGTGTTGACAAGTAGATAGCGGCCTTGCAGATCGCGTACATAGATGCCGTTGGGGGTGGCGTTGATCACGTTTTGTAACAGTGCATGGTTCTGCCAGAGTGCTTCTTCGGCCAGTTTGCGCGCCGTCACATCGCGCACGATGCTCAGGAGTACGCGCGTACCGTCAATATCTGCCCCGCACACGTTGATCTCCACTGGGAAAATCGTGCCGTCGGCGCGCCGGTGGCGTGTTTCATAATGCAGGCTGGTGGCGTTGGCATGTTGTAGCAATTGATCAATGCCGGGTAGGGTGGTTGGGTCGCGCAGATCATGAATGCGCCGCGTAAGCAGTTCTGCATAGGGATAGCCATAGGCCTCTACCGCTGCCGCATTGGCATCCACAATCAGCCCTGTATCGGGGCGCATAAAGAGGATAATGTCTGGGGTCTTTTGCGCCAGTAATTGATACCGTTCGAGCGCGGCCTGGGTGGTTTTGCGGATGGTCGTATCCAGATAGATGCCATCCCAAACCGTGGAGCCATCGGGCATACGGCGCGGCTGGCCACGCTCATAGATCCAACGGAAGCTGCCATCGGGCAACTGCCGTTGCATTTCTACTTCATACAGCGTCAGGGTGGTGCTCGATGCTTGTACCTGCTGCTGTAGGTGTGCCAGGTCGTCTACACGATAGGTGGCCAGGAGCGCGCTGCTATCGCGCAAAATGGCTTTGGCCGATATGCCCAGCAATACTTCTATACTGTTGCTAACATAGGTGTAATATTGGCGACCATCGGGCTCTAGCATAAATTGATAGATGGCGCCCGCGGGCAAATTGTCGCCTAGCGTCTGCAAAAGTGCCTCGCGCTCGCGCAATTGCTGTTCGCTGCTCATTGGTTCCGCATCAACCCTGGCCGAAGTCACTGGGTGTGGCTCCTTGTCATCATGGTAGAAGAAAGTGTAGCTTTTTTGATGGTAGGGGAGCAGGGAACAAGCTACGTTTCCTGTTATAGACATCCTTTGTTACCGCTACTGAAAGAAGCGAAAACTCTTTGTCCACGGCTCTGTGCGCCGTGGTTCAGGCTTCTCGAGCTTGCTTTGGCCAAGTAAAGTAGAAGGCTGCGCCCTGACCGGCGGCTGACACAATGCGGATGGTGCCCCCGCGATATTCTACGGTCTTTTTGACAATCGCCAAGCCCATGCCGCTACCCTCCACCTGATCGCGCGGGCGCAGTGTCTGAAAAATGCTAAAGATGCGCTCATGGTATTGTTGGTCAATGCCCGGACCGTTGTCGCTGACGCAAAATTCCACAAAGTCGCCAACGGATTGGGCGCTGATCCGCACTGTGCCGGTTTCTGGTGCATGATGGTGCTTGATTGCATTGTCGATCAGATTGCGAAAAACGCTCTCTAGGGGCACGCGTGGCGTCACCAGCGTCGGCATCCCGTCGTCGAGCTGGATTGTAAGGCCGGCGGGGGGTGAGAGCATGCCAATGACATCGCGCACCAGAGCATCGGTTTTCAATATTTCGGCATTGCCATCGCGGCGGCCCACGCGCGAATAGGCCAGCAGATCATCAAGCAGGTAATCCATACGCTGCACCCGCCCGCGTAGCTTGTTCAAATGTTCTTTGGACGCGGCAGGCAACACATCGGCGGCATCTTGCGTGATCCAACTGGCCAGATGATCAATACCGCGCAGGGGTGCTTTGAGATCATGAGAGGCTACGTAGGCAAACTGGTCCAATTCCCGATTGCTACGTTCCAATTGGGCCGTCCGTTCCTGTACGCGTTGCTCCAAGGTCAGATTGAGCGTGCGTAACGCCTCGGCGGCCTGCTTACGTTCGGTAATATCGTGGTAAATGCCGGCCATGCGCACGGGTTGCCCGTTGCTGTCATAATAGACACGCCCGCGCGCTTCGATCCAGCTTGGGGTGCCACTGCTGTGCAGCATACGCAATTCAAGTCGATAGTCTGCGCCGTCCTGGATGGCCCGCTGCATTGCCTCGCCGAATTGTTTGCGATCACGCGGGTGGATTAATGCAATAAAGCCATCCAAGGTGCCGTCAAAGGTGCCCTGATCCAGACCTAGGATTCGTTCCATTTGTTCGGACCAGACAATGCGGTTTTGTAGCAGATCCCAATCCCAAGTGGCCATTTGCCCTGCTTCCAAGGCGACGCGCAGGCGATCCTCGCTTTCGCGCAGGGCCGCTTCGGTTTGGCGCAAGCGCAGAAAGGCGCGGATGGTGGCGATCAGTTCGTCGGGCTCAACCGGTTCGGTTACATAGCCATCTGCGCCCCCTTCCAAGCCATATGTTTTGGCCTGGGTATCCAACGCAGCAGTAGAAATGTGCAAGACAAAGAGTTGGGCCGTGCTGCGCTTACTTTTCAGTTGCCGGCACACATCATAGCCAGTCATATCCGGCAGCTGCACATCTAGCAAGATGAGATCTGGTTTTGCGCTCGTTGCTAATTCTAGGGCCGCCTTGCCCGTTTGTGCTTCAATGACCGTAAATCCTGCGTTGCGCAGTACCCGACTTCTGGCATAGAGACTGGGCATATTGTCATCGACATTGAGGATCATATTGGAGGTATGTCTCGCCATGGCTACTCTTTCTTTGTACCTTTGTAACAAATCAGGGCGCTCTCCCGGAGAGCCCGGACGATTGCTACCAAGTTCGTTCGCGCCGATACTAGGCGGGCTGTGCCAGCTTCCTACTATGGCCAGCAACAGGATCTAGCGCCGCATGAGCTCCGTGGCAGCAGATAGATTCGCTTCTTCATCGCGATTCCGCACAATCCATCGCGGGTAGTAAGTGGGGCGTACAAGCTATAAAGAAGATCGCATGCCCCATTATAGCATAAATTGAAATCCTGGCGGCACTTGAGTTGTACTAGCGCCAAGGCGTGATGACTTGTGTTCTGTTTCACCCGATCGATTATCGTTCAGGTGATGGGTGTGCGAACTCTGTCTGCTTTGGCCAGGTGAAACGAAAGGTCGTCCCTGTGCCCTCTACCGATTCTACGCTAATGGTCCCATCGCGATATTCAACGGCGCGCTTGACAATGGCCAACCCCATACCGCTGCCTTCCAACTGATCGCGCGGGCGGAGGGTCTGGAACATGCCAAAGATGCGCTCATGATATTGCGGATCAATGCCCGGTCCATTATCGCTGATGACAAATTCTACAAAATCGCCCAGATCCTGCGCGCTGATCTGCACAACGCCCAGTGCCGGCTGATGATGGTGTTTAATTGCATTGCCAATGAGATTGCGAAAGACCAGTTCTAGGGGCGTACGCTGTGTGAGGAGCACGGGCATCTCACTCGTCATTACCACCTGGAAGCCAGTGGATGGTGCCAAAAAGTAGATCATATCCTGAACCAAGGCATCGATCTTCACCCCTTCTACGACCCCGTCGCGCCGCCCAATGCGCGAATAGGTGAGTAGATCATCAAGCAGGCGTTCCATGCGCAGCGCGCGCCCACGCAATTTTTCTAAGTGTTCCAGCGAAGGCTTGGGCAAGCGCTCGCCAGCATCTTCGGCAATCCAGCCGGCAAGATTGACAATCGCGCGCAGTGGCGCTTTTAGATCGTGCGAGGCAACATAGGCAAATTGATCCAGCTCGCGGTTGCTGCGTTCCAGTTCCGCCGTACGCTCGGTTACGCGCTGCTCCAGCGAGGCGGTGAGCTCGCGCAGCGCTTTTTCTACCTGTTTGCGCTCTGTAATATCAATAAAGATGCCCAAACAGCCACGTACCTGGCCTTCCTCATCGTGCAGCGGCAGGGCATATTCATAAAAGTTGGCCACACGCCCATCGGCATAGACAATGTCAAGTTCTACATTGTAAACCGCCACATCGTGCCGCGCGGCATATTGCATGGGCAGTTCCTGAGTTGGTACCTCTTGACTATTGCGCATTACGCGGAAGGGTAATTCGTCTGCGGGACGATTCTTCGACGCATTTTCGGTCAAATCAATGCCGAGCATCTTTGCGCCTGCAGGATTGCTGGTGATCACCTGGCATTCGGGATCGTGGGCGACAAAGATGCCAATTGGTGCTACGTCCAACAACGTTTGTAATTCATCCAGGCGGCGCTTCAGGTCACGGTTGAGCCGGCGAATTTCCTCTTCGGCTTGCTTGCGGGTGGTGATATCGCTGAGCGCGCCGGTGAGGCGTACGGCGCGGCCAGTTTCATCGACAGTCACCTGGCTATGGATTTCCAGCCAGCGCAGCGCGCCGTCGGCTCGATAGATCCGATATTCATAGTCATAGGATTCGCCATGATCAACGGCGCGCTGCAAGCTTTCGTCTACCATGTCGCGGTCGTCGGGGTGAATACGCGCTAGCCACATGGGGCGGGTTAATTTTTCATCGGGCGTAAAGCCACCAATCTGCCGGTAGATGTTGGAGAAAGTAGCGTTATGATTGAGCAAATTATAGTCGTAAATGCCAATGCCACCGGCTTCGGTGGCCAGGCGCAGGCGTTCTTCACTGATGCTCAATTGTTGTTCGCGCTGTTGCGCGGCCCGGTGGAGTTGGGCATTGGCAATCGACGCCGCGGCACGGCGTGCCAATTCTTCGGCCATTGCCAAGTCATCGCGATCAAAGAAGCGGCCATCCTGTGTAGAAACAAGGGTGATCGCACCCAGAATCTGGCCATGGGTTTGCAACGGCACAATCATCAGCGCGCGATAGCCGATGGTCCGTAGAAACTGGAGTTCCTCTGCGTTTTTGGCTGCCGCCTGGAACATGGCATCGGTGATCTCGGGATAGAACTCTGACTGTCCGGTACGGATGACTGCGGGCACGCCAGTGGGGTCATCGGGGGTGACTGGATAGTGTTGCCGTAGTGCCTCGGCCCATTGGATCTTGGCTGGGTCTACATGGGCAATCACTGCGGCCTTGATGGAACCGTCATCTTGCAGGAGATCAATGGCACACCAGTCGGCAATGCCAGATACCGCTGTGTGGGCGACATTTTGTAGGGTCACTGTATAGTCCAGCGAACTGGCGAGAATGTTACTGGCTTCGGCCAGGAACTGCAGCCGCTCTTCGGCCTGTTTGCGCTCGCTAATATCGGTGACCAAGGCATAGAAGCCGCCAATCTGGCCATTGGTCTCCACATCGGGCACATACGTAGTCAGCACGGTACGCGTGACGCCGTCGGCATAACTGATCGTATTTTCAAAGCTTACCTGTTCGCCGTCAAAGACGCGCGCCATGTGCTGTTGTGCCAACATGTAGGCCGCGTCGCCCAATGCCTCGCGCACTGTGCGGCCAATCAGCTGTTCGCGCGGCTGGGCAAACCACTGTTCATAGACCGCGTTGACAAAGCGATAGCGTTGATCGTGGTCGACATAGCTGATCAGGCCCGAAACATTGTCGGTGACAAGCCGCAGCTGCGCTTCGCTCGCTTGCACGGCCTGCTCGGCGCGCACCCGTTCCAGGTTGGACCAAAGACGCGCGGCCACTGTCTCTACCAGGGCAATTTCGCGATCACTCCACTGCCGCGGTTCGCGGTTGGTTGCCGTGAGGAGCGCACACCAGCGCGTTTCGCGAAAGACGGGTACGATCAGCAGCCCACGCATCGAATTGGGTGCTGTGGCGGCAGTCCGCGCGTCGCGATCGGCATCGTGAACAACGATCACGCGCCCGGTCTGCGCTTCGGCCTGCATGGCGGGTGACAGACGCGTTGCCAGGCTATAGGTTTGATTCCCTGTGGCGAACGGGACATCCACTGTACTGCTTTGCCACAGGGGATTGACCCCGATCTGTTCGGGATCGCTATCAATCTCGTCGTAGGCACAGAAGGTAAGGTGGAGATGATCGCACAATGCTGCAACCGTTGTCTCCACAATTGTATCGGGCACAGAGAGCAGGCGATGTTGTATTTCTAGATCGTTCAAAAACTGTTTGTCCAGTTCGGCGCGTTTGCGCGCGTCGATATCGGTCGAAGTGCCAAACCAGCGGACAATACTGCCTTTGGCATCGTGTACGGGGACACTGCGCGATAGATGCCAGCGATAGATACCATCGGCACCGCGTAGGCGTAATTCGTACTCGTAGGGTTCGCCGCGGGCCTGGGCCGCGTGCCATATCTGTGTTGCGTCATCCCGATCTTCGGGGTGAATGCTCTCGTCTGTATTGATCGGACTTTCTGCCACGGGGATGCCCGTGTAATCAAACCAACGTTGGTTAAGATAGCTCTGTTGCCCATTGCTGTCGCTAATCCAAACAATTTGGGGGACGGCGTCGGCCATTTGGCGAAAGTGTGCTTCGTTTTGGCGCAAATCTTCTTCGATCTGTTTGCGGTCATCAATGTCCAAGCAACTGCCGATATAGCCCGCGAAGCTGCCATCGGGCGCAAAGCGCGGTGTGCCACGGTCCAGCAACCAACGATAGGCACCATCATAGCGGCGCAGGCGATATTCCATCTCGAATGCTTGGCGCGCATCGAAAGAGGTGTTATAGATCGCCACGGTATGCGCGTAGTCATCCGGGTGAATCCCTGCGGTCCAGCCTGCGCCTATTTCCTGTGCCATGGTGCGGCCTGTGAATGTTAACCAGGGTTCGTTAAAAAAGGTACAATCCTTGTCAAGACCAGATACCCAGATCAAAACTGGCGCGGTGTCGGCCATGACTTGGAAGCGCATTTCGCTTTCGCGCTGTTCGTCCTCGGCCTGCTTTTGGGCGGTGATGTCGCGGTTGATTTCGAGGATAACGGCGTTGCCGTCGGCTCCTTCAACAAGTTGGTGGCGCGTGGATACGATCACCGTATCACCGGTTTTGGTCTTATGCTTCAGTTCGCCTTCCCACACGCCCGACCGCTCTAAAGTGGCGAGAATATCGGGTAACGGTTGGGAATGCTCGGTCGCCAGCAAACGGTGGCTGATCTGGCCGACGGCTTCTTGTGTCGTGTAGCCATAGAGTGTCTCGGCCCCGTGATTCCAAAATTCAAGGCCATGATCCAGACTCCACACCATGACCGCATCGTACGAGGCCTGCAACATATCGGCATAGCGTTGGAGCACTGTTTCGGCTTGCTTGCGCTCGTTGATATCAAGAATACTCACCAACACACGATCCGGTTCAACGTCGGCGTCGGGGAAGGTGACTGTCAGGAATACATGGCGACGCTCACCCTGCAACGTTTGTAGGACGGTTTCTGCTTCGTAATAGGATCGTCCTTCGGCCAGCGTTATCAACTCTTCAATAAAGGTTGGCATCGTCTCGGGCACAAAGATTTGATCGAGAGTCGTGAGGAGTTCCCCTTTGCTCTTTGCGCCAAAGAGCGTGAGGGTCTGGCGGTTGACATCGCGAATTCTGACCAGCGCCGCAATTTGCATCACCAACTCGGGGTGGGCGGTTAGGTGGGCGCGCAGATCGGGAATCTCTGGCGTCTGCAACTCGCGCAACCGCGCTTTGACCTCGGTAAAATCTTCTTCCCAGATCGAGACGCCGACACTTTCAAAGATCAGGCGATAGCGGCGTTCTTGGGCATGCAGCGCGACTTCGGCGCGACGACGAACAATTGCTGCCGCCAAGGTATTGGCAACAGACTGGAGGAAATCCACATCGTAGGGGGCAAAACTGCGCGGTTCTCGATCATGGACACCCAACACACCGTAGGGTTCCTGGATCCCAGGGATGACCACGCTGATGCCGCTGAGTACGTGATGTTCGATGAGCAGCGCTGGGGCACGGAAGCGGGACTCGGTACGTAGATCGCGCACGACCACGGGTGCTTTGGCCTGCAAGGTATAGCCAGCCTGAGTTTCGGTGTCGGTCAGCACGGTAGACTGGCCAACAATACCCAAGTGCCAACCAACGCCAGCCTTGAGAAGCAGCGTATTGCCACCGGGTTGCAATTCCAGCACCTTGCAGAATTGCATATCCAGCACCTCGGCCACCTGCTGCGTGGCAGAAGTCATCAGTTGGGTCAAGTCACTGGTCTCCAACGCTGCGCGCCCCAATGCGGCGAGTGTCTGCTGCTGTTTGCGCTGGCGTTCCTCGGCTTCGGCCCGTTTGAGATCGCTAATATCAATAAATGTGATGACCAATCCATCCGTTTCGCCTGTCACCGTGCGATAGGGAAAGACGCGCAGAATGTACCAGTGATCGTTGTCGCTCTGCACCGTTTCTTCAATACGTTCGCCCGTATCGCGCACATGGGCGACCAGTTGGGTAAGCGCCGGGTGTCGGATGCGATTGGTAACATGGGGAAAGGGCCGCCCAATATCGCCTTCGATCAAGTTGAAAAGTTCAAGCGCGCGCGGTGTAAACCGTTTGATCTGCAATTCATCATTGAGAAAGACCACACCCACATCTGTAGACGCGATCAAGTTGAGTAGATCGCTGTTGACGCGATACAGTTCGTCGATTTTCTGTTTCAGCTCACCATTTACGGTGATGAGCTCCTCGTTCATCGACTGCAACTCTTCCTTGCTCGTTTCCAATTCTTCGGTTGTAGACTTTAGCTCCTCATTGATCGACTGCAACTCTTCATTGGAAGCCTTCAATTCTTGGTTGGCGATTTCGTGTTCTTTGATAATCGTTTGCAGGCGCTCGCGCGTACGCAGCAGTTCTTCTTCCATCCGCTCGACCAGCGATAGGTCGGCCTCGGCCAGCCCATCCGTCGATAGCTCGGTGAGGGTCGTGCCTTCGCGCTCGATAAAGACTACTTCCGCATACTCTTTGGGAAAGCCAGCTTCGCCTACAGGGCCAACATGCAATTGGATCAGATGTTGTTCGCCGCCGATCTCTACCCCAAGCAGGCGCGAAACGGTACGCTCACCCTTGTTGAAGGCTTGATAGAGCGCCGCGCGCAGATCGAGCCGCAGATCGGGCAAGACCTTTTGCAAGATGTGTTGGGTGATCGCCCCCTCGCGCTCCTGGAGGTAGCGATCCGCACCGCCAAACAGATGCGTAATATCGTAGTTTTCATTGATGAGCAGACGGGGGGGCGTATAGTGACGCAGTGTCCACAGCAGGTACATCTCTTCGACCGTACGCGGTTTGGCCTCTTGGCGTGGTGTGGCACGTTCTGGGATGCGCCCACTACTAACGGCCAGCGCTGTCGCTGCTAGCCGCCGCAGCTGGCTGGCCTGTACACGCCGTTGGTAAAGATGGCAATCCTTGTTCACCACCGTAAAAAGTTCTGCCGCCGAATCGGTAGATTCCGAGCTGCCCAGGAAAAGATAGCCCTTGAGATTCAGGGCATAGTGAAAAATATCAAAGACTTTTTCCTGGGCCTCGCGGTTAAAATAAATCAGCACATTGCGACAACAGATCAGGTCCAGGCGCGAGAAGGGTGGATCTTTGAGCAGATCATGTACGGCAAAAAGCACCATCTCGCGAATTTCTGGTTTGATCTGATAGCTGCCGTTTTCTTTGCTCAAAAAGCGCTGTAATCGGTCGCGTCCAATATCTTTCACAAGCGCCACGCTATAGACCCCGCGGCGGGCAAAGGCAATGGCATCTTCATTGAGATCTGTGGCAAAGACCTGAATGCGCGGCGGGTCCTCCATCAGGGCCGCGCGTTCTGTCAGTTGCATCGCTACCGAATAGGCTTCTTCGCCAGTCGCGCAGCCTGCCACCCAAACGCGCACAAGGTCATTACGACCCTTGCCTTCAAAAATTTGGGGTAGACAGTCGCGTTCCAACGTCATATAGGCATCTGGATCGCGAAAGAAACTGGTGACTGAGACCAGGCAATCTTTGAAGAGCGCTATCGTCTCCTCTGGGTTAGCGCGCAACATTTCCAGATATTGCGCAAGGTTGTGAAAGCCGTGCATCTGCATACGGCGTGCAATGCGGCGCTGGAGCGTGGACGATTTGTAGTGGCTCAGATCACGCCCTGTGTGCACGCCGACCTGCGTGAGAATGGCAGTGTAGACCTCGGCCAGTGTTTGGTCTTGTTCGGCATGTGTCGGTGCTTGTACCTCGGCCAGATCACCACGCGCATGGACCAAATGAAGCGCTATCTCTGGTATGGCGGCAACCAGATCGGCAACACGCGTAGCAATGGCCCGCCGCGGCAGAGCTGGGTGCGCCGCCTGCTCAGGATCTTGTACCAAAATCAGACCTGCCTGAGCTTTGATGCTTTGTAAAGCGGCAACCGTATCTTTCCCCGTGCCAGAAAGCACAACAGCCACGGCGTTCTTGCCTTGATCGGCTGCCAGCGAAAACAGAAAGGTGTCGAGCAAACTCGTCGCCGCCGTATGATCTGGATTTTGCAGCCGCAACATACCGCCGGTTAGTGTCAGATGCACCCCATGCGGTGCCAGGTAGATATGATCGGGCTGGAGCGTTGCCCCATCGGCCGCGGTTAGCACAGGCATATCCGTGCGCGCGCTGATCTCGGCCGGCAACGCATTGAGGTGACGGCCTGCCAGGCGCGTCACGACAATAAAGGCCATGCCGGTGTCGTTTGGCATATTGCGGAAGAATGTTTCCAACGCTTGCCGGCTACCCGCCGAACCGACTAGGCCAATGACGGGGAAGGCCAACTCTTGTGCTTGGTGGACAGGACTGGACGATGGCGCATTGTTGTCAACCTGCTCTGTTTCATGCGCTTTTGAATCTGTCATGACGCCGACTGCCTTTTTTGGATGAATAGATTTACCCTCTTGGCTCTTTGCACACTCGACTTTGGCTGGCGTAGCTTGGTCGAGTGCCCAAATGAACCAAAGAGCGCTTGAATCGTTACGCGTGATTGGCGAGCCACTATTACCCAGCCACTATTACCCATAGGGTTGGCGGGCTCGCAAAGTAGCAGTATATTACCATACCCTTGCTACAAAGCAACGTCAGCAATTTCAAAATAAAGATGAGCGATTGGGCGCTTCCTAGCGTGACAACCCTGTACCAACGCCTTGGCGAGTGGCAGACGCGCAAGCACACGAAGCGAACCGTTCACTTCGTGTGCTTGCACATTTTGCTTGTATATTGCTAGATCACTCAGGCGCATAATGGCTTGCCACGGGCGCTAGGCAAAATGGCACCCTGCCCACAAATAATGCCTGAGGAATTTTGTACAGATGTCATGGGTAAAACAAGTGAAGTAGGGAACCATTCCTGGCCGAAAGTATGATGAACACACAGGAGCGCTTACTCGATAATCCTGCTTTTATACAGGGCCGCACGCGTAGTCTATTATTCGTCTAACTCAAAGCCAATTTTCACCGTAACTTGCCACACTGCGATCTTGCCTTCTTCAATTGCGCCGCGTGTCTCAGTCACCTGAAACCAGCGCATATTGCGTACTGACTTGGCGGCTTTACTCACCGCATTGTTGATCGCACCCTCTAGTCCTTGGGTGGACGTACCGGTTAATTCAATGAGTTTGTATACATGTTCTGCCATGATCGATCCTCTCTAGAAGCACTGGGTAGATTTGCTTATCTTTCTTGGTACATCAAGAGTAGCATAGCAGGGCAGCGTTGTTGTCCTACTCCATCCAGATACAGAAAAAAGATATAGCAGTGGCTACAGAATGTATATACCCACCGCTTACTGGCGACTTGTGAGCTGGCTCACCACTGACAAAACGGGTGTGCCACTAGATTAGAGTTAGAATACCGCGGATCGCCCGTCACTTCCCGTTCGATCCAATCGGGCTTGGTAAAGAGTTGATCGGGGTCTTGCAACTCTACCTCGGCCACTACAAGTCCCGCATTTTCGCCCAAAAATTCGTCAATCTCCCAAGTCACGTCATCTTGTACCACCCGATAGCGAATCTTCTCGATCAAGGGTCGGCGGCAGAGTTGATCCAATAGCTCCTGTGCATCCTCGATGGGAATTTCATACTCATATTCGGACCGGCTGACACCTACCATCTTGCCCTTGACCGTAAAATAGCCATGTTGTGTACCACTGCCGTGATCGTGTGTCGAGCGCACACGGACCGTGCGTTCTGGGTCTGTGCTCAGATAGCCTTGGCGATAATGTGCCCCCGCTACCTTGGGCCATTGCCCCGGTTTTACTAGAAATTTGCGCTCAATTTCTTTCGCCACGTTTGTCTCCTCATCCTGATCTCTTCGATTTTCCCAGTTTATCTCAATTTATATCAATCAGTTTATATCAAAATAGAGTGTCTCTGTATCTCAAGAATATATCTTATTTATACCCTAAATCCAATAAAGTTATCTATCTAATTCTGCACACCCACCCTATACTAGCGCTGTATGCCCGCAGGCTCACTAAAGTATTTACAAAGATCATATATTGATTTTAAAAAACTTAGCGTTGTTGCCGAATCAATAGAGTGTAACCATGGCTAGTATTCCGGGATAGCAAGGGGCGATGGTACAAGGCAGTGAAGCGGTCTGTTGCTATCCCGGAATGCGGCTGAATACCATGTAGATACAACTTTTTATACAACCCTAAATCTCAAGCTTTTGCCCTCCTATCCCTATATCCTTAAAAAGTTTCAGAAAGACGAAGCAAATTCTTATGAAAGATATCCTGTTTAAACGGTATTGGATGCCCGCTGCATCAATCATTGCGCTGATTCTGCTATCTATGTGGATGCCCAATACATTTCTATCAGTGCGGGCGCAGGACGATGCCAACGAAGTAGATGTGGAAGTCGTCGAATATGAAATTCGTATGCCGACTACGTTGCTCGCGGGTCCTACGAGCTTTCGAGTGACCAACAATGGCAGTGTTGATCACAATTTTCGCATTGAGGGCGAAGGCATCATCGATGGCTTTGCCAATGATTTCCCACCCGGCCAAACGCAGATCCTCGAACTTGATCTCGCGCCCGGTGTCTATGAAGTCTACTCGCCCATCGGCGACTATGCGGATCAGGGTATGCGCTTGACCATCAATGTCACAGAAGATGGCGTTGCCGTACCAGTTGCTCCCTTGACCACGACAGGTGCAGTGACAGAATCAACTGGTATGACCGATACGATGGCCATGACCGATACAGCTGATATGACCGATACGATGGCAATGACGGATACATCTGGTATGACCGATACGATGGCAATGACCGATACAGCTGAAATGATCGGCACCGGTAGCATGACCGGCACCGCCATGATGACCGACACAACCACCATGACCGACACCGACGCGCTAACGGTCACGTTGGTAACTGGGATTGATGCCTTACCCGAAGTTGCTATTATTACCGATACGGCTGCGATGACTGTTACCACAATGGTGACCGGTACTGGCAATATGACCGGTACTGGTAGCATGACCGGTACTGGCAATATGACCGGCACCGGTAGCATGACCGCTACGCGTGCTATCACAGATTCGGCCACGCTAACTGATACGGGCATGATGACCAATACGGGCATGATGACCGCTCCTACATCGCTGTTGCCCGCTTCGCTTACGGCGCTCATGCCTGCCATAACCGCTGGCGCGCCGACCGCAGATATGCAAGCGATCTTGGATCAGCTCGCGGCATTTGAAGCGCCACCCATTGAAGCGCTATCCGCCGAGAATGCGCGCAAGGTTCCACTGCCGGGTGATGCCGTTGTCGCGGTCCTAGCCGAACGTGGTGAAACTGTCGCTCCCGAAGCCGTTGGTGATATTTCCCATCAACTGATTGCTGGCCCTGATGGTAACGACATTCTGCTGCGTATCCTGACCCCGGAAGGCGATGGTCCATTCCCGGTCACTGTTTATTACCATGGTGGTGGCTGGGTGATTGCTGGCCTGGACGCCTATGAGCCATCGGCCCGTGCGTTGACCAATGCCGCCAATACGGTTGTGGTCATGGTCGCTTATCGCCAATCGCCCGAAAGTCTATTTCCGGCCGCGGTTGAAGATGCCTACGCCGCCTACCAATGGGTAACGGAAAATGCCGCCGACATCAATGGCGATCCCGAACGTGTGGCCGTTGCTGGTGAAAGTGCTGGTGGCAATCTAGCCACAGTCGTTTCCTTGCTGGCCCGTGAAAATGGCGATCCAATGCCTGTTTATCAACTGCTGATCTATCCAGTCACCCAGTTGGTAGGGGCAGATACACCGTCGGCCTTGACGTATGCCGATGCTGCGCCCCTGAACAGCGCCATGCTGGGCTGGTTCAAAGAACGCTATCTGGCTGAGCCAAGCGATGCCTGGAATGCTTTTGTGTCGCCGCTGTTGGTGCAAGACCTAAGTGGCCTGCCCCCGGCAACTGTGATCGCCGCCGAGATTGATCCGCTACGCAGTGAAGGTGAAGCCTATGCGACACGGCTAACCGAAGCCGGCGTGGAAGTTGTCTATCAGAACTTTGATGGCGTAACGCATGAGTTCTTTGGTATGGGCGCTGTGCTCGAAGAAGCGCAACAAGCCGTCACCCTTGCGGCGGAAGGCTTGACCGCTGCTTTTGGTGAGTAACGTGTAACGTAATCCAGTAGCAAAAGGGGCACCTGTTGTAATAGGTGCCCCTTTTGCTATAGAATGTTATCTTGATTGACCGTCTTTTTGACCAAGCGCATACCCAGCACGCGCGTATAGAAATCGACATTCTGTGCGGCCTGGGCTGTCAACGCAGAAACGTGGTGAATTCCGGTTAGTTCCATCAGCTACTCCTGAAAATCTATGCAACTTGCTGTACCTTTATGCGTATTATATCACTGAGCGCCAGTCGGCTACAGTAACAGTTCATCGCAAGTTTGCCAGAGAAAATCTGTGTCTGCTTACTGACTCTCCCCATGGATCGTATATCGTATATCGTATACGGGGTCTCCCCATTTCCGGTATTGATCGTAGTGGGTCGGATGGCTCTCTGACACTACCAGAAATAAAGAAAGGAACTAGACACATATGATGTATGGTAATCGTTTCTTGACAAGCTTACTGCTGGTGGTGCTGCTCGCAGCCTGCGCACCAATTCGCCCAGATGCTACAACGCCAGCGGCTGGCACTGTTCCCCCGGCGGCAACCGTGGTCCCGCCCGAAACGGCCAGCGCCAATCAATATGCCGATGAATATATTGAGCCACAAGGCTTGTTCAGTGCGCCTATTCCTACGGGCTGGACGGCTGAACAGCAGGAGGGGTATGTAATTTTCGCCAGCCCCGATGCGGGGATTCAGCTCTATGTATTGGCAACGCAAGCGGCGAGCGCCGAGGATGCGATTGCTACTGCCTGGCAACAGATCGATCCTGCTTTTGACGAGCCCGTAGACGAAACCTTGACCCCGCCTGCTCAGGGTGGTATCGAAGCGATAACGGTGGTCAACTATGAATTTGACGAAGCGAATGAACGCATCTATCAAGCCGTGGCGCAACGCTATGACGGCACCTACTATCTAATTTTGGTCGCCGGCGATCTCACGGCAATTCAGCAACGCCAGGCCCAACTCACGATCATCAGCACTGGCTTTACGATTACGGCACTGGAACAGACCGCGCTAACCGATGTCGAGCCGCTAGCCGCCAGTACGGTGATCAGCGAATTGGCGACTTTTGTCCAAGAGGGACTCACCCAGTTTGGAATTCCCGGCGCGGCGGTGGCGGTTGTGCAGAACGGCGAGATCGTCTATAGCAACGGCTTTGGCGTTACCGAACAGGGCGGTGATACGCCCATCACCCCACAAACGCAGATGATGATTGGCTCTACCGGCAAATCCTTAACGACCATGCTCATGGCAACCTTGGTCGATGAGGGCATCATAACGTGGGATACCCCGGTGATCGATGTGTTGCCCGAATTTGCGGTCGCCGACCCAGAACTGACACAATCGATTACATTGCGCAACTTGGTTTGCGCGTGTACCGGTGTACCGCGGCGCGATTTGGAACTCTTTTTCAATGCCAATCAACTTTCTGCCGAAGAAGTGATTCGCTCGCTGGCTAGTTTTGAATTCTTTACCGATTTTGGTGAAGCTTTCCAATATAGCAATCAACTCGTGGCAACGGCTGGGTATGCTGCGGCTGCCGCGGCAGGTGGTGAGTATGGTCAACTATTTGAGGACTATGCCACGCTCTTGCAGGAACGCGTCTTGGGGCCCATCGGCATGGCACATACCACGCTCTCGTTCGACCAAGTGCGTGAACAAGACAACTATGCCCTGCCGCACAGTTTGAATCTGGGCGGCACCTATGATCCACTGCCGTTGGAGACGGAAGAGATCTTGATCCCTGTGGCCCCCGCTGGCGCACACTGGTCCACGCTGGAGGATATGACGCAGTACTTGCTCACCGAGTTGAATCGCGGCGTTGCGCCCAATGGTACCCAAGTGGTGAGCGCGGAAAACCTAGCGGAGACCTGGAAACCCCAGGTACCGGTCAGTGCCGACACCGACTATGGCCTAGGTTGGTTGGTCAGCGACTACAAAGGCTTATTGCTCATCGATCATGGTGGCAACACGCTTGGATTCACGTCGAGCTTTGGCTTTCTGCCCGATAGCGGGCTGGGGATCATTGTGCTGACCAATGGCCAAGGTACCAATTACTTTAACGACAGTGTCATGGCACGCCTCCTGGAGTTGGTCTTTGCCCAAACGCCCGAAGCGGCTACATTAATGCAATTTGCCTATGAACAGTTGCAAGAGCAGGTCAAGCGTCCCGCTGAGTTGCGCGATGCGGTTGACCCGGCGGCTGTCGAAGCCTATATTGGGACCTATCGCAATCCTGCGCTGGGGGATCTAACGTTGATCCTGGATGAAGAGACGCTACTTGTCGATGTGGGGGAATTTGCCCTGCCCTTGTTGCCCCTTGCCAAAGAAGATAACCCCGACGAATTAGCGGGTTACATGGCAATGGAACCGCCCTTGCTCAGGTTAGTCTTTGAACTGGCCGAAAATGACGCGGGCGAGCCAACGGTTGCTTTTGGCCAAGGCGCAACCGCTTATACATTTGAACGCGTGGAGTGAAATTCGCGTAGTAGTTATCAAGTGCAGTCTGGGCAAGGGCGGCAGCGGTGTCATCGAGGGTTAGACTGGTGC